>Ga0070691_10001188_pt1 | contig 10908 bp, 13 predicted proteins | sample KBSK1101metaG_FD_64673 | JGI IMG/M metagenome (GOLD analysis project Ga0070691, IMG submission 64673) | Corn, switchgrass and miscanthus rhizosphere microbial communities from Kellogg Biological Station, Michigan, USA - KBS K1-10-1 metaG | ecosystem: Host-associated > Plants > Roots >... | reverse complement strand
GCTGTGGTTCACCGAGAGCAACGCCATCAAGCTCGGCCGCATAACCACGACCGGCGTCGTGACCAACGAGTACGCGCTCACCGGCGCGCACACCGGCCTGCGCGGGCTGATCCTCGGAGCGGACAACAACTTCTACTTCGCGGACCCGACCGGCAACGCGATCGGACAGTTCCTCACGTCGACCTCGACGACCACGCTCTACCCGGTGCCGACCGCGGCCAGCTCGCCGTCGCTCATGACGCTCGGGCCCGACCTGCGCATCTACTACACCGAGAACGCCGGCGACAAACTCGGCCAGTTCCAGTACTTCTAATCCTTCGAGACGCGCTTCGCGCTCCTCAGGATGACAGGAAAGGAAAGCCGGTGCGTACGCACCGGCTTTTTTTATGCTTTCAAGCCGCGCATGATGGTGTCCATGTCGTGGGCGATCTGCGCGAACACGCCCGGGCCGACCGTCGCCAGCAGCGGGAGCGAGAACGCGAGCATCAGCATGCCGACGCTGATCTGGAGCGGGAGCCCTACCACGAACACGTTCATCTGCGGCGCGACCCGGGCCATGAACGCGAGCGCGACGTTGACCAGGAAGAGCGAGACGGCGGCCGGCGCCGCGATCTTGAACACCAAGGTGAGCGCCGACGCGAAGAAGATCATGACGTTGCCGGCGACGCTCGGATCGAGCGAGATGTACGGCAGCGTGACCAGATGGAACGAGCCGGCGATGCCCTGCAGCAGCAGCAGGTGCGAGTCGGTCACCAGGAAGAGCAGGGTCGCGAGCGTCAGCTCGAGCTCGCCGATGATGGTGATCTGCTGTTGGGTCTGGGGGCTGATCACGTTGGCGACCGCGAAGCCGATCTGGAGGTCGATCATCTCGCCGGCGAACTGGATGCCGACGAAGACCAGCGAGGCGACGAACCCGACGATCAGGCCGAGCACGACTTGGCTGAGCACCGCGACCGCGAGCGAGAGCACGTCGGTCGACGGCGTCATCAGCGGGACGGTGTGGAAGATCGCGAACGAGACCAGCAGCCCGAAGCCGACCCGCGCGAGCTGCGGTATCTGCGGCGCCGAGAAGATCGGGAAGACGAAGAGCATCACGCTCACGCGCACCCAGACGAGCAGAAACGTCTCGACGTGCGCGGGCGTCAGGCCGAAGAGATCGACCACGGCTCGTCAGCGCACGAGGGCTGGGAGACTGTTGAAGACCCTCGTGGTGAAGTCGGTCAGCATCGCGAGCATGAACGGCCCGAAGAACAGGATCGCGGCGGCCGAGACCAGGATCTTCGGGATGAACGTGAGGGTCGGTTCTTGGATCTGGGTGACCGCCTGGAAGATCGAGATCACCAGGCCGACCACCATGCTGAGCAGCAGCACGGGTGCCGCGACCACCAGGGTCACGAAGATCGCGTCGCGTCCGAGTCCGATGACGTCGCCGAAACTCATGTCGTATGGAAGCTCTGGAAGAGCGCGGCGACGGTCAGGTTCCATCCGTCGACGAGCAAGAAGATCAAGATCTTGAACGGCAGCGAGATCAGGACGGGCGGGATCATCATCATGCCCATCGAGAGCAGGATCGACGCGACCACCATATCGATGACGATGAACGGCACGTAGATCGCGAAGCCGATCTCGAAGGCCGTCTTGAGCTCCGAGAGCACGAAGGCCGGGATCAGGATGTAGGTCGGCACGTCGTTCTGAGCGGTCGGACGCGGCTCTTTCGACATCGTATAGAACAGCTGCAGATCCTTCTCGCGGGTCTGCCGGAACATGAAGGCGCGCAGCGGCTTGGCCGCACGATCGAGCGCGACCGCCTGCGTGATCTGATGCTTCTGGTACGGCTGCAGCGCGTTGGCGTTCACGTCGCGGATGACCGGGTTCATCACGAAGAACGTCAGCAGTAGCGCGAGCCCGACCAGTACTTGGTTCGGGGGGACCTGGGCCGTGCCGAGCGCGGTACGCACGAACGAGAGCACGACGATGATGCGGGTGAACGACGTCAGGAGCACGAGCAAGGTCGGTGCGAGCGAGAGCACGGTGAGCAGCAACAGGATCTGGAGCGCGCCGACGACGTCCTTCGGATTCTTCGCTCCGCCGACGCCGATGCTGACCGACGGGATCTGGACGGTCGGCGCGCTCGGCGCGACCGGCGCGGTCGCGGCCGCGGCGATCGCCGGCAGCAGCCACAAGAAGAACGCGGCCAGTCCGAAGCCGACGAAGAACCACTTGTACTTCTGCCAGGTCTGGACCAGGACTTTGCGCGCGACGATCACGTCTTCTTCCCGCGCCAGCGGCCGACGAGGCCGGCGACGCTCTGCATCTGCGCGTCGTGCGCGCGACGCTGATCCCCGAGCCACGTCTCCACTTCTTCTGCGGAGAGCTCGCCGAGCGCGCTCAAATGGCCGCTTCCGCCGCCGACGAGCAGGTACTTCGAGCCGGCCTTGACGACGTGGATGCTGGTGTTCTGCGAGACGATCGCGGTATCGACGACGCCGACCAGGCGTCTGTCGTTGGCGGCCAGCAGCCGCCCGCGCGTCAGGCCGCGCACGACCGCGTAGAGCCCGAAGAGCATCAGGCCGACGACGACCAACGCGAAGAGATACTGAGCCCAGAAGCCCGCTGTCACGGCGCGGCTATCCGACCGGCGGGTTGAGCTCGCTGATCTTGACCGCGTACTTGTCGTCGACCACGACGACCTCGCCGCGCGCGATCAAGATATTGTTGACGAACAGGTCGATCGGCTCGGCCGCGGCCTTGTCCAGTTCGAAGACGCTTCCGGCCTGCAGCGAGACGACCTCGCGCAGCGGCATCGCCGTACGCCCGAGCACCGCGCTGATCAGCAACGGCACGTCGTGGACCAGATCCAAGTTGGCTTGACCGGGCTCTGCAGTGCGGACCGGCGTCGGCGAGAGCGCGGCGAAGGCGACGCTCTGCGCGCTGGTCGCGACGGGTTCGGGCTCGGGCTTGCGGGCCGGCGCCGGCTTCGGCGCGGGGGCGGCCGGCGATTCGGGAACGGCGAGTCCGAGACGAGAGAGCGTGATCGCCGCGAAGTCGACGGAGAGCGTCGGGGTGAGGTCCGAGCCGAGCTGGATGGTGCCATCGTAGGACTCGAAAGGCGGCGGCGGCAGCGCGGTCGCGTCGGTCTTGAGCTGGGCGACGATGCCTTCCGACGACGCGCCGACCTCGGTGGCCAGACGCTCGCACATCGCGGCGGCGATCTGCGAGGCGGTCTCGGAGGCGATCGAGAGCTGCATGGCGCCCATCTCGGCGCCGTCGTCCGTGCCGCCGAGCATCAGCCCGACGATCTGCTGCATGTCGCGGCTGGCGAACCGCACCACGACCTGAGCGGAGAGCGACGGGATCTCGGCCAGGGCGACGAGGTCCGCGCCGTCGGTCCGGATCGAACCTTCGTGGTCGTTGCGCGTCGCCGCGGTCGCAGCGGCGGGCTGTTCGACCAGCCGGCCGAGCACCGTCGCGGCGGCGGCCAACATCGAATCGGCCAGGTCTTGCATTTCGGGCATACTCGTATCCTACCTCAGTCGTCCTGGTTCCGGACGATCTTCGAGACTTGGACCGCGAGTTTGTCGCGATGCATGCCCGGATAGACGCGGAACTTCTCTTTGTCGTTGATCTTCGCGACCAGCGGCTCGCTGGTCGGCTTGTCGAAGACCAGCACGTCGCCCGGCTTGAGCGCGACCAGGTCGCGCAGGGAGACGTGGGTCTTGCCGAGTTCGACCTGGACGTCGACGCCGGCGCGCTCGACGTTCCTGGTGAGCTGGGCGAGGTCTTCTTCCGTCATGCCGCGTCCGGCGACCACCGTCGGCGACCATTGGAAATCGGTCAACTGCGAGCCGACCGACTGGAGCACCAGGTACGGCAGGCAGAAGTTCATCACGCCCGCCATATCGCCGACCTTGAGCTCCATCGAGACGTAGGCCACGATCTGGTCGAGCGGGATGATGCGCGGGATGAACTGCGGATTCGAGTCGAGCGCCTCGATCTTGAGCGAGAGCGTCAGCAGATAGTTCCACGACTCGCGGTACGAGTTGAGCATACGCGCCATGAAGCGCTGCATCAGCGTGCGCTCGATGTCGGTCAGGTCGCGCAGTTTGTTCGGGAACCATCCCGGCCCGCCGAGCAGACGATCGATGATCGAGAAGACGAGGTTCAGGTCGACCTGGACGACGCCGCTGCCCGGCAGCGGATCCATCGAATAGATCGCCAGGATCGACGGGATGCCGATCGAGGCGATGAAGTCGCCGTACGAGATCTGCTCGATCGACACGATCGAGGCCTCGACGCGCGTGCGGAGGTAGACCGAAAGCGAGTTGTTGAGGAGGCGCGTGAAGTTCTCGTGCAGCGTGCGCAGCGTCTGCAGCTGGTTGTTCGAGAACTTGTCGAGCCGCTTGTTGAAGCGGAAGTCGAACGACTTGATGCGCTTGGACTCGACCTCTTTGACCGGCGCGGCCGGTCCGGAGAGCGAGTTGATGAGGGCGTCGATCTCTTCTTGGGAGAGGCTAGACATGCTTGGCTTAGGTCCCTTTTTCGGCGGCCGAGATGCTGGCGTTGAGCAGAACGATGTCGACGCGACGGTTCTGCTGACGCGCTTCGGGCGTCGCATTGGTCATCCGTGGGTGGAACTCTCCATAGCCTGCCGGCGAGAGCCGGATCGGCGAGATGCCGTCGTGCTCGTACAGGTATCGCACGACGTTGACGGCCCGGGCCGTCGACAGCTCCCAGTTGGTCGGATAGGCGGCGGTCGCGATCGGCACGTTGTCGGTGTTGCCTTCGACCCGGATCAGGTTCTCGTTCTTCTTCAAGAACGTCGAGATCTCGTCGAGGATCTTGGCGGTCTCCGGCCGCAGCTCTGCGCTGCCGCTGTCGTAGTACGACTTGTCCGAGAGCAGGGTGATGACCAGCCCGCGGCGGTCGAGGTGGACCTGCACCTGGTTCTGCAGATCGTTCTTGGCGACGTACTGCTGGAGCTCTTTCTCGATCGCGGGAACGGTCGAACTCGAGTCCATCATGTTCTGGCCGTCGGTGCCGCCGCTGGGCGGCTGGTTCACCGACCACGTATTATCGAAGCCCGCCGTCACCTGACGCGCGAAGCGTTGGACCTTCGCCGCGCTGATGGTCGACATCGAGAACAGGATGATGAAGAGCGCGAGCATGAGCGTGATCATGTCCGCATACGTCAACAGCCAGCGCATCATGCCGGCCGTCTCGACTTTCTGCTCGTCCTGGCGTCTGCGGAATCGCGATTCCGCGGCGCGCGCGGCCGTCTTGACCTGTTGAGGCACCGGCTAGCGCCTCACGCCGACGATGCGGAAAGGCCCGCTTCGGCGACCGCGCCGCCTTCGTCGACCGCGCTCTCGCGATCCTTCGGATCGAGGAAGGCGAGCAGCTTCTCTTCGAGCAGGCGCGGATTGTCGCCGGCCTGGATCGCCAGGATGCCTTCGATCATGATCTCGCGCAGCAACAGCAGTTGCCCGTAGCGCTCCTTGATCTTGGTCGCGATCGGAAGCCACAGCAAGTTGGCGAACAGGATGCCGAAGAACGTCGCGACGAACGCCTGCGCGGTCGCGATCCCGATGCTGCCCGTGACGTTGCCGGTCTGGGCGCTGGCGAGACCCTTGAGCATACCGATCAATCCGAGCACGGTGCCGATGATGCCGAGCGTCGGCGAGTAGCCGCCCAGCGACGTGAAGACCGCTTCGGCCTTATTGCCGCGCTCCTGGACGAAGCTGACCTCGGTCTCGAGGACCTTGCGGATGATCTCGGTGTCGCGGCCGTCGATGACCAGTTGGATGCCCTTGCGCATGAACTCGTCGTCCAACGCGGCGGCCTCGTTCTCGAGGGCGAGCAGGCCTTCGCGACGCGCCTTCTCGGCGAACGTCACCAGGGTCGCGATGACGTCGCGCTCGTGGAAATCGATCTCGACGAACGCGGTCTTGAAACCGCCGAAGAAGCCCTTGAAGAACGTGCGCGCGGGGAACGAGAGAAGCGTCGCGCCGACGGTGCCGCCCAGGATCAGGACGAGCGCTTCCCAACGCCCGAAGATGACGTGGGGATCGGTGCCGCCGACCCAGCCGGCCAGCACGATCGCGCCGAAACCGAGTATCAGGCCGGCGATTGTGGCAAAGTCCAACGAACGCTACTCCGCTCAAGAAGAAGGGTGACCGGGCTCTTTACATTTTATCGGCCGGGTAGGCCGGAATCTGAGAAGGCGCCCCCTTCGCGAGGGCTATCCGCCTGGGCCGTAGATCTTCCGCTTGAACTCGACGATTTTGGCCTGGAGCTGCTCCATCGAGTCGCGGACGATGAGCTTGTTCCCCGAGGTCAGGGTCACGACCGTATCCGGGGTGGCCTCGATCGACTCGATCAGGTCGCAGTTGACCATCAAGGGCTGCCCGTTCAGGCGTATGAGGCTGATCATGATGAGTTTGTTCGCGGCGGGAGGCTGGGGAGACTCCCGCCGCGCGGACCTCCGTGTCGAACTTGTATGCACTCGGGGTCCCGCCGCGATAGTTGCGGCGGGGGCGCGCAGGGCGGTTTCCGGCGCATAGTGCCGGAAGTCGCCCGGAGTGCCAGGCGCCGCGCAACGTGCGGTGCCTTTTAAATTGATACGGCGGGGGTGCTGGGGAGAACCCCCGCCGCTGTATGACATCCGTGTCAAACCGTTACCGCGAGACTATCCCTAGTTCTCGCTCGCGCGCAGGTTGATCACCGTCTGCAGATTCTGGTCGGCAGTCGTGATACCGCGCGTGTTGGCTTCGAAGGCGCGTTGGGCGACGATCAGCTTGGTGAACTGGTCGGCCAACGAGACGTTCGATTGCTCGAGGCTACCGGAGACGATCCCGCCGAAGCGACCGACGCCCGCGGTGCCGATCTGGGCCAGGCCCGAGGCGTTGGTCTCCGAGAAGGCGTTGCCGCCCGTGCGGCTGAGCCCGCCCTCGTTCTGGAACGTCGCGAGCGCGATCTGCGCGAGCGTGCGGACCTGACCGTTGGTGAACGCACCCTGGACGGAGCCGTCCTGCGCGATCGTGATGTTCGAGAGCGTACCCGAGGCGAAGCCGTTCTGCGAGAGGACGGAAGCGGTCGAGCTGCCCGCGAGGGACGTGTTGTTCGAGAAGTCGAGCCCGATCGGCCCGGTCTGCGGCGCGGCTCCGCCGGCGGTCGGCGCGGTCGCGAGGTTGCTCAGACCGTTGCCCCATTGGGTGATGTTGAGCTGGTCGCCGGCCGCGATCGATGCCGGAGCTCCGGTCGCGTGCACGTCGGCGGCGGTCGCCGGATTGGTGATGCCCGAGGTGTTGATGTATTGCCCGTTCTGATCGAAGTAGGCGTAGCCGACCGTGTATGGTGCGGCGGCCGTCGCCGCGGCGCCGGCGACCTGGGTGCCGTCGGCGAAGTAGGCCTGGACCTGCCAACGCGTGGCGGGCGTGACCGGGTTGCCGTTGGCGTCGTCGACGGTGGCGGGCAAGCCGCTCGAGGCCGCCGTCGCGCCGGTCGCATCGGGCGTGTAGACGAGCGTCATCGCGTGGGCGTTGCCGAGCGAATCGTAGATCGTCGTCGAGATCGTCTTGGTCGCACCGGCGATGCCGGTACCGCTCGCGACGAACTGCTCTTGTTGCGACCATTGCGATTGATCGAGATTGCCGACCATCGACATATCGAAGACCGAGTCGCTCGAGTTCGGCCCGACCTTCGCGCCGAATCCCGTGCCGGTCGCCGAGGACTGGATGCCGAGCGGCACCGTGATACTGCCGGGCGTGCCGTTGGCGTTGAGGACGCCCTGGTTGTTGGCGGTGTAGCCCTGCACGGCCAATCCGGACGCCGGATCGTAGAGCAGGCCGTTCGAGTTGAGAGAGAACGCGCCGTCGCGGGTGTAGACCGGAGAGGACGTCCCGTTCGCGTTGCGCATGATGAAGAATCCGTCGCCGTTGATCGCGAGATCGGTGTTGACGCCGGTCGTCTCGAGTCCGCCTTGGGCGAACTGCGTGTCGACGCTGTTGACCTTGACGCCGAGGCCGAGCTGCTGCGGGTTGACGCCGCCGCTGGTCGCGGTCGGGCCCGACGAGTAGCCTTGGCTGGTGTAGAACAGATCCGCGAACGTCATACGCTGGCCCTTGAAGCCGGTCGTCGCCGTGTTCGCGATGTTGTTCGAGATCATGTCGATCCAACTCTGATATGCGTTCAGGCCGGTGATGCCGGTGAACAATGAGTCGAAAGCCATTCCTTGTGACCTTTCCAGTGGTTTCCGCAATGCGTCGTTCGATCGGCATCGCGGCCGGGGCCCCCGTGAGGTCCACCCCGGATCGGTGGTGTTTTTTTCTTAGCCTATGACCGCGGCCGAGTCGATGTTGGTGAAGACGTTCTCCTTCATCGAGTCCTGGTCGACGGCGGTGATGACGGTGCGGTTGGTGATGCTGACCACCATCGCGACGTCGCGGAGCATGAACAGGCTCTGTTTGGCTCCCTTTGCGGCGGCCTTATCGGCCATCGCGTTCATGCGCGAGACGTCGTCGCTCGAAAGCGTGATGTTCCGCGACTGCAGTCGCTGCAGAGCGTGATTGCTGAACTTCAGCGGCTCCGCGGTCGGAGCGGACGCGCGCTCGAGTTGCGAGCGGAAGTCCTGTCCCGACGGCGGGATCTCAACCGGCCGTCCTTGCGGTCGCGGTAACGGACCGGGAAGGATTCCCGGGACGACCGGACCGAGGTTGACATCTTTCGGATCCACGATCTAGTTGCCGATCCCCACGATTTGAGTGGTGGCGAAGAGCAGCGGCTGTCCGGTGTTGTCGACGACCGGGTTCCCGTCCGAGCCGTTCATGGTGAAGTACGGCTGGCCGTTCTGGACCGCGATCGAGGTGACTTTGCCGGTCAGGGTCGAGCCGCTGTTGTCGTCGGTCGTGTTGACCGTGACGTTGCGACCGACGAGCGACGCGGACTGCATCACGCCGAAGTTGGATTGGAACGACGCGAACTGCGTCGAGAGCGTGGTCTGTGCCTGGAGCGCAGAGAACTGCGCCAGTTGGCTGACGGACTGCGTGTCGTCCATCGGGCTGGTCGGATCCTGATTCTGCAGCTCGGTGGTGAGCAGTTTCAGGAAGGCGTCTGCGCCGAGCTGATCCTGGACCTGCGAACCCGACGATGTCGGGGCCGCCGGCTGCGTGGTCAGCGCGGCAATCGTGTTTGACATGGTTTCTCCTAGGCCAATTGATCGAGCAGGTCGAGCGAGCCGTTCGACGGTGTCGACGACGTGCTCCCCACGCTCGCGACGGTCTCGTCCGCGCCGGCCGTCTCGTGGACGACGTAGCGACGGCCGAAGCCTCGAGCGTTGTTCTGCCCTTGTTGGAATCCGCGCGCGTCGCCGCCCGAGACGTCGACCGAGAAGCTCGCGAGCTTCATGCCGGCGTCCGTGAAGGACCGCGCGAGGTGGTGCTGGTTGGCGACGAGCGCGTCGCGGACGTCGGCGCTCTGCGCGACGACGTTGGCGCTGACGGACGTGCCGTCGACGCGCAGGTCGAGCGTGACGTTCCCCAGGTGCGCGGGCTGCAAGTGCAGCTGCATCTGATGGACGCCGTCGCCGAGAGCGTTGACCGAGATGCCCTTGACGATCTGCGAGAGTATCGCGTCCGGGTCGACGGTCGTGTAGGGAGCCGGACCGGTCGACGTCGCGCTCGCCGTATCGGCGGTACGCGCGTCGCTGCCCGGTAGCGAGAAGGCCGCGAAGCCGGATCCATCGGTCTGCTTCGTCGCGACGCCGCTCTTGGCGGAGTCGCGCGCGAGGGTAGGACCGAAGCCATCCCGCGATGCGGATCGTCCGCCGTTCTGCGCCGCCCGTTCGGCCGTCGCGATCAGCCGCGCGAATGTCGCGGCGTTTCCGACGGAGCTCGACGATGCGGGCCGATCGCCCGGCGCACTTTGAAGACGCGCGGTTCCGTCGATCGCGCGCGTCAGGATGCGCGAGAGCAGATCGGTCGAGCGGCTGTCGGATGCGGAGGCTGCCGGCGCGCCCGTAGAGGCGTCCGGTGCGGCGGTCGCTGTGGATGCTTGAGAGGGTTGCGGCTGAGGTACGGATGCGGCAACGCCGGAAGCGGACTGCAGCTGCGCTGCGGTCGCGTCCAGTATCGATTGCACGAGGGAACCGAGGTCGACCGGGGTCGTCGTCGGTGCGGTCTGCGCCTGGGCCGGGATGTCTTTCGCCGTTGCTGCGGCGTCCAAGATGTTTCCCGCGATGTCGTTCTGCTGCCCTGCAGGTACCGTTTCCGTTCCCCTCGTCACGTCTTTCAGAACCGTCTGAAGTTTTCGTACGAGGGCCGCGACTTGTTCCGCGGCCGGCTGATCCGGTGGCGCGGTGCCCGGCGGTGCGAGCGCCGTGCGGAGTCTGACCGTTTGCGCAGGCGTGAGATTCGCGCCCTTCGCAACGGTTTTCACGATCGTGTCGACGATCGTGGAGATCGGCGTGCCGTTCTGCAGCAACGCTGCGAGCTGCGCGTTCGCGTCCGTCGAAGTCGAGGCATCTGCGACTTTCTTCTTCACGATCGTCCCGAAACTCGGTCCGGTCTGTTTCGAAAGTCTCGGCGTGCCCGAGAACAACGGCGTTCCCGCGAGCGCGACCGCGCTACTCGGCAATACCGATAAGGTCATGGTATGTCCAGCTATTTCAATCACCTCCATTGTATGGTCGCCGCACGTTGCGCGGCGCCTGGCACTTCGTACGACTTTTTGCACGTTGCGCAAAAAATCGTACTGCGCGCCCCCATCGCGACTATCGCGATGGGCCCCCGGGTACGGGGCGCTTGGTACGCGCGAGACCCTGGGGTCTCAATTGGACCTATCGGCCGTCTCGAGGAAATTCCTTATGAGGTCCTCGCCCCGCTCGCTCAGGATCGACTCGGGGTGGAACTGGAC
>Ga0070691_10001184_pt1 | contig 10931 bp, 12 predicted proteins | sample KBSK1101metaG_FD_64673 | JGI IMG/M metagenome (GOLD analysis project Ga0070691, IMG submission 64673) | Corn, switchgrass and miscanthus rhizosphere microbial communities from Kellogg Biological Station, Michigan, USA - KBS K1-10-1 metaG | ecosystem: Host-associated > Plants > Roots >... | reverse complement strand
AGAACCGCAGGCGCCTGGCTCCTTGACATCGGACACGTATGTCTGATTTAGTAATACAGACACCATCGTCTGAGTTAAGGAGGAACGTCATGCAGCACGGAAGAGCGTCCGTCTCGGCAACACCGAAGAGCCACTCCCTTCGCCGCCGACACCGCAGCGCTGGCATGCGCTCGACGAGCCAGAGGGGCGGCCTGCTCCTCGGCGTCCTACTCGTCGCGCAGCTGATGGTGATCCTCGACATCACCGCAGTGAACATCGCGCTGCCGAGCCTCGCCACGGAGCTCGACCTGACCGGCTCCAGCATCAGCTGGACGATCACGAGTTACTCGCTGATCTTCGGCAGCCTGCTGCTCTTCGGCGGCCGCGCCGCCGATCTGCTCGGGCGGCGCCGGATGTTCCTGACCGGCCTCGGTATCTTCACCGTCTCCTCGTTCGCCTCCGCGATGGCCGGCACGGCGGCTGCTCTGTTCGCCGCCCGGGCGGGCCAGGGCCTCGGCGCCGCGCTCCTCTCCCCGGCGGCGCTCGCGATCATCATGTCGACGTTCCAGGGCGGCCGGCGGGCGAAGGCGCTCGCCGCCTGGGGAGCCGTCGGCGGCGCAGGCGCCGCGATCGGAGTCCTCGTCGGCGGCATCCTCACGGAGCTCACGGACTGGCGCATGATCTTCTACGTCAACCTTCCCGTGGCGGCGGCGCTCGCGATCGCGGCGCGCACGATCATCCCGGCCGACACCGAGAAGCCCCATTGGAAGGGCCTGGACCTGCGGGGCGCGGTGCTCGCAACCGCGAGCCTCGGTGCCACCGTCTTCGCGATCACGCAGGCCGAGGGCGCTGGCTGGACATCGGTGCAGACACACCTCTTCGGCATCGGCGGTCTCACCGGTCTCGTAGCCTTCGCGCTCCTCGAGCGCCGGGCCCGCACGCCCCTCCTGCGGGTGGAGCGATTGGCCGACCGCGCAGTTGGTGGCGGGCTCGTCCTGATGCTCGCCGCCGCCGGCTCGATCTTCGGGCTCTTCCTGCTCAGCTCGCTCTACCTCCAGAACGTCCTCGGGTGGGGGCCGCTCGCGACCGGCCTCGCCTTCATACCGCTGGCGCTCGCGGCCGGTGCAGGCGCCCACGCGTCCGGGCACATCGTCGGCAAGCATGGTGTCCGCGCCCCGCTTGCAGGCGCGTTCCTGGTGGCGGCCGCCGGCATGACCCTGCTTGCTCAGGTGGGCGAGAACGGCAGCTACGTCCGCGACGTGCTGCCCGGGATGCTCGTCGCCGGGCTCGGGCTGGGCGTGGCAGTCGTTGCCGTGGCGATCGCCGTCCTCGCCGGCGCTCGCGACGAGGAGAGCGGGATGATCTCCGGCTTGAGCTCGACCGGCCACGAGATCGGTGGCACGATCGGGATCGCGATCTTTTCCACGATCGCGGCGGGCGGCGGTGCCGTGGCCGGCCCGCAGGCGGCGTCCGGGATCGCGCACGCGTTCGGCGCGGCCGCGGTCATCGCTAGTGTCGCCGGCGTGGTCGCCCTGGCGGTGCTGCCGCGCGCACGGCACTTCGTGCCGAAGCTGCGGTTGAGCCCCAGCACGATGCCCAGTCACTGATCGATGCCGAGACCGACGACAGCGGCCGAGCGCTCCGCCCCCAGGCGTCGGCGGGCCGATGCCGAGCGGAGCGTCGCCGCAATCCTCGATGCCGGGCTCGAGGCACTGGCGAGCGATCCCGACAGCAGCATGTCGGAGATCGCTGGCCGTGCCGGAGTCGTTCGAGCGACCATCTACGTCCACTTCCCGACGCGTACGGCCCTCCTCGACGCCGTCATGGAGCACGCGGTCGACCAGGTCGTGGAGGCGATGAAACGCGCCGAGCCTGCTCGCGGCCGGCCGGCGGAGGCACTCGAGCGCGTGCTCCTCGCGACCTGGCGCGAGCTCGCTCGCTTCCATGGCCTCCTCGCGCTGAACACGGCCCGGCTCTCGGCGGAGGAGCTCCACCGGCGACACGTCCCCATGCTCGACCAGCTCGAGCCGCTGATCGAGCGGGGGCAGCGTGAGGGCGTGTTCCGGAGCGATCTCCCCATCGCGTGGCACCTTGCGGTGATCCGGGCGATCGTCCACGCCGCCAGCGCTTCGATCGAGGGCGGCCGGCTCGAGGAGTCGGAAGCCGAGGCCGCGATGCTGACCACCGCGCTCGCGGCGATCGCCGCCCCAACGGCCTGATCCGGCGTCGCGGCCGCTGAACGAGCCGATTCGTGCAGAGCGGGCCTGTCGGGACCCGCTCTGCACTGCATGCGCTGGAGAGGACTTGAACCTCCACGCCCCTAGGGGCACAAGGCCCTCAACCTTGCGCGTCTACCAATTCCGCCACCAGCGCGTGGGGTGGGGATGATAGCGGTCGAGCGTCTGCGCCCTCCGGGACGGAACCAGGAGGGGCGACGCTGAAGCCACGCCCCGTACGCGCCCCGTTTGCCGGCACCCGCCGGATCCTCGAACCGCGGCGCTACGCGAGCACGCGGTACAGCACGACGGTGTTCGCGGTGAAGAGCACGGCCACCACGACCGTCAGGCGCGTCAGGTTCCGCTCGACGATGTGCGTGCCGCCCTGGGACGTCGGCGTGAAGCCGATGCCGCCGAAGCCCGCGTCGCGCCCCGAGTGCATCAGCACGAGCGTGACGAGCGCCGCGCCGAGCAGCACCTGGAGGACGGCGAAGACGGAAACCATCGGCGCGCCATGGTACCGGGCGTTACCCTCGTCGCATGGCCGCCGGAGACGACGCCCGCGCGAAGATCCAACGCCTTCTCGTGACCGGCGACAACCGCCTCAAGCAGGGCGTCGCTCCCGAGAAGGTGCGCGAGAGCTACGAGCAGGCGCTCACCGTCGCGCGCGAGGCGGGCCTCGAGGAGGCGGTCCGGCCCCTCGTCGAGATCCGGCTCGCCGACCTCGACGCCTCGGGCTGAGGGATCACCCGCCGCGAGGCGGTTCCAGCCGATCGGTTCGCGAGACTTCTTCCCACCCGACCTTCGGAAGGAGCACGCACACCATGGGGAAGACCCAGAAGTACCTCGCGGAGGCGCTCGGCACCTTCGCGCTCGTCGGCATCGGCTCGTTCGCGATCCTCTCGTCGTCAGGCACCGGCAGGCTCGATGTGGTCGCGATCGCACTCGGGTTCGGCCTCGCGCTCCTCGTCGGCCTCTATGCGTTCGGTGAGGTGTCGGGCGGGCACTACAACCCGGCGGTCTCGCTCGGGATGTTCCTCGACCGCCGCATCGCGATGAACGACATGATCGCGTACTGGATCTCGCAGGTGGTCGGCGCCATCGCGGCCTCCGTCGTCGTCCTCATCGCGTTCAACGACGACGCGGTGGCGGCTACGACGACGCATGCGGCGGACAACTGGGCGGCCATCGTCGTCGAGACGGTGATGACCGCACTCTTCGTGGCGGTGATCCTCCAGTCGACGAAGAGCGAGCGTGTCCGGGGCACGGCGCTCCTCGCGATCCCGCTGACGCTGCTCGCGATCCACGTCGCGATCGTCCCGATCAGCGGCTCGTCCGTGAATCCGGCGCGAAGCCTCGCCCCCGCGATCGTCGGGACCGACTTCGGGGATCTCTGGATCTACCTGATCTTCCCGTTCGTCGGCGCTGCCCTCGGGTTCCTCGCGCACAAGGTCGTCTCCGAGGGGGACATGACCCTCGGCGCAAGTCGCGCCGACGCCTAACGGTTCGGCCCCAGGGCGTCCGCGGCGGCGGACGCCCCGGCGGCTCGCTCGAGCACGGCCTCGATCCGCGCCGCCTGCAGGCGGATGTCATGGCGACCCGCCGCCGTGCGAGCGGCATCGTTCGGGCGGGGAAGTGACGCGGCCGCGTCGAGCGCCGCGACGAGCGCATCCTCGTCCGTCGGGTCGACGAGCACCCCCGCTTCGTCCGGCACGAACTCGGGCGGCCCTCCGACCTGCGTGGCGACGACCGGCCGCGCGCAAGCCATAGCCTCGAGCGTCGCGAGCCCGAACGGCTCCGCGAGACTCGGCTGGCAGACGACGTCCGCCGCCTGCAGCCAGCGGATCACCGCCGCGTGAGGCACGGCTCCCTCGAGGTGGATCCCAGCGCGGCCCTCGAGCGCGCCCCGCAACGGGCCATCTCCGACGAACGCGAGCGAGCCCTCGCCGCGGCGCTCGAACGCACGGGCGAGCCGCAGGACGTTCTTCCGCTCGCTGAGCGAGCCTGCACAGACGAACGCGGTGCCCTCGGGACGCCAGCCGACCTCCGCACGGGCCGGCTCCGGGTCGGCGGGCGTAAAGCGCGCGAGATCGACGCCGCAGTCGATCACCTCGGTCCGACCGCGAGCTTCGGGCACGGCGTGCTCGAGCCGGTCGCGCAGCCAGTCCGAGACTGCGATCACCCCGGCTGCCCGGCGGACGGTCAGGCGGGTGAGCGAGCGGACGGCGGCCGAGCCGAGCGCGTTCTCGACGTCCTGACCGTGCGCGGTGACGACTGCCGGGGCGCGACCACCAAGCACGGCGAACAGGCCCGCCGGCACCAGGAAGTGGGCGTAGACGACGTCGGGACGGAACCGGCGTGCAGTCGCCGCGACGTCACGCGCCAAGGTGAGGTGTCGCGAGCGCCCGCCGCGCCGGTCGACGACCGCGCGCTCGAGCTCGTGGCCGCGCGCGGCGAGGGCCGCTTCGAGGTCGGCGACGAACGTGCCGAGCGCGGGCGCGTCCGGCCCCGGGTACATCTGGGAGACGAGAAGGATGCGCACCCGGCGACGCTACCGCCTCATCGGACGGCGTCGTACGTGCCCCACTCCTCGCGGAGCGCCCCGCACAGCTCGCCGACCGTCGCGCGCGCCGCCAGCGCCGTCCGAAGCGCAGGGAGCAGGTTTGCCGCCGTCGGTGCGAGCCTGCGGATCTCCGCGACCGCTTCCTCGACCGCGGCTGAATCACGTCCCGCGCGGAGCGCCTGCAGGCGCTCGAGCTGCGCGCGCTCGATCGCGGGGTCGAGGCGGTGGAGCTCGACGCGGTCGGGGGCGTCGGTCGTGAAGCGGTTGACGCCGACGATGACGCGCTCGCCGTCCTCGACCTCGCGCTGCCAGCGGAACGCCGACTCCTCGATCTGCTCGGAGACCCAGCCCGCCTCGATCGCGGCGACCGCGCCTCCAAGTGCGTCGACCTGTTCGATCAGCTCGCGCGAGCGGGCCTCGAGCTCGTCGGTGAGCGACTCGACGTACCACGAGCCGCCGAGCGGATCCGCCGTCGCGGTCGTCCCGGCCTCGTGCATGAGCACCTGCTGCGTCCGGAGGGCGAGCGTCGCAGCATGCTCGGTCGGGAGCGCAAGGGCCTCGTCGAACGCGTTCGTGTGCACCGACTGGGCGCCACCGTAGACCGCGGCGAGCGCCTGCGCCGCGACCCGCACGAGGTTGTTCTCCGGCTGCTGCGCCGTCAGGGTCGAGCCGCCGGTCTGCGCGTGGAAGCGGAGCGCCTGGGCCTTCTCGGTGGTTGCGCCGAAGCGGTCGCGCATGATCGAGGCCCAGAGGCGGCGCGCTGCGCGGAACTTGGCGACCTCCTGGAGCACGTCGTTGTGCGCGTTGAAGAAGAACGAGAGGCGCGCGCCGAACGAGTCCGGCGACAGACCGGCGGCGACGGCCGCGTCGCAGTACGCGATCCCGTTCGCGAGCGTGAAGGCGATCTCCTGGACCGCGGTCGACCCCGCCTCACGGATGTGGTAGCCGGAGATCGAGATCGTGTTCCAGCGCGGGATGCGGTCGGCGCAGTACGCGAACAGGTCGGTGGTGAGCCGCATCGATGGGCGCGGCGGGAAGATGTAGTTCCCGCGAGCGACATACTCCTTGAGGATGTCGTTCTGCACCGTCCCACGGAGCGCCTCGCCCGGCACCCCGCGCTCCGCGGCGACGAGCTCGTAGCAGAGGAGCAGGAGCGACGCGGGCGCGTTGATCGTCATCGACGTGGAGACCTCGTCGAGCGGGATGCCCTCGAGCAGGCGGGCCATGTCCTCGACCGAGTCGATCGCGACGCCGGTGCGGCCGACCTCGCCGACGGCGACCGCGTCGTCGGAGTCGTAGCCGAGCTGCGTCGGCAGGTCGAACGCGATCGAGAGCCCCGTCTGTCCCCGTCCGAGAAGCGTCCTGAATCGCTCGTTCGTCTCCTCCGCGGAGCCGAACCCGGCGTACTGCCGCATCGTCCACGGCCGGCCGCGGTACATGTCCGGATACGGCCCGCGCGTGAACGGGAAGGCGCCCGGCGGCTCCGCAGGCCCGGGAGCGTCGCCCGGCCCGTACACGGGCTTCACCTCGATGCCCGACTCGGTCAGCCGACGGTCGGGCCCGGTCGCCATGCCCGTGATCCTAGAGGCGGGCGAGAGTCCGCCCCGGCAGGTCCGCGCGGCCCGCCGGGGCGGTCATGCGCACCGTCGGCGGATCGTCCCGCAGCGTCAACCCTCGTGCGAGGGGTTCCGTCAGAGCGCGCCGCCGGCGCGCTCGACCGCCTCGAGCGCGATGCGGCGGCCCGACTCGACGTGCCGGGTGATGGCGGCGCGGGCCACCGCGCGGTCGCGTGTCTCGAATCCGGACACGATTGCCTCGTGCTCGGTGACGAGGTGCTCGTGCCGCTCGACCCGTCCGCCGCGGATCACCTGCATCATGAGGTTGATCGAGAGCTCGCGGTAGAACCGCGAGAGGAGCTTGTTGCCCGCGAGGTCGACCTGCGCCTCGTGGAACGAGGCGTTCGCCGCGTCCCACTCCTCGTGGGAGATCGCCTCGACCGTCGCGATGTGGCGCCGTCGCAGGTCCGTGACCTGCTCGTCCGAGGCGGTGTCGACCGCGACGTCCGCCGCGTGGAGCTCGAGCGCGAGCCGTACCTCGTAGCCCTCGAGCAGCGCCTGCGACGTCACCGGCGTGACGAAATAGCCGCGCCGCGCCTTCACGCTCAGGAGGCCCTCCGAGACGAGACGCGTGAGTGCATGGTGCACCGGGCTTCGCGACACGCCGAGCTCCGCCGCGAGCTCGTGCAGGCTGAGCTTCGCGCCCGGGCCGGGGTCGCGGGTCAGGATCCGCTCGCGGAGCGTCGCGTAGACCTGGTCATTGAGGTTCGCCCGCGGCGCCAGGATGGTCATGGGAGAGATGTAACATGACACCGCCTCCCGCGCCACCGCCGATACGCTCAACGCATGAAGGTGGCCGTGAGGCTGTTCGCCGCGCTCCGCGAGCGCGCGGGCACACGGGAAGCAGCGCTCGAGCTCGAAGAGGGCGCGTCGGTCGACGACGTCTGGCCCGCGCTGGGGCTCGGGGAGGAGCCCTCTGGGCTCGTCTACGCCGTCAACCGCGCGTACGTCGAGCGGGGCACGCCGCTCGCCGAGGGCGACGAGGTGGCGCTCATCCCGCCCGTTTCGGGAGGGGCGTTCGTCCTCTCCGGCGAGCCTCTCTCGCTCGAGCGCGCAGCTGTGGAGGTCGCCTCGGACGGCGCCGGCGCGATCGCGACGTTCGTCGGCACGACCCGCGCACGCTCCCGCGGCCGGGACGTGATCCGGCTCGAGTACGAGGCCTACGAGGGCATGGCCGAGGCGGAGATGGAGCGGATCGCGGGCGCGCTACGCGACCGGCACGACGTGATCGACGTCGCGATCCACCACCGCGTCGGACCGGTCGAGATCGGCGAGACGAGTGTCGTCATCGCCGTCTCGGCGGCGCATCGCGCGGCGGCGTTCGACGCCTGCCGCGAGGCGATCGACACCCTCAAACAGACGGTGCCGCTCTGGAAGAAGGAGCTCTACGTCGGCGGCGAGGAGTGGATCGGCCAGGGCTCATGAGGGTGTCGTGAGCAACCGCTACGACCCGGGCGATCTCGAGCCCCTCTCCGCTCCCGAGCCGCGGACGCTTCCGAGCGAGCACGACCGCTCGCGGCGATCGCTGCTCGGCCGGATCGTTGCGCCGGTCGCCGTCGCAATCGGCGCGCTCGTCAAGTTCGGTGCCTTCGGGCTCAAGTTCTTCGGCATCTTCCTCGCGGTGGGCGGGTACGCGCTCATCTGGGGCTGGAAGTTCGGGGTCGGTGTCGTCCTGCTGATCCTCGTCCACGAGCTCGGCCACTACGTCGAGGCGAAGCGCCTGGGGCTCGACCCGCAGCTTCCGGTCTTCATCCCGTTCCTCGGCGCGTACGTCGCCCTGCGCAACATGCGCTTCGACCCGTGGGTGAACGCGCGCGTATCACTCGCGGGGCCGGTCGCCGGCGGGATCGCCGCGCTCGCGTGCCTGATCGTCGGCGTGCAGACGGGCTCCGACCTGCTGAGGGCGCTCGCCTACATGGGCTTCCTCCTCAACCTGTTCAACCTGATCCCGGTCGGGATCCTCGACGGCGGCCACGTGCTCCGCTCGTGGCGCGTCCTCCGCGCGGGCGGCGGCGCTGCAAACCCCGCACGCGCCCGGCGGCGCGCCGCCGTGGTGGCGCTCGTCTCGCTCGCGACCGCGGCCGCCCTGGTCGTGGGGATGGTCGTCTCGCACGTGCCGCAGGACAGGCTGTGAGCTCGAACAACGAGGTCGACCGGCGGCTCCTGCGCCGGACGCACGAAACGCTGATCACCGACGTGTCGCTGATCGCCTCGGAGTTCCTTGCCGGCTTCCAGGACGTGCAGCGGATCGACCGGCCCGCGGTGACGATCTTCGGCTCGGCGCGCGTGAAGGAGGGGTCTGCGACCTACGAGGCTGCGCGCGTGACAGCGCGACTCTTCGCCGAGGCCGGCCTCGCCGTCGTGACGGGCGGCGGCCCCGGCACGATGGAGGCCGCGAACCGCGGCGCCAAGGAGGGCGGCGGTCTCTCGATCGGGTTCAACATCATGCTCCCGCACGAGCAGGGGCTGAACCCGTTCTGCGACATCTCGCGCACCTTCAAGCACTTCTACGTCCGCAAGGTCATGTTCGTGAAGGCAGCCGAGGGGTTCGTCATCTTCCCCGGCGGTTTCGGGACGATGGACGAGCTCTACGAGTCGCTGACGCTGATCCAGACGGGCAAGATCGGAAGCTTCCCGGTCGTCCTCTTCGACTCGGACTACTGGGGTGAGATGCTCGACTGGGTGCGCGAGGAGATGCTGGCCGACGGGCTCGTGTCGCCGGGCGACCTCGAGCTCCTGCACGTGACCGACGAGCCGCAGGAGGCGGTGCAGCGCATCGTCGAGATGATCGACGCGCGCGCCGCCGAGGGGTCGATCTGAGCGAGACGCCCGACGTCGCGATCGGCGCGATCGCGGCCCGCTCCGAGCTGCGGCCTCGGGTCGGCGTGGTGCTCGGGAGCGGCCTCGGGCCGTTTGCGGACGCTGTCGCCGAGCCGGTCGAGATCCCGTACGGCGACATCCCGGGGTGGCCTGCCTCGACAGCGGTCGGCCACGCGGGAACGCTCGTCCTCGGGCGCTTCGGCGACGTACCTGTGGCCGTGATGAAAGGCCGTGCGCACCTCTACGAGGGGCTTTCCCCGGCGGACGTCGTCTTCGGCGTGCGGGTGCTCGGCGGCCTCGGCGTGCGGAGCCTCGTCCTCACGAATGCCTGCGGCGCGATCGACACGTCGGTCGAGCCCGGCACCCTGGTCGCCATCTCCGACCACCTGAACCTCCAGGGCTCCTCGCCCCTCGTCGGGCCGAATGACGAGACGGTCGGGCCGCGCTTCCCGGACATGACGAACGCGTACGACGCCGGCTACCGCACGATCGCGCTCCAGGCGGCGGCGAGGCTCGGGCTCGAGCTCGGCGAAGGCGTCTACGCGGCCTGGCTCGGGCCTGCCTTCGAGACGCCGGCCGAGATCCGGATGATGCGCGCGCTCGGCGCCGACCTCGTCGGGATGTCGACGGTGCCCGAGGTCCTCGCCGCGCGTCACATGGGCATTCGCTGCCTCGCCCTCTCATGCGTGACGAACGCGGCCGCCGGCGTGCGGCCGGAGCCGATCGACCACGAGCGCGTGCTCGAGGTGGGCGCGCGCGCCGCGGGCGATCTCGTCGCGCTTCTGCGCGAGGTCGTGCCGCTCCTAGACTGAGATCCGTGGACCTGCGCGATCTCCCGTCGGTCGACCGACTGCTCGCGGACGAGACCCTGGCCGGCGCACCGCGCTCGCTCGCGCTCGTGGCGGCGAGAGCAGCGCTCGACGGGGCACGCCGGACTATCGGGTCTGGTCGCGACCCCGGTGACGTCGCTGCGCTCGCGCGTGCGGAGCTCGAGCGGCTCGCAGCACCCTCGTTGCGGCGCGTGCTGAACGCCACCGGCGTCATCGTCCACACGAACCTCGGCCGAGCCCCACTCGCGGAAGCGGCGCTGGCACGTGTCGAGGAGGTCGGCGGCTCGTACTCCAACCTGGAGCTCGACCTCGACTCGGGCGCACGCGGGTCGCGCCAGTCGCATGTCGCCGAGGCGCTGCGCCGGCTGACGGGCGCCGAGGCCGCGCTCGTCGTCAACAACAACGCCGCCGCCGTCCTCCTTGCCGTCGCAGCGCTCGCGGAGGGACGGGAGGTCGTCGTCTCGCGCGGCGAGCTGGTCGAGATCGGCGACGGCTTCCGGATCCCGGACGTTCTCGCCCGGTCGGGCGCGCGCATGGTCGAGGTGGGAACGACGAACCGCACCCGTGCGGCGGACTACGAGCGCGCGATCGGCCCCGAGACGGCTGCGCTGCTGCGCGTCCACCAGTCGAACTACCGGATCGTGGGCTTCACGGAGGCCGTCCCGACACGGGAGCTCGCCCGGATCGCGTCGGCCGCCGGCCTGCCGCTCGTCGACGACCTCGGCTCGGGCTCGCTGCTCGACCTCGGTGACGAGCCCACGGCCGCGGCGAGCATCGCGGAGGGTGCCGACCTCGTCTGCTTCTCGGGCGACAAGCTCCTGGGCGGCCCGCAGGCGGGGATCGTCGTCGGGCGCGCCGACCTCGTCGAGCGGCTCCGCCGCCACCCGCTCCAGCGCGCACTCCGCGC
>Ga0070691_10001181_pt1 | contig 10932 bp, 13 predicted proteins | sample KBSK1101metaG_FD_64673 | JGI IMG/M metagenome (GOLD analysis project Ga0070691, IMG submission 64673) | Corn, switchgrass and miscanthus rhizosphere microbial communities from Kellogg Biological Station, Michigan, USA - KBS K1-10-1 metaG | ecosystem: Host-associated > Plants > Roots >... | reverse complement strand
GGTCATGGAATGCCTCGAGCAGGTGGCCTACGGGGAAACCGCCGAGCCGGTCTTGTCTTTGGGCGCAAAGCCCGCGATCGACGTCGCGGCGCGGCTGCGCGGCCTGTGGTCCTGACCGGGCCGGGGAAATCGCCCCGGCTATGTGTGCCAGCAGGCAGATGGAGCGTCGTTATGCGCCGACGATGCGTTGTGCCCCTCAGTATCTGCTGAGACACAGCAAGGCAGTCATCAGTGAGAACACCATGAGAACGACCTTCATCAAGACACCGGTTACCCTCGCCGTCGCCTGCGCTATCGCGCTGGGCGTCTTTTCCGCAACTGCGATCGCGCAGCCCCGCGACATCAACGAGAAGGCGCTGCTCCTCGATACGCGAGGCGCGCCGGTCATGAGCGGCAGCCTTTGCTGGCACACCGGATACGGCCCGGCGCCGTTGTGGACTGCCGGATGCCATGCCGAGCGCGCGGTGCCCGTTGCCCAGTACGTCGCTCCCGTCGCGGCGCCCGCGCCGACGCCGGCACCGGTAGTGGTGGCTGCAGCAGTTCCGCTTCCGGTCTACGAAAAAGTCGCGTTCGACGCCAACGTGCTTTTCGACTCCAACAAGTCGATGCTGCGCGCGGCGGACCGCGACACGCTCGACGCGTTCGTCAGCAAGATGAGCGGCCTCGAGTCGCAATCGGTGATGGCGATCGGCTACGCCGACCGCATGGGCACCGACGCCTCCAACCAGATCCTTTCGGAGAAGCGCGTAGGCGCGGTGAAGTCCTATCTGGTCAGCAAAGGCGTACCGGCGGACAAGATCAAGACCAGCGCATGGGGTGAAACGCGGCCGGGCACCGCCGCCGCCGAATGCAAGGACGCCAACAACGCGAAGAACGTGGCCTGTATGCAGCCTGACCGCCACGTGTTCGTCGAAATCTCCGGAGCGAGGCTCGTCAAGTAGAAGGCGCGAGCACTTCTCGTGAGTCTCTCTCCAACGACTTCAAGGAAAACCCATGAACATTCCCGAACTTCCTGTCCAAACCACTCCATTCCTGTGGGGCGCGGCGGCCGGCGCGTTCGCGCTCGCATTCGTCGGATTCAACTGGGGCGGCTGGGTGACCGGCGGCTCAGCGGAGAAGCTTGCCGGCGCGCGCGCAGATGCAGCGATCGTATCGTCGCTCACGCCAATATGCGTCGCCCGGTTCAGGGCGAGCGACAAGGCGCCGGCCAATTTTGCAGCGCTGAAGGAAATCAAGATAAGTTGGGAGCAGGCCGACTACGTGGGAAAAGGCGGTTGGGCAACGATGCCCGGTAGCACCGCCGAGCCGAACCGCGAGGTCGCTACGGCCTGCGCCGAGGCACTCGGCAAGCTCGTCCCGTAACCGCAGCTTGAAATGAACCTGGATCGCATCGCAGGCGCCTGGAGGCAGCTCAAGGGCATCGCGAGGAAGCAATGGGGCAGGCTGACCGCAGACTACGCCAGCGTGGTCGCCGGCGAGCGAGAGCGGCTGCGGGGCAAGGTCCAGGCGACGCGTGGCGTCACCCGGCAAGCCAATGAAAAGCGCCTTGCCGAATGGATCGCCCGCCAGCACAAGATCGACCCGATCCACAAGTAGGTTGCGTGCGCTAGCGAACAGAACGGCGCCGTGCACGGGCGCACGATCCGACCTCTGGAACCCTCCAGCCGGGGATCGTATGCGCCGCCATCCCGGGCGCGCCATGTACGAAGAGCTCGAAGCTGCCCTGACATCGATCACGATGCAGTTGCGCTCGGCCATCCAGGCGGACACCCGGAGAGTAAACGGCTCGGGCGACCGATTGCACCGCGACGAAGCGTGGACCCGGCAAGTTACGGCCGAGCTCGGCTCGGTCCTGCTCGGCACGCTGGGCCTTGCGGCGACCATCGAATGGCACGCGCACCAGTTCCAGAAGTGCACTGGAATCTCTTGTGAGCTGCAGGTGAACGACGCCGCAGGCCTCGAGCTGCCCGAGGATTACGCCACCGCGGTGTTCGAGGCTTACAACGAAGCGTTGAGCAACATCGCGCGACACGCGGGCGCGAGCCGGGTGGCGATCGCGCTCACCATCACCCCGCGCGAGCTCACCATGGCGGTGCGCGACGACCGCAGCGGCCAGGTGGCCGGCACGCGTGAGCTCGGTACCCCGGTAACCATCAGCCTGCCGATTCCCTGAACCCGGCCTTTGCCGGGCTGCGTCCTGCGTTTCCATGATGTCCTATAGTAGGAAACGTGATCGCGTTGACACCTTCGGGTGCGAAGTTCTCCCGCTGCCGGCGGTGGCGCTACCTCTTGTGGCGCAGATGGGCCGACGGCCCGGTGGCTAATTTCCTGATGCTCAACCCGAGCACCGCCGACGAGGTGAAGCTCGATCCCTCCTGCACGCGAGCGCGGCTCTATGCCGAGTGCTGGGGCTTCGGCGCGCTGGTCGTCACCAACCTGTTCGGATGGCGCGCGACGGATCCCGACGACATGAAGGCCGCGCGCGATCCTGTCGGCTTGCTAAACGACGCGGCGATCTTGAATGCGGCAAAAGAAGCGGACCTGGTGGTCTGTGCCTGGGGAAACCATGGCGCGCATCTTGGCCGCTCGAAAAAGGTCCTGGAGCTGCTCAGTCGAAACGAGGCCGCGTTGCACGCGCTGCGCCTGAACGGCAGCGGCGAGCCGGCGCATCCGCTCTATCTGCCCGGCGCCCTCAGGGCCACGCCCTGGCGCTAGGGGTCGCGCCTAGAGCTAGGGTCGCCGCCCAGAGCTAGGGTCGCCGCCCAAGAAAAAGGCCCGGGGACGGTGACGTCGCCGGGCCAGAGGGAGAGGTGCCTTAGGGGGATAACCGGCACCGCTTCAATGCTCGCACATGCGGCCGACCTGGTCTGTTCGATAGCGCACACACAAGGTCCTGTTCGCCTGCCGATTCTTCAGGGTTTCGCGTACTCGACGAACTGGCTCTTGCCGTCCTTGATGATCCACTGGCCCATGCCGCGGCCGAGCTGGTCGCCGTTCGGCGTGAAGTCGCAGGTCGACCCGGCCCCCTGGAAGTTGATCGGCTTGCCGGCGCGCACGAGCTTGAGCGCCTCGACCACGTCGTCGACTTCCTGCCCGGGGCCGTTTCCGACCGCGATGATCTGCTTGGACCAGTCGACCGCCATCGGGCTCTTCGCCTTTTCCATGGCGAGCGCGGTGATGGCGATCTGGTCGTGGGTGTTGGGCGGGAAGAGGAACACCCGGTCGGCCGGCGCGGCCATCAGCTTCAGGAACTTCTTGTAGCCGGGGGCAGCCACGTCGGGCATGGGCTGGAAGTGCCGGATGCCCTCGGCGACCTTGTTGCCGACCGCCTGTACGAACTTGCCTTCGGCATCGGCCATGATGGAGAGCGCGACGACCTTGCTCTCGAAGCCGCCGCGGTACACCTCCTTCATGATCGACACGAAATCGGGCAGCAGGCCGAAGCAGTACACCGCCTCGGGTTGCTTGCCGAAGACGCGCTCGACCTCGGCCCGGTACGACGGCTGCTCGGGGTTGTAGATGAGCGAGTCGACGACCTTGCGGCCGTTCGCCTTCATTTGCTCCTCGAACACCTTCTGGATCGGCAGCACGAAGGCGTTCTGCAGGCCCATGATGCCGACCGACTTGAAGCCGAGCTTGAGGGTTGCCCGGCTGATCACCGTGCCCCAGTCGGTGGCCTTCATCTGGAAGCGCCAGACGTAGCCCTGCGTGTCGCCCTCGGTGATCGCGTTCGCCGCGCTCGACACCATCAGAACGACCTTGTTCTGCACCGCGATCGGGCGCGAAGACATGCCTTCGGGCGTGCCCCAGTAGCCGAGCAGCGACTGCGCCTTGTGCACGTTGATGAATTTGTGCGAGAGGTTCGCCGCCACCGCGGCGCTCGATTCCGAGTCCTCGATCACGAGCTCGAGCTTGCGCCCGCCGAGGATCCCGCCGGCGGCGTTGATTCTCTCGGCGGTGCGCTTGGCCGCCTCGGCCATGTCGGGCCCGTAGGCGCCGGCGTTGCCGGTGAGCGGCAGCGCCACGCCGAGCGGGATCGGGGATCCCTGGGCATGCGCGAGGTTGAGATAGGGCGCGCCGAGCGTTGCGGCGCCAGCGGCTCCGATCGATTGAATTACTTTGCGTCTTTCAAGGTTCATGGGTCCTCCCTCCTTTATTTGAAGTCGGCCCGAAGGCGATACTCGCGGAAAAAGCCCCGCGGCCGATAGATGAGCAGCAGGATCAGCCCGACGCCGATGATGATGATGCGGATGGCGGCGAGCTGGTCGGAGTCGAGCGCCGGAATCACGTCTTTGGCGAAACGCGACCCCTCGAGCAGCAGCATCACGAACGCGGCGCCGAGGATGGCGCCGCGGTGCGCGCCGCGCCCGCCGGCAATCACGGCCATGAAGGCATAGGCGATCACGATGTTGGTGAACTGAGTAGGGTCGATGTATTGGTAGTAGAAGCCGTGCAGCGAGCCTGCGAGGCCGATGATCGCGCCGCCGATGGCGAACACGCGCACCCGGACCCAAAGCACGTTCTTGCCCAGCGTCGCGGCCACCACGTCGTCTTCCCGCACCGCGCGCACCAGGCGTCCGAACGGCGACCGCGCGAGGCGGTCGAGGAACCATAGCGTGGCGAGGAGCAGCGCCACGGCGAGCGCGAGCAGGAAGTACTGGTAGTACTGCGGTGCGATCGCGTCGCCGAACGGCCGCGGCACCCCGGTGAGGCCGAGGGCGCCCTTGGTGAGCCAGTCCTCGTTCAGTGCGACGAGCCGCAGCATCTCGCCCACGCCCAGCGTGACGATGGCGAAGTAGTCCTCCTCGGTGACGCGCAGCGTGACGAACGCGACCAGGCCGCAGACCGCAGCGACGATCGCCATCGCGCCCAGGGCGGCGACGAAGGTGTTGGCGCCCGCTTTGAGCATCAGCAATGCCGCGGAGTACGCGCCGAGCGCATAGAAGCCGGTCAAGCCGAAGTTCACCATCCCGCCCAGGCCCCACTGGAAGTTGAGCGCGAGCGCCAGGATCGCCGAGAAGCAGATGACGATTCCAATCAGGACGAGAAATGAAATCATCCGGTTTTTACTTTCTTATGTAAGGCTGGCCGAACAGCCCCTGAGGACGAAAGACGAGGATCACCGCGAGGGCGAGGAGCGGCACCCCGATACGGTAGTTGGGCGCGACGACCAGCGTCGAGAGCTCGCTCACCACCCCGACGACGAGCGCTCCCACGAAGGCGCCGAGCGGGCTTCCCAGGCCGCCGAGGATCGCGGCGGCGAACACGCTGATGAGGTAGTTCGAGCCCATCGGCGGCTCGAGCGCGCGATCCATGCCGATCAGCACGCCGCCGAGCGCGAGCAGGACGCCGGCGAGGAACCAGGTCCAGCGGATGACCCGCGGGCTCTCGATGCCGCGCACCAGCGCGAGCGAGGGGTTGTCGGCGACCGCGCGCATGGCGCGCCCGATCGGCAGGCGCGTGAGCAGCACCCACATGGCGATCATCGCCGCGCTCGACACCGCGATGGTGATCATCTGCTCGTGGTTCATCCTGACGTCGGCGACGCGGAACGGCCTGGCGAGCTCGATGGCGAAGCTGCGCGCGGTGTTGCCGTAGGCGAAGCGCGCCACGTTCTCCAGGATGAATCCCAGGCCGAGCGAGGCGACCATCAGCGTGATCGCGCCGCGCTCGCGCAGAGGCTTGAAGGTCAGCTGGTCGATGCCGATGCACAGCGCGCCCATGGCGAGCGCCGCCGCCACGGTGGCGGCGGCGAGCGGCCAGCCGAGCTGGGCGTTGAGCCCGAACGCGAGGTAGGCCGCCACCGTCATCATCGCCCCGACCGCGAAGTTCGGAAACTTGAGCACGCCGAAGAGCAGCGTCACGGCGAGCGCCGGCAGCGCCATGATGACGCCGGTCACCACGCCGTTAAATGCGGTTTGAAGCATCGCCCAAATAAAAGCTGTTCAGGTCTTTCATGCCCAAAACGTCCTTCGCTGACGCGCAGGCGCGCACCCGACCGCCGCTCAGCACGACGCAGCTGTGCGAGATGCGGAGCGCCTCGATGGCGTTCTGCTCGATCATGAGGATGCTCACGCCGGTGCGGTTCACGCGCTCGACCCGCTCGAACACTTCCCGCGTCAGGATCGGCGAGAGCCCTGCAGAGGGCTCGTCGAGGATGAGGAGCTTCGGCCGCACCGTGAGCGCGCAGGCGAAGGCGAGCATCTGGCGCTGGCCGCCGGAGAGATTCCCGGCCGCGATCCGGTAGTGCTTCGGCAGCTCCGGGAAGAGCTCCTCGAGCCCGTCGTCGAGCCCGCGAGCGGCTTTGCCGTTCGCGCCCATGAAGTCGCGCGGGCCGCGCGCGCCCATGAACTCGCGCGCGATCTTCAGGTTCTCGAGCACCGTGAGGTTGCGGAACACGTTGTATTCCTGCGGCACGTACGAGATGCCGGCGAGCACGCGCTTGGGTGCGCTCAGCTCGTTGAGCGGCTCGCCCTCCAGCTCGATCGAACCCTGGCGCGCGCGCAAGAGGCCGGCGAGTGTCTTGGCGAGCGTCGACTTGCCCGAGCCGTTGGGCCCGATGATGGTCAGGATGCTGCCGGCGGGAAGCTCGACGTCGATGCCTTTGAGAATGTCGCCCGCGCCGTAGCCCGCATGCAGGCTGCTGACTTTGAGGATGGAAGTCATGCGGCCTTGCCGAGGTAGGCGCTCATCACCTCGCCGTTGCTCGCCACCTCGCGGAAGCTCCCGCGCATCAGCGTGCGGCCCTCGGCGAGGACGAAGATCGGCGCGCAGAGCTGCGCGATCACGTCCATGTCGTGCTCGATGATGGCGAAGGTGAGGCCCTGGTTGCGCAGCGCCAGGATCGTCTGCGCCAGCGCCTCGGTCATCACCGGGCTCACGCCCGCGGTCGGCTCGTCGAGCAGGATGATCTTGGGCTCGAGCATCAGGGCGCGCGAGATCTCGAGGAGCTTCTTCTGGCCGCCGGACAGGTTCTTCGCCTGCTCGTCGGCGAGCTGCGCGAGGTTGACCTGGTCGAGAAGCGTGCGCGCCTTTTCCATCGCGGCTCGCTCCTGGGCGCGGACGCGGGCGGGCGTGAAGAGCGAGCGCCACACCGTCTCGCCGTACTGCCGCGGGCTCGCGAGCAGCATGTTCTCGAGCACGGTGAGCTCGCCCAGCTCGCGCGAGATCTGGAAGGTGCGCACCACGCCGATGCGGGCCCGCTGGTCGGGCCGCAGCGAGAGGATGCTGCGCCCCTCGAAGCTGACCTCGCCCGACTCCGGCGCGAGCAGCCCGCCGAGCACGTTGAACAGCGTCGACTTGCCGGCGCCGTTGGGTCCGATGATGCCGGTGATGCTGCCGCGCGCGATCTCGAGCGAGCAGCCGGCGAGCGCGCGAAAGCCGCCGAAGGATTTCACCACCCGGCTCGCCTGAAGCACGGGGCGCTTTTTCAGGCCGCCTTGTGCACCGCGACCGGAACCGCCTGGCCGCGGTTGCCGCGCTCCATCTCCTCGAGGACCTTCCGGCAGCGCAGCAGCGCCTTGTCGGAGCGCAGATACACCTCGTGGTAGCCGTCCTCCGGATACTCGAAGTTTCTCTGCTGCAGCTCGAGCGCCCAGCGGTCTTCCTCCATGACTTGCGGGAAGTTTGCGGCGATGCTTTCAGTGAGCTTTTTCGAGCGGGTGCTGACCCACAGGCGCCACGTGTGGTTCGTGCCGTCGATCGGCGTGTGCGAGTGGTGGATGACATAGCCGCGCTCGTCGGAGGCGACCCCGAGCTTCCCGGGCGGCGCGCAGCGCAGCTCCACGCGCGTGAGGCCGGGGCCCATCATGTGGTGGGTGTGCCAGCGGTCCACCACCGGGTAGCCGAACCAGTCGGCCATGAACGGCGGCTGGTGGTAGTTCTGCGCCCGGCGGATGGTCTTCACCGTCTGCACGCCGTTCAGCGCTTCCTCCACCAGCTCGAACGGGATCTTGCTCTGCTCGATGTCGCCGATGTTGCCGTCGTGCAGCGGGTAGAAGTGGGTGATGTCCAGCAGGTTCTCGATCATCAGCAGGTAGTTCGCCGGCACGTGCACCGGGTCGAACATGTGCGTGTGCCATTCGCCGCCGTAGAGCTCCGGGGTGGGCGGCGGCACCGCGCTCGAGCTCTTCGCAGGGTCGCCAAGCCACACCCAGGCGAGGCCGTCCTGCTCGACGAGCGGGAACGGCCGCAGCTTTGCCCGGGTGGGGATCGGCAGGTCGAGCTGCGAGGGGATGCGCACGCAATTACCCGCGCCGTCATAGCAGAAGCCGTGGTAGGGGCACTCGAGCACCCCGTCGGAGAGCACGCGGCCTTCCGAGAGCGGCATGCGCTTGTGCACGCAGCGGTCGTCGAAGGCGGTGAGCTTGCCTTCGCCGGTGCGCCACAGGAGCACCGGGCGGTTGCACAGGCGCAGCCCCTTGGGCTCGTTCACCGGAAAATCCTGCGAGCGTCCGGCGACGTACCAGGCGTTCTCAACGAAGGTGTTGATGGGCATCGAGCGAACTCCTATGAAAGATTGATCTGTAGGCTATTCGAGGGGTATTCCGGCCTGCGCGACCAGCTTGCGCCACAAGGCGAGGTCGTCGCGGTTGATCTCGAAGAGCCGCTCGGGCGTGGAGCCCTCGGCGGCGTAGCCGTAGCTTTGCAGCTTCTCCAGCACTTCTGGGCGCTTGAGCGCCGCGTTCACTTCCTTGCTCAGCCGCTCGACGATCGGGCGCGGCAGCTTCGGCGGGCCGAACACACCGGCCCACTGGCGCACGGTGACCTGCGGCACGCCGGCCTCGGCGATGGTCGGCACGTCGGGAGCGAGCGCGCTCCTCTTCTCGAGCAGCACCGCGAGCGGGCGGAGCTTTCCTTCCTTGGCGTTGGAAAGGGCCGAGAGCGTGCTGAGGAAGGACGATTGCACGCGACCCGCGAGCAGGTCCGGATTGAGCGGCCCTTCGCCCTTGTAGGGGACGTGGAGCATGTCGATCCGGGTCGCGCTCATGAGCTGCACGTTGTAGAGGATCGAGAGCGCATTGCCGGTGCCATAGGCGAGCTTGCCCGGATTGGCGCGCGCGTACTCGACGAATTCCTTCAGCGTCTTCGCCGGCACCGACGGATGCGCGTACAGGATCACCGTCGCGCGGCCGACCAGCGAGATCGGGGTGAAGTCCTTGAGCGGGTCGTACGGCGCACTCTTCCGCAGCGCGACCGGGGCCGTCATCGCGCTGTTCGAGGCGAACATGATGGTGTAGCCGTCGGGCGCGATGCGCGTCATCTGCTCGGCGGCGAGCGTGCTGTCGGCGCCGGGACGGTTGTCGACGATGACCGGCTGGCCCATCTGGTCGGAGAGCGCCTGGCCGATAATGCGCGTGGTCGGATCGGCCGAGCCGCCCGGCGGGAAGCCGACGATGAAGCGGATCGGCTTGTTGGGATACTGGGCGGCGGAAATGCCGGAGACAACGACCAGCCCGCACGCCAGCAGCACTCTCAGCATGAGCCCTCCTCGTGGACGGGAGGATAACTCGATTTATCGGTAACCCAGAAAGTTCTCGAACGCCGGCTGGCCGCCGGGACGCCTTCCCGACCTGAACTCCCGCAGCGCGCCCGAGAGCGCCTCGAACTGCACGAGGGTCGAGAACGCATAGTAGAGGACGATCGCCGCGCCGCGGTGCTCCTCGAGCGTACGGCCGGGCATGTCGACGACCATCGCCGGCTTGTCGATGCGACGGCGGACCTCGGCGAGCTCCGCCGGTCCGACCGCGGTGGGGAAGACCATGTCGGCGCCGGCCTCGGCATACAGCGCGAGCCGCGCGATGCAGTCCTCCAGGTCGCGCGATACCCAGAAGGCGTCGGAGCGCGCGACGATCATGAATTCCGGATTCTTTCTGGCTGCTACGGCGGCGCCAATACGATCTCCCATCTCCTTCATGGGATGAAGGGTCTGCGGCGCGCTCGTGTGCTTGCCCGCGCCGGTGTGGTCCTCGATGTGGATCGCCGCGGCGCCGGCGCGCTCGAACGCCTGCACCGTGCGCCAGATCTCGCCGGCCTCGTGGAACCCGCCCTCGGCGTCGGCGATCACCGGCAGCTTCACCGCCTGCGCGATGGTGCGCGCCTGCTCGACGAGCGCCTCGAGCGAAAGCAGGCCCGTGTCGGGAATGCCGAAGCGGCTCGCCGCGGTGGCGTAGCTTCCGATATAGACGCAGTCGAAGCCGTGCGCTTCGATGAGCTTCGCGCTCAGCGCGTCGGTCGCCCCCGGCGCGACGATGGTCCTCTCGTCAACGAGAAGACGGCGAAGCGAGGCCATGCGCGAATCCTACTAGAATAAAAACCAATGACTGCCATCGCGAAATTCTGGGACGACGCCGTCGTTCCGACCCTCGTCGACTACATCCGCATTCCCGCCAAGTCGCCGCATTTCGACCACGAATGGGCGCGCCACGGCCACATCGATGCGGCGGTGAAGCTCGCCGCCGAATGGTGCAAGCGGCACGCGGTGTCGGGCATGAAGCTCGAGGTCGTGCGCCTCGCGGATCGCACTCCAGTGCTCTTCATAGACGTCCCGCCGAACGGGAACGCTGGATCGAGCGCCAATGTGCTTATTTACGGCCATCTCGACAAGCAGCCCGAGATGACCGGGTGGCGCGACGGCTTCGGACCTTGGACGCCGGTGATCGAGGGCGGCAAGCTCTACGGCCGGGGCGGCGCGGACGACGGCTACGCGGTGTTCTGCGCACTGGCGGCGCTGCGCGCGCTGCAGCAGGAGAAGCGGGCGCACGCGCGCGTGGCGATCCTCATCGAATGCTGCGAGGAGAGCGGCAGCTACGACCTCCCGGCCTACCTCGAGGCGCTCGCGCCGCGCATCGGCACGCCCGACCTGGTCGTCGGGCTGGACTCGGGCTGCGGCAACTACAACCAGCTCTGGGGCACGACGTCGCTGCGGGGGCT
>Ga0070691_10001180_pt1 | contig 10937 bp, 9 predicted proteins | sample KBSK1101metaG_FD_64673 | JGI IMG/M metagenome (GOLD analysis project Ga0070691, IMG submission 64673) | Corn, switchgrass and miscanthus rhizosphere microbial communities from Kellogg Biological Station, Michigan, USA - KBS K1-10-1 metaG | ecosystem: Host-associated > Plants > Roots >... | reverse complement strand
GTGCTGCGCATCACCGCGTGGCACGACAACACCGCCGCCAACAAGTCCAATCCCGATCCGGCGCAGTGGGTCGGCCACGGCGATCGCACGGTCGACGAGATGGCGCATGCGTGGGTGAACGTCACTTACATGTCCGACGAGGACTACAAGGTCGAAGTCGAGAAGCGGAAGGCGCTGAAGACCGCCAACACCGAACAGCAGCGGCAGCAGTAGCCGAACATGCCGGCCCCCAGGTTTCGCCTGACGGCCGTCGCGCTCGCGGGCGCGGCGGCCGCGTCGCTCTTCGTCCTCACCGTGAACGCGCAGCCGCAAGCCACGCAGCTGCCGCTCGGTCCCAATCGCAACGCCGGCGAAGCGGTGACGCCTGCCTTCGAGGGCTGGTTCTATCAGCCCGACGGCAGCGTCAGCCTGCTCGTCGGTTACTACAACCGCAATGTGAAACAGGTGCTCGACATCCCGGTTGGCCCGAACAACCGCATCGAGCCGGGCGGCCCCGACTTCGGGCAGCCGACGCACTTCGTGCCGAAGCGCCAGTGGGGCGTGTTCACGATTCCGGTGCCGAAAGATTTCGGCGACAAGAAGCTGACCTGGACGATCGTCGCCAACGGCCAGACGTCGAGCATTCCGCTGAGCGTGCACAAGGCGTATCAGGTGGAGCCGTTCGAAGAGAAAGGCATGGGCAACACGCCGCCGGTGCTTCGCTTCGAGCCGGGTGGCGCAACCTTCACCGGCCCGCCCGTCGGCATCGCGGCGACGCTGAGCGCGTCGGTCGGCGAGCCGTTGACGCTCCCCGCGTGGATCACCGACAAGCCGGCGAAGATCATCGTCAACGTGCCGCGGCCGCCGGGCGGCGGCGGTAATCGCGGACGCGAGCGGCGGCCGGACCTTCAGCTCACGTGGACCCTGCACCGCGGACCGGCTGACGTCACCTTCGCCAAGGACAAGCCGGACATCGACAAGGCGGACGGCGGCAAGACGTCGACCACCGCCACCTTCACGGCGCCGGGCGACTACATCCTGCGCGCGCAGGCGAACGACACATCAGGCGACGGCGGCGGCGGGTTTCAGTGCTGCTGGACCAACGCGCACGTGAAGGTCACCGTCAAGGGGGGCGAGACCGGACGCTGAGCGTCCTCGTCTTACTTGAGCAGCGCGACCGCGAGCGCGACCAGCGCCACCAGCAGCGCGGCGCCGCCGAGGACGTAGGCCACGAGCGGCGACGCATGAAACGCTGCCGCGACGCCAGCGAGATTCGCGGCTGCCGGCGCGAGTGGTTCGTCGGTGAACAGCGACTGCCGCATCACCCGCTTGCCGGCGATCACCTCCTCGATGCTTGCCTCGAAGTGGCGCTGGTGAATCCGTTTCGCCGAATCGGGACCGGGTTCAGCCGCGGCGGTGAGCGCCGCCTTCAGCACCGCGTTCCGGATGTCGCCGCCGCTCACTTCGTAGCGGCGGGCCAAGGCCTCGAAGTCGACGTCGGCGGCGAGCGGCGTCCGCGCCGGATGCAGCTGCACGCGCCAGATCTGCGCGCGTTCGGCCTCGCCCGGCATCTCGAACAGGACGTGCGTCCGGATCCGCCGCTCGAATGCGGGATCGAAGTTCGCCGCCAGGTTGGTGGCGAAGATCACCACGCCGTTGTACCACTCGAGCTCCTGCAGCAGCACGCTGACGACGGTATTCGATTCGCGCTGAAAGCCGTGATCGACCGATGTCGATCGCCGCGCCGCGATCGCGTCGGCTTCGTCGAACAGCAGTACCGCGCGCTCGTCGCGCGCCGTGCGGAAGATGGCAGCGACGTTCTTCGGCGTCTCGCCCATCCACAGCGACTCGAGCTCGGCGTAGCGGACCAGCAGCAGCCGGCGGCCGAGCGAATGCGCGATCGCCTCGGCGCAAATCGTCTTGCCCGTGCCCGGCGGACCCGCGAAGTTGAATGCGAGCGCCAGCCCGGTCGGATGCCGCTCGCCGAGACCCCAGCGGTTGAAGATCAGATCGTGCTGCGTCACCTGCGCCAGGGCGGTATCGAGCGCCCGCCGCGTTGCCGGCGGCAGAATCACATCGTCGAATGTGCGGCGCGGGACGAGCGACTCGACCGCGCGGCGACCGCTCGTGCCGAACAGGCGCGCGAATGGGATAGGGGCCACGCCTTCACCGTACCGCCTGTGGAGACCGCGCGCAACTGGACCGGAACTTCTGGCGGACCAAATGAGTTGTCGAGGAGGTTGATGAGGTCAATCGCGTTCCGCGAGGTCAGAGGACGTCGACGAGCTTTGCCCAGTCGTGCACGGCGGCGGCGTTGGCCGACGAAATCGCGGCGCCGCACACCCGGTGCCGGCCGCGGCCCGTTTCCCACACCAGATCCGCGTCGATCGACAATCCCGGGCCGGGCATCGTGATCTTGAAGGACGCCGGAAGAGACTGATCGCGCTCGATCTCGAACTTGACGCCACCGTAGCTGACGTCGACGAGCCGCGCCCGCACGCGCTCGATCTCCGCGGAGATGTCGGTCATGACCAGCTTGCGATCCCACCGCCGCGTCGACCCACGCGTACGGCGCTGCCGCGCGCTGACAATCATCTCCTCGACGAGCGCGATGAGATCCACGCCGGTAATCGGCTTGGTGATGTAGCGCGCCCCGAGCTTCAACGCCTCAGTCTCGAGCGCCGGGTCGGGAAAGCCGGTGAGGACGATGGACGCGATCGACCGCGGAGCGGCCGCAATCAGCTGCAGCCCGTTGTACTCGCCGAGACGAACGTCGGCGATCAAGAGATCAGGCGCCTGCGCCGCGAGCAGCTTGCGGCCTTCGGCAAACGTGCCGGCAGACTGCACGTCGTATCCCGCGCGCGTGAGCAGCGCGGTGAGGCCCAGGCGCGTCGCGTCGTGGTCCTCGACGATCAGAAGCCGCGAGGGACTTCCCACCATTCTCGGTCATCTGGCGCAACACACATGCCGCCGGCTGCTCGAGCGGAGCGAGAGATTTCGTAAAGGCCGATCGCGCGCGGTCGAACTGGCGCCTCACAGATGTGTAACAGGAGGTGGAGCATCTATCGAAGAGTTCGCTCGATCCCGCACTGAAATCTCAAATCTGCAACTCGACCAGCAGGGCAGCTGACACGAAGCAGCCGTCTGAGCTATGGCGAAAAAGCCTGGAATGAAGTGTAAAGACTACATGGTTGTAGGAATCTCCGCGCGCTACGGTCGAGGCGAGACGGCAGTAACATACGCGCGGTTGGCGGTCGCCCGCCAGCTGGAACTCGCATGACCATCCTCAGCACAGCTCTGGAAGAACGGACGATCGCGAAAGTGTCGGCGCGCCTGGTGCCGTTCCTGATCGTCTGCTTCTTCGTCGCCTATCTCGATCGGGTCAACGTCAGCTTCGCTGCGCTGACGATGAATGCGGACCTGGGGCTGTCGGCATCGGCGTTCGGCTTCGGCGCCGGCATCTTCTTTCTCGCCTACTTCCTGTTCGAGGTGCCGTCGAACTTGTTGCTGGCGCGTGTCGGCGCGCGCCGCTGGATCGCGCGGATCATGTTCACCTGGGGCGTGCTCTCGGGCGGCATGGCCTTCGTCGGCGGCGAACGCAGCTTTTACGTGCTGCGGCTCCTGCTCGGTGCCGCGGAGGCCGGCTTCTTCCCCGGCGTCATCTTCTACCTGACGCTGTGGTTCCCGGCGGTCTACCGCGCGCGCATCGTCGGCTACTTCATGGCCGCGATTCCGCTCTCCACCGTCATCGGCGCGCCGGCTTCCGGGTTGCTCCTCGGACTCGACGGCGCCTTCGGCCTGAAGGGTTGGCAGTGGCTGTTCATCCTGGAAGCGGCGCCGGCGCTGATCCTGTCGGTCGTCGTGTTCTTCTTTCTCACCGACAGGCCTGCCGACGCCGCGTGGCTGCAGCCTGAAGAACGGGACTGGCTCGCGGGCCGCCTGGAAGAGGAGCGGCGGCAGCGCGAGAGGGTGCGCCGCTACACCGTGATGCAGGCGCTGATGAATCCCAGGGTCCTGGCACTCAGCGTCGTCTATTTCGGCGCCGTGGCGACCAACTACGGGCTGAGCTTCTTCCTGCCGCAGATCGTCAAGGCGTTCGGGCTGTCGAATCTCCAGGCGGGGCTGGTCGCGGCGCTGCCGTACGCGGTCGGCCTGGTCAGCATCGTGGTCTGGGGAAGACGCTCCGACCGAAAGCTGGAACGCCGATTCCACCTGGCATTTCCGCTGTTCGTTGCGTCCGCGGGGATCGCGGCCTCCACCGCGGTCACCGATCCGGCGCTGAAAATGACGGCGTTGTCGGTCGCCGGCTTCGGCATCTTCGGGTGCCTGCCGGTGTTCTGGACGTTTCCGGCGGCGTTCCTCTCCGGCGCCGCGGCGGCCGGCGGGATCGCGCTGATCAACTCGATCGGCAACCTCGCCGGGTTCGTGGGGCCGTACGCGATGGGCCGGATCAAGGATGTGACGGGGAGCTACACAGGTGGCCTGCTGTCGCTGTCGGCGGTCGGCCTCGTGGCGGCGATCGTCGTGCTCGCGCTGCGCAGCGAGGCCACGGGTGACATCGCCACACCACACCGCCAGTCTCAGTAGCCAGTCGCCAGTTTCAGTCGTCAGAGGCGAGTGGCGACTGATTCCGTGACTGATACTGGCTACTGCCTACTGGTTACTGCCTACTGGTTACTGCCTACTGTTTTTCGAACACGCGCACCCAGATGACCTTGTTGTTGCCATCGCGGCCGATCGACATGATCGTCTTCCCCTCGTCGACCAGCACGCGCGTGTAGGTGGAGGTCACCTTGCCGTCGCGCTTGTTGGTGACCAGCTCGGTGAACTTATCGAGCTTGCGCAGCGACACGGTGACGTTGCCGCCGCGGCCGCCGACGGCCGGGTGATCCTCGCCGTCGTACTTCGCCGCCCACTCGTTGTGCCCCTTGCGGCCGTCGGCCTCGGTCGAGTCCATCGTGTAGGCCTGCTCGCCCGGCTTGATCTTGTAGACCAGCGTCTCCTCTTTCGGCGCCGGCCCGAGCGTGCGCTCGGGGTTGAGCTTCCAGGTGCCGTTCATCTCCATGATCTGCGCCGACGCCGTGCCCGCAAACGCGAGCACGGCCACCGCCGCCGCCGATAGCACTGTCGACATTCTCATAGCGCTGCTACTCCTACCACTCGATCTTGGTACCGACGCGCGCGACGCGCGGCGAGGTGATGACGGTCGGCCGCATGAAGGACGCCCCCGACGTCTGGATGATCGTGTAGGGCGGGTTGGCGTTGAAGATGTTGAACAGATCGACGAAGCCCGAGACGCGGTGGCCCTTGAAGCGGAACCCCTTCTCGCCGCGGATGTCGAAGATGACGATGTTCGGCAGCCGGCGCGAGCCGAAGGGCTCGGCGAAGAAGGTCTGCGTGCCGTAGTTCATCGACTGGGTGAAGGTGCGCGCCCACGGCGCGCCCGCCTCCGCCCGCAGCACCGGCGAGATGCGCAGGTCGTGGCTCAGCTCGAGCGTGCCGAGCAGCTTGCCCTGCCAGTTGGTGTAGCGCTCGCGATCGCCGTCACCGGCGTTGATGATGTCGTTGGGCGAGAAGTTGCCGTTGACCGTGCTGGCAATCCACACCGAGTCGCGCGCCCAGGTGTGCGCGAAGGTCGCCAGCAGCGACCACCGGCGCGCCATCCGCTTGGTCGCGGTCAGCTCCCAGGTGGTGTAGTTGCTCGAGATGTCGTCGAGCGACGTCGTCTGGTTGAGGATGCCGCGCGCCAGCGCGGTGGGATCGAGGTTGAACCCGGTGAACGATCCGCCATCGTCTGACGTGCCAGCGCGACCGTCGGGGCCTGGATCCTGGATCGTCACCGGCACGTTGTAGGCAGTCAGCGGCCGGAACGAGTTGAAGCGCGCGCGCGGCCGCTCGAGGTGGCGGTAGACCACGCCGGTGCGGACGCCGAAGTTCGGCATCAGCTCACGCTCGAAGAAGCCGGCGGCCTCGGTCATCGCGCCCATGCGAATCGCCGGATCGACGATCTCGTTGGTGATGCCGCCGGCCGAGTTGGTCGGGTTGCCGTCCTGCTCTCCGGCCTGGAAGACGCCGTCGTTGTTGCGATCGATCCAGTTGTATTCCTTGTACCAGAGCGACGGGTTCGGGTTGAACAGGCTCGGCCCCGGGCTGTTGCGATAGAGGCCGACGTTTCCCTTGATCACCGTCTTGCCGTTGCCGCCGACGTTGTAGGTGGCGCCGAGCCGCGGTCCCCAGTTGCCGAAGTGCGCGAGATCGCTGACCTCGGGGAAATCAGTTGTCACCGGATCGAACGTGGTCGCGGCGTGCGTCTGCGACGGCAGGTAGTTCTGGTAGCGATCGAAGCGGATCCCGGGCGTGAGCGTCCACGTCCGGCTCACCTGCCAGGTGTCCTGCGCGTAGATCGATCGCGTGCTCAATCCGTTGATCGACGTATTCGGCTGCGAATAGAGGCGGACGTGATACGGGACGTTGTTGCGGGTGTAGACCAGCACGTTGCCGGGATAGCCGCCCTGCACGTCCTCGAAGGTCTCGTCCATGATCTCGCCGCCGAACTTGAAGTTGTGCGTGCCCACCCAGCCGCTCTTGAAGTAGCTGAGCGCGCCCCAGAACTGCGGACGGCTGCGGATGTTGTCGAAGAAGCGGTCGCTGCCGCGGACGATCGCGGAGTTGAGATCCTCGACGCGCGTGTCCTGCGACTTGCCGCGGTTCTGCCAGTTGTAGAAGTACTTGCCGGCCCGCACCTCGAGGAACGCCGCCTGGCTGAGGATCGAGTTCCACTCGCCTTTCCACACGCCCACCGGGAAGCCGATCTGGTTCCAGGTGCTGAGATCGTCGAGGTAGATGTTGGTCGCGGTCAGCCGATCCGGCTGCGACTTGCTGTTGTGGTTCACGAAGCCGGTCAGCTTGTTGTTGGTGTTGAGCTGATAGGTGACCTTCGCCGTGCGGTTGACCACCTGCGTGTGCTGCGGGTGGACCGGGAAGTTCGGCTTCGCCACTTCGTTGACGGTCTTCCGCAGCGAGCCGTACCACCACATCCGATCGCGCATCAGGTAGCCGCCGAGATCGCCGTTGGTGTCGTGGTAGGTGGTGGTGCGGTTGGTATCGCGCGCGTCGAGCCCCGGTCCGCCGGTCACGCCCAGCGCCAGCTGCGCATCGTCGATGTTCTGCGTCGACCAGTTGGTCCCGTAGTAGTCCTGGTAGAAGTTGCCGTGATAGGTGTTGCCGCCCGACTTGGCGATGAACTGCGAGAACACGCCCGAGCCCGGCATCTCGGCGGAGTTGCCGGCGGCGCCGACCGAGACCTCGGCGAACGAGCCGTAGTCGGTGTAATAGAGCAGCGACGTCCCCTCGCTCGCCAGCATGCCCTCGACCAGCGGGCGATCCTGCTGGTTGGGGATGCCGTAGACGCGATAGTTCTGCTCCGACAGCGACGTGCTGCCGCCGACGTCGATCCGGTTCACCTTCACCGCCGGCGTGGTCGACATCAGGCCGGCGTAATCGCGCGCGTTGGGCAGGTTGGACATCTGCTGCGCGTCGTAGTTGGTCGTCACCTTGGTGGCGGAGGTGTCGACGACCGGCGACGAGCCGATGACGGTGATGGTCTCGCGCTGCGAGGCGAGCTCCATCTCGACATTCACCGTCGCGGTGAAGCCGAGCGTGACGCGAACCGCCTCGTGGACGACGTTGGCGAATCCCTGCAGCTCGAAGCTCACCTTGTATTCGCCGGGGGTGACCGCGGCGAAGCGGTACTGTCCCTGCTCGTTGGTGATGTCGGTGCGCGTCCCCATCATCGCCGGACTGGAGATCGTCACCGTCACGCCTGGCAGGACGGCCTTCGTGTTATCGGTCACCGTGCCGTTCATCGCACCGGTGGTGGCGCTGGTCGTCTGCCCGGCCGCCACCGTCGCGAATGCGAGGACGCAGAGCCATCCGAACACCGCCGAAAGGCGAGTCATGCAATTCCCTCCGTGCTTCTGTGAAAGGTGCGGGCCGGCCGCAGTTACTGCTGCGGCCGGGTGGACGTCGATCGCTTGGTCAGATCCTGGCTGTCGACGGTGTACTCGATGTACGGCTCGTACATTTCGTCCCAGCTCTGCTCGGACCAGAACACTTCCTTCTCGGGCGCCGGGTTGTACTTGTTCTTGGTCGAATTGTCGTAGTGCCCCGCCGCGACGATCTTGCTGCCGGCCGGAATCTTCAGCGGCTGCGCCAGGTCGTAGTACAGCTGCCAGTTGAAGTCGTACTTCGGCACGCTCAAGATCGGGCGCTGCTGTCCGTCCGGGTAGACGACGATGTATTTCATGTCCTTGCCGCGCAAATGCATGTGCGGCGACAGGCCGTAGAGCGTGATCGCCTCGGGAATGGGCGTGATCGCGGTGATCGCCCAGTTCTCGGCGTAAGGCGGAATGTTCGGGATCCTGGTGCGCCGGCGCGGCGCGCCGTTCACGGTGACCGTCTCGGTCGGCGGCTCTTTGCCTTCGACGATGCGCATCCCCTCGAAGCCGCCGCCCACCATCTCGGTGATGACCTCGTGCGTGACCGGCACCTTGCTGAAATAGAGGCCGATCTCCGACTGATCCTGTTCGGGCTTGCCGCTTGGCTGGTAGTGGACGTCGAACTGGATATACCGGTTCTTGCCGGCTGGAATGCGCTTCGCGGTGCCGGGGCGATGCTCCTCGTAGCCGCGCCCGGGCACGTAGCAAATCAGCTTCGACATGCCGTTGCTCTCGAAAACGCTGGTGCCCTGCGGGCGCACTTCGTTCTTGGCGAGCGGCTTGCCGTCGAGGCTGTAGGGGACGCCGTCGATGAGCTTCAAGTCTTCGCGCAGCGTCACCGCCCACCCGGTCTCGTGGTGGACGACCGCCTTGTTGCTCGGCTTCATCTCGATCTTCTCGACGAAGACGTCCTTGTCGAACGGCACCGGCACGTAGAAGCTCAGATAGTCGACCTGCCCCTCGGGCGGCAGGTCGTACGCCTTCGGCATCTTGACGATGTAGTCGGGCTTGCCGTACTTCCAGCCGTCGCCGAACTCCGGCGCCGGCGGCAGGTCCTTCGCGTCGCCGCGCGGCATGCCGCCGTCGGCCCAGGCGACGATGGTCGCGATTTCCTTCTCCGACAGCGTGCGATCGTTCATGAACTTGAGATCGGAGAAGTGCGGGTCGGCGAGCCACGGCGGCATCGTGCGGCTCACGACCTTCTGCTTCACCGACCGCGCCCACGGCCTGACTTCCTCGTAGGTGATGAGCGACATCGGCGCGACCTCGCCGGCCCGATGGCACGTCACGCACGAGCGATAGAGAATCGGCGCGATGTCCTTCGAGAACGTCGGCGCGCCCTGCGCCGGCTGCTGAGCGACGACGCGGCCGTGGCCGGCCAGCGACGCGAACACGAGTGCGCTGGCTGCAACGGCGGTCCGAGCGAAGCGTTTCATGAGGATCTCCTCGCCGCGAATCCTAGACGAATCGGCCTCGGCGCGAAAGGCCGCCAACGACAAGGTTACACTTCTTTACAAGAGAGCGCGCAACGGCGCGCAGCCGGCAAAATGCCTGTGCTACATTGCGCTCCTGGTGAGGTCGGGGATGAGAGCAATCGGAGCGGCCTTCGCGATCGCGATGAGCGGCGTGGCGATCGAGGCGCAGGAGTCGACTCAGCGGGTCGATGTCGTCAGGGTCACCGGGTGCCTGCGGCGGGCGGCGGGCGACGCGTGGACGCTGAGCGGCGCGACCGATCCGGTGGTGATCACGCGCGAAAACGCCGCGGCGCCGCCCGCGCCGGTCACCGCAGCAGGGACCAACGAGTTCAAGCTGATCGGCATCGAAGAGTTCGATCTGGGGTCGCGCAAGGATCGGCTGGTCTCGGTGAAGGGCCTGCTGATCAAGGCGACGCCCGTCAGCCGGCTCAACATCACGTCGGTGACGACGGTTGCCGATTCGTGCCCGGCGGCGGCCAGGAAGTGAGTCTGGCGATGATGATGATTCGCACCGCGAGCCGATCCCTCGCGCTGGTGCTGGCGCTCTCGGCGATGCCGGCCGCGGCGCAGCAGCCGCCGGCGCAGCCGCAGACGCCGCGCAGCCAGATGCCCGATCTCGGCCGGCCGACCAAGAGCAGCGACTCGCTCCCGCTCTTCAACTTCGAGAGCTACTTCGGCGGCAAGTGGACCTTCGAGTGGGACGTGCCGGAGTCCGCGCTCGGCCCCGAGGGCACGATCACGGGGACGACCACCTTCACGAAGATCGACGACACGTTCTATCTCGCCACCACCGAGGCCAAAGGTCCGGGCGGCGCGATCACGATCAAGGAAACGATCGGCTACAAGAAAGACAACAAGGCGATCGCGCGTCAGGTCGCCGACAGCCGCGGGTTCGCGTTCACGCAGGTCGGCACCGTCGGCGGCGACCTGGGCGGCTACTACAACATCTACTACGACAGCGCGCCGTTCACGGTAGGCGGCAAGAACGTCCGCCTGCGGCACACGATGCGGCTGCTGTCGCCGGTCAACTTCAAGGTGGAGATGCGCATCTCCGAAGACGGCGGCCCGTTCGTCAACTTCGGCACGCCGTGGTGGAAGAAAGAGGGCGGCACGCGCTGATCTAAGCCGCGGCCTGCGGGAACGCGAAGCCCGCGAAGCCCGCAAAGCCCGCGTAGCGCAGCCCTTCAGGGCTGCCGATCTTCGATGTTTGACAATGCGTTATTGGCTGCTTCGGCACCGACTTCGTGTGGTGCTGCATCGGATTCGTTATCCGGGTCAGCCGATGTTCAGCGAACGCTCTGTCCGAGACCTCGTCGGCAGGCGGATTATCGTCGGCATCACCCACGAGGACCACGTGCATCGACCCCTCGGCCAGGAGCAGTTCGCCGGCAGGATTGTGCGGGCCAACCTGCAGGAGGGAATCGTCATTCAGACGGCTTCCGGTGGCGAGAAAACCCTCCCTCCGGACGTCCGCGCATTTTTTGGC
>Ga0070691_10001179_pt1 | contig 10941 bp, 12 predicted proteins | sample KBSK1101metaG_FD_64673 | JGI IMG/M metagenome (GOLD analysis project Ga0070691, IMG submission 64673) | Corn, switchgrass and miscanthus rhizosphere microbial communities from Kellogg Biological Station, Michigan, USA - KBS K1-10-1 metaG | ecosystem: Host-associated > Plants > Roots >... | reverse complement strand
TCCTCGGTCTTCATCCGCAGCCAGATCGAGTCCGGCAACGTCTCCGGCGCCTCCGCGGTGTCGGTCGTCCTGTTGGCGATCTCGCTGCTGTTGCTGGTTGCGGTCAGCCTGCTGGTGCGCTGGAGCACGCGCGGCGATACGAGCGAGCCGAATTTCTACACCCGCGTGGTCAAGCCGCTGGCGGCCCGCATCGGCTTCGGGGGAGGTTCCTCATGACCCCTACGCCCACCGCCAAGTGGGGTCTGCGCACGCTCGCCTTCGGTTATCTCGGCCTGCTCCTGCTCGCCCCCGTCGGGATGATCTTCTACAAGACCTTCGAACACGGGATCGGGCCGCCGGTCGAAGCGATGACCTCGCCCGACGCTCTGCACGCGATCTATCTGACCCTCCTGATGGTCGCCATCGCGGTGCCCGTCAACACCGTCTTCGGGGTCGGCTGTGCGCTGCTCCTCGTCCGCCACAAGTGGAAGGGCAACGCGATCGTCGACGGGATCATCAACCTGCCCTTCGCGGTCTCGCCAGTCGTGATCGGGCTCTCTCTCTTCCTGCTCTACGGGACCGGTGGCTGGTTCGGCTCGACCCTGTCCGAACTGGGTTTCCAGGTCCTCTTCTCGATCCCCGGCATGGCTCTCGCCAGCATCTTCGTCTCGTTGCCCTTCGTCGTGCGTGAGACGGTGCCGGTGCTGCAGGAGATCGGCACCGAGCAGGAGCAAGCCGCATCGACCCTTGGCGCCAACGCCTGGCAGACCTTCTGGCGGATCACCCTGCCGTCGATCCGCTGGGGGGTCGCCTACGGCGTCGTGCTGACCACCGCTCGCGTGCTCGGCGAGTTCGGCGCCGTGACGATCGTCTCGGGGTCGATCTCGGGCGAGACCGAAACCCTGCCGCTCTTCGTCGGCAAGTCCTTCGAGCAGTTCGACGAGCAGTCCGCCTACGCCGGCGCGATCGTGCTCGCCCTGCTAGCCCTGACCACGCTGCTGCTGATGAGCATCGGCGGCCGCAAGGCAAAAGCGGGTTCCAGCGGACCGATCCCGATCGCCGGCGACGCCGCAATCGCAACCTCAACCAAGGAGGGTTCCTGATGGGAATCGCAGTCGAGGGAGCCTGCAAGCGCTTCGGCGACTTCCAGGCTCTCGACAACGTCTCTATCGATGTTCCGGATGGATCGCTCACCGCCCTGCTCGGGCCCAGCGGCAGCGGCAAGTCGACGCTGCTGCGGGCGATCGCCGGATTGGAGGACCTGGACGCCGGCAGGGTGACGATCAAAGGCGAGGACGCGACCGCCAAGCCCGCGCAGAAGCGCGAGGTCGGCTTCGTCTTCCAGCACTACGCCGCCTTCAAGCACATGACCGTGTTCGGCAACGTCGCCTTCGGCCTCAAGATCCGCAAGCAGTCGAAGGGCCAGATCGAGAGCCGCGTGCACGAGCTGCTGCGCCTGGTCCAGCTCGACGGGCTCGCCGAGCGCTATCCCGACCAGCTCTCCGGCGGCCAGCGGCAGCGCATGGCGCTGGCCCGGGCGCTGGCGGTCGAGCCGCAGGTGCTGTTGCTCGACGAGCCCTTCGGCGCGCTCGACGCCAAGGTGCGCAAGGACCTGCGCACCTGGCTGCGGCGCCTGCACGACGAGATGCACGTGACGACGATCTTCGTCACCCACGACCAGGAGGAGGCGATGGACGTCGCCGAGCAGCTGGTCGTGATGAACGAGGGCCGGGTCGAGCAGTCGGGCAGCGCCGACGACCTATACGACCACCCCGCAAACGAGTTCGTGATGAGCTTCGTCGGCGAGGTCAACCAACTCGGCGGTGCCTTCGTACGGCCGCACGACATCCAGGTCGAACTCGATCCCGACGAGCGTGCCGAGGAGGCGATGGTGCAGCGCATCGTCGCCCTCGGCTTCGAGATCCGAGTCGAGTTCGTGCTTGCCGACGGCACCGAGGTCTGGGCGCAGCTGACCCGCGCCGAGCTGCAAAAGCTCGAGCTGCGCGAGGGTCAGATCGTCTACCTGCGCCCCGACCGGACCAAGAGCTTCAGCGGCGACGAGGTAGTGGCCGCCTGAAGGGGCGACGGAGCGGGGCGTCCTTTTTGCCGGGTGACGCCCCGCTCCATCTCGCCATCTACGCTACGCGACGTTCGAAGGTCTTCTCCAGCGCCGCCTGGTCCTCCTCGCCGGCGACCGTCTTGTCGAGTCGAACGATCGCCTCGCGGCCATCGAGTCGCAGGGTGGCGACCTGATTGTCGAAGTAGGGGCCCTCGAGCAGGCGCCAGCGGATGCCTGGGTCGGGCGCTCCGGCGGCGCGGGACAGCCCGCGCGCGAAGGCCTCGAACGGGCGGCTGAAGCCGGCCCGCACGACCTGGCGCTCGCGCTCGTCGAGCGGGTTGCGGTAGGGCGAGCAGACCGCTTGCAGCACGGTGCTCTTCACCCCGGCGTCCGGCCTGAAGGCGACGTCGCAGAGGTAGGCGTGGTGGACGTCGCCGGAGAGGATCGCGATCGAGGCCGGCGCGGTGCCGCGCTTGCCCGAGCCGACCTCTTCCAGGAGCTCGCGCATGCGCTTGAAGGAGAACTGGAAAGCGGCCCAGTGGTCGAAGTCGACCCCGCGGCGGAGCTTCTCGCTTGCCTTGGCGACGAGACCCCCGTAAGCCCCGTCGCAGAGCCGCTCGTTCCAGGCCTCGAGGTGGTGGAAGCCGGGGGAGAGGAGGTAGGGCACGGTGGTGCTGATCAGCAGGTGGTCGAAGTCGCCGTTGGTGTGGTCGACGATCCAGTCCCAGACCTCGTCGTCGAACATCGAGCGGCGCTCCCGGGTCAGCACCCGCGCCGCGCGCGAGTCCATGAAGATCGCCCGCACACCGTCGATGTCGCGGCAGAAGCTCCAGCGCGTCCCCGCCGCCGTCGAGTCGATGCTCTTCGCCCAGTCGTGGAGCACCTCGCCGGCGTCGGGATTGCCCCTCACCTTCGTGTAGATCTCGTTCTCCTCGTCGAGCTCGCGCGGCGAGAGGTTGCCGATGTGCTGGTAGATCCAGTAGCTCATGATCCCGCCGATCGCGCGCTCGTGCCACCACTCCTTGCGGTCCATCTCCTCGTGCCAGGAGCGCGAGATGTTCCAGTCGTCGCTCATGTCGTGGTCGTCCCAGACCATCGAGGTGGAGACGGTCGAGAAGAGCCAGCGGATCAGCGGGTCCTCCCAGGACTCGCGGTAGAGCCAGGTGTACTCCTCGAAGTCGACGACCTCCTCGCCGGGTGGCTCGCTGGTGTCGCGTCGGGCGCGGACGCGCTCGCGCGTCCTCGGCGAGCCCTCGTCGACGTAGACCTGGTCGCCGAGCAGGAAGAGCAGCTCGGGCCACTTGCTGCGGTCGTCGCGGACCATCTGCTCGGCGAGGACGTGGAGCGCGTCCAGCTCGTGCCCGTCCTCGTCCTCGTCTTTGCTCTTGGTGTACGGCTCTTCGTGGGGGACGGCGACCCGGCAGGAGCCGAAGCAGATGTCGAGCGGTTCGCCCGGCTTGAAGGTGCGGATCGCGCTGGGGGGGAGGTTGTGGTCGGCCGGCGGCCAGCGCTGCTCGCCGTCGAGCGCGACCGCATACTCGTAGAAGCCGCCGGGGTCGAGGCCGTCGATTCGGATGAGCGCGTAGTGGTGCCCGGCGACACCGAAGGTCCGCTCGCGTCGGTCCAGCACCTCGACCTCGCAGGCCTCGCTCGTCTCGACCCAGACCGTTGCCTCGGTTTCCGACACGTAGCGCAGCAGCGGCCCGAGCAGCAGCTCAGCCACCGGCTCTCTCCTTAGCGCCCATGGCACTTCCCTTCCCGGAATGCCGCCATGCTATTCTTGAGTTTCTAACTCAAGAAACTCTAGAAAGGAGACGAGGATGAGCCGATCGATTGAGAAGACCAGCGTGATCTCGCGGGGAAGGTTGAGTGGGGTGGTGCGTGGCGAGCGCCTCGAGAACCGGGCCCTCGCCGACGCCGCCGGAGACCGCGACGGCGTCGACGAGGCGATCTACTACCGCGCCAGGCTCATCCTTGGCGAGTCTTTGCGGCGCCCTGAGTCCCTGCGCCGCTCGGGTCGGTGAGGGGTTCGGGCGTTTCCGGATACGCCTGAACCGCGAGGCTCCAGCCTTTTAGCCCGAAGGTGACGTTCGCGGCCCCGGCGTACTGGACGGCGACCGTGTGGCCGCCTTTGTTCAGCACGGTCGTCTGAGTCACCGTGTGAACCAACGGGACGATTTTGGCCGAGCTGACGGTGGCCGGGGCGAAGTTGACTTTCCCGGTCGATTGCCCGTCGACCAGGATCTGGATCGGGCAGGCCAGCTCCACCGTCGGTTTCTCGGCGGTGCAGGTGGCCGAGCCGGAGAAGGTGATCACCGCCGGCGCGATCCCCTTCGTCGCGAACGAGGTGAAGGCCGTCGGGATGTAGCCGGCCGTGGTAGCCGAGGCGGCGAAGGGAGCGGTCCCGGCTGCGATCCCGGCGACGGGAGGAAGCGGTGCCTCGTCCTTCGCCAAGTAGAGGTTGCCGGCTGCCTTCTTCTTGAGGAAGAGGGTGCCGGCCTTCTTGTTGGTGACGTAGAGATGCGCCGCTTTCTTACCGGTGAGGAATGACCCGGCGAACGAGGGGCTTACGGCGACCACGGCGGCCAGGGCCGCTGCGACCGCCACGACGAGCGCCGCACGGGGCCTGGACAGTCTTCTGTTGAGCAATTGATCCTCCATTTTCAGGGCTGCCGGGAAGCCTTCTTTACTAAAGAGGTCAATAAAGTACAGAAGCTGCTAGGGTCATGTCGAGTTAGTTGCTCAACAAACTCTGGTACCCGGCAGGAAGGAAGCAAACTCGCATGAGAAGAAAGACTTTCGCCATAACGGCGATCGCCCTCCTGGGGCTCGTCGTGCCGGCGTCTGCCGGTGCCAAGACGATCATCGGCTCGGGTTCGGTGGCGATGCAGCCGGTGCTGCAGGCGCTCTTTGCCCAGTACACCAAGCAGACTCACGGGAAGGTCAAGTTCGTCTACACCGCGAACGGAGGAAACGCCGGCGTCAAAGACGTCCAGAACGGCACCAGTCAGTTCGCGGGGAACGCTCGCACGCCGCTGCCCAGCGACGCCGGGACGACCTACATCAAGATGTTCCTCGACGGGCTCTGCATCGACGTCAACCCGAAGAACAAGCTCGGCAACATCACGATCCAGCAGGTCCACGACATCTACCGGGGCCTGATCACCAACTGGAACCAGGTTCCGGGTTCGGGTCTGGAAACGACGATCGACCCGGTCGGCCGCGACACCAACGGAGGGACCTACAACTTCTTCCTCCAGGCGGTCCTCAACAACGAACTGCCCTCGTCGAACGTCAACGCGCTGACCTCGGACGGCCTCGTCGCCAACGCGGTCAAGCAGGACCCGAACGCGATCGGCTACGACGGGCTGGCCTGGCAGGGCAAGGGCCAGAAGGCGCTGAAAGTCAACGGCGTTCCCTGCCAGTCGTCGAAGATCAGCGTCGAGCCGCTCAAGTACCCGCTCTCGCGCTACCTCTTCCTGGTCGTGCCGAACTCGGGCGTCAGTCCGGCGCTGCAGAAGTTCATCGACTGGGCGCGGACCAGCCCCGAGGCGGCGCCGACGATTCTCAAAGCCGGCGGCGTTCCCGCCTTCAACAAGAAGGCCAAGAAGTAGCGTCGGATGGAGGTCGAGTACCTCCCTGAGGACGGTCCCCGTGTGCCGGACCAGCGCGCCGAGCGGTTGCTCGGTGCGCTGGTCTGCACCGTCGTCGCCCTGTTGCTGGCGCTGATCGCCACCGTCTTCTTCCGCGCCTGGCCCTCCTTCGCCCACAACGGCCTGGCCTGGTTTGGAGCGGGGGGCAACGTCGACGAGCAGATCAACCAGATCTATCTCTCGGGCCTGGGTGGCAGCGAGGGCTACGTCTACACCTTCCACGCCTGGCAGCTTCTCTGGAGCACCTTCTTGATCACCGGCGGCGCGGTTCTGCTCGCCCTCTTCTCCTCGCTCTTCGTCGCCGTCTTCCTGGTCGAGTTCGCGCCCGAATGGATGAGCAACGTCCTGGCGCCGGTCGTCCGTTTCCTCGCCAGCGTCCCCTCGGTGATCTACGGCCTGCTCGGCGTGCTGGTGATCGTGCCCTTCATCGGCAACCACCTGGTCACCGAGCCGCAGAAGGCCTCAGTCGCCGGCGTCATCTCGCTCAGCGGCTACAGCCTGTTGGCGGGGGTGCTGATCCTCACCGTGATGATCGCCCCGCTGATGACCTCGATCTTCTCCGACGGGATCCGCTCGGTGCGACCCGGCTGGCTCGAAGGGTCGCTGGCGCTCGGCGTCAATCGCTGGCGCACCACCTGGAAAATCGCCGTGCGCACCGCGCGCCCGGCGATTGTCGCCGGCACGGTGCTGGCCACCGCACGGGCGATCGGCGAGGCGGTGATGCTGGCGATGGTCTCCGGCTCGGTCGCCTTCGCGCCCAACCCCGCCGACGGTCTGATCTTCATCTTCGAGCCTTCGCGCCCACTGGCGCCGACGATCGTCAAGAACATCGACCTGCTCGGCTCCAAGCCGGCCAACAGCACCCTGTTCGCGATCGCGGCAGTGCTGTTGCTCTCGGCGGCGACGTTCTCGCTGGCCGGCTGGGCCGCCCGTCGCTCGATGAGCAAATACGGAGCGACGGCCTGATGGAGTCCTCGGTCGCTACGCCGCCCACTGCCCCACCTCCGAATCAGCCGCCCCCGCGCCCCGGCAAGGACGCCGTCGAGGGCAGTGCCACCTGGCGGTTGAGCGACCGCCTTGGCCTCGCTCTCTGCTGGGGTCTGGGGTTGCTCTTCTGCGCGATCGCCGCCGCGATCGTCGTCTATCTGCTCGTGCAGGGGATCAAGTACCTGCGGCCGGAGATGCTGTTCACGCCGGCCTCTGCGGGGTTCAGCCAGAGCCAGAGCGGCGGCTTCTCGGACGCCTTCTTCGGCACCCTGATCGTCGCCACGATGGGGATCTCGATCGCCCTGCCGGCCGGTGTCGGCATCGCCGTCTGGCTGGTCGAGTACGGACGGCCCGCGGCACTGGCGCGAATCACCGAATCGACGATCGAGGCGATCGCCGGCATTCCCTCGATCGTGCTGGCCCTGTTCGGCACGGTGATCTTCTCCAGCACCGCACTCGGCTTTTTGAGCCGCAGCTCCGAAGGCGTCGTCTTCGGCCGCTCCTTCTTTGCCGCCTCGACGATGCTCTCCCTGGTTGCGTTGCCGCTCGTCGTCGCCAGTACCCGCGAGGGACTGAACGCGATCCCGCAGCACGTGCGCGAGGCCTCCTACGCGGTCGGCAAGACCAAGATCGCGACGACGCGGCGGATTCTCCTCCCGACCGCCCGCCCGCAGGTGGCGACCGGGGCGATGCTCGGCCTCGGGCGGATCATCGGCGACACGGCGATCATCGTCGTCCTGCTCGGCGCCACCCAGAACTTCGCCCCGGTCGAAGGCGCGGCGTTCCCCTTCGACTACCTGCGCGGCGCCGGCACCACCTTGACCAACTTCGTCTACGAGGCATCGCCGACCGGAAACCTCAACCAGCCGGAGAAGGCATACGCGGCGGCCTTCGTCCTGCTGCTGATGGTTCTGGCCCTGAACGCGGCCGTCGACGTCGTCCATCGCCGCGCGAGAAAGGTGGGAACGTGGAGCTCTTGAAATCCCCTCCGCCGCCGATCCGGCGGCTGAAGCTGGAGAAGCCGAAGGCAGCGCAGGAGGTTGTGGCGCCACCTGTCGCCGGCGACGGCAACGGCGACACTCTCGGTGCGCCGGGGGGCTTTACGGGTGCGCGTCGCTCGATCGGCGCCCCACAGTTCTCGATCCGGCGCATGGAGGTCGACAACCTCTCGGTCTCCTACGCGGAGCGCGAAGCGGTCAAATCGGTCTCGCTGCCGATTCGCCAGGGCGAGGTGCTGGCGATGATCGGTCCATCCGGTTGCGGCAAGACGACGCTGCTGCGCTCGCTCAACCGGCTGACCGAGCTGACGCGGACGGCGAAGCTCAGCGGCCGCATCCTGCTCGACGACGTCGAGATCACCGCGATCGAGCCGACCCTGCTGCGGCGCAGGGTGACGATGGTCTTCCAGCAGCCCAACCCGTTCCCGATGAGCGTCTTCGACAACATCGCCTACGTGCTGCGCGAGCAGGGCTCGCGGCGGCGGCGCAAGAAGGCGCTCGAGCCCAGGGTCCACAGCGCGCTCGATCGCGCCGGCCTCTTCGAGGAGGTCAAGGACAACCTCGATCACCCGGCGCTGCGCCTCTCCGGCGGGCAGCAGCAACGGCTCTGCATCGCCCGGGCGCTGGCGGCTGAGCCGGAGGTGTTGCTGCTCGACGAGCCTTGCTCGGCCCTCGATCCGCAGTCGACCCAGGTGATCGAGGACCTGATCGTCAACCTGCGCGACGACGTCGCCGTGGTGATCGTCACCCACAACCTGCAGCAGGCCTACCGGATCGCCGACCACGTCGCCTTCATGTACCTGGGCGACCTGGTCGAGTACAGCAGCGCGACGGCGCTCTTCGGATCGCCGCGCGAGAAACGGACCCAGGAGTACGTGAGCGGTGCGTTCGGTTAGGCAAGCAACGGCATCGATCGCGGTCTGCGCATTGCTGCTATCGGGGGCAACGTCCGGCTGTGCGACGACGCAGGAAACCGCCGCCAAGAAGCAGGCGGAATCGAAGCGCATCCTGAAAGCCCGTGAAGAGAGGCGGAGGCGCCATGACTGAGGAGACTCGATACCAGCTCTGCGAGGAGTGCGGTGCGCCGCTTGACCCGAAGCAGCGTTACTGCGTTCACTGCGCGGCCCGACGCGGCAACGGAGCCAACCCCGCCTCGCAGTACTTCGCCGCGATGAGCAAACGCGCCCGTCGCCCTGCTGCCCAGCCGAAATCCAAGGCCGGCTCGGGAAGCAGGGCTGCCGCCGTCGCTTTCTTCGCGCTGCTCCCCGTCGCGGTCGCAATCGGCGTCGTCGTCGGTCGCTCGGGCTCGGACGGCACCGACGACGCCCTGCTGCAGGCACTGCGCCGCCAGGACGCGGCGGTCGCCGCTACCGGCGCCGCCACGACTGGGCTGCCGGCTGCGAGCACGGCCAAGTCGAAAGCCGCAAAAGCAGGCAAAGACAAGGTGGGCGGCAAGGTGATCGCCGAGACCAAGAACGGCACCGTCCACCAGATCACTGGCTTCGAACCGAGCAAGCAGAAGGTCGAAGAAGACACCAAGATCGTCGAATCGAACGTCAAGCAGTCCGGCGCTTCCTACATCGAAGCGCAGCAGAACCTGCCCGACGTGATCGTCGTTGGCGGCGACCCGGATGAGGCACCGGCGCTGCCGGCCGGGAGCCAGCCATGAGGCGGCGGGTCTTCGCCGGTCGGCGGGAGCCGACCGTGAGCGAGACAGCGGGGGAGAGCCCAGGCGACCGCGCCGACCTGCGCGCTCAGCGGGACCGCCTGCTGGAGAAGTTCACGATCATGCAGACCGACCTCGGCGGTGCCTTTTATGAGATGGCGATCCGCGACCACGTGCGGATGGACGTGCTAACCGGCAAGGCGGCCGAGCTGCAGCGGGTCGACGCCGAGCTGCTGGCGGTCGAACGGATGCTGGAGATGTTCGAGTGAAGCGGCTGAGGAAATCGCTCGACGGCGCGGTGGCGGCCGCCTCGTCCCTCACCGGCACGCGCTTCAACCTCTTGGTTGCCTCCTCGCTGGTCGCGACGGCGGCGATCGTCGCGAGCGGGCTCACCGGCGCCGGCGACAACGGTGCCCTGGCCGCCCTGCTCGGCCAGCGGCCCTCCGAAACCGCGGCGGCGGAAAGCCCCGCGATGGAAGCGTCATCGGCAAATGCCGGGTCGTCCGGTCCGTCCGCCGCGGCGGCATCCGCCCCGCCGGCCGCGAGCGCGCCCTTGGCCTCGGCGGCTCCCTCTGCCGCGCCGGCGAGCGAACCGCGGCCGCCCAAGCAACCGGCAGCGCCGAAGGAATCGCTCCCCGAAGCCGGCCGGATCAAGCACGTCTTCGTGATCTCACTTGCCAGCCCGGGCTACGACGCGGCGTTTGGCGCCGCCCCGACGATGCCCTACCTGGCGGGCACGCTGCGCCCCGAAGGCGAGCTTCTCTCCGGCTACTCCCTGCTGGACGACGCCGCGCTCCCCAACCAGATCGCCGCGATAAGCGGCCAGCCGCCGAGCGCCCGTACCGAGGAAAACTGCCCCACGTTCGAAGACTGCCTCTACCCGGTCGAAGTGGCGACGCTGGCAGATCAGCTCACCGCCGGCCGCTTCAAATGGCGTGGCTACATGGAGGGGATGGTCGACGAGACCGGGAAACCCGACACCTGCGTCCAACCCGAATCCGAAGGCGCCGACGAGCCCCCGCCCGGCGGCTACGCGACGAGGAACAACCCCTTCGTCTACTTCCACTCCCTGCTCGACCTCGGCGACTGCGCGCTCAACGACGTGCCGCTCGACCGTTTGGACGCCGATCTGCGCAAGATCGACTCGACGCCGAACTACGCGCTGATCTCGCCCAATCTCTGCAACGCGGGTGTGACCGGCCAGTGCCCGGAAGGGGCCCCGGATGGAGCGGCGAGCGCCGACGCCTTTCTCTCCCAGTGGGTGCCGAAGATCCTCGCCTCGCCCGCCTTCGAGAAGGATGGCCTGCTCGTCGTCACCTTCGCCGAGCTCAACCCGCCGGATCCGGCCTCGGCAACCTCGGCTCCCGCCGGCCCGCCGAAGGTCGGGGCGCTCCTCGTCTCCCGCTTCGTCTCCCCGGGCGCAACCGACTCGGCGCCTTACGACCCGTACTCGCTGCTGCGCACGATCGAGGATCTGTTCGGCCTCGACCACCTCGCCGAGGCCGACGGGACCAAGGTGAAGTCGCTGGCCCCCGGCCTGCTGGGCGAGACCCGCGGCGATTAGCCTGGCCGGATCGACGGCGGGGCGATGACAACGAG
>Ga0070691_10001178_pt1 | contig 10945 bp, 11 predicted proteins | sample KBSK1101metaG_FD_64673 | JGI IMG/M metagenome (GOLD analysis project Ga0070691, IMG submission 64673) | Corn, switchgrass and miscanthus rhizosphere microbial communities from Kellogg Biological Station, Michigan, USA - KBS K1-10-1 metaG | ecosystem: Host-associated > Plants > Roots >... | reverse complement strand
CCGGCTGGGCGCGAAGAGCGGCGTGCTGATCAGCGCAGCGGTGGTGCTCCTGGTGGCGAATACCGTGGACCTCTCGGCCATCGCCTCGGTGGGAAGCGCGTGCTCGCTCGCGATCTTCGTCCTCGTCGGCGTCGCCGGCTACCGGTTGCGCCGGGAGACGGGCGCGCAGGCGTGGCTCATCCTGATCGGGATCGTCGTGACGCTCGTCGTGCTCGCCTTCTTCGCGGTCGACACCGTGCGCAACGAGCCCGAGACGTTCGTCGCGATGGTCGTCGTCGCCGGGCTGGCCGTGATTCTCGACCTGGTCTGGAAGCGGGCGCGCGGAGAACCCCCCGCCGGCGCAGCAGCACCAGTCACAGCGCAGGAGTAGCCCCCGGCCCTCGCGCGCTCGGCGATCGACCGATGCCTGCGGAGCACGTCACCAGTCAGCACGAGGATGACGACCTCCTGCTGTTCCTTGCGACGCTCGGCTCGGCGCTGAGCGCCATCGGCGAGACGGTGGACGCCGTGGAAACGCGGCTCGGGGTGATCGCGCGGTCGTACGAGCTGCGCGACGCCCGGTTCAGCGCCTTCCCGACATTCGTCCTGCTCACGCTCGGCCAGGGGAAGGCGGCGACGATCGAGCCCACGGCGCGGCTCTCCGGGACGCCCCGCCTCGATCAGATCGCGGCAGTCCACGCGCTCGCGAGCCACGCGGAGCGGGGGGAGGTCGCACCGACCGTCGGCATCGAGCGGCTCGACGCGATCCGACGGATGGACAACCGGTTCGGTGACGTGTCGAGCGTCGTCGGGTACGCAATCCTCACCGTCGGAGTCGCGCTGATCCTCCATCCGGCCGCGCGCGACGTCGCGTGCGCGGCAGTGCTGGGCGCGCTCGTCGGCGCCCTCCGGCGTCTCGGCGAAGGGCGCCGGACGGTCGAGACCCTGATGCCGTTCCTCGCCTCCACCTGCGTCGCGGCGATCGTCGCGCTCGCGGTGAGGTATGACGTCACCGACCCTGGTCTGCGCGCGATCATCGCGTCTCTCGTCGTCTTCATCCCGGGAGTTGCGCTGACCACCGCCTTCCTCGAGCTCACGGAGGGACAGATGGTCGCGGGGTCGAGCCGGCTCGTCTGGGGCGGGACCCAACTGGGGCTCCTCGCCTTCGGGATCGTCGTCGGAATCGGGATGGTCGGCGTGCCTGCGGAGCGCGCGTTCTCGAGCTCGGACGCGTTGCTCGGCTCCTGGGCCCCCTGGCTCGGAGTGCTCGTGTTCGCCGTCGGCGTGACCATCGCCCACTCTGCGCCGCCCGGCAGCTTCCCGTCGCTCCTGGTCGTGCTCTACGCGGCGTGGATCGGGCAGGTCGTCGGGAACGCGCTCTTCGGCGCGTACGCGAGCGGCTTCACCGGCGCGCTCGTCATGACCGTCGCTGCCTATCTCCTCGCCCGCCTACCGTCGGCGATGCCGGTGTACGCCGTCTTCCTCTCGGGGTTCTGGCTCCTGGTCCCCGGCGCGCTGGGCCTGATCGGCCTCACCACGGTGCTCGCGATCCCCGAGTCCGCGTCGACCGAGGACATCCTCGCGATCGTCGCGTCGATCGCGTCCGTCGCACTCGGTGTCCTTTGCGGCGTCGAGCTCCACGCCTGGCTGACGAGGGCCGGAGGCCGAGCGCGGCGCCTCGGGCGAACGGGCTGAGAGTGCGCGGCGCCCTCGCTTCGGGCCGCTCGGCCCTGTACAGCGTCACCGTGCGAGTTGCGATCGTGGCGGTCGTCGTCGGTGTGTTCTGCACGTGGCTCGCCCAGGGCCACGTGACCCTCAGCGGGATCGAGGGGCCGAACAACGGCTGGCTGTGCGTCCTGCTGGCGGCTCCCGCATTTCTGTGGGCGAGGTCGATGGAGCGCGGCTCCTGGGTCGGCGTGGTCGGCGTGCTGGGATGCGCGTTCGTGATCGCGTGGACGGCGACCGAGAACTGGCTCGACGCCAGCCGGGTCCTGAACGCCGGCGTCTCCCACGGCCTGCTGCTCGTGCTCGCGGCGTGCACGGTAGTGGCGGCAGTCGCTGTCGTCCACGCGGTGGCGCTCGTCCGCGACCCCGCCCCCCACGTTCGCACGGGTGCCGCCGGCGGGCGGGCGCGGACCGCCGTGGCTGTCACCGTCCTCATGCTGGCGCTCCTTCTGGTCCTCGTCTTTCGGCAGGTGCTCGGGATCACCCAGCGGCCGAGTTGGCCACCGCCCGCGAATGCCGTCACTGCCGAACGCGCCGAGACGGCCACCGAGGCGTTCGCCGCCCGAGACGGAACGCGGCCCCACGACGCGAACCTCGACTTCGCCTGGTCGACCGCCGCGACGATCGAGCCGTGGGTCGAGGGGAAGACGTTCTTCCCGCGGATCTTCGCGGACGTGGAGGGGGCGCGGTCGTCCGTCCACATCCTCATGTTCGGCTGGCGCGAGGGCCAGGTCGGGACGGAGATGGCCGACCTGCTCGAACGGAAGCTCGCGGAGGGTGTCGAAGTGCGGGTGATCGTCGACGCCTTCGGCTCCCGGCCGAACGGCGCGGCGCGCGCGATGTTCACTGCCCTCGCGGACGCGGGAGCGCAGATCGTCGTCAACGACGTGCTGCCGCTCGACCGCGACGGTCTCTACCCGGACCATCGCCACCTCGACTGGCGCCAGGACGAGGTGGGCCGGGCCGACCACCGGAAGCTCTACGTGATCGACGGCGAGGTCGCGTGGACCGGGGGCGCAGGCATCGAGGACCACTTCGAGAATGGCGGCTTCCACGACGTCATGGTTCGCGTCACGGGCAACGTCGTCCGGCAGGCACAGGCGGCCTTCCTGACGAGCTTCAGCGGTCACGGCGCTCCCCTGCCCGACGACCTCGACCCCTACTTCCACGCGCCGTCCGACTCCGGCGAAATCCCGGTCGCGGTCGCGCAGGTCATCCCCGGCGGGTTCGTCGCCGCCTCGCAGGCGATCCGCGAGCAGATCGACGGCGCGCGCCGGCGGCTCGACGTGATGAACCCCTATCTCACGGACCGCGACATGCTCGAGCGGATCCTGGCGGCCGCCCGCCGCGGCGTCCGCGTGCGTCTCGTCGTCTCGGAGACGTCGAACAACGCGCAGGCGAGCGCGGCCCTCAGGCATCGCTACGACGACCTGATCGGCGCCGGGGTGGAGATCTGGGAGCTCCCCGGAACCGTCGTCCACGCGAAGGTGGTCGTCTCCGACGACGTCGTCAGCTTCGGCACCGTGAACCTCGACTCCTGGGCGCTCTACCGCAACTCGGAGATCATGATGATCGCGCGCAGCGCCGACACCGCCGCGCTCTTCGAGGCGCGGCTCTTCGAGCCCGACATCGCCCGCTCGCACCCCGGCAAGCCGCCGTCGGGCGCGCGCGCGAGATTCGAGAGCTGGCTCTGGGACAAGCTGACGTACTTCCTCTGAGCCCGCGGCGGTGTCCGACGATCGGGTGAGAATCGCCGGCGCAGTCGATGGGGACGGCGCTCGCGGGCTCGATCGTGATCGGGGCCGTGGCGTCGTCGTTCGTGGCGGGCGTCCTCGCCGCGGCGCTCGCGATCCTCGCGCTTCTAGACGCGCGCCGCGGCCCAGTCGGCCGGCACGTCGGATCCGCCCTCGGCCGTCCAGCGCGGGCCGAAGCGGCCGAGGGTCGGGCTCGGGACGAGCTTCCCCGCGACGACCGCCTCGCCCTGGCGGAACTCGGCGGCGAGTGCGAGCAGCGACGGCGGGACGAAGGAGAACGTCTCGGACAGCACGGCCAGGTCGGAGCGGGAGTTCATCCGCATCAGGACGAGGTTGTCGCACTGCGAGACGACGTTCTCGTGCACCTTCTGCGGCCGTTGCGTCCCGACGAGCAGGACGAGCCCGAACTTCCGCCCCTCGCCCGCGATGCGGACGGCGTGCTCGGTGGCGAGGGCGGTCAGCGGGTCCTCCGGCCGTGAGGGGCAGACGTTGTGGGCCTCGTCGATCACGATCAGCACCGGCTCACGTGCCGCGCGACGGCGCCAGAGCGCCGCCAGGAGCGCCTCGGCCGCGACGGCCTGCTCGTCGCGGGTCTCGAGCGAGCCGAGGTCCGCGACCACGCACCGCGGGCCGCCGGGCTGCACGAGCTCCTCGAGCGACCCGCTGTCGGCGCCCGACCACACCTGCCACCGGTCGACGCCGAGGTTCCGTGCCCGAAGGGCGAGCGAGCGGAAGGGGCCGTCGGCCTTGAGCAGCGCCTCGATGGTCGCCGCCACCGTTGCCACGCCCTGGTCGTCAGCGCGCTCGACGGCATCGAGCAGCGCACCGTACTCCTCTCGGTCGTTGATGGGGTCGAGTCGCAGCACAGCAGCCCGCTCCATCGCGTCGAAGTCGCGGAAGCGGACGTGCAGGCGGCGCTCCAGGTCGGCGCCCGCCCGGCGGACGTCGATCGAGCTCGCGGCAGGGCCGTACCGGGCGCCGACGTCGTGGCCGGCGTCGTCGCGCAGCTCGTGCAGCCGCACGAAGTCCGAGTTCGGATCCAGCACGACGACACGGAGCGTCGTCTCGGCGAGGAGCCGCTCCAGGATCGTGCCGAGGGCGTACGTCTTGCCCGAACCAGACTGGCCGCAGAGGAAGGTGTGGCGGTCGAACGCACCGGCGTCGAGGGCGAGCGGCACCCCGTCGGCGTATGTCAACGAGCCGACCTCGAGCGCCGCGCGAGCGGGCCGCGCCGCCTCGAGCCATTGGCGCACGTCGTCCGGCCCGGCCGGACGGGCGGCGGCGTCGCCGAAGGGCTCGCCGCGGCCGTCGAGCATCCGGCCCTCGACGCGCGCGAGGCGCCGGTCGGACGGGTCGAGCGCCACCTCGGTCGTGTACGCGAGCCGCTCGCTGCCGCCGTCGCCGACGACGACGTAGCTGCCCACGCCCAGTGCGAGCCGTTCCACGGGGACGTCGAGCGTGAAGTGGAGGCCGTCCACCGATGTCGCGGACAGTGCGGTCTCGCGCTCCTCCGGCATCGGCGCAGCCTATAGCCGCGGCCGACCATGACCGGTCAGGCGGCGAGGCCGCGCCCCTCCTCCTCGGCCACGGCGATCGCGGCCATCGGGCAGACCCTCGCCGCATCGAGTGCGCCGGCCCTCTCCGTCACGTCGACGCGGGCGACCGCGACCCCGTCCGATCCGAGCTCGAAGAGCTCGGGGGCTGCGTCTATGCACAAGCCGTAGCCGCTACACAGAGAGCGGTCGATCTCGATCCGGTACACGTTGGTTACCTCCTCGGGTCGGGGGAACGAGAATGCGCCAGGCCGTCGCGCCGAGGACGGCGCCGGTGGCCGCTCCGTAGAGCGCGAGCGCCCACCCTTGCTGCGTCGAGCTGCCGGCGGCGAGGCCGTGGACGGTGGCGAGGGCGAACACGGCGTACGTGAGCCAGTGCAGCCGCCGCCAGGCCCGAGCGCCGATCCGCTTGCGCAGGGGGAAGGAGACGTAGACGAGGAGCATGCCGAGGAAGGCGAGCGTCCCGAGCCCGGTCGCGAGCGGTCGGTAGGGAACGAGCCCGGGCACGAGGAGCGCGACGGGTGAGATCTGCACCGTGTTGTCGAGCACGAGCGCCGCCCCGTGGATCGCGATCGACCCGAGGCCGAGGAGCGCGACGAACCGATGGAAGTCGGTGATCGCCGCGGGTCGCAGCAGCCGGTCGAACGGCCGCGCCTTGAGCACGAGCCCGGCAAGGACCGACCCGGTCAGGAGCGCGTAGGCGACGAGGCCGCTCGCCCTGGCGAGGTACCAGAAGGACGGGTCGGCCTTCACGAGAGACCACCCGCGAGACGGACCTCGCCGTCCGCGCCCACAAGCACCGCCGGGATCGCCTCCGCGTCCGCCTCGGCGGCCGCGTGCTCCACGCTTCCGGCCAGGAAGAGCGAGGTCGCGAGCACTTCTGCCTCTGCGGCGCTCGTTGCGGCAACGGTGACCGTGAGCACGTCGCTCGTCGCAGGCTCACCGGTCACCGGGTCGATCAGGTGGTGGCGCTCCTCGCCATGGCGCTGCCAGATGCGGCGGTCGCGCCCACTCGTCGCGATACCGCCGGCCTCGAGCTCGAGCGTCAGCGTCCCGGCAGGCGTCTCGACCCCGACCGGCCAGGCCGCGCCGACAGCCGAGACGTCTCCGCCGGCGTTCACGAGCGCGGGGCCTGCCTGCGAGAGGAACGCGACGACACGGTCTGCGGCCCAGCCTTTGGCGATGCCGCCGAGATCGAGCCGGTAGCCCGGCTCGAGAACGATTCGTCCCGCGTCGCTGTCGACGTCGACGGCGCCGCCGCAGCGGGCGCCGTCCTCGTCGACCGACCGCGAGACCGGGTCGAGGAGGTCGAACGATCTGTCGTAGCCCGCCGCCACGAGCGCGTCGTGGACCGTGGGGTCGAAGCGCCCGCCGGTGCGTACGCGGGCGGCGACTGCAAGCTCCGCGAGCTCCAGCAGCTCGGGGCCGACCTCCAGCGAGCCTGCGGCGTTGAGCCGCGAGAGCTCCGACTCGGGCAGGAAGCGCGAGAGGAGGCTCTCGAGCCGCCGGAGCTCCTCCTCCGCCTCGGCGAGCGGGGGGTCGCTCTCCGCGTCGAGCAGGAGCTCCATCTCCGTCCCCATCGCCCGGAATGAGCGGCGAAGCATCAGGACGTCCTCGTCGTCGTGAGTGGCGGCAGCGTCACGATCCGAACGGTCTGCGGGGCGTTCCGTCGCGCTGCGCCGACCTGTGCGAGAAGCGCGGCGTCCTGATTCAGCCGGCGCTCGAGGCTCGTCAGCGCAGGCGGCTGGACCTGCGCTGCCGGCTTCGAGGTGGCCCAGGGCTGAGCCGCGATGCCGATCCAGCCCAGGAAGAGCGCGAGGATGGAGGCCGCGAGGACGTAGAGGCGTGTGACGTGGTCAGTCATCGCGGCCGCTGTCCGCGTGGTGCTCGTCGTCAGCGTGGTCGTCTTCGTGCTCGCCGTGGCTCTGCGCGGCGACGGGCGTCGCCGGCCGCTCGTACACCGTGCGCGCTCCCGCCGAGGGAGCCTTCTGCAGATCGGCGAGCTGGCTCCGCAGGGACTTCTCGGCCTTGTCGAGCTGCGCGATGCGGAACGCGATCGCCGGCTGTTCGCTCGTCGGCCCACCTGCCGCGCGGCCGAGGTCGACGGCGCGTCCGAGCGCGAGGAGGCCCGCCATCGCGGCGGCGGCGAGCAGGACGACGAGGGGGAAGAGGTGCTTGCGGGGCATCGGGATCCGTCCTTTCCGTTCGATGCCTCGACGGTAGGGCGGCGTGCCCCAGGGTCGCCCCGGGGCGGGGTAAATCATCCCCAGGCCGAGGTAAGGATTCGGGTTTTCACCGAGGCCCGGCGCGGCCGCTGCTGCGACCATCAGGGCATGAACATCCTGCTTGTCGAGGACGAGGACGCGATCGCCGCGCCGCTCGCCGAGGGGCTGAGGCGCGAGGGCTTCGACGTCGAACGCGTGGCGACCGGCACGGCGGCGCTCGCCGCCCAGCTCCCCGACCTCGTCCTCCTCGACCTCCGGCTTCCCGACATGGACGGCACGGAGGTCTGCCAGCGATTGCGCGCGCGCTCCGAGGTGCCGATCATCGTGGTCACCGCCAAGGGGGAGGAGGTCGACCGCGTCGTCGGGCTCGAGCTCGGGGCGGACGACTACGTGGTCAAGCCGTTCGGCTTCCGCGAGCTGCTCGCGCGGATCCGCGCCGTACTGCGCCGCACGCAGCGCGGGCCCTCGAGCTACCGCCTCGTGGCGGGGTCGCTGGAGATCGATCTGCGCGCCCGGCGGGTCGTGCTGGGCGGACGCGAGGTGGAGCTGACACCGAAGGAGTTCGACCTCCTCGCACTGCTCGCCTCCGATCCCGGCGCCGTCGTGAGTCGCGAGCACCTGCTCCGCGAGGTGTGGAAGACGGACTGGTTCGGGCCGACGAAGACCGTCGACGTCCACGTCGCCTCGCTGCGCAAGAAGCTTGGTGACCCACGCTGGATCGAGACGGTCCGCGGAGTCGGTCTCCGGCTCGCCCCACAGTCGTGAGGCGCCGGCTCCTTCTCAGCTACCTCGCCGTTGCCGTCCTCGTCCTTGCCCTGCTCGAGATCCCGCTCGGGATCTCCTACGCGAAGAACGAACGCCAGGATCTCACCCACAAGGTCGAGCGAGACGCTGTCGCGCTGTCCACTCTCGTCGAGGACGCGCTCGAGCACGGGACGATCGTTCCGGCGCGCGTCTCGGGAATCGCGCGGACCTACACGCAGGACACCGGCGGCCGCGTGGTCGTCGTCGATCGAAGCGGCCGTGAAGTCGTCGACTCGGCTCCGACGGGGAGCCGCGACTTCGCGACGCGTCCGGAGGTAGCGCGGGCGCTCGCGGGCGAGGTCGCAAGCGGGATCCGCCACTCGCGCACCCTCGGCACCGACCTGCTCTACGTCGCCGTCCCGGTTGCCTCGAGCGGCGTCGTGCACGGAGCCGTCCGCATCAGCTACCCGACCTCGGCGGTCGACAGTCGCATCCACCGCTACTGGACGCTGCTCGCGATCATCGCGGCCGCCGTCCTCGCCGCCGCCGGGCTCGTCGCGATCGTGCTCTCGCGCTGGATGACGCATCCGGTCGCGCGGCTCGAGGTGGCCGCCGCGGCGATCGGCTCGGGCGACCTCTCGACCCGCGCGCCCGTCGACGGTCCACCCGAGATGCGCCGTCTCGCCGAGACGTTCAACACGACGGCCGCCGAGCTCGATCAGCTCCTGCGCTCGCAGGACGCGTTCGTCGCCGACGCCTCGCACCAGCTGCGCACGCCGCTCGCGGCGCTCCGGCTCCGCCTCGAGAACCTCGACCGCGACGTGGCGCCTTCCGGGAAGGACGAGCTCGACGGGGCGCTGGCCGAGGTCGAGCGGCTCTCGACGCTGGTCGACGGCCTGCTCACGCTCGCCCGGGCAGACCGCGCGCTCAGGGCGCCCGAGCGGATCGCCGTCACGCGGGTCGTTGACGAGCGCGTCGCGGCGTGGACCGCGCTCGCGGAGGAGCGCGGTGTCGCTCTCCGACGCGACGTGGCGCCGGACGCCGTCGCGCTCGCGACGCCGGGACGGCTCGAGCAGGTGCTCGACAACCTCCTCGCGAACGCGCTCGACGTGTCGCCCCCGGGGACCGCGATCACGGTGTCGGCGGTCGTCGAGGACGGCTGGGTCGAGTTGGACGTCGCGGACGAAGGCCCCGGGATGAGCGCCGACGAGCGCGATCGCGCCTTCGACCGCTTCTGGCGCGCCACGGGGCGCGAGGGCGAGGGGTCAGGCCTCGGCCTCGCGATCGTCCGGCGGCTCGCCGCGGCCGACGGCGGGTCGGTCGAGCTCCGGGAGACGCGCTCGGGAGGCCTCGATGCGGTCGTACGGCTACCCCGAGCACGCGTCACCCGGCGGCCGGAGCCGGAGCCGGAGCCGCTCGCCTCGCGCTGACCGCGTCGCGCTACGCGCCGACCCAGGCGACCGCCTCCGGCTGTTCGGCGACGGGAAAGACCTTGACCTCGCCCGGGGAACATCCAGCCGAAATGCCTTCAGCGCGTCGCGGATCCAGCCGCGGTCGGTCACGATCGCGATCCGCTCCCAGGCGCTCCAGTGCCCGATCCCGAGCTTCGCGTCCTCCCAGGACGCGGCGGCGGAGTACCCCTCGAACCCCTCGCCGAGGACGTAGAGCAGGCGCACCTTGTCGGAGTGCTGCAGCGCGGCCCGAACGGCCGGCTCGACGACGTTCGTGTAGTCGTCGGCCTCGACATGCCCGACGGCCTCCATCCCGACGACGCCCGCGGGGAGATCGGTCAGCAGCTTGATCATTCGCTCCTCCTTCTGGGCTTCGCCTCGACCCTACGTACAGGTTCCCGGTTGCCGAGGCATGTCGAAGCTGTCAGCCTCCTCGCTGAACGCGTCCCGGTCGACGAACGAGAAGGAGCTCACATGACGGCAACGCGAAGCGGCTGGCTCACCTACGCGGCGGTGATGATGTTCGTCGCCGCAGGGTTCAGCGCGATCTGGGCGGTCAATCTCTGGTCGGACGCCGCGTGGCTCGCAAACGTCTCGGACGGCGTCCTCGGCGACAAGCACTGGCTCTGGGGGTTCGTCGACGCGGGTCTCGTGGTGCTCTTCGCGCTCGCCGGCAAGAGCCTTCTCGAGGGCCGGTCGTTCGGGCGGTGGGTCGCGATCGTGGCCGCGTCGATCGGCTGCCTGCGCTGGTTCTACTGGATGCCGTTCGCGCCGTTTCTCGCGCTGACGATGGTTGCGATGCTGTTCCTCGTGCTGTACGCGGTGCTCGTCACCTGGGAGTGAGTCGGTGTCCGACTTCAGTCGGACACCTCGGTCAGAACAGAGCGTCTCTCCTGGTCGGGGGTGTCGGACTGAAGTCCGACACCGACGCCGGCGGTCTGTCCGAGGGTTTGCCGCGGGCAAAATGCGCCGATGCATCTGGAGGTGCACGACGGGCTCGTCGAGCTCGGCCTCATCCTGGCCATCGCGACGATGCTCGTCATCGCGCCGGCGCTGCGCGTGCCGTACCCGATCCTGCTCGTCGTGGGCGGGCTCGTCCTCGGGCTCGTCCCGGGGATGCCCGAGTTCGAGCTCCCGCCCGAGCTCGTGTTCTTCGGCGTGCTGCCGCCGCTCCTCTACGGCGCCGCCTTCTTCACGTCGCTCCGCGACCTGCGCGCGAGCGCGCGCCCCATCACCGCGCTCGCGGTCGGACTCGTGGTTGCGACGACGGTCGGCGTGGCAGTCGTCGCCCACGCGTTCGTCGACGGGCTCTCGTGGGGCAGCGCGTTCGTGCTCGGCGCGATCGTCTCGCCGACGGATCCCCTCGCCGCGACCTCGATCGCGCGCCGCCTCGGCGTCCCGCGCAAGCTGGTGACGATCGTCGAGGGGGAGAGCCTCGTGAACGACGGGACCGGGCTCGTCGCGTACCGCGTCGCGGTCGTGGCCGTCATCTCCGGGTCGTTCTCGGCGTGGGA
>Ga0070691_10001171_pt1 | contig 10954 bp, 4 predicted proteins | sample KBSK1101metaG_FD_64673 | JGI IMG/M metagenome (GOLD analysis project Ga0070691, IMG submission 64673) | Corn, switchgrass and miscanthus rhizosphere microbial communities from Kellogg Biological Station, Michigan, USA - KBS K1-10-1 metaG | ecosystem: Host-associated > Plants > Roots >... | reverse complement strand
CCAAAGCGACCGCCGCCGCCACCGCGCCCGCCGCGCGACGCGCTCACGCCAAAGCTCTCGCCGCTGTTGCTGTACACGGCGAGGTTGTCGCTCACGCCGTATGCGATCGGGCTCGTCTCGTCCACCATGCGCGTGCGCAGGAGCGTGCCGACCACTTCACCGCGGCGCGCGCCATTGCTGCTCACGCCGTTCGCCAGGCCGAACTGGATCGTGAAATCGGCGGTGTTCGTGGCACCGATCATCACGCCGCCGCGTTTCACGAAGTTCTGGAGATTCTCGAGGCCCGTGTAGCCCAGACCCGGGCGGACGTCGTCCGTCTGCGCCCACGTGCCGATGTTCGGCGTCTCGGGCGAGTTCTTCCACGGCATCGGGTTGCGCCACATCGGCATCCCGTCGATGATCGACTGGCCGCTCCCGCCGGCCGGCGGGAACACGATGACGTCGTACTTCGCGTTGAGATTGGCGTCCTTCGCGACGTCCTGCGTGCTGATGTAGGTGTACGGGATCTGCAGCTGATCGAACGCCTCGCGCCACCAGCCTTCGGTCTGCGTGCCGGACCACGTGTGGAGGATCGCGATGCGCGCCGCTCGGGCCGGGTGCATCTTCACCGAGGGCGCCGCGGAGAGCGCGGTGACCTTGATGCCGAGTTCCTTCGCCGCCTTGTCGAGGTCCGCCGACGGCACGTTGCGGACGATGAACGAGCCGCGGTTGAAATGCGCGCCGGCGGCGTCGAACGCGTCTTCGGTCGCCTGGAAGTCCGCGTCCTTCAAACGGTAGCGAAGCGTTGCCAGCGCGTTGTCGCCGTTGCCGTTGATCGCGTACACCGGTCCGGATCCCGCGACGCCGCCGGGCGCCGTAATCTCGCCCGTCACGCGCTGCATCGGCGCATCGAGCACCTTCACGTCGGTCACGCGCGCGACCTGGACGTCGAATCCCTCGGGGAACGTCCAGCCGGTGTCGTCGTACGGCGTCTTCTGCGGATCGTTCGGGCTCCAGTACTGATAGTCGAGCAGCGCGTCGGCGATGCGCGAGTAGGGCTGGTCCATGCGCACGATGTAGCTGCCGGCGGGGAACTCACGCGTTTCTGTTGTCGGAGCGCCACCTTCGGGCGCCCCCGCACCGCGGCCACTGCGACCGCCGCCGCCCGCCGCGCGCTTCACGGGCATCGTGACGCTGAACGGCGCCGTCGCCCGTGAAATTTCCACGGCCTGCTTCTGCAGCACGCGCAGGAGATCCGCCTGCGAGCCGAGCCGCGGATCGTTCGCGCTGAACACGTACGCGGCCGGACCCTCGACCTTCGGCTTCATGATCGAGCGCTTGCTCTTCTCGTAGAAATTCTCGAGGAACAAGTGCCGGTTGTTCGCGACGTACGCGAGCGAGACGAGAAGGCCCGTCTGCTCGTAGTTGTTGTTGTTGCGCAGCGACCACTTCACGTGCGGAATCGGCGGGTTCTGCTTGAACCATGTCCGTTCCGTTTCCGCCGGCGAGAGCGTGCGGTCCACGGTTTCCGCGGTGCCGCCGTTGCCGAACGTCTCGTAGAGGCGGCTGATGCCGTTGTGCGTCGCGGCGATGAACATCAGGTAACCGGGCGACCACGTGTCGAAGTCGCCGTGCGCGTACACGCCCGGCATGCCGAACCGCGTCATCTCCTGGACGTTGTTCCAGCCGATCATCTGCCACTCGTTGGTGAGCAGCGGATCGAGCCACGCGTTGTAGGGGCCGTCGCCGATGGTGTTGTCGTACAGGAACGCTTCGGACTCGTGCAGGTCGTGCAGCACCGTCGCCTTCCAGCCGACGTACGTGTTGAGCACGTTCTGCGTGAGCTTGAGCGTCATGCCCATCGCGTCGCGATTGTTGTCGTGCGCCACATAATGCCCCCAGTACACGAGGCTCGGCGCCACTTCATTCGGATGCTTGACGTGCCAGTTGAACAAATCCACCGTGCGATCGCGCCCGTCCACCTCGACGATCGGCGTGATCAGCGTGATGACGTGATCGCGGATGTTCTTGATGTACGGGCTCTCGTCCACGGCGAGCCGATACGCGAGCTCCATGAGGGCGGTCGGCGCGCCGGCTTCGGTGGAGTGGATCGTGCCCGTGATGTAATACACCGGGGCGGCCGTCGCGGCGATTTTGTCGGCTTCCGCGTCATTGAAATTTATCGTCCGCGGATCGGCGAGCTTCGCGAGCGCGGCCTTGTTCACGTCGAGCTTCGCGATCAGCGCCTCGGACGCGACGGCGACGGCGATCATCTCGCGCCCTTCCTCGGTCGTGCCGATGGAGAACACCTTCACGCGCGGCGACGACTTCGCGAGCAGCCGCATATACTCGTAGACTTCCTTCGAGTAGGGCAGCTTGGTGGGGGCGCCCGCGATGTCGCCGAGCGTGGCCGTGGGCGTCGGAACCGTCTTCGACGCCGGCATGTAGTCCACGAGCGGCGAAAGGAAGAACGGCTCGGTGGTGTATTCCTTGATTTTCTTCGTGTACTCCTCGTCGATCGCCTGCTTGGGGTCGCGGCCGGGCTTCAGCGCGGCCGGGTCGCCCTGCGCGAACACCGGGCGGGCCGGAATCGCGGCAAATACGAGGGCAAGGGCGAGGCCCAACTTGACGGTACGACGCTTCATCTCAGTCCTCTTTCAGCGATGATGGTGGCCTGCAGGCGGCAGCGCGCGAAAAAGGCGCTTCTGGCCGTGCATGACGTTGGCAGGAATTGCGGGAAGTGGCAACGGTGTAACATGGTTGCTGCAGCCGGGGTATTGGAATAGCACATCCACCTGTCGAGGGCGGCGTGAAGCCAGGCACATACTTGATCTCGCGGCGCGACATGATCAGCGCGGGAATCGCGGGCATCGGGACGACAATGCTTTCCGCGTGCCTGAAGCTCAAACCGGTCGACGGGCCGCCCCAGGATGTGGACCCGATCGTGACCGCGATCGTCGCGGCGCCCACCGGCACCGTGGCGACGGGCCTCTCCGTGCCCGTGTCCGGCCAGTTTGAAGAGGCCTTCCTCTACGTGCCGTCGGGGTACCAGGCGTCCACGCCCACGCCGCTCGTACTGATGTTTCACGCGGAGAACGAAACGGCGTTCGCCGCGGTGTCGCTCTTCCGGCCTTACGCGGACGCCGCGGGAATCGCCCTGCTCGCGATCGATTCGGCCACGACGACGTGGGATGCGTTCGCCAACGGATCATTCGGCCCCGACGTCGACTTCATGAATTCGGCGCTGTCGGCCACGTTCAAGGTCCTGAACGTCGACCCGACGCGCATCGCGGTGGAGGGATACTCCGAAGGCGGCGGCTACGCGATCGCCGTCGCGCGCGCGAACGGCGACTTCTTCTCACACGCGATCTCGTTCTCGGCGGCCTTCGTCCCCGGAACGACGCCCGTCGGCAAGCCAAAGTTCTTCCTCGCCCAGGGAATCGACGACGTCACGGTCGACATCACGGAGACGGGCGACGTGCTGAGCGCCAACCTGGTCAGCGAGGGATACACGGTCGACTACCTGCGCTACAACGGCGGTCACGCGCCGACGACCGACGCGATCCAGCAGGCGATCGCGTGGCTCGCGGCGTAGTCAGTCCGCGCGCATCGCGATGGCAGGATCGACGTGCGCGGCGCGCGACGCGGGCACCGACGACGCGACCAGCGCGACCACGCCGAGCGTTATCGTAACGGCCGCGTAGGTGAGCGGATCGGTCGCCTTCACGCCGAACAGCAGGGCGCCCATCAGCTGCGTGAGCGCGAGCGCGCCCGCGAGCCCGACGCCGACGCCGACGGCGACCATCGACACGCCCTCGCGCACCACCATTGCCACCACGCGTGATGGCGTCGCACCGAGCGCGATTCGTATCCCGAGTTCCTTCGCGCGCTGGCCGACGAGGTACGCCACCACGCCGTAGATCCCGATCGCCGAGAGCGCGATCGCCACGAGCGCGAACACGGTGAGCAGCACCATGTAGAAGCGCGGCTGCGCGACCGAGTCGGCAAGGACTGCGTCGAGCGTCTTCACTTGCGCGACGGCGAGGTCGGGGTCGAGCTGCTTGATCGCCGCGCGCGCATCGGCGACGACGGCCTGCGGATCGCGCGTCGTGTGCAGCACGACGTTCATGTTCGACATCGGCCACTGATCGTACGGCGCCCAGAACTGCGGGAGCGTCGCGTTGGCGAGCGACGACTGCTTCACGTCGGCGACGATCCCGACGATGTCGCCTTCGAGCTTGGCGCCGCCGCGCGGCGCGCTGCCGAACGTCACGTGCTTGCCGATCGGGTCTTCGCCCGGAAAAAATTTCTTCGCGGCGGTCTCCGTGAGGAGCATGACTTTCGCGCCGCCCGCGCGATCCATGTCCGTGAAACCGCGTCCTTTGACGATCCGGATTCCCATCGTCGGGAAATAGTCCGGCGTCGCGACGCGAATTTCCGCGTCCGGCTGGTCGGCCGGCTTCACCGGCGGCCGTCCGGCGATCTCGAACGAAAGGTCGAATCCGAAACTCGTGAGCGGCATGCCGAAGCCCGCGCCGGCGGCCTGCACGCCGGCAAGGGCATGCATCCGCTCCATCACCCTGCTCATGAATGCCGATTGCAGTTCCGGTGTGCGGTACTTGGCCGCAGGGAGGCTCAGCGCGAATGAAATGGAGTTCTCCGTCCTGAAGCCGGGATCGACGGCCATCAGCGAGGTGAAGCTGCGAATCAGCAGGCCGGCTCCGGCGAGCAGCATCACGGAGAGCGCGACCTCCGCCACGACGAGCGCGCGCCGCGCCGCGTGGCGGCCGCCGCCTTGTCCGCCGCCGCGCCCGCCTTCACGCAGGGTCTTCGCGATGTCCGGCCGGACCATCCGGCGCGCAGGAACGAGGCCGAAGATTGCGCCGGTCACCGTGGCGATTCCCAGCGTGAACGCGAGCACCATCGCATCCACGTGAATCGAGTCGAGGCGCGGAATGCTCGCCGGCGCGGCCGCGACGAGGAACCGCGTGCCGAGGACGGCGAGGACGAATCCCGCAGCGCCGCCGCCGAGCGCGAGGACCATGCTTTCGGTGACGAGCTGGCGGATGAGCCGCCCGCGTCCCGCGCCGAGCGCCGTGCGCACCGCGAGCTCACCCTCGCGCGCGACGCCGCGCACGAGCAGGAGGTTCGCGACGTTCGCGCAGGCGATCAGCAGGACGAACGCCACCCCGCCGAGCAGCGTCAGCAGCGGAAGCCTGAGGCTGCCGGTGATCCATTCCTGGAGCGGCACGACGACGGAGCCGAGCTTGTCGTTGTCGTCGGGATAGTCCTTGGCGAGGCGGGCTGTGACCGTCGCGATGTCGGCCGTCGCGCCCGCGAGCGTCACACCGGGCTTCAGGCGCCCGACGAGGTTGATGTACACGGCTCCGCGGCTCTGCGCGAGCGTCTTGGGATCGTACGTGAACGGATACCAGAGCATCGTGTTCGACGGCCACGCGGACACGGCCGGAATGATGCCGATGACTTTGTAGCGCTCGTTGTCGAGCGTGATCATCTGGCCGACGAGGCTCGTGTCGCCGCCGAAGCGGGTACGCCAGAGCGTCTCGTTCACGAGCACGGACTTCGTGCCGTTGAAGACGGTATCCTCGGGCGAGAACACGGATCGTCCGCGGAGTGCATTGACGCCGAGGACCGAGAAGAAGTCGCCGCCGACGTCGAACCCGCGGATGCGCTCCGGATCGCCCGAGCCCGTGAGCACCGCGGAATGTCCGGAGATGACCGCCATCGACGTGAACGACGCGTTTTGCGCGCGCAGGTCGTACGCGTTGGCCGGCGACAGCGGCTCGGGTTTGCTGCCTGCATATGTGGTCGCGACCATCATCAGGCGGCCGGGATCGGCGAACGGCAGCGGACGCAGGAGGATTCCGCGGACGACGCTGAAGATCGCCGTGTTCGCGCCGATGCCCAGCGCGAGCGTGAGGATGGCGACGAGCGCGAAGCCCGGTGCCTTTCGCAGGCTGCGCAGTGCGTAGGACACGTCCTGGATGAGCTCGCTCATGTATTCGCTCCGCATGATTCGACGTTCGCGCCGCTCGTCGGTCCGGCGGCAGAAGGTTTCGGCGTCCTGCACGTTTCCGAACTGCCGGCGCGCCTCGGCGCGGGCGTCATCGGGATTCCAGCCGCGCGCGATCAGTTCGCTCGCGCGCATGTCGAGGTGAAAATCGAATTCTTCCTCGACGGCGGCGGCGGTCCGCCGGAAGAGCGGGAGGCGGAACACTCTGCGGAACCCGCGGCCGTCGGACACTCTAGACGGTCCTGAGCACGCGTGTCACGGCGAGCGCAAAATCGTGGAACGCCGCGCGCTCGTCGCGGAGCTGCCGGCGGCCGAGTGCGGTGAGGCGGTAGTACTTCGCGCGGCGGTTGTTCTCGGACATGCCCCACTCGCTCTCGATGGAGCCGAGCTCTTCGAGGCGGTGGAGGGATTTGTAGAGGGCCGCGTCGTCGACGTCGAGGGTTCCGCCGGAGCGTTGGCGGAGCCAGTTGGAGATCGCGTAGCCGTGCATGGGCTTCCAGCTCAGCGTCTTGAGGACGAGGACGTTGAGGGTGCCGTAGAGGAGGTCGGTCGGAGTCTTGGCCATTGTCGGAGTTGGACAATGGGAGGCCGTAAAGGGTTTACCGGACCGTGGACCTGTTCCACTGAGCAGGTTGGGGGAGAGGAACGGCCAACGCTGGAAGCCTCGAAGCTTGAGGCTGTTGGGGACGTTACTCCGAGCCTCAAGCGTTTAGTTGGAGGCTTCAAGCTTAGCGGCCTAAAGCTTGGCGGCTTCCAGCTTTGGCCGTAGCCTCAAGCTCGATGGCCTCAAGCGTGTTGGGCAGTTACGGAGTCACCCGAGCCTGCAAGAGCCTCAGCATGACGATCGCCGCCCGTTTCGTCTGCGATGGCAGCCGCCTCAAGTCTGCCGTCTCCTTCTCACTGTGATCGTCGTGGCCCGATAGCCCAATTCCATCGATCACCATCGGCACCGCGCTCGCGATGAACGCCACGTCCGCCGCGCCCGCCTTCGACGGATCCACCGCCGTCACGCCTCCTTCGCCGAGGTCGCGGCTCGCGCGATCGTACATAGCGAGAATGCGGCGATTGCCGTCGGTCGGCGCCATCGGCGGATAGCCGTCGTCGAACGTGATCTCGCCACCTGTCTTCGGCAAGTGATGCGAGACGATCTCGCGCATCGCCGCCTCGGTTTTCGCGAGCTGCTCCGGCGACAGCGTCCTCATGTCTCCCGTTACCGTCGTCCGCTCGGCGATCACGTTCGTCTTGCCGCTCGCCGTGCCAGCCGTGTTCGTGCTGTCCACGTGCACGAGCGTCCCGCCGAGTGCCAGGCCCGGACTGAACGCGAGATACGGTTCGCCGGAGAGTTTTTGGTAGAACTCGGTGAGGATCCGCGACATCTCGAAGATCGCGCCCGCGCCGATGTCGTCGTGAAAAATTTGCGACGCGTGACCAGGATAGCCCGTGGTGGTCAGCTTCCACTCGGTGGCAGAACGGCGCGAGATCACCGCGGATTTCGGGTCGCCCGCGCCGTCCTCGAATCCCATCGCCGCGCTCGCGCCGGCTGCGGCATCCACGAGCGCTTTGCGCGCGGCGCTGAGCGGGCGGCCGGCGTCTTCTTCGTCGCCGTCGAACACCGCTGTGATGTTCATCTTTTCGAGCTGGCCGGCATCCTTCAGCGCGCGCAGCGCGAACAGCATGATCACGTCGCCGCCCTTCATGTCGATCACGCCGGGGCCGGTCGCGGTGGAGTCATCGATGCGCACGAACTTCTGGAACGGGCTCGACGGCTCGAAGACCGTATCGAGATGGCCGATCAGCAGGATCTTCGGGCCCGGGCCGGCGTGCTCGGCCACCAAGTGCCCCGCGCGCTTGAACGACGCGCCCTCCACCCAGTGCGTGGTGAAGCCGAGTGACTCGAGCTGCGGCCGCAGCACATCGGCCACGCTGCGCACGCCGGCGAGGTTCATCGTGCCGCTGTTGATGTTCACGATCCGCTCGAGCAGCGCGAGCGCCTCGGCGTTGTGCGCATCGACGGCACGAGCGACCGCACGCTCATTGGGAGAAAGCGTCCCCTGCGCCGCAGCGACCTGAACGCAGGTCGCGACAATGACGATCGAATGACAGATTCTAGGCATTCGCGCTCACGTTGATGGACAAAGAAAAAGAGAAAAAAATTTCTCGCTTGATTCACCGGAACCGCACCGTAACATTCGAGACTCTCCTCCATCTCCGCTACCATAATATGCGCGCTTCCCCCCGCCTCCTCGCGACAGCCGCAGCCCTTGGCTTCGCAGTCTCGCCGGCCGCCGCCCAGTATCGGGCGCCCGCTGACTCCGTGCTCGTCCGCGCGCTCTCGTTCCGCTCGATCGGCCCCGCGTCAATGGGCGGGCGCATCGTGGACATAGCGATCGCCGAAAACCCGCCGTCGGTGCGCGGCGGCCGGCTCGGCACCGTGCTCTACGTCGCGGCCGCAACGGGCGGCATTTACAAGTCCACGAACGCCGGACTGAACTGGACGCCCGTCTTCGACTCCGTGCGCACCGGCTCGATCGGCGCCGTGGCCGTCGCGCCGTCCAACGGCGACGTCGTCTGGGTCGGCACGGGTGAAGCGAACAACATGCGCAGCTCGTCGTGGGGCACTGGCGTGTACAAGTCCACGGACGGCGGCAAGACGTGGAGCGCGCCGATGCTCGCGAAATCGCAGCACATCGGCAAGATCGTCATTGACCCGCGCGACCCGAACGTCGTGTACGTCGCCGCGATGGGTCCGCTCTGGGCGCCCGGCGGCGAGCGCGGCGTGTTCAAGACGACCGACGGCGGAAAAACGTGGACGAACACGAAGAACATCAGCGCGAACACCGGCTTCACCGAGCTCGTGATGGATCCGTCGAACCCCGACGTGCTCTACGCCGCGTCGCTCGAGCGTGAGCGCCGCGAGTACGGCTTTCTCCCCGCGGGCCCCGAGAGCGCGATCTGGAAGACGCGCGACGGCGGCCAGAGCTGGACCAAACTCGCCGGCGGGCTTCCCACGGGTGAACTCGGCCGCACGGGCCTCGCCGTGTGCCGTTCGAAGCCGTCCACGGTGTACGCGATGGTCCACGCGAAGGCGCCGGCCAACGGGCTCTATCGTTCCGATGACAGCGGCACGACGTGGCACCTGATGAACACCGTCAACGGCACGGCGTGGTACTACAGCCAGGTGCGCTGCGATCCGTCCGATCCGGAGCACGTGATCTCGCTCAACGCCGCGTCGCGCGAGTCGTTCGACGGCGGCCGCACGTGGACGAACTTCGCGAATGGCCAGGTGCACAGCGATTCGCATGCGCTCTGGATCAATCCCGAGGATCCGGACCAGATGATCCTCGGCAACGACGGTGGTCTCTACACGACGTTTGATCGAGGGCGCACCTGGAGCCATACGGAGAACATGGTGGCCGCGCAGTTCTACGCGATCGCGGTGGACGATGCGCAGCCGTTCTACAACGTCTATGGCGGCCTGCAGGATAACCAGCAATGGGGCGGGCCGAGCCGGTCGCGCAACACGTTTGGCCCGACGAACGCCGACTGGTTCCGGATGCACGGCGGCGACGGGTTCTACGCCGTGCCTGATCCTCTGGATTACAACCTCGTGTACGCCGAAATGCAGGGTGGCGGCGTGGTCCGCTACGACCAGCGCACCGGGCAGGCGAAGAACATCAAGCCCGTGCCGAAGGAGGGTGAGAAGCAGCGCTTCAATTGGAGCGCGCCGATCCTTCCCTCGCGCCACGACGCGAAGACCGTGTACATGGCCGCGAATTACCTGTATCGCAGCCCGGACCGCGGCGACAGCTGGGTGACCATCTCGCCGGATCTCACGCGCGGGATCGATCGCAACAAGCTGCCGATGCGCGGCGGCGCGGTGGATTCCCTGGAGCTCGGCCGCAACGAAGGCACCGCGGAGTTCAGCAACATCTCCACCGTTGATGAGTCGCCGCTGAAGGCCGGCGTGCTCGTGGTGGGAACGGATGACGGATTGATTCAGGTGACGCGCGACGGCGGCAAGAATTGGACGAAGACCGAGCATTTCCCCGGCGTGCCCGACACGACGTACGTGAGCCGAGTGGTTTTCTCGCGTGCGAACGAGGGCACGATCTACGCGACGCTCGACGGGCATCGCAGCAACGATTTCAAGCCGTACGTCATGAAGAGCACTGATTTCGGCAGGACGTGGACGAGCATCACGTCGAACCTTCCCGGCGACGGCAGCGTGCAGGTGATTCGCGAGCATCCGCGCCAGCCGAATCTGTTGTTTGTCGGCACCGAGTTCGGGGTGTTCTTCAGCGCTGACGGCGGTGGTCAGTGGACGCAGCTCAAGAGCGGAATCCCCGGCGTGCCGGTGCACGATTTGCAGATCCAGCCGCGCTGGGACGATCTCGTGGTGGGCACGCACGGGCGCGGCGTCTACATCCTCGACGACCTCTCGCCACTCGAGCATCTCGCGCAGGCGAAGGACGCACAGGTCGCGTACATGTTTCCGATTCGCGACGAGCTCGACTTCCAGCCGAACGCGACGCGCAACTCCGGGATGGGCACGAGCGGGTTCACGGGACAGAACCCTGAGCTTGGCGCGCACATCGCGTACGAGCTCAATGGAATTCCGTCGGACGCGAAGGCGAACATCCAGATTGTAGATGCAACCGGGACGGTGATCAGGCAAATCGCGGCGGCGAACAAGCCCGGGCTCTATCGGCAGTATTGGGACATGCGCGCGGGCCCGCCGCTCACTGGCGTGGTGACGGACACGCTGCCTTTCGGTTCTGCGCCGCCTGCTGGTGGACGCGGCGGTCGTGGCGGTGGCGGTGCGGGTGGTGGTGGCGGACGCGGCGGTGCGGCCGAGGCGTTCTTCCCCGCCCTGCCGGGCGCGTACAAAGCGCGGCTCACGATCAGTTCCGCGAGCGGAGCGCCGACGGTGCTCGAGCAGTC
>Ga0070691_10001168_pt1 | contig 10968 bp, 13 predicted proteins | sample KBSK1101metaG_FD_64673 | JGI IMG/M metagenome (GOLD analysis project Ga0070691, IMG submission 64673) | Corn, switchgrass and miscanthus rhizosphere microbial communities from Kellogg Biological Station, Michigan, USA - KBS K1-10-1 metaG | ecosystem: Host-associated > Plants > Roots >... | reverse complement strand
GACGGCGTCAAGCCGCAGACGTAGATGCGGACCTTGTCGCCGTCGAGCGGTGCGAACGCTTCGGTCGCGCGCGTCCGGGTGTTATATAGCCGCAGCGGCATCGTGATCTCCAGCGTCGCGCAAGCGCAGCAGACGTTCGAGATCGCCTACCCGCGCTTGCAGGTCGGAGATCATCTGGGCGTTCGGATCCGGCATCTCCACCTGCGGGCGATCCGGAACGATCTTGACGGGCTTGCCGTCTTGCAGCACGACCCGCGCGGGAATGCCGACGACCGTCGCGTTGGCGGGGACGTCTTTCACGACCACCGAGCCGCCGCCGACCTTCGCACCGTCGCCGAGATAGATCGCGCCGAGCACGGCCGCGTTCACGCCGACCGTCACGCCCTTGCCGAGCGTCGGATGGCGCTTGCCGTGCGAGAGGCTGGTGCCGCCGAGAGTGACGCCCTGGTAGATCGTGCAGTCGTCGCCGATCTCGACGGTCTCGCCGATGACGACGCCCATGCCGTGGTCGATGAAGACGCCCTGACCGATGCGCGCGGCCGGATGGATCTCGATGCCGGTCAGGAAGCGGGCGACGTGCGCGAGCCAGCGCGGCAGCAACGGAATGCCCCAGGTGTGGAGGCGATGGGTGATCCGATGCGCGGTCAGCGCGTGGAAGCCCGGGTAGGACAAGACGACGTCGAGCCAGCCGCGAACCGCAGGATCGCGTTCGAGCGGCGCTCGGAGGTCGTTCAAAAGGGCGTTAAAAGGCCGGGCCATATCCACCTAGTCTAACCGCAGGCGTCAACCTCTAGTTGCTTACTCTGCCGGTTTGGTGCCGCGAAGGGGCTCGAACGGCTTCCCGTCGGGGCCATAGGCGATCGGTTCGAGGCCGCGACCGTGGAGCAGTTTGGAGTTGACGGCACCGATCCGCATCAGGATCCGGTCGTGTCCGAGCAGTGGCGCGAGCAGTTCCAGCGCCGGCCCGGCCTTCTCGCCGGTGAGCGCCATCCGGACCGCATCGTACGCGGCATCCGGCGCGATCCCGAACTCCTCGGCCATCACTCCGATATCGTGGCGCAGTTGCAGGCCGCGCAGCTCCGGCTGGTGGTCGATATGCTGTGCGAACGTATCAAGGAAGAACAGCACGTCGCGCGAGCGCAAGCGCTCGAGCTCGATCGCCGGGATCAGGCAGCCCTCGTTCCGCAGCGCGACGATCGGCGCGTAGGCGTCGTCGATGGATGCGAGACGATCGCCGTAGGCCTCGATAAAGGTCGCGACCCAGCGCAGCGCGGCGTCCGGCGCGGGCGATTCGAGTAGCCCCCAGGCCTGCATCTTGGTCACGATTTCGTCGACCGTCATCATGCCGGCTCCAACAGGGCGACCGCGTAGGCGGCGATGCCGCTACCGTCGCCGGTGTAGCCCATGCCTTCGCTGGTCTTGGCCTTCACGCTGACTTGATGGAGCGAGAGGCCGAGGCGTTGGGCGAGATTCGTGCGCATGGCCGCGATGTGCGGAGCGAGACGCGGCGCTTGGAGCACGACGGTCGCGTCGACGTTGGCGATGCGATGGCCCTCACGCCGGACTTCGGCGGCGCAGAACTCGAGGAGGTCCATCGAGTCGGCATCTTTCCATCGCGCGTCGCTGTCGGGGAAATGTGCGCCCAGATCGCCGAGCGCGGCGGCACCGAGCAGTGCATCCGCGAGCGCGTGCGCCAGCACGTCGGCGTCGGAATGTCCAAGTGCGCCCTTCTCGAACGCGATCTCGACGCCGCCCAATACCAAGCGCCGTCCCTCGACCAGACGATGCGCGTCGAACCCATGGCCGATGCGCATGGTTATTGATTCTCCCGCAGCAGCAGTTCGGCGCGGAGAAGATCTTCTTCCACCGTCACCTTGAAGTTCTCGCCGGTCGACGGGACGATCGCGACTTCGATGCCGATCCGTTCGAGCAACGCGACGTCGTCGGTCGCTTCGACGCCGGCTCGTTCGGCTTCGAGATGGGCCCGTTCGAAGTCGGCTCGCGTGCCGAACTGCGGCGTCTGGGCGGCCCAGAGCGTGCCGCGCGGCAGCGTCTCGGCGACCGTCATCGTGCGCGGGTCGACGATCTTGATGGTATCCACCACCGGCGTCGCCAGCACCGCGCCGCGGCCGTCGCGCACTTTGCTCATGCCGGCGCGCACGTCGTGGGCGCGCACCAGCGGGCGGGCGCCGTCGTGTACGAGCACGTGCGTGCAGCGTTCGGGCAGCGCGTCGAGCGCGCAGCGAACGCTGGCCTGGCGGGTCGCTCCGCCGGTCACCACGCGCACCGGCTTGGTGCCGAAGATCTGCTGCGCGAGGTCGCGCATCGGTTCGACGAACTCGGCGTCGGTCACGACCACGACGTCTTCGATCTCCGGCATCGCGGCGAGCGAGCGCATCGCCCATCCGGCCAGCGGAATGCCGGCGACGTCGATGAGCTGTTTCGGCCTGCCGAGCCGCGTGCCGCGACCCGCGGCGACGATCGCCGCAGCCCAGCTCACGGTCCGTTCGCGTCCTTCTTCAGCTTTGCGAAGATCATCCGCCCCGCTACGGTCTGCAGGACGCTCGTCACCACCACGTCGGCCGCTTCGCCGATCAGCTTGCGTCCCTGCTCGACCACGATCATGGTGCCGTCTTCCATATATCCGACGCCTTGATGGGGTTCTTTGCCCTCGCGCATCACCTGGACGTGCATCTCGTCGCCGGGTTGGAGCACCGGCTTCACGGCGTTCGCGAGCTCGTTGATGTTGAGCACGACCACGCCCTCGACGCTCGCGACGCGGTTGAGGTTGTAGTCGTTGGTCACCAGCCGCCCATCGGACTCTTGCGCGAGCCGGACCAGCTTCGCATCCACGCTACCCGGCGGCAGATCGTCGTAGTCGCGCTCCGAGATCTCGATCTGCGTCAGCTCGGTCAACCGGTTGAGGACCTCTAGACCGCGACGCCCGCGGGTGCGCTTCATCGAGTCGAGCGAATCGGCGATCGCCTGGAGTTCGCGCAGCACGAAACGCGGTACGACCAACGGCGCTTCCAGGAAACCGGCCGCGACGATTTCGACGATCCGGCCGTCGACGATGACCGAGGTGTCGATGATCTTAGGCGCTCCGCCGCCACCCGACGAGACGGCGCTGCCGCTGACCGGTACGATGCGCGTCTTCGCGCCGACCCGCGCGCCGAGGTAGGCCGCGAAGATCGAGACGATGATGTAGATGACGATCGCCACGTACGAGCCGGACTTGCCGACGACCGCGACCGGGATGAACTCGAACACGATCGACTTGAGCAAGAGCGCGATCACCAGGCCGACGATCAGACCGACCGCGCCGCCGGCGAGCTCGCTCGGCGCGAGGCGTTCGATCGCGGTCTCGACCTGCGTCAGCTCGCCTTCGAAGAGCGACTGCGCGAGCGGGGAGAGCAGCAGACCGATCACCGCGCCGACGACCGGCGAGCCGATCAGGAATACCCACTGCAGCGCGTCGCTCGCGAAGTGCAGCGAGAAGATGTTGAGGTAGGCCTCGCGCCCGAGCAAGAAGCCCGTGACCGCGAAGACGACCGCGAAGACGCCGCGCAGTGCCGCGCCCGCCAGCGGACCGCCTATCCGAACGTTACGAACGCCGCGCATACGTCGTTTGCCACAAATCTGCCCCTGCGCGTGAGGCGTACCCGGTCGGCGTCGGCTTCGAGCAAGCCGGCGGCGCGGAACTCCTCGACGATCGGGGCATAGAACGTAAGAAAATCAAGACCGTAACGCTCTTTGAACGCTTTTGGCGCAACCCCTTGCGCGGTCCGTAACGAGAGCATCGCCGCCTCGCCGGCGCGACGCGCGCCTTCGAGGCGCTCCCGCTCTGCGGGGATCGCCGCCTGAGAGATCGCTGAGGAGATATACTCCTCCAAGTCGCGCGTGTGCACGCTGCGCTCGCCGTCGCGGAACGATGCGGCCCCGACGCCCAGGCCGAAATACTCACCGTTCTCCCAATAGTTCTCGTTATGCCGGCAGCGATGGCCGGGCTTGGCGAAGTTCGAGATCTCGTAGTGCTCGTAGCCGGCCGCCTCGAGCAGATCGATCGCGTCGCCGTAGAAGTCGGCTTCGAGCGCGTCGTCGGCGAAGGCGCGCGGCTCGCGCAGTTGCCAGGCCGCATACGGCGTGCCTTCCTCGACGGTCAGCCCGTAGGTCGAGATATGGTCGACCCCGAGCGCGATCGCGCGTTCGAGATTCCGCCGCCAGCTCTCGCGCGTCTGCCCGGGAACGGCGAAGATCAGATCGAGCGAGACCGAGCCCAAGGCGAACGCGCGCGCTTGCGCGACCACCGCCTCGACCATCTCCGGGGTATGCTTGCGACCGAGCGTCGCGATCTCATCGGGTTCGAACGACTGCACGCCGATCGAGACGCGCGTCACTCCCGCCTCGCGATAGCGCGCGAAGTCGCCGTCACGCACCAGCTCGGGATTGACCTCGACCGAGATCTCCGCGGCGTCTGCGAGCGAGAACCGCTCGCGCAGGCGCGCGATCAGTCCGGCGAGCTCGGGCGCGTCGTACGCGTTCGGGGTGCCGCCGCCGAAGAACAGCGTCGCCGCCGGCACGGCATCGGTGTTCGCGATCTCCCGTTCTAGCGCGCGCAGATAGCGATCGGACGCGCTACGGCGATGCGGCCACTTGGCGAAGTCGCAGTACGGACAGATGTACGGGCAGAACGGCAGATGGACGTAGATGCCGAGCGACGCGCTCGGGCTCACGTCGCGATCGCGCAGATCCCGACGGCGCCGGGTCCGATGTTCACCGAGATGACCGTTCCCACTTCCGCCGTCGAGATCTCGGCTCGCGCGCGCAATCGCGAGCGCAGCAGACCTTCGAGCGTCGCCGCCACCTCCGGCGCGTTCGCGTGCGCGATCGTGATCTTCAGCGGCTTGTCGTCGCCGAGCGCGCGCACCACTTGATCGACGATGATCTCTTGCGAGCGTTCGAAGCTCCGGCTCTGACCGGCCAGCCCGATCGTGCCGTCGTCGCCGACGCGCAGCACCAGGCTCACGCCCATCAAACCGCCCAGAGCGACCAACGGTTTGGGCAGACGCCCGGTCCGCCCTAAGAACGAGACGTCCGGGATCGCGAAGAACGCCTGGCCGCGCAAACGCGCGCGATTCCCGGCCTGCACCACCGCATCGGCATCGCCGCCGGCGCGCGCGACCGCGATCGCCTCCATCGCCTGCAGACGGAAGAGCGCCGACGCGCTGGTCGAATCGACCACGCGCACCTTGTCGCCGAACTGTTTGGCGGCTTCGAGCGCATTCGCGTAGGTGCCCGAGAGCTTGGCCGCGACCGTCATCGCGACCACGTCCTTGCCGGCGGCGACCTGACGCTCGAACGCGTCTGCGAACGCCTGCACGGTCGGGGGCTCGGTGGTCGGAAGTTCCTTGACGGTCGCCATCCGGCGGTAGAGCGCGGCCCGGTCGATGTCGATGCCGTCGCGCAGTCGCTGCTCGCCGACGACCACCAGGATCGGGACGATCTCGACGCCGAGCGCGCGACCGTCGTCGGGCGCGATATCCGCGGTGCTATCCAGGACGAGTGAGACTGGCAACGGGTCCTTCTTTCTAGCCTTGCGCGCTGAAGATGCCGACCGCGCCCGGACCCGCGTGCACGGCGATTACCGGCCCCGCTTCCAGGATGTCGAGCAGCTTCGGTTCCACGCCGCCGAGTCTCACCCGTAGTTCTTCGAGCACGCTCTGCGCCAACTCGAGCGCGTTCGTGTGCATCACCAGATAGCGCGCGTTGGCGGCATCCGGCGCGTTCTGGATGGTCAGATCGAGCATCGCCTGGCGCGCCCGCGTCATCGTGCGGACCTGGGCCTCGGCCGCGACCTCGCCGTCCTTGAGCCGGAGCACCGGGACGATCTTCATCAGCGAGCCGATCAAGGCTTGCGCTTTGCCGATGCGGCCGTTGCGCTGCAGGTGCGAGAGATCGGGAACGCACGCGTAGAGGCGTTGGGTCGCTTCTTCTTCGACCAGCGCGGCGACGAGTTCGTCGAGGGTCGCGCCCTTCTGCTGCAGTTCGTGCGCCAGCAGGATCTGCATGCCGAGTCCGCCCGCGGCCGTCTCCGAGTCGACGATCCGAATGGTCGCGCCGGGGAAGACCGAGGCGGCCGCGCGGGCGGCGTTGATCGTGCCGGAGAGCTTCGACGAGACGACGACGCAGAGGATCTCGTCGCCGCGCTCGACCAGCGGGCGGAAGGCCGCCTCGAACATCGCGGCGGTCGGCTGCGAGGTCGTCGGCAAGACCGATTCGGCGGCCAGCTTCGCGTAGAACTCCGGGCGCGTCAGATCGACGTAGTCGCGGAAGCTCTGGTCGCCCCACAGCACCATCAGCGGAACGACGGTCACGCCGAGCGCGTCGGCGCGCGACGGTTCGATATCCGAGGTCGAGTCGGTGACGATCGAGACGGCCACCCCTGCCTACGCCTCTTCTTTCACGACGTGGGCGGCGACGAGTTCGGATATCTTGCCGATCACGTCGTTGCGGACTTCTTCGATCGCGAGATTGATCGAGTTCTGGATCGCCCTGCGCGACGCGCGGCCGTGGGTGACGATGCAGTTCCCACGCAGACCGAGCAGCGGCGCGCCGCCGATCGTCTCGTAGTCGTATTTCTTGCGCATCTTGCGCAGCGACGGCAGCATCAGGGCCGCGCCGAGCTTCGCGACGATGCTTCCGCCCAGCATGGCGTCGCGGATGACCTCGACGAGCGTCGAGATCAGACCCTCGCTGGTCTTGAGCACGACGTTGCCGACGAAGCCGTCGGCCACGATCACGTCGGCCTCGTTGCGGAACATGTCCTTGCCTTCGACGTTGCCGGTGAAGTTGATCGGCGCGACTTCGAGCAGGGCCGCCGCTTCGAGTACGAGCGCGTTGCCCTTGGTGCGTTCTTCGCCGACCGAGAGGAGCGCGACGCGCGGATTGGCGATGTGCAAGACCTTCTGCGCGTATGCCGAGCCCATGATGGCGAACTGTTCGAGCCACTCGGCGCGGCAATCGACGTTCGCGCCGGAATCGAGCAGAACGGTCGGGCCTTTGAGCGCCGGCCAGACCGTCGCGATCGCCGGACGCGCGATGCCTTCGATGGTGCGCAGTTTGATCAGCGCGATCGCCAAGAACGCGCCGCTGTTGCCGGCCGAGACGACCGCATCGGCGTCGCCGCTCTTGACCATCGAGACCGCGATGCCGAGCGAGGTGGTCGCGGATTGGCGGAGCGCCTGCGAAGCGTGCTGATCCATCGGCACGGAGTCGGGCGCGTGCACGATCCGGATATTGGCGGGAGCGTCGCTCCCGAGCAGCGGTTGGATCTGCGCCTCGTCGCCGACGAGCACGATGTCGGCATCGTAGGCGCGCGCGGCGAGCAAGGCCCCCGCTACGATCTCGGCGGGCGCCTTGTCGCCACCCATCGCATCGACGGCGATCGTTGGTCTGGTGTCAGTCATCTATGGAAATCCAAAACTCCGCGTTCTTCATACCGCCGTAGTAGTATTCGACCTCGGCCTCCGGAAACGCCGCCTGCATCTCTTCGCTCATTCGCTGGGCGTCCTTTTCCGTTTGGACGCCACCATAGTAAAGAGTGATCAAGCCACCGCCCGCCGCACCCAAGGTCTCTAGCGCCGCCGCGGTCGCGCCCGCGAGCGAATCGCCCGCATGGAGCTTCCCGGCGGCGAGCGCGGCCGGCTTGCCTTCGGCCACGGTCACACCGCCGACCGTCGCATCCTTGCCCGCGAAGAAGACCTGGGCCGGCCGGGCATGGCTTGCCGCCTCCATGATGGCCTCGTCGCTCGGCACCGCGTCGCCGGCCGAACGGAATGCGAAGAGGCCGGCGATGCCCGCGACCGGGTCGGCGGTCGGGAGCACGTGGATGGTCTTGCCGGTCAGACCGGCGACCTCGCGAGCGGCCAGCGCGACGTTCTTATCGTTGACGAACAGATAGACGTTCTCGGAGAGGCACTTGTTGACGGCCAGCAGCAGGTCGCGTACGCTCGGGTTCTTGACGCCCGAGACGACCACTTCCGCACCCAGCTCGCGCGAGATCCGCTCGAAGCCCGGCCCCGGCACGACCGCCACGATCGAGTGCGCGACCGAGGGCTTGTCGACCACCAGGACGTTGTGCTGCTGCTCCATGTTGTCGACTTTGACGCGGGTCAGCTCGCCGTGGCCGGCCGCGATCTCTTGGACCCGGGCCGGGTCGTCGGTGTGGATGTGTACTTTGACGGTAGGCGGCGCACCGATCACGAGCACGGACTCGCCGCGCGGCTCGAGCAGACCGCGCAACTCGGACACGCTGCAGGTCGCCTGCTCGAGGATGAACTCGGTGCAGAACTTGTTCTCGCCGACGATCTGCGACTGGGTGAAGACCTTCTGCTTGGCCGGCCGGCGCGGGAACAGGGTCGCACGGACTTTCACGTCGGGCAAGAAGCGCAGCACGCCCTCGAGGAAAAAGACGAAGCCGGCGCCGCCCGAGTCGACCACGCCGGCCTCTTTGAGGACCGGGAGCTGCTCCGGCGTCCGGTCGAGCGCTTCGTTGGCCGCCTTGAGCACGCCGTTGGCGAAGCGGTAGAGGTCGGGCTCGTGGAGCGCCTCGCGGTAGGCCGCCTCGGCGGCCGCCTCGGCGACCGAGATGATGGTGCCCTCGACCGGCCGGAGCAGGGCAGCCCGGGCGGCCGCGACCGCCTCTTTCATGGCAGTGGCCAGGATGAACGTGTCGATCTCGCTGCGATGGCGGACGTGGTGGGCGAAGCCCCTGAGCATCTGGGAGATGATGACGCCCGAGTTGCCGCGAGCGCCCATCAGGCTGCCGTGGGCGGCGGCCGCGGCCACCTCGGAGAGCGGCGCGCCGTGGATCTTGCCCGCCTCGAGAGCGGCCGAGCGGACCGTGAGGTACATGTTGGTGCCGGTGTCCCCGTCCGGGACCGGGAAGACGTTGAGATCGTTGAGGACCTGGCGGTATTTCCTGAGGAAATAGGTCCCGGCGGTCAGAAACTTGGCATAGGCCCGGCCGTCGAGAGAGGTCACGTCCATGAGGGCCCGGTCTTTGGGGAGACCGTCAGGAATCCTTGCGTCGAGCGCCGCTGCCGTGATACTATCCCGAGGTTGCGCCGCCGTGTGGCGCTGTCCAAGCTTTATTCTAAGGGGAACTGGTTCCATGGCGAAGCGTTGCGAAGTCTGCTCGAAGGGTCCGATGGCCGGCAATAATGTCAGCCACGCGATGAACAAGACCCGTCGCCGCTGGCTGCCCAATCTGCAAGCGGTCAAGATCAACGACCGCGGCACGCACCGCACCGCGCGCGTCTGCGCCCAGTGCCTGCGCAGCAAGCGCGTCACCCGCGCCGTCTGACCGACGCGAGCGAGACTCTTCCAAACGACCGTCGGCTACATGCCGGCGGTCGTTTTTTTACAGGTGTCGACCGAGGTGATGGTCTTCCCGCCCGAGCGGACCGTCGCGTGCAGCGCGTACTGCGTCGCCGAGAGACGGTCGAACGTCACGGCCATGCTCGCATCGGGGTAGACGCTGTGGTAAGCGATGTGGTTCGGATCGCTGCCGGGAGCGCGCATGACAGTGGCGTTTCCGCCGTCATCGAGAACGGTCGCCGTCCATCTGCGGTGCAACGCGTCGTACGCGACGTACTCCTCGTCGCCGCCGCCCGTCCAGGAAGCGGTCTGCCGTACGATGTGCCCGTCGCGATCGTACGTATAGGTGGTTCGGTAGGCGAAGTCCGTCGCTCCCGCATGGTACGTGCAGCTCCACGAACCGACGAGACCGTGCAGCCCCGCAAGGGGTGACGCGGGTACTGGTGCGACCACGGCGAGCAAGAGGGACGCGAGCATCAACATGGCCGTACTATAGCAAACCGCGCGCGGTTTAGGCGAGCGCCGACTTCAACTGCGTGACGCAACGCGTGACGTCGTTCGGTTCGAGGGTGACCAGGTATTCGATGCGGAGGTGCGAGGCGTCGATGTTCTTGTGACGGACGGCGCACAGGATCGGGCCGCGGCGGCTGGGGGCGAACGAGAGCGAGAGCAGTCCGCCGGCGAGGTCGAACGACTTCTGCGGACCGTTGCCGGAGTTGATCTCGGTCAGGTACTCGGCCAACTCGCGTAGCTCGTAGACCGCGAGATCGAGGTCGAAGGCGACTTCGATCGGTGCTGCCGTGGCGTGTGCGCGAACAGCGATCAGGTCGAGGCCTTCGGGTTCAGCGACGTCGGGGTGTTTGTAGCCGAGGAGTTCGAGCCGAAGATTTGCGGCGCCCGAACCGAAATGGATTTCGCCGGTCATCGCCGCGTCCTTCGAGACGCTCGCTGCGCTCGCTCCTCAGGATGACACATCAGGGTGCAGCGCTGCGCTCGCTCCTCAGGATGACACATCAGGGTGCAGGCCTCCGCTCGCTCCTCAGGATGACACATCGGTTACCCGTAGATGATCTTGTGTTTGGGCGGGGCGAACTTGAGGCGAGGGCCGTCCTGGGCGGTGGGGCGGATGGATTCGGTCTCGACGTTGCTGCGTTCGGCGAAGCGCATGGTGCGTTCGTCGTCGATGTGGTAGCCGAGCGGATTCCACTTCGAGAGCGCGGCGACCGGGTCGACGCTCGCGCCGCCGTAGGTGCCGGTGTTCGCGACCGAACGCGCGCAGAGCGCCGTCGCCAACAACGTCGCCGCGAACGGCGAAGCGCCCAGGCCGATCAGGATGGCCATCGACGAAGCGAACGTATCGCCGACGCCGTGCGCCGGATAGGCCGGGTAGTACGGCGCGCTGATGCGGTGGTAGCTATAGCCGTTCGTGAAGAGCAGCTTGGTGCGGTGCTTCTCGCCGTCGCGTTCGAAGGACGTGATCGCGATCGACTCGGGGCCGAGATCGAATAGCTTGTTCAAGTACGCGTGTTCCGACATCGCGGGGTCGCCGCCGCCGATCAGGACTTCGGCCTCGAAGCGATTGGGCGTGAG
>Ga0070691_10001165_pt1 | contig 10971 bp, 10 predicted proteins | sample KBSK1101metaG_FD_64673 | JGI IMG/M metagenome (GOLD analysis project Ga0070691, IMG submission 64673) | Corn, switchgrass and miscanthus rhizosphere microbial communities from Kellogg Biological Station, Michigan, USA - KBS K1-10-1 metaG | ecosystem: Host-associated > Plants > Roots >... | reverse complement strand
GACGCCCACCTCTACCTCAACCACCTGGACCAGGCACGCGAGCAGCTTGCGCGCCCCCCGCGTCCCTTCCCGCGCATGCGCCTCAACCCGCAGGTCCGCGAGCTCGCCGAGTTCCGCTTCGAGGACTTCGCGCTCGAGGGCTACCAGCCGCATCCGGCAATCAAGGCGCCGATCGCGGTTTGAAGCCGCGGGGTTCGGAGTCAAGGCTGTCGCGCGGAGTTGACCCGATGTAGGCCTGCCGCCGACGGCGCTACGGCATGGCGTTTGCTCGCTCATAGAGCAAGCGATGTTCGTCACCAGCCTCAAGTGGAAGTTCGACGCCGAGTCGATCCGGGGCACGCCGCGCACCCAAGGGGTGTTCGGGCTGTGGGACGAGGGGCGCATCGTGTACATCGGCGCCACGGCGCGCAGCGTTTTCCTGCCAGACGCCCTTGGCGAGCTCCTCGGCCTCAAGCGCCGCGGCATCATCCACGCCACGCACTTCACCTGGGAAATCACCATCACGCCGAGAAGCTGGGCGGGCGAGCTGCTGCGGCTGCACTTCAACCAGCACGGCGCGCTGCCGCTCTACAACCAGCCGGCGAGCGCCCTGGAGCTGCTGCAGGGCGCCACGGCCACGCCGGCGAACCCGCACCTGCCATGAACGCCAAGGGCCTGCTGCAAAAGAAGTACGTGCGCATGCTGGTGAACGCTTTCACCGCGTGGTGGAACGACCAGGCCCCGAGCAAGGGAGCAGCGCTCGCCTACTACTCGATGTTTTCGATCGCGCCGCTGCTCTACCTGATCATTTCGATCGCGGGCCTCGTCGTCGGTCCCGACGCCGTGCGCGGCATGGTGTTCGAGCAGGTCGCCGCGCTCATGGGGCAGAGCGGAGCGGAGGCCATCCGCGAGATGCTGGCGCACGTGAGCGAGCCCAAGACCGGGGCCATGACGACGGCAGTGAGCATTGCAGTGCTCCTCTTCAGCGCCTCCAGCGTCTTCGGGCAGCTCCAAACCGCGCTCGACACGATCTGGCGGGTTCCCGAGTCGCAGAAGCGCAAGGAACAGGCGAACGGCGTCTGGAGCTTCCTGCGTTCTCGCCTGCTCACGTTCGGCATGGTGCTCGGCCTCGCCTTCCTCGTGACGGTGTCGCTTCTCCTCAGTGCGGCGCTGAGCGCCCTGGGCAAATGGTGGGGGCCCTTCTTCGGCCAATGGGAAGCCATCGCGCACTTTTCGGACATCGTGGTGAATTTCGGCGTTCTGACGGTGGTGTTCGGCGCGATCTACAAGCTGATGCCGCGCGCGAGCATCCAGTGGCGCGACGTGTGGGTGGGCGCTCTGGTGACGGCGCTGCTCTTCGTCATCGGCAAGTTCCTGATCGGGCTGTACCTCGGCAAGGGCGACGTGGGCTCGAGCTTCGGCGCCTTCGGCTCGATCGTGATCGTGATGGTGTGGGTCTACTATTCGGCGCAGATCTTCCTGCTCGGCGCCGAGTTCACCTGGGTGTACGCGCACGCGCGGGGATCGCGCCGCGGCGAGCAGCCGCAGAAGCCGAATCTCGGCGAAGCGACGACGCCCGCGAAGGCTGCTTCACCTGCGGTGTCGCCCCGCACCGCGCCGCTCGGCGAGCGGCGGCGAGCGTGGGACTCGCAAAACGTGCTGGTCCACGCACTCCAGCGCAAGGGTCTGTTCGGCGCGACGGTGGCAGCAGCGTTCCTCGGTGGCGCCCTATTGAGGGTAGTCGTGACCTCGCGCTGACCGACGCTCAGGTTTCGTCGAATTTCCTGCAGGCAAAAAAAAGGGCCCGGCTTATGGGGGGGCAGCGCGGGCCCAGGGGAGACGGTACTGCGGCTTTGGACCGGTCAGCGCATCAGAAACTGCCTCGGATCCAGAGCTGCACGACGTAGAGGAGCCCGGCCGCCGCGAACCCATAGATCGCGACGTCGGCGAATTGCGTGCGCCGGCGGGGGGAGCTGCCGCGCGAGAACCACGCAAGCGCGACTACCATGATCAGGGAGCCGAGCGCCGCCGCGCCGGCGGAGAGGCTGCGGCCGAACGCCTGCGCCACCCAGCCGTCGGGCGAAATGATCTTGTAGATGGTGCCGCCAATGCCAAGGAGCACGAGCGCGAGGATGACGAACCCAAGGCAGGCTTGCGCCAAGGCGAACGCTTCCTGCTTGACTCGCATTTCGCTCATTGGAGCAACCCGGTCGCCAGCAGCACGCCCGCGACCGCAAGCGCGAGCAGCACCATGGTGGCAATCGACAATGCCGGATGAACGTGCTGGATGAACTTGGGGTCCATGACGGGGTAAAGAGTTCTTGCACATCCCCCTGCAATCAGCGTGCCAAGAATCGTTTACCTAGTACGATCAGCGCATTGCAGACGGGTCGGAGAAAGCATTACAAGTCATTCATGCGAAAAGCGTCGCCGCGTAACGACGTACAGTGGCACATGCGTGCGAACGGCCTTGATCCACAAGTGTCTTTCGTGTCGCCCGTCCACGACGGCTCAGGCAAACGATGAAGCTTTCGATCCTCGATCAGTCGCCCGTCATCGCCGGCCATGACGCGCGCCGCGCGATCCTGGAGACGCTGGCGCTCGCCCGCCGCGCCGAGGCGCTGGGCTACCACCGCTACTGGCTGGCCGAGCACCATGCGATCGCCGCACTCGCAGACCCCTGCCCCGAGGTGCTCGTGGCACGCCTGGGCGCAGAGACCTCCCGGCTGCGCATAGGGACCGGCGGGATCCTGCTGCCCTACTACGCCGCCTTCCGGACCGCGGAGGCATTTCGCATGCTCGAGGCGCTCTATCCCGGGCGCATCGACCTTGGTGTCGGGCGCGCCCCCGGCGGCGACGCCAGGACCGCGCAGGCAGTCGCCGGCGGCGGGTTTCCGGACGCCGAGCAGTTTCCGCAGCAGGTATGGGAGCTCGCCGCCCACCTCGCCGGCAGGCTGCCCCCCGACCATCCCTACAAGCGCGTGCGCCTCCAGCCCGAAGTCCCGACGGCGCCGGAGATCTGGCTCCTCGGCTCCTCGGACTACAGCGGCGCACTCGCCGCGCAGCTCGGCATGGCGTTCGCGTTCGCTCATTTCATCAACCCGCGCGGCGGCGAGGAAGTGATGCAGGCCTATCGCGAGCATTTCCGCCCTGGTCACGAGCCCTCGCCCCGAACCATGGTCTGCGCGTTCGCCATCTGCGGCGAGGACGATGAAGACGCCGAGCGGCTGGCGCGGCCCATCGACCTGCGGCGGCTGCACATGGCGCTCAATATCGACTCGCCCGTGCCCACTGCCGAGGAGGCCGCAGCCCACCAGTACACCGTTGCGGAGCGCGAATATGTCGCCGGGCAGCGGGCCCGGGCAGTCATCGGGGGCCCGCGGCGGGTGCGCGAGGGGCTCGAGGCGATGGCTGGACGCTACGGCGCCGATGAGATGATGGTCCTCACCATTACCGGCGACTACGCCTCGCGCACCCGGTCGTACGAGCGGCTAATTGGGGCCTTCTAGGCTGGTCGGGCCTTCTAGCAGCTTCTCGATCTGGGCATAGCCGTTGGCGCGCGCGTAATCGAGCGCGCTCCTGCCAGCTCCGTTTTTCGCCTGCGGCTCCTTGGTGCGGGGCAACAGCATGCGAGCGAGCTCGAGATGGCCGCCGTCGGCCGCCGCGTGCAGCGGCAGGCTGCCCTTGCGGTCCCGGGCGTTGGCGTCGGCGCCGCGCGCGAGCAGGCGCTGCGCCACCGCGACATGGCCGCTCAGGGCCGCCCACATCAGGACCGACTCGCCGTCGTTGTTCTGCGCGCCCGGGTCGGCGCCGGCGTCGAGCAGCAGCTCGGCGACCGACACGTCTGCGTCCAGCGCGGCGAAGTGAAGCGGGGTCTCGCCGTTCTTGGAGCGCGCGTTGACCTCGGCGCCACGCGCGAGCAGCGACTCGGCGAGGGAGCGCATCCCCTTTTCCGCCGCGCGGTGCAGCGGCGTGTCGCCCGCCGCGTTGCGCGCCTTGACGTCGAGGTTTCCGGCGCGCACCAGCGCGAGCGCGGCGGCTTCGTCGTCCTGCTCGATCGCGCGCCACAGGGCTTCCTCGGACGCCGACACGCGGGTCGAAAACTGGACGAGCAGGAGAACCGCCATGATCCATAGCGCGCCGCGGAGCCAGCGCCGGTACGTCGGTGCGTCGATGCGGCTGCGCACACGCATGCCGGCGAAAAGCGCCGCCACCGAAGGCACGGTGAGCGCGCCGATCAGGAGCCAGCCACCCACGCTGATCTCGCCCGACATCGCCCAGGTGGCGGTCTGGGCGCCCTTGCCGAGCGAGAAGCACAGGTTCAGCGTCTGCACGACCTGCGCCGGCGCGAGGCCGAGCAGCATGAAGTAGATCAGCAGGATCGGGCCGGCGACGTTGGCTACCGCCTCGCACACGCCGGCGACAAAGCCGAACGCTGCGCCGAACGGCACGCGCAGCCGCTGGACCAGCGCGCTGCGGCCGCGGCCGACGCGGTCGAGATTGAGGTAAAGAAGGATCACCCCCGCCAGTATGAGGAGAAAGGGCTCCGGGGGCATCGCAAGGAGGATGCGCGTGCCGAGCCAGGCCCCGAGCGCCGTAGCGAGCGGCAGGAACCAGAATTCGCGCACTATCGACGAGAGGGCGACGCCGCGCAGCGCCGAGATCACCGTGAGCACGAGCGTGATCGGCGCGAGCAGCGCGATCGCGGACCTGATGTCGATCGCGAGCGCCACGAGCGGCGTGGCGACGATCGGGAAGCCGAAGCCAAGCGCGCCGTGGCCGAAACCCGCGAGCAGGCACGCCAAGACGACGAAGGCGATCACGGCCGGCCCGAGCTCGGCGCTCATGCCCTGGCGAGGAGCTCGGCGAGATGCAGGGTCGGCCTGGCGGCGAGGCCCTCGATCTGCTCGCGGCAGGAAAATCCGTTTGCCACCACCGTCGCGTCGCTTGCCGCCTGCAGCGCCGGCAGCAGCTCGAGCCCGGCGATCCGCCGCGAGGTCTGATAGAACTCGGGACGGTAGCCGAACGACCCCGACATGCCGCAGCAGCCGGTGTCCGGCGACAGCACTTCGGCGCCGGTCTTTCGCATGAGCTCCACGTCGTCGCCGCTGCCCCAGAGCGCTTTCTGGTGGCAGTGCGCATGCGCCAGAACCTTCCCTGGCAGGTTGGCCCGGAAACCCCTGCGGTTCAAGAACTCGCCCAGCGAGACGAAGCCAGTCGCGAGCCGCGCGGCGCGGGCATCGCCGCGGAAGAGCTGGTGCAGCTCGTCGCGGAACACGGAAAGGCATCCCGGCTCGAGCACCACGACCGAAAGACCCCGCTCGAGCTGCGGCGCGAGCGTATCGAGGACCCTCGCCAGCGCGGACCTGGCGCGCTCGATCATGCCAAAGTCGTAGTACGGCCGGCCGCAGCACACGTGTTCGGGAGGCAGCTCCACCGCGCAGCCCGCGGCCTCGAGCACCTTCTGCGCCGCCGCGGCGGTCTGCGGACGAAAATGGTTGTTGAACGTATCGTCGAACAGCACTGCGGGCTCGCCCCGCTTTCCCGACTTGAAATCCGCGCGAAACGTCCGGGCGGCGAACTTCGGCAGCGAGCGCGCGGCCGCCACGCCCGCGACACGTTTGGAAAGACTCATGCTGGAAACGGCATTGGCGAGCCAGGGCACCGACGAGGCGAGCGGCGCCCACTCGCCGATGCGTCCCATCGACCAGGCCTGGCGCGGACGCCTGCGTCCCTCGTAGTAGTGCGACATGAACTCGGCCTTGTAGGCCGCCATGTCGGTGTGCGTCGGACAGTCGCTGCGGCAGCCCTTGCACCCGAGGCACCACTCGAGCGCCTCTTTGACTTCCTCGCTCTTCCAGCCGGTCGTGATGAGCTCGCCGCGCAGCATTTCGGCGAGCAGGCGCGCGCGGCCGCGGGTCGAGTAGCGCTCTTCGCGCGTGCCGCGGTAACTCGGGCACATGGTGCCGCCCTTGGACGCGCGGCACTTCCCCATCCCAACGCAGTGCCCCACCGCGCGCACGAAGCCGTTTCCCTCGGGCGTAACGAACGAAAATTTCGTGGCAAGCGTGACCGGCCTGTATTGGGGCCCCAGGCGCAAATGCTCATCGACCCGGAACGCGTCGACGATCTTCCCAGGATTCATCCGTTTCGAGGGATCCCACGCGGCCTTGAACTCGCGAAACGCCTGCATCAGCTCCTCGCCGAACATGAGCGGCAGGAACTCCGCGCGCGCGTGACCGTCGCCGTGCTCGCCGGAGAGCGAGCCGCCGTACTTCACGACCAGCTCGGAGGCTTCGCGCAGGAAGCTGCGCCAGTGGGCCACGCCTTCGTGGCTGCGCAGATCGAAGTCGATGCGCGCGTGGACGCAGCCGTCGCCGAAGTGGCCGTAGATCGAGGTTCGATAACCGTAGCGCCCGACCAGGCCGCTGAACTCGCGCAGGTAGGCGCCGAGGCGCAGCGGGTCGACGGCGGCGTCCTCCCAACCGATGACCGGGTCCGGCGCGCGGCCGGCGAGATTGAGCGCGGTGGCCGACGCGCCGGTCTCGCGGATGGTCCACAGACGCGTCATGAGGTCGGGGTCGGTCACCAGAAGCCCCGGCAGCGCGCGCGCCTTTTCGAGCGCCTCCTCGATCGAGTCGCCGCCGAACTCGACCATGAGCCAGCCCCTGCCGGGCGGCAGCAGCGCGATGTCCGCCAGTCGCAGCCCGCGTTCGCGCAGGCCGCCGATGATGGCGTCGTCGAGGCCTTCGCAGGCGATCGGCGCGGCAGCGAGCACCTCGGGCACCGCGTCGCCGGCGGCGAAGATGTCGGGAAAGCCGCGCACCACGAGCACGCGGTGGCGCGGACTTTTCACCAGGCGCGCCTCGGCCTGCAGAGTGAGCGCGCAGGTGCCCTCCGAGCCGACCAGAGCGCGCGCAACATTGAAACCTTTTTCCGGAAGCAGCTCGTCCAGGTTGTATCCCGAGACCCGCCGGCGGATCCGCGGGAAACGGCTGCGGATCAAGGGAGCGTACTTTTGGGCGATGCGCTGCAACGCGGAATAGATCTCGGCCCGTCGACCGCCCAGCGACAGGATGCGCTGCATTTCGACAGCGTCGGTCGGACCACACCAGAAGCGCGCGCCGTCGTAGGTCAGCACCTCCAGGCGCTCGATGTTCTCGACCGTCTTGCCCGCCATCACGGAGTGCGGGCCGCAGGAGTTGTTGCCGATCATGCCGCCGAGCGTGCAGCGCGAGTGGGTCGCCGGGTCCGGAGCGAACGTGAGGGCATGCGCCTCCGCCGCCTCGCGAAGGGCGTCGCACACCGCGCCCGGCTCGACCCGCGCCGTGCGCGCGACCGGGTCGACCGCCAGCACGCGGTCGAGGTACTTCGAGCAGTCGATGACCACGGCGGCGTTGACGCTCTGGCCGCACATCGAGGTGCCGGCGCCGCGCGGCAGGATCGCGGCATCGTGCGCGCGGCAGAGCGCGACCGCTGCGACGACATCCTCGGGGCTGCGCGGCAGAACCACGCCGACCGGCACCTGCCGATAGTTCGAAGCGTCGGACGCGTACGCTGCACGCGCCGCATCATCGAAGCGAACCTCGCCCGCAATCGCGGAGCCGAGCGCTACGCCGAGTCGTTCAACCGCTACCATTCGATAGCCATTCTGGCACAGCGTGTCCGCTAGATCGGCCGGATGCCGGACGCTAGATTGCGGACGGCTTGATTCCTGCTAGTGCTCGTTCTGTCTTTCAGTCCCTCATCATCTCAATCGTTCGCCAAATCTCATCCTAGGAGTGCAAATGAAATCCGTTTGGGCAAGAACAATATGCAGTTTGCTGATCGTGTTGATGGTCTGGACGCCGTACCAGGTGTCCCAGGCCGGTATGATCGGTACGGATCAGGCCGCGGCGCCTTCGTCGCAGGCTGACCGGGCCGCGGTGCTGAGCTTCGTCTCTCGCGCCGACGTGGCGGGCCAGCTCCAGTCCATGGGCCTCGACGCCGCGACGGCGAAGGACCGCGTCGCCGCGATGAGCGACACCGAGGTAGCGTACCTCGCCGGGAGAATCGAGCGGCTGCCCGCGGGCGGCGACACCGCCGGTGTTATCCTCCTCATCGTCATCATCGCCGCGATCTGGTGGGTCTGGAAACGCTAGCGCAACTCGGCCGAAAGACCGCACAGAACGCCCGCGTAGTCGCGGGCGTTCTTGTTTGCGCCTGTGCGCTCGCGCTGTCGGGTTGCGCGAGCATGTGGCCGCAGACCGCGGAGCTGCGCCGCGCGCTGCCGCAGGGCCTTCCGGAACGGACCGAGCTGCGCGAGGTGCCGTTCTTCCCGCAGGAGGAATTCCAGTGCGGCCCGGCCGCGCTCGCGACCGTGCTCGCGGCCTCCGGCGTCAAGGTCACGCCGGAGGATCTCGTAGCGCAGGTCTACCTTCCGGAGCGCAAAGGGAGCCTGCAGGTGGAAATGCTCGCGGCGCCACGCCGGCACGGCCTGGTCTCGTACCAGCTCGCGCCGCGCTTCGAAGACCTGCTGCGCGAGCTCGCCGCGGGAAACCCGGTGATCGTGCTGCAGAACCTCGGCGTGGGCGATGGCTGGCATTACGCCGTCGCCGTCGGCTACGACTACGACGCCGGCATGCTCGTCCTGCGCTCCGGCACCACCGAGCGGGACCTGATGCCCTTCACTGTGCACGAGGTCGTCTGGAAGCGCGGCAACTACTGGGCGATGGTCGCGCTGCCGCCCGATCGCATACCGGCCACGGCCGACGAGGGTCGCTGGCTGAGCGCCGTGGCGGCCGTGGAGCGCACAGGAGGAGCGGCAAACGCCCGCGTCGCGTACGGCAGCTTTCTCAAGCGCTGGCCCGGGAACGTCAACGCGGCCATCGGGCTCGCCAATTCGCATTACGCCCTGGGCGCGCTGCCCGTGGCCGAGCGCGTGCTGCGCGACGCCATGAAGCGGGCTCCGGACTCGGTGATCGTGCTCAACAACCTCGCCCAGACGCTTTCCGATCAAGGCAAGAACGAAGAGGCGCTGCCCCTCATCGAGCGCGCCGTCGAACGCTCGGGCTCGACAGGCCCCTATGCGAAGGCCGTGCTCGAGACGCGAGATACTATTCGTCGACGCCTGTCTGGAAAGTAGCGACTAGCGGTGGAACCGGGCAGTCGAGCGTCGCGGCGATGGCGCGCAGCAGCTCGGCTTCCGCGACGCGCAGCCTGCCGTCGGCCATGACGGTCTCGACGCAAGCGCGCAGCAACGCCGGCTTGGCGAAGGGCGCGAGCAGGCGCAGCCGCTCGAGCGACGCCGAAACGCTCGCGCTCGTGAGCTTCTCGCCTTCCGACGGCGCATCCCATCCCAGCTCGAGCACGCGCGCGCCAGCGGCGAAGGCCTTGCCCGAGGCGTCACCCGAGACGCGCGCCACCAGGGACAGCAGCGTCCTGGCATCTTCCGCAATCTCGCCGAGTTTGCGATAGCGAGCTGCAATCGGTTCGCCCGCGCCCTCGCGCAGGCGCTGGCGCAGAAGAGTCAGCAGGACGAATTCGTTCAGTGTCACGCGGGCGTCGCGCTCCACCAGCGACGCGAATTCCGTCAGGAACCGGTCGCGCTGCGATTGCGGCTGGGCCTTCACCGCCGGAAGCGCGAGCTCGGCAAGCATCAACACCGACTGCCGTGCGAGCGCCCGGACGTCGCCGGCGAGGTCGCCCGCCCGATCGGAAAATCCGCCCAGGGCATAGAGCACCCGTTCGGCTTCCGGCGCGCTGCGCAGCGCCTGCCGCAGCCGCGGAGGCAGGCTCTCGAGCAGCCGTCTGCTGAAATCGAGGTGCTCGCGGGTCGGCCGGCCCACGCTCGCCACCACTCCGGCCGGCGCCATGCGCACGTTCTTGACGATGTTCCCCGCGCCGTCGAGCACCGCGACCTCGGCGCGGCGGCCGTGGCGCCGGACCCGGTAGTCCTCGCGCTGGAAGCGGGGATGCACCCGCCGGATTCGCTCGTCGATCGGCGGGTGGGTGGCGAAGCCGAACCAGGTTCCGACGGCCGGCGCGAAGAACATGTGCGCAAGCCCGGGCGCGTTGGCTGCGAGAACGGCGGTGCGGGCGTGCAGGGCCACGATCGAGTCGAGGGCGCCCGCGATCGAGTCGGCGTGGCGCGTGAATTGCACGCTCGCCGCGTCGGCGAGGAACTCGCGCTGGCGCGAAACGGCAGCCCGGATCGCGCTCGCGGCCAGCGTGCCGGGAAAACCGATGAACGCCACCGCCGCGGCGAAGACCGCGGCGAACGCCGCCGGGCTGCCCTCGTCGCCCGCCGCCCGCTGGGCGCGTGCCGAGGCGAAAAAGAGCCGCTCGGCCTGGTCGCCGACCCAGGTGAGGCCCGCAAGCAGCGCGGCGAGGCGCAGGTTGAGCGCCATGTCGCCGTTCAGGATGTGGCTGAATTCGTGCCCCATGACCCCTTGCAGCTCGTCGCGCGAGAGCTTCTCGACCGCCCCGGCAGTGACCACGATCACGGCTTCGTTCGGCGAGTAGCCGGCGACGAGCGCGTTGACCGCGTCCTCGCGGCGGATGACGTATACCGGCGGAACCGAGACGCCCGACGCGATCGACATCTCGTCCACCACGTTGAGGAGCTTGCGCTCCGCTGGGGAGGCGCGCTCCGGATCGACGTAGGAGGCGCCGAGCAGGTCGGCCACCGCGTGTCCGCCTTCGCGGAACTGCCACATGCGGTAGGCGGAGACCCAAAGGATGCAGACCGCGACGAGCACGGCGATGGCGCCGGCGAGCCGCCACGACAGGAGCGCGCCCACCGCGGCATAGCTCGCCACGGTAAGCGCCACCGCAACGAGGTACCAGAGCACGAGCCAGCGCGAGGTGCTGCGGCTGCGCTCCTGCTGTTCGAAGAAATCCAAGCTACCGGAGCGACACCTTCGGCGCGGCGCGCTGGTCGGCGGACTCGGTCGCCTGCAGGAGCTCCGCCGGCGCGAAGCCGAGCAGCCTGGCGAAGAGGTTGTCCGGGAA
>Ga0070691_10001153_pt1 | contig 11009 bp, 8 predicted proteins | sample KBSK1101metaG_FD_64673 | JGI IMG/M metagenome (GOLD analysis project Ga0070691, IMG submission 64673) | Corn, switchgrass and miscanthus rhizosphere microbial communities from Kellogg Biological Station, Michigan, USA - KBS K1-10-1 metaG | ecosystem: Host-associated > Plants > Roots >... | reverse complement strand
CGGTCTCGCCGAGCGCCAGCGTCTGCCGGTCTGGGCGACCCCCGCCACCGGCGGCGGCAAGCTCGGCTTTCCCGAGGACCACCCCAACTTCCCGGCGTGCTGCCGCCGGCTATCGGCCCGGTTGCGCAGACGCTCGAGGGGCACGACCTGATCCTCGTCGCCGGCAGCTCGGTCTTCCCCTACTACCCGCACATCCCCGGTCCGCTGCTGCCCGAAGGGGCGACCCTGGTCGCGATCACCAGCGATCCCGACGAGGCCGCGCGGGCGCCGATGGGCTACGCGATCGTCGCCGACGTCGGCCTGACCCTGGCGGCGCTGCTCGAGGCGGTGGCCGAGTCCTCCCGCCCCGTTCCTGAGCCCAACCCCGGCCCGACCGAAATCCCGGCCGAGGACCCGCTCAACTCCTCGACGGTCCACTCCGCCCTCGCCGAGGTCTTTCCCGAGGACGGCATCGTCGTGCTCGAGTCGCCGGCGAGCACGCTGGCGCTGCGCAACCAGCTGCGCCTCTCGCGCCCCGGCAGCTACTACTTCAGCGCCGGCGGCGGGCTCGGCTTCGGCCTCTCCGCCTCGATCGGCGTGCAGCTCGCCCAGCCCGACCGCCCGGTCGTCTGCGTGCTCGGCGAGGGCTCGGCCCAGTACGCGATCGCCGGCTTCTGGAGCGCCGTCGCCCACGAGGTGCCAGTCACCTTCCTCGTCCTGCGCAACTCCGAGTACGCGATCCTCAAGTGGTTCGCCGAAGTCGAGTCGGTGCAGGGCGCGCCGGGCCTCGACCTGCCCGCGCTCGACGTCGCCGCGGTCGCCGCCGGCTACGGCGTCTCGACCCGGGTGGCGAGCGGGCGTGACGAGGTGCGCGACGCGCTCGCCGCCGCGATCTCCTCCCCGCGGCCCGAGCTGGTCGAAGTCCCGGTACAGCCCGGCATGTCGCTCTTCTAGCTCGATCGACCGTCCGCCGCGGCAGACGCCCCCGTACGTTTTCGGAGAGACTCCCCCTGGGATGACTACCGCAGCGCCCGACCGCGCCCCCGAGTCGCTAGCCCAGGGAACCGTCCAGCCCCTGCGCGGGGAGTTGGAAGCGTTGCTCGGATCGGACCGCGTGCTCGGCCGGGCGAGCGACCTCGTCCGCTACGCCTCCGACGCCAGCCCCTACCGGCTGCTGCCGCAAGCAGTAGTGATGGCACGCGACGCCGGCGACGTCGCCAAGACCCTCGCCTACGGGCGCGCCGGCGGCATCCCGGTCGTCTTCCGTGCCGGCGGCACCAGCCTCAACGGGCAGGGGCAGGGCAACGGCATCCTGATCGACGTGCGCCGCCACTTCGGCGGCGTCGCGGTCGAGCAGGACGGCGCGCTGGCGCGGGTCAAGCCAGGCACCGTGCTCGGCCACGCCAACCGCGTCCTCGCCCCGCACGGGCGCAAGCTCGGCCCCGACCCGGCCAGCACCGACATCGCCACGGTCGGCGGCGTGATCGCCAACAACTCGGGCGGGATGCGTTGCGGCACCGTCCACGACTCCTACTCGACCGTGCGCTCGTTGACCTTCGTGCTGCCGTCGGGGACGACGATCGACACGGCGGCGCCCGGCGCGGCCGAGCGTTTCGCCGCCGAGGAGCCCGAGCTGGCCGCCGGCCTGGCCGCGATTCGCGACGAGATCCGCGCCGACGCCGAGCTGAGCGAGCGCATCCGCCGCAAGTTCGCGATCAAGAACACGACCGGCTACCGGCTCTGCGCTTTCCTCGATGCCGAGCAGCCGCTCGACATATTCCGGCGCCTGCTGGTCGGCTCCGAGGGCACGCTCGGCTTCGTCGCCGAGGCGGTCTTCGAGACCGTGCCGCTGCCGGCCCGCACGACCACCGCCTGGGTCCACTTCCCCGGCATCGACGCAGCGATCGCGCCGGTCCGCGACCTGGTCGACTCGGGAGCGCGGGCGGTCGAGTTGATGGTCGCCCCGGCGCTGATCACCGCTGCCTGGAACATGGTCGGCGCGCCGCAGGAGTGGAAAGAGCTGCCGCCCGAGTCGGCGGTGCTGCTGGTCGAGTACGGCGGCGAGAGCGAAGCCGAGCTCGACGCCAAGGTCGCGGGCGCGGGGGAGATCCTCGCCGCGCACGAGACGATCCGGCCGATCGATTTCACCCGCGATGCCGAGCAGGTCGAGCTCGCCTGGCGCGTGCGCGAGGGGCTGCACGGCCTGGTCGGACGGCTGCGCCTGCCCGGCACGGCGCTGATCGTCGAGGACGTCTGCGTGCCGCCGGAGCGGATCGCCGAGGGCGCTCGCGACCTGCAGGCGCTGCTCGGCGAGCATGGCTTCCTGCCCGGTGTCGCCGGCCACGCCTCGGCGGGCAACCTGCACTTCATGCTCACGCCGGATTTCTCCAAGCAGGAGGACCTGGGGCGCTACGAGTCGTTCATGGCGAAGCTGGTCGAGCTGGTCGTCGACAAGTACGACGGCTCGCTCAAGGCCGAGCACGGCACCGGGATCAACATGGCCCCCTATGTGGAGCGCGAGTGGGGGGAGAAGGCGACCGAGCTGATGTGGCGGGTGAAGGAGCTGGCCGACCCCGACGGCGTGCTCGCCCCCGGCGTCGTCCTCAACCGCGACCCCGGCGTCCACCTGCGCAACCTGAAAACGATGCCCGAGGTCGAGGAGGAGTCGGCGAGCGCCTGCGTCGAGTGCGGCTTCTGCGAGCCGGTCTGCCCGAGCCGCGACCTGACGACGACGCCGCGGCAGCGGATTGTCCTGCGCCGCGAGATCGCCCGCCAACCCGAGGGCTCGCGGCTGCGCGCGGCGCTGGAGGAGGAGTACGCCTACGACGGGCTTGACACCTGCGCCGCCGACGGCTCCTGCCGTCTCGCCTGCCCGCTCGGGATCGACACCGGCAAGCTGGTCAAGGAGCTGCGCGAGGAGCGCCACGGCCCGCGCGCCGAAGCGCGGGCGCTGCGCGCGGCCGAACATTGGGGTGGGATCGAGAAGGCATCGCGTGTGGCGCTGCGGGTGGGGGGCCCGATGGCGCGGCGCACCAAGCGCGGCGCCGGACTGCCGGGTGCTGCTCCGGCGCGCCTTCCGGAGACGGAGCGCAACGAGGCCGCGGCGGTCTACGTCCCCTCCTGCACCAATCGCATCTTCGGGCGGTACCGATCCGGAGCAAACGGCTCTGGCGCCACGCCGGGGAGCCTCGCCGAGGCGATGGTCGCGGTCTCCGCGCGGGCGGGCCTGCCGGTCTGGATCCCGGACGACCTGAGCGGCTCTTGCTGCGGCCTCCCCTGGAGCTCGAAGGGCTACGGCGACGCCCACCGCCACAAGGCGAACGAGACGGTCGAGCGGCTCTGGCGTTGGAGCGGCGAGGGCGAGCTCCCCGTTGTGATCGACGCCTCCTCCTGCACGCACGCGATCGCCGAGCCCGGCGAGGGCGTGCTCAGCGAGGAGAACGCCGAGCGCCTCGCCGCGATGGCGATCCTCGACTCGGTCGCCTGGGCGCACGACCGCCTGCTGCCGGAGCTGCAGATCGGTCGCCGGGTTGGCTCCGCCACCGTCCACCCGACCTGCGCGACCCGCCAGATGGGCCTCGCCCCCCGTCTGCGCTCGTTAGCGAACGCCCTCGCCGACGACGTCTACGTCGCCCCCTCGGCAACCTGCTGCGGCTTCGCGGGCGACCGCGGGCTCACCCACCCGGAGCTGACCGCGGCGGCGACCCGCCCCCAGGCCGAAGAGCTTGCCGCGACGGAACGCTCCGGCCGCCACTTCGACGCCCACCTGAGCAACAACCGCACCTGCGAGATCGGCCTCACCCGCGCCACGGGCGAGCCCTACGAGTCCTTCGTCTTCCTCTTGGAGGCCCTGACCCGCTGACGTTTGGTCGATTGCCCCCACCGGGGGGTGGTCAATGCACCAATCGCGCGCGGCCTCGACCGCTGGCTCAGTCGCGTGCGGCTGCGACCGCGGCGGCGCCCTGCTCGTCGGCTTCGGCCTCGACGGCGCGGATCGTCTCGAACATCTGCGGGTCCTTGTCGAAGCGGCGGTCGAGGATCGGGTTGACGATCCCGCGCAGGGCGGAGACGTAGCGCCACCACTTCGGCGCGAAGGTGCGGGGGGCGCGTTCTTCGATCCCGCGCACGGTCGCCGCGCCGGCTTCGTCGGGCTGGATCCGCTTGAACAGCCAGGCGGGCGCGTTTTCCTGCAGGCGGTCGGAGTGCTTGCGGTCGAAGCCGTCCCGAACGAGCGCCGTATCCACCCAGCCGTAGTAGACGACGCCGGCGCTGGCGCCGAGCGGCATCAGCTCGGCGCGCAGGCCGCGGCCGAGCGCCTCGACCCCGGCCTTGGCGACGGCGTAGGGGCTGTTGAGGACGCCGTTGGCGAAGGAGTAGACCGAGCCGGTGACGAGGATGTGCCCCTTGCGCTCGACGATCTGCGGCAGCGCGGCGCGCACGGTGCGCCAGACCCCGAGCAGGTCGACCTCGAAGACGCGCTCCCACTCCTCGCCGCCGATCCCGCGCACGGTCGCCACCTGCGACTGGGCGATGCCGGCGTTGGCGACGGCGACGTCGAGGCCGCCGAAGCGCTCGGCGGTCTCCGAGACGGCGCGCATGATCGCCGCGTCGTCGGCGACGTCGGCGCCGATCCCGAGCGCCCGCGCGCCGATTCGCTCGGCCGCTTCGCGCGCCTGCTCGGGGTCGAGGTCGACGACCGCGACGGAGGCGCCGCGCAGGTGGATCTGACGGGCGGTCTCGTAACCGATCCCGCGCGCCGCGCCAGTCACCAGAGCCACCTTTCCGTTCAGGTCGAAGACGGGCATGCGGCGGGGAGGCTACCCGCTCCTAGAATCACCTGCCCATGCCCGGCTTCAAGCCAGTCGACCCCAAGCAGTCGTTCCCCGAGCTCGAGGAGCGGGTGCTGGCGCGCTGGCGCGAGCGCGACGTCTTCCGCCGCTCGCTCGCCGGCCGCGAGGGCGCCGAGGTGTGGAGCTTCTACGAGGGGCCGCCGACGGCGAACGGCAAGCCCGGCTCCCACCACGTGCTCTCGCGCGTCTTCAAGGACGTCTATCCGCGCTACCGCACGATGCGCGGCTACCGGGTGCCGCGCAAGGCCGGCTGGGACTGCCACGGCCTGCCGGTCGAGCTCGAGGTCGAGAAGCAGCTCGGCATCTCCTCCAAGGGCGAGATCGAGGAGTACGGGATCGCCGAGTTCAACGCGCGCTGCCGCGCCTCGGTCTTCGAGTACGTCGAGGAGTGGAACCGGCTGACCGAGCGGATCGGCTTCTGGATCGACCTCGACGACCCCTACGTGACGCTGGAGAACGAGTACATCGAGTCGGTTTGGTGGTCGCTTGGCGAGCTCTGGAAGAAGGACCTGCTCTACGAGGGCCACAAGGTCGTCCCCTACTGCCCGCGCTGCGGCACGGCGCTCTCCTCGCATGAGGTGGCGCTCGGCTACGAGGACGTCGAGGACCCCTCCATATACGTGCGCTTTCCGCTGCTCGGTGAGGGTGGCGAGGAGGCGGGCGAGTCGCTGCTGGTCTGGACGACGACGCCCTGGACGCTGCCGGGCAACGAGGCCGTCGCGGTGGCGCCCGACGTGACTTACGTGAGGGTGCGGGTCGAGGGCGAGACGCTGATCCTCGCCGAGCCGCTGGTCGAGCGGGTGCTGGGCGAAGGGGCCGAGGTAGTCGACCGCCTCAAGGGCTCCGACCTGGTCGGCCGTCATTACAAGGGACCGGTCTTCGCCCTCGACGACCGCGAGCCCGGCGGCTTCCCGGTGATCGCCGGCGAGTTCGTCACCACCGAGGACGGCACCGGCTTGGTCCACATCGCGCCGGCCTTCGGCGAGGACGACTACGCGGTCGCGGCCGAGAACGAGATCTTCGACCCGACCAGCCATGGCACCCTCTACAACCCGGTCAAGCCGGACGGCACCTTCGGCTCGCAGGTCGCCGGCTTCCAGGGCCGCTTCGTCAAGGACCCGGAGGTGACCCGGGCGCTGATCGACGACCTCGACGCGCGCGGCCTGCTCTTCCGCGAGCAGGTCTACGAGCACGCCTACCCGCACTGCTGGCGCTGCGGCACGCCACTGCTCTACTACGCCAAGTCGAGTTGGTACGTCGCCACCTCACGCGCCCGCGAGCAGCTGCTCGCCAACAACGAGGCGATCGGCTGGCACCCCGAGCACATCAAGCACGGCCGCTTCGGCAAGTGGCTGGAGAACAACGTCGACTGGGCGCTCTCGCGCGACCGCTACTGGGGGACGCCGCTGCCGATCTGGGAGTGTGCGTCCGAGGGCTGCGACGGCCGCTTCTGCGCCGGCTCGGTCGCCGAGCTGCGCGAGCGGGCGGGCGGCGAGGTGCCCGACGACCTGCACCGCCCCTATATCGACGAGGTGACGGTGAAGTGTGAGGACTGCGCCGGGGAGATGCGCCGGGTCGAGTCGGTGATCGACACCTGGTACGACAGCGGCGCGATGCCCTTCGCCCAGTTCCACTACCCGTTCGAGAACGAGGAGCTCTTCGAGGAGCGCTTTCCCGCCGATTTCATCTGCGAGGCGATCGACCAGACGCGCGGTTGGTTCTACACCCTGCTCGCCGAGTCGACCCTGCTCTTCGACACCTCCAGCTACCGCAACTGCGTCTGCCTCGGGTTGATCCTCGACCCCGAGGGACAGAAGATGTCGAAGAGCAAGGGCAACGTGGTCGAGCCCTGGGACGTGATCGCCGCCCACGGCGCCGACGCCTTCCGCTGGTACTACCTGACCGCGCAACAACCCTGGTCGGGCTACCGCTTCTCGGTCGACACGGTCGGCGAATCGGTCCGCCAGTTCCTGCTCACCCTCTGGAACACGTACTCCTTTTGGGTCCTCTACGCGAACGCCGAGAACCTTGGACCAGATGACTTCAACGGTGTGTCCGAACCTTCCGACGACCTCGACCGCTGGGCCCTGTCGCGCCTGCAGGCGACGATCGCCGCCGTCGCCGACCATATGGACGGCTTCGACTGCACCGCCGCCGGGCGCGAGATCGCCGGGTTCGTCGAGGAGCTCTCCAACTGGTACGTGCGCCTTTCGCGCCGCCGCTTCTGGGAGGGTGACCGGGCTGCCTTCGCGACCCTGCGCCACTGCCTGCAGGAGACGGCGGCGCTGCTCGCGCCGTTCACGCCGTTCCTCGCCGAAGAGATCCACCTCAACCTGGCGGGAGGCGAGGCCGAAGAGCTGGGCGAGCTGCCCGACTCGGTCCATCTGCGCGACTTTCCCCAACCCGACGAGTCCCTCGCCGACGCCGAGCTGGAGCGGGCGATGGAGGCGGTGCGCCTCACGGTGGAACTCGGCCGCGCCGCCCGCGCTCAGGCCAAGGCCAAGGTGCGCCAGCCGCTGCGCAAGGCGGTGATCGTCGCCAACGACGCCGAGCGCGCCGCGATCTCGGCCAGCGCCGAGCTGGTCAAGGCAGAGCTGAACGTCAAGCAGCTCGACTTCGTCGCCGAGGAGTCGGAGCTGGTCAGCTACGCGGTCAAGCCCAATTACCGCTCGCTCGGCCCCCGCTTCGGCAAGCGCATGCCGCAGGTCGCCGCGGCGGTCGAGGCGCTCGACCCGGTCCACGTCGCCGCCGTGATGGGCGATGGCGGCGAGGTTGGCATCAACGTAGACGGGGACGAGCACACCCTCGTCCCCGAGGACCTCACCCTCTCGCTGCAACCGCTGGAGGGCTACGAGGTCGAGGCGGAGGCCGGCCACGCCGTCGCCCTGCAGCTCGAGCTCGACGACGAGCTGCGCCGCGAGGGCCTGGCCCGCGAGATCGTCCACGCCGTCCAGAACGCCCGCAAAGAGGCAGGTCTGGAGATCACCGACCGAATCGAGCTGAGCCTCGGCGGCGACGAGGAGCTGCTGGCCGCCGCCCGCGCCCACGAGGCCTACCTCAGCGGCGAGGTCCTCGCCACCGCCGTCGCCTACGACGCCCCCGACGGCGTAACCGCGAAGCTCGACGGACGCGAGCTGCGGATCGCCGTCAGTCGCTCTTAGGCTCGCCGATGATGAAGTCGGTCTTCTTCGAGTCGGAGAACTTGATCCAGCAGTGCTCGGGGGCGGCGCCGGCTACGTCGACCAGCGCCGCTTCGATCCGCTTGGCGATCTCGGCCTTCTGCTCGTCGCTGCGGCCCTCGAACCAGTGGACGTGGACGAAGGGCATCGGGTCGCCTGCCTGCTGAGGTCGGGGAGGGGCGCTCTAGGCGAGCGCCGGCTCCAGCTCGGCCTCGAGCCGCCGCTTCGGCATCGCCCCGACGACTTTCTTGGCGATCGCCCCGTCCTTGAAGAGGAGCAGGGTCGGGATCGAGAGGACTTCGTACTGGGCGGCCGTCTGCTGGTTCTCGTCGACGTTGAGGCTGAGGATCTTCAGGTCGTCGCGCTCCGCGTCGATCTCCTCGAGCACCGGGTGGACGACGCGGCACGGGCCGCACCAGGGGGCCCAGAAGTCGACGAGCACGGGGCCATCCGCCTCGAGCACGTCTGCCTTGAAAGTGGCGTCGGTCACGTCGGTGAGCTTGCCGGTCACTGGTATCCGTCTCCCGTAAGTCGAGTTTCAGCTCTCAATACTTCAGAAAGTATAGCGAGGCTCGGCAACCCGATCCGAGCACCCTTATGTTGCCGAGTATGACGAACGCCGAGATCGCCGCTGCGCTCGAGGAGCTGGGGGTGCTGTACGAGCTGGACGGCGCGGTCAAATACCGCGTGCTCGCCTACTCGACGGCCGCCAAGGCGATCCGCGAAAGTCCGGTCTCGGTTACCGAGCTCGCCGCGCAGGGGCGCGCGACCGAGATCCCCGGGGTCGGCAAGACGCTGGCCGAGAAGATCGACGCGCTGCTGGAGAGCGGCGAGATCCCCGCCGCGGCGAAGCTGAAGGCGAAGTTCCCGCCGACGCTGATCGAGGTGACGCGGGTCCCCGGCGTCGGCGCAAAAACCGCGCGGCTGCTCTTCGAGGAGCTCGGCGTCGCCTCGCTGGAGGACCTCAAGGCCGCGGCGGAGGCGGAAAAGGTCCGCGACGTCAAGGGGCTGGGCCCGAAGGCCGAGGAGAACGTGCTCGCCTCGCTCGAGCGGTTGGGCGAGCCGGGGGAGGGCCCAGGCCGCGTGCTGCTCTCGGCGGCGCGGCCGATCGCCGAGGAGCTGGCGGCGGCGCTGCGCGGGCACCCGGCCGCGAACCGGGTCGAGCCGGCGGGCTCGGTGCGGCGCTGGGCCGAGACCTGCAAGGACGTCGACCTGATCGCCACCGCGGAGGAGCCCAAGGCGCTCGCCGAGCACCTGGCCGGACACGAGCTGATCGCCGCCGCCGGCAAACCGGGACCAAACGGCGTTCGCGCGCAGACCCACAACGGGATCTCGATCGATCTGCGGATCGTCCCCCCGGAGGCCTTCGGCAACCTGCTGCAGCACTTCACCGGCTCCCAAGCCCACAACGTGCAGCTGCGCGAAGCGGCGGTGGCGCGCGGTCTCTCGGTCTCCGAGCACGGCATCACCGAGATTGAGAGCGGCGACGTCACCCTCTGCGCGAGCGAGGAGGAGGTCTACGCCCGGCTCGGCTACGCCTACGTCGAGCCCGAGCTACGCGAGGGCCGGGGCGAGCTGAAGGCGGCACGCGAAGGCAAGCTGCCCGAGCTCGTCTCGGTCGAGGACGTCCGCGGCGACCTGCACTCGCACACGACCCTCTCCGACGGGCGCAACACGCTGGAGGAGATGGCCGCGGCGGGCCGCGAGCGCGGCTACGCCTACATGGCGATCACCGACCACTCGGCCAGCCACGGCTTCGGCGACCACGTCCCCGCCGAGCGACTCTGGGAGCGGATCGAGGAGGTCGCTACCTGGAACAAGGGCAAGCGCGGCTTCCGCCTGCTCGCCGGCTCGGAGATCAACATCGGCCTCGACGGCGGGCTCGACTACCCCGACGACCTGGTCGAGGCGCTCGACTGGGTCGTCGCCAGCGTCCACACCTCGTTCTCGATCTCGCCGGCGGCGATGACCGAGCGCGTCCTGACCGCGATCGAGAACCCGCACGTCGATTGCATCGGTCACCTCACCGGCCGCCTGATCGGCCGCCGCGAGCCCTACGGCATCGACGTCGAGGCCGTGGTCGAGGCGGCGGCGCGCACCGGCACGATGCTGGAGATCAACGGCAACCCCAACCGCCGCGACCTCTCCGAGCACCACGCGAAGCTCGCCAAGGAGGCCGGCGCCAAGATCGTCCTCAACACCGACGCCCACGGCGTCGACACTCTGAGCAACATGGCCTACGCCGTCGCCACCGCCCGCCGCGCCTGGCTGACCCCATCCGACATCGTCAACACCCGCGGCTGGGCGGAGTTCAAGAAGCTCCTCGAGCGCTGAGGCGATCGCTGCGCAGCCCCGGCGTCCTCACCAGGTCGATCGGGCGCAGGGCGGAGTTGGGGACCACGTAGAACTTGACGCCGTCGCGCTGCTCGATGCCGAGGACGGCGGCCTCGCGGGTACGCATCGCGAGGGCGACGAGGAGGGCGTAGCCGGCGCAGACCGCCGCCACCCCGGGATAGACGACGCCGAGGATGCCGGCGATGAGCGCCGTCAGCCCGATCGGCCAGAGGCGGATCGCCGCGATCCTCGCCGGGGACTCCTCCGGCAGCGAGGTCGCCGTGCGGGCTCTAGTGAGAGCCTCGCGGACGCCGTCGGCGGCGGCGGACGGTCGCCCCAGGTAGAGGCCGAGGACGAGTGCGACGAGCCACCATGCGCCCCCCACGAGTGCCAGGGTCGGGTCCTCCTCACGCCCCGTGGCGAGCGCGGCGATCGCCCCCAGCGCGGTCGCCTCGGCGGCGGTGAGGAAGACGGTGGTCCGCAGCAGGTCGGTGTAGGGCATCGCCGTGCCTACTCTGCCAGCGCCTCGAGCATGGCCAGCCAACCGGCCGGTCCGTCGACCGTCAGGTCGCTCTCCTCGGCCAGCTCGGGCGGGCCCTCGTCGGAGACGATCCCCACGCAGATCGCCAGCTCCAGCTCGCCCGCCTCCCGCAGCTCGCGCAGCCGC
>Ga0070691_10001151_pt1 | contig 11012 bp, 11 predicted proteins | sample KBSK1101metaG_FD_64673 | JGI IMG/M metagenome (GOLD analysis project Ga0070691, IMG submission 64673) | Corn, switchgrass and miscanthus rhizosphere microbial communities from Kellogg Biological Station, Michigan, USA - KBS K1-10-1 metaG | ecosystem: Host-associated > Plants > Roots >... | reverse complement strand
GCGCGCCCAGCCCGCTGATCACCACGAACAGCGCCAGCCAGCGCCCGGAGCCGGCGGCGGCGAAGCGGTCCATCAGCAGCGCGAACGGCGCATTCGCCTCGGCTAGCTCTGCCTGGCGGATCAGCAGCAGCGGCACCGCCGACACGACAATGTAGATGATCGCGGTGAGCACGGTCCCGGTCATGGTCGCGCGCGGGATGGTGCGCGCCGGGTCCTTGACGCGCGCTGCCGGCACGCTGGCCGACTCGATGCCGAGCATCGCGAACAGCGCGATGGTTGCGGCCGCGGTCACGCCGCCCAGGGTAATCGGCGTGGCGGGCGGGTGTGCGGCGTAGCTCGACGGTGCGGTCAGCAGCAGCCAGCCGCCGAGCAGCGCGATGGCCAGCATCGGCAGCAGTTTCAGCGCGGTGGTGACGATCTGCACGCCGCCGCCGGTCCGCACGCCGAACAGGTTGATCGCCACCACCGCCCACAGCAGGCCCAGCGCGAACGCCGACGGCGGCAGCGCGCCCAATGGCGGGAACACCACCGTCATGTAGCCGACCACGCCGGTGGCGAGCGCGGCGTTGGTGAGCCACAGCGACACCCAGTACGCCCACAGCGCCAGATACGCCAGCGGCTCGCCCAGGGTGTGGCGGATATAGCCGTACGGTCCACCGACATCGGGCAGCGCATGGGCCAGGTGCGAGAACACGCGGGCCAGCGCCAGGCAGCCGGCCAGCACGATGACCCAGCCGATCAGCGCGTTGAAACCGTAAGGCGCGAGCGATGCCGGCAGCACGAAGATACCCATGCCGATGACGTTGCCGATCACCAGCGCCGTGCAGGTCCAGAAACCGATCTTGCGTTCGTCGCGCGCTCGGGTTTCGTTCTCGCGTGGGGCGGTGGTCACGGTGCCGTCCGTGCGGACTCGCCGACGGGTCCGGCGTAGGCCGCGCGCAGCAGGTTCTGGAAATGCCACACGCCGCCCTCGCGCCCGGGGCACAGCCGGCCAGGGATGTAGTAGCCGGAGGCGAGCCCTTTCTGTACCGCCTCGCAGATCGCGATGTCCTCGTTCTGCACTTCGTCACTGAAGGCCTGGTCGGCGGCGATGCGCGCCTGGGCGCCCTCGTCCTGCGCGTAGTAGTAGTCGAACATGATCCGGCAGCGGTCGGGTCCCAGCGGCAGGATGCGGTTCGTCTGCAGCCGCCCCGGCATGATGTTGAGCATCACGTTGGGGTAGATGAAGTAGTAGAACGCCTGGCCGTCGCCATAAATGCCGGCGCTGTTGCGCAGCGGCGAGGACTGCAGCGAATGCCACGCGAACAGTTCGGTGTCGTAGGCACGGTAGTCGAGCACCCGCGACAGGCCCGGGTGCACGTGCGGCAGGTGGTAGCCCTCCAGGAAGTTGTCGACGTAGACCTTCCAGTTGCAGTCGATCTCGTAGTTCTCGCGGCGCAGGTAACGCATCGCCGCCAAATCGATCGGCGCGATGCGCTCGGCGATGCCGCCGTAGACCTCTTCGAACGCCGGCACCTCCGGATCGAGCGCCACGAATACCAGGCCCTGCCATTCGTGCACGCGCAGCGGCGGCAGGCGGATGTCCTCGACCCGGAAGTCGCAGGCATCCTGCATTTCCGGCGCGCTGCGCAGCTGGCCTTCCAGCGTGTAGGTCCAGCCGTGGTACTTGCAATGCAGGGCGCGCGCGCCCTTGCCATTGCAAAGGGCCAGCGGGCCGGCACGGTGGCGGCACACGTTGGGGAACGCGCGCAGCACGTTGTCCTCCCCGCGCACCAGCAGGATCGGCACGCCGGCGATCTGTTCGACAACGTGATCGCCCGGCTCCGCCAATGGCTCCCGGTGGGCCACCAGTTGCCAACTGCGCGCGAACACCGCGTGCTGCTCCATCGCCAGCATTGCCTCGCCGACGTAGTAGCGGGCCGGCAAGGCATGTGCATGGTCGGGTCCCTCGACGAGAGTGTCGTCACGAGCGCCCTGTTGCATGGCTGGGCCCTTCTTGTGAATGCACGATGCTCGACGGGCTGCAACCGTCGTTGCGTTTGCGCCTTGGTGTCAACCTATGGCTGGCGTGGCCGCCATGTCAACTTGGCCGCACGGGGCCGCACAAATCATCACCGCGGGGGCGAACGGTTCCGACAGCCGAACTCAAGGCGAGGCGCCGCGAACCTGTTCGAGCATCCAGTCGCGGAACGCACGCGCCTTGCGCGGCAAATCGAATCCTCGTGGATACACGATGTAGTAATCGAATGTGCGCAGCGAAGGCAGCTTTCGCATCAACCGGACCAGTTGCCCGCTGGCCAGCTTTTCGGCGACGAACGCTCCGCGACCAAGCAGCACGCCCTGCCCGCGTTTAGCGGCCTGGACGGCCAGCATGTAGTCGCTGAAGCGGGGCCCGTGCAGCGGCCCTTCGAGCGTCACCTTGGCGGATTTGAACCATTCATCCCACGACGGCAGTCCGTTGACGTGCAGCAATACGCCTTGCAGCAGATCGCTGGGCTTGGCAGGCAGCTTGCCGCCGCGATAGTGCGGGCTGCACACCGGGAAAACTTCCACGCTCAGCAACTTTTCGGCATGCATTCCCGGCCATTGACCGGCGCCGTAGCGCAAGGCCAGGTCCACCTCGTCGCGGTCGAAATCGGCCAATGCGGTGGTGGCGCGCAGGTTGACGTCGATATCGGGATGGCGGTGGTAGAAATCCGACAATCGCGGCACCAGCCAGCCGGCCGCGAGTGATGGCGTCGCGCTGATGTTGAGCGTTTGCGGCCCGCTGCCTGCGCGCAGGATTGCCACGCCCTTGGCGAAAGACGCCAGGCCGTCGCGGATGTGGGTATAGAAACGTTGCCCCTCGCTGGTGAGCAGCATGGCGCGTCCGGCGCGTCGAAACAGCCGCGTACCCAGCTCCGCTTCCAGCGCCTTGATCTGGTGGCTCACCGCGCTCTGGGTAAGGAAAAGATCTTCGGCGGCACGGCTGTAACTCAAATGCCGGGCGGCCGCCTCGAAGACTTGCAAGGCACGCAGGGCGGGTAAGCGGTTCGACATCCGAACATATTAGTTGAATTCATGTTTCGCATGAGAATTCTTCGCTGGATGCCCGTACCAGTGCGGCATACAGTGCGCATCCTCGCGATCACCACTCATGAGCAGCGGCAGTCAACCAGAACCTCCCTTCGAACGACTCGGAAACGAAGACGCTCGGTGGGTCCGTGGCTCGCGTGGTATCGGGGTTTGCAGATGGGCAGGCCCAATGACAGTGCAAACAGGTCCAAACGTGAAACTCGAACAAGTGCCCGTAACCGGTCGTGAGCCGGGGACCTTGGCCAACCCGAAAATGCGCGCTCTTTCGCAATTTTATCGAGCGCTGAACAACCGCGACCTTGCCTTGATGGCGCGAAATTGGGCGCAGACGGATGAGGCCGTCATGGACAATCCCGTGGGTGGCATCAAAAGGGGCTGGCCTGCAATCAGGGCGGTTTATGAGAGGGTTTTCAGCCAGGCGCCGTCATTCTGGTTCGAGTTCTACGACTACAGCCTTCATGAAGCAGGAGACGTGTTTTATGTCGTAGGTCGGGAACGCGGCGAGTACGCATCGAACCAAGGCACGCTTGCCATGTCGATTCGAACCAGCCGCATCTTTCGGTTGATCGACGGCGAATGGAAACAGGTACACCACCACGGGTCCATCGATGACGCTGACTTGTTGCGCGAGTATCAACGTGCGGTCTTGGAGAGCTGATCCGGAGCTCAGGGCATGGATCGAACACCGTCCAGAGGAGATCGATGATGGATAACGACACCGACGCATACCGTCGCGGGCTGGAATTGCTCGACACCTTGCACGGCGGCCATGTCGGCGAGGTCATGGTGGAGGAGATGAAAGCCATCTGCCCCGATTTCGCCACCATGACGATAGAGTGGGCCATCAACGGAATCATGGGAAGGCCGGGCCTGGATCTTGCCACCCGCGAACTTCTTTTGGTCGCAAGCTGCGTGACGAGCGGCAATGCGCAGCCGCAATTGCGGGCGCACATGGAGTCCGCCGCCAAGCTCGGGGTAAGTCGCGAGCAGATGATCGAATCGCTGTTGACGTTGCTCTTTTATGCTGGCGGACCCTCGGTGCGCAATGCGTTGATCGAGATTTCGAACATATACGGCACGCGCAACGCGGCGAGCGCCGCATCCCTGTTGTCAATCGAGTAAAGGGAAAGATTCCCTCTGCTGAGAGTTACGGCCGTCCTTGGCCCGCCCCAAAGAAGCCAATCATGGCGCAATACCGACTCTATCAAGTGGACGCCTTCACGACCGAGAAGTTCGTCGGCAATCCCGCGGGGGTGGTTCCGAATGCCGATGGGCTGACTGGTCACCAGATGCAGGCGATCGCGCGGGAACTGAACAACTCGGAAACGGCGTTCATCTGTGAACCATGCGGTACAGACCACGATGTCCGGGTCCGCTTCTTCACGCCCACGACGGAGGTGCCATCGTGTGGTCATGCGACCATCGCCGCGCATTATGTGCGGGCGATCGAGAATGCACTGCCGACATGCACGGTCATTCAGAAGATCGGCGCGGGCATCTTGCCTGTAGGAATCATCCGGAAAGACACGACTTATCAAATTGTCATGACGCAGGCGGAGCCGGCATTCCAGGAGCCCTTGTCAGGAAATCAGTGTGATCGGATTGTGCGGGCGCTCGGACTTGATGCTGGCGATGTTGACGACAACTGCCCCGTACAAATCGTCTCCACCGGCCATTCGAAGGTCATGATCGGCGTTCGGACTTTGGACAAACTGCATTCGCTGAAGCCGGACTTGCCGAGGCTGACGGAAATCAGTCGTCGTATAGGCTGCAATGGCTATTACGTGTTCGTGTTGACACCAACTGGTGAATATCTTGTGCATGGTCGAATGTTCGCGCCGGCCATAGGCATCGCCGAAGACCCTGTGACCGGAAACGCCAACGGTCCCTTGGGGGCTTATCTCGTGCGCCATCGCCTGGCAGCTCCTGCCGATGGCACCCTGGCATTTCGCGCTCGGCAGGGCGAAGCGATGGGGCGGCCGGGGATTGTCGAAGTCTCCGTCGACGTTGATGAAGACGGGTCGCCAAAGGTCGTGCGTGTGGGTGGGCAAGCGGTGATCGTGTATCAATCCGTATTGGAGCTTTAGGTGTCGAGCGACATCGTTGGGTCCAGATAGCCGGCTACAACGAGCAGCAATTCCCGACAGTCTGCGTGTTTCTCGAACGCAACTCGATCTCAGTCCCCCGGCCACACTGGCCACGCACCAAGCTTCGCGAAACCTTCTTGGAGCAGGACCATGAAATGTCTCGCTTGGTTGTTCGTTACGAGTGCAGTTCTCGTACTTTCACCGGCAGGTGCCATGCGGTTGCCCGGCATCGCGCATGCGAGCGCGGATCCCTGCGGACGGGATGCGATATGCGGGCTCAGGAATCCGGAGGATGTCGTGCGGCTGGGTAGCACCCGGTTCGCGATCGCGTCCAGTTTGGCACGTGCCCCCCATTCGCCGAGTCACCTGTATCTGGTGGACTTGGCATCCAGGAATGCAACTCCGCTTGTCGCCACGGTGAATCCAGACACGCAGCGCTCCCTGGATCCCAACTGCGCTTCACCCCAAAACTTCCGTACGCTGATCACGCATGGACTCGCGAGCCGCTCCGACGGTCCCGATCACGGTCGACTTTACGTGGTCAACCATGGCGGCAAACAGTCCATCGAGATGTTCGAGTGGCATGTGCAAGGCAGGAGCGTCGCATTGACTTGGCAGGGCTGCGTGCATGTCCCGTCAACGGTCCTGGCGAATGCCGTGGCGCCGTTGCCTGACGGCGTAGCAGTGACGAGCTTTGGTTCACCCGATGATCCGAAACTGGTCAATCTCATTGCTGGCCGCCCGAGCGGTTTCGTCATGATCTGGTCGAAGCAGACCGGGTGGGTGCGCCTTAAGGGCAGCGACCTGCCCGGGGACAACGGCATCGAGAGCTCCGCCGATGGCAGGACGCTTTACGTGGCCGCCTGGACAAACAACGCGCTATGGATTCTCCCCAGAGATGGACGTCGTGCACCGACGCGTGTCCCGCTGGGCGATTTCCATCCGGACAACATTCATTGGCAGCATGACGGCACGCTGCTGATCGCGGGTGAAGTTGGCGATGCGTCCGAGATCTTGGCTTGCGGTCCGCAGAAAATTTGCAACACGCCATCGATGCTTGTGGTCTTCGACCCGGTGCAAGGCAGCGTAGCTACAAGGGAGTTTGTTCCGCCGACCGCGCATTTTGGCGCCGCGTCCACCGCGATCAGGTACCACGGCAGGTACTGGCTCAGCAGCTTTCTGGGTGATCGAATGATCGAGGCTCCGGCCATCCCACCGGTAACAAACGCGGGCGCGGCGCGGGATGATTCCCGCAGGACACCGTAAAACGCTCAGACTCGCACGTGTCTACTTGGATGGGCGGAGTCAACGGAAACGTCGTCCGAAAGTTGGCAGCTTGATTGCCGCATGTGACATGGCATCCAGACGCGGAAGTTCGGCGCGGGAGAGAAGAAATGGCTGCTTACGATCGTGCATTGCGCAGCTTCGAACGCAGCTCCGCGTTCATCGCACTGATGGCGTTTGCGGTCGGCGTCGGGATGCCCTCGCATGCGCACGCGCTCGGGGCGCAGTACGCACGGCCTTCCGCGTACGAGTGTACGGCTGGGCCGAAGGTCTGGATCCAGATGGATCCTTGCCCCCGGGTATACCTGAAGGACATCCGGCAGGATTCCGACGACTATGCAGTGAAGAAGGAGCCCGAACGCGACTCGTCCGTCCCACTCGAACGTGTGCCAGTCCAACAGCAGCCACTTGATGCATCCGAGCTGTGCCAGAAGCTGGAGGATCACAAGATCCCCCTGAAGCATGACGGCAGCAGCGACGCGTACGAACGCAACTTGGCCAAAGCCAAATACTGCCCCTGATGCTCGCGCTCATTCGCGCCAAGCCGAGCTCACCGTGTGCGTGATGGATTTGATCCGCGCTGCCAATGTCGTGCTGATGCCCGGCTTGCGTGGAACACGACTTGCGGGCGGAGCGCAAGGAACGACTCTCGGGGCGAACGTCCGTTGAATGGGCGACCTTGATCAACCGCCTCGGTCCCTTCAGGCCGCGAAATACTCGCCGAATGCCGCGATGATCGTGTCCACGTCGCCGGTCGAAATATCCAGGTGCGTGACAAGACGCAATGGATTTCCGCTCCCGATCACGATGCCCTTTGCTTTCAAGTGCGCCTGCAAGGGGCGCATGTCGCTTTCCGCAGCCGTGCAGAACACCATGTTGGTCTGCACGGATGAGGGGTCCACGCCCAGCGCGGGAATCCCGGCCAAGCCTTCCGCGAGACGCCGCGCATTGGCGTGATCTTCCGCCAACCGGTCCACGTGCCGCTTCAGCGCGACAATGCCTGCGGCCGCCAGAATGCCGGCTTGGCGCATGCCGCCGCCGACCACCTTGCGCCACCGGCGCGCCCGCAGGATGAGGTCGCGTTTTCCGCACAGCACGGAACCGACCGGCGCACCGAGTCCCTTCGAGAGGCATAGTGATACCGTGTCGAAGTGGCGGCTGATGGCGTTGATGGGTACCCCGAGTTTCACGGCAGCGTTGAATGCACGTGCGCCGTCCAGGTGAAGGCCGAGCTGGTGCGCATCGGCGAACTCCCGCGCGCGCTGCAGGTAGCCAAGCGGCAGCACCTTGCCGCCCAGCGTGTTCTCCAGGCACAACAGCCGGGTGCGCGCGAAATGATTGTCGTCGGGCTTGATCGCGGCGGCGACTTGCCGGAGATCGAGGGTGCCGTCCGCGCAGAACTCCAGCGGTTGCGGCTGGATGCCGCCCAACACCGCCGCGCCGCCGCCCTCGTATTTGTAGGTGTGCGCCTGTTGCCCGACGATGTATTCGTCGCCGCGTTGGCAATGGCTCAGCAAGGCGATGAGATTGCTTTGGGTGCCGCTGCAGACGAACACCGCGGCTTCCATGCCGAGCATTTCGGCGGTGAGACTTTCGAGTTCGTTGACGGTCGGATCTTCACCGTAGACGTCGTCGCCGACCTCGGCGGCCGCCATCGCCGTGCGCATCGCGAGGGTCGGACGCGTGACGGTATCGCTTCTGAGATCGATCATGGCCTGTTCCCGCATGGGAAATTCGGCCAATTTAGCTGAGCGGCGGTGGCAGTGCGCCAGATTCGTCGCGGACGGAAGCCCGTAGTAGGACGGTCGAGGCACGAGCGCTCATCTGTACCGCTTTACTGTTGAGAACGGCGGCTGCGACGTCACTGGTCAGTCGACGCCGGTACAAAGCCGTGCCACAGATCGCTCGCAGGATTGCCACGGCGGGTGATGGCGCGCTCGGCGGGATTCGAACCCACGACCCTTCGGAGGACATAAATGGACGCTACGTCAAACTCCATCAAACGTCTGGAATGCGCGTCCTACAATGGTTTTCTCGCGGAAGCGCGGCGCGTTTGCGTGTCCGTCTAGGTCAATTTGTGACACATACTGTTATGCACGAAATCAGCACGAATTGACCAATGCTTCGCGACCCGCCGCATTCAAGCTCGGGCTCTCATAGCAATTTGATTGCGGGGAGGTCATATCGCGTGAGCATCTTCGAAATTTTCGCCAGGGCCGGATTCGTCGGGATCGGAGGGACCATTGTTCTGGATCTCTACGCTTGGCTGCTCCAGCGCGTCCGCGGCATGCCCGCCACCAATTGGGCCATGGTCGGTCGCTGGATCGGCCACATGCCAAGGGGCCGGTTCGTGCAAGCGGATCTTGCAAACGCGCGCAGGATCCCGGGCGAACTCGCCATTGGCTGGACGGTTCATTACGCCATTGGGGTTGGCTATGGCCTGCTCCTCGTGGCAATCGTGGGTGCTGGATGGCTGCAGGCACCCGCGCTCGCCGCACCACTGGCGCTAGCCATTGCGCTGCTCGTGCTCCCGTATTTCGTGATGATGCCCGGCATGGGAATGGGGATCGCCGCGTCGCGGACATCGAAACCGAACGTTGCCCGATTGAAGAGCGCGGCCAGTCATGCCGTGTTCGGACTGGGCATGTACCTTGCCGCCGCGTTCATGGCGATCGTGGCGGCCTGAGCATCCGGGCAAACACCCAAAGCAAATTGAGTCTTCAGGCTGGCGGCGAGTGTCCAGTCAAGCGACCGCTCTTGGCCGTTGACGCCGATTGCCTGGATGGTTAGGCCGCGACCCCAGCAACGGATTGTCTACAGCACTGCGAATGATGTCAGGTCTGCAAAGCACAACACCTTGCACATGCCGCAGCTAGGCTGCAAGCCCAGAACAAGTTGCATCTCATTCTGACGCTACGCGGCAACACTCTGGCGTCGACGCCATCGGTCCCCAGGCGCCTTGATGTAATGCCTGAAGACGTATCCCCACGGAAGCACGATTGGCACCAGAACGACGCCCATCAGAGTTGCAAACAGCGTATCGGATGCGTACTGGTCCAAACCGGGGCCCAACCACATGGGTATGGCGGACGCCACGACCCAGATGAGTTTCCACAGCAACTCGAAGATGAGCAGTGGAAGCATCCGCAGCGGATATCGCAGACCAAGCAGGCACATCGCGGCCAGTGCACCCAAGAGAGCGCGAATCACGGAATCGGGTCCGGCCACCAAACTTGTTGGGGCAATTATGTGCGGCCAGATTGTCAATGCGAGGCCCACCGCTATAAGCAGGCACATGGCCCGAAGCAAATACAGTCTGAGAGTGCTGACGTCGTTCATATCGCTTCACCTCGTAGAATCGCGAGAGTGCTACATGGGCACTTGCCGTCCAGCACTTGAGGTAACCGGCGAGCCCGCGTAGCGGGTGAGCATCCGATTGACGGCTCGTGGCGCGCGTGCCACGTCGTTTCAGAACGCCAAGCCCAACAGCAACATGGTTTCCCCATGATTGGGTTTGTGAAAGTCATCGTTGGAAATGTGCCGCACCATCACCTGCCAATGATGACCCTGCCATCCAAGCGTACTGACGAATTCATAAGGCGTGCTGAGCGCGTCCGTCTTGCCATCGGTCAGTGCGCCCTGGAACCCGAAAAACGCGTTGCGCCAGAGGTACAGCCGCGCGCCGGCCGCGCCAACCCACACGTCATGGTGCAGCCGGATACCCGGCAAGTCGGGGCGCGCATTGAAACGCCCGAGTCCAACGTCCGGTGCCCAGCGGAGTTTCCATACAGGTCGCGGCGCGCCAATCCACTCCGCAAAGAACACGTTCGTCCACTGCCGCTGGGTGGTTTGGCTGCGGCCTCCAGAAAGCTCCACGCGCGCAGCCGCCGGTAGCGAAAACGCTGCCAACAGCACAAAGCCGAGGAGCATGCGTCGGCGCATGTGCATTCCCGGGGAGCAGAAGACGTGCACCATCATTATGGCGCCGACGACGACACATGACGCTGCTTGTACCGGACGCCGTCGGCCGGCGGGGCCACCCCGGAAACAGCGGCACGGATTCCGGTCTCCGCACGCGTGCGAGCTTGGCCTCCGGTCGGTGCCAGTGGGGTTCAGGCCGCTGATTGCAGATATCGTGGTGGCGGAATCGAGGACTCCGTCTGGCCAGAGGTGATCACTCGTAGGTAATCAGCACGACCCGCTTACCCGCGTTGCGAGGCGGCTGCACGACTATGGTCCGCAAAGGGTCGTGTTTTCCTGGATCGGTGCTACCGCGCCGAATGATTTGACCGGCAGGCAACGCAGTAATGCTTCGGACGTCAGCGGTGGCGTGAGACCCGGCCGGCATCAAGACGGCGCCATTGAACCGGACCTCACCGGGAGGTCCGGTAGTTGGATGCTTCTCTTTCGACGCGGCATCGGCACCATCAATGGCGACCAAGGCAAAAGCCGTCAACAGGGCGGCCCCAAGCAACTGGGTCACGACAGAAGCCAGCTGACAACGGCTCGCAATCGATCCGGTGAGCCCAGCCAATATCGCGTTCCATGCTCATCGCGAATATAGAC
>Ga0070691_10001145_pt1 | contig 11033 bp, 9 predicted proteins | sample KBSK1101metaG_FD_64673 | JGI IMG/M metagenome (GOLD analysis project Ga0070691, IMG submission 64673) | Corn, switchgrass and miscanthus rhizosphere microbial communities from Kellogg Biological Station, Michigan, USA - KBS K1-10-1 metaG | ecosystem: Host-associated > Plants > Roots >... | reverse complement strand
TCGCGCGCACCCTGGAGCTCGAGCAGCTGCGCCTCGCGCACAATTTCATCAAGCCCGAACGAGCGGTGCCTGCCGCGCATCAGCGGAATGGCGCAAAACGCGCACCCGTGGTCGCACCCCTCGCTGATCTTGAGGTATCGCACCGCGGGTGAGTCGCCCGCGTACACGCGGACGCCGGGATGCTGCGTGACCGGGTCGCCGATCAGCCCTTTCTCCCGGAGGCGCGGAACCAGCTGCTCCATTTCCGACGCACCGAGGAACAGGTCCACCTCCGGAAGGGCCTCGGCGAGTTCGTCACGATGGCGCTCGATCATGCAGCCGACGGCGACGACGGCCTGCGCCGATCCCTCGGACTTCATCCGCCCCGCTTCGACGATCGCGTCAATCGACTCGCGCTTTGCGGCGTCGATGAACCCGCACGTGTTCACGAGGATCAGCTCCGCGGTCGATGCGTCGGTCACCTGCTCCGCGCCGTGATCGAGAAGCTGCGCAAGGTACCGCTCGGAGTCGACGGTGTTCTTGTCGCAGCCCAGGGTGACGAGGGCGACTTTCATGCCGGCAATCGACTGGGGACCGGGGACCGGGGACCGGACACGATCACCGATAGTTTCCGAATTGCAGCTCCACTCCCACATCCTGCGTGCGGAGAAATGCGATCACCGCCTGCAGTTCATCGCGCGACGGCGCGCTCACGCGAACCTGCTCGCCCTGAATGGACGCCTGGACCTTCTTGAACTTCTGGTCCTTGATGGCGGCGGCAACCTTCTTGGCCGTCTCGCCGTCGAGCGCCTGCTTCAGCTTGATCTCGCGGCGCAGGGTGTCACCGCCCGCCGGCTTCACCTCGCCGATATCGAGATTCTTCACCGGCACGCCGCGCTTGATGAGCTTCGACTGCACGACGTCGAACAGCGCGCGCATGCGCATGTCGTTGTCCGCCATCAGCGCGATCAGGCCCTCGGCGCGCTTGAAGTCGATTTCGGTCTTGGCGCCCTTGAAGTCGTAGCGCTGGGCGACTTCTTTGTTCGCCTGATTGATGGCGTTGTCGACTTCCTGGAGGTCGACGCCGGTGGTGACGTCGAAACTGGCGGTGGCGGGCATCAATCAATCTACAAAGAGCGAACGACAGTGTTGAGTGGTGAGGCCCAAGTGGACCGTGACGAGTGACTGCGCCCCCGGCGCGCGGATTTCACTCAACACTTACCACTTCCCCCTCAGCACACACCACTGTCGTTGGTCCTTCTCTACCCGAGATAGCTCTCCAGTGCCCGCGCCCGGCTCACATGCCGCAGCCGGGAGAGCGCTTTCTCCTTGATCTGCCGCACCCGCTCGCGCGTGATATTCAGCACCGCGCCGATTTCCTCGAGCGTCATCGGCTCGGCGGCATCGAGGCCGAAATAGAGGCGCAGAATTTTCGCCTCGCGCTCCTTCAGGCCGCCGAGCGCCTGATGGATCGACTCCGTGAGCGCCTTGTCGAACGTCTCTTCGTCCGGCGTCTGGTTGTTGGTGTCGGGCAGATAGTCGAGCAGGCGATTGTCCTCGCCCGGCGTCATCGGCTGGTCGAGCGAGAGGTGGATCTGCGAGATCGCCATCGTCTTGGCGACCTCCTCCTCCGTGAGGTCCGTGCCGAACGCAATCTCTGCGTGCGTCGCCTCGCGTCCGAGCTCCTGGAGCAGCGCGCTCGCGCGCTTCCCGATGCGATGAAGCGTCCCCGCGCGATTGAGCGGCACGCGAACGATGCGGCTCTGCTCCGCGAGCGCCTGGAGGATCGCCTGCCGGATCCACCATACGGCGTAGGAGATGAACTTGATCCCCTTGGTCTCGTCGAACTTGTGCGCCGCGCGGATCAGGCCGAGGTTGCCCTCATTGATGAGATCGCTGAGGGAGACGCCCTGGTTCTGGTACTTCTTCGCGACGGAGACCACGAAACGGAGGTTGGAGCGCACGAGCGTATCGAGCGCCTCCTGGTCATCACCGCGGATTTTTCTGGCAAGCTCGACCTCCTGCTCCCGCGTGATCAGCGGAAACACGCTGATATCGCGCAAGTACTGGTCGAGCGACCCCTCTTCATATGTATGTCGTTTGTGCGGCAGACCGGCCATGTGCTTCCCTGTTGCTGCGACCTGGTAGGACTCCGCCCGACATGAGCGTCGGTACAATGTGAAGCGCCACGGGTTCCGGCGTAAGGCCGCGCGGTGGTTACCTCACGACCTCGCCCAGCCTGCTCCAGCGCACGCGAGTGAGCCAGTCGAGCGAAACCGTGCTGTCGTGCGCGTAGCTGTAGTACACGATGATCGGACTTCCCAGCACGAGCGAATCGGCAACGAAGCCCCAATACCGGCTGTCTTCGGAATCGTCGCGGTTGTCGCCGAGCATGAAGTAGTGGCCGGCGGGCACCACGATGGGGCCCCAGTTGTCACGCGTAGGATGATACGATGCCGGCGGTATGGATTGCTTCACCAAATAATCGCGTTGCCAGTCAAAATCATCCGCGGCGCGGTCGACGTTCGCGGGGATGTGGATCACGTACCGGCGCTCGTCCTGCGGCTTTCCGTTCCGCACGAGCGTTCCACCGCGCATCGCGAGCGTATCGCCCGGCAGGCCGACGAGGCGCTTGACGAAGTTCTGCGTCGGGTCCTCGGGGAACTTGAACACGACGATGTCGCGGTACCGCGGATGGCGCACCGCGGGAAGCCGCCTGCTCGTGAAGGGGATCTCCGCGCCGTACACGAGCTTGTTGACCAGGAGGAAGTCGCCAACGAGCAGCGTGCGCTCCATGCTGCCGCTCGGAATCCGGTACGCCTCCACGAGGAACGCGCGCAGGATGAGGAACAGCACGATCGCCAGCGAGAGCGATTTCGCCCATTCGAAGAGCGCGCGGGCGATGACGGCCAGCGGACTTCGGCGGCGCTCGGGAGTGACGGACTCGTTCATGGAGCAGTGTGGCCTCGAAGGGGGACCGAAGACCAAGGACCGAAGACCGAGCCGGGCATCTGCCGGAACCAACGAGACCATGCGTCGTTTCGGTCCTCGGACTTCGGTCTTCGGTCAGTAGTTGTCAATCTGCGCCCGCTGGAGCTTTCCGCTGAAATCAACGTACCCAACCTTCGTCTCGCTGTAGAAATCATACACCTCCCAGCCGCCTTCGCGATGGCCGTTCCCTGTCCTTTTGACACCGCCAAAGGGCAAATGGGCTTCGGCGCCGATCGTGGGCGCGTTGATGTAGGTGATTCCGTTGTCGAGTTCGTTCAGCGCGCGGAACGACAGGTTGACGTCGCGGGTGTACAGCGATGACGACAGGCCGTACTGCACGTCGTTGTTCACGCGGAACGCTTCGTCGGCATCCTGTACCTTGACCACGGAGAGCACCGGGCCGAAAATCTCCTCCTGCTCGAGCCGCGAAAGCGCCTTCACGCCGGTGAAGATCGTCGGCTGGAAAAAATAGCCGTCATCGAGGCCCGCGCCTGTCGCCCGCTTGCCGCCCATGCGCAGCGTGGCACCTTCGCCGGTGCCGATGCCGATGTACCGCTCCACCTTCTCGAGCGCGCGCGCGTTGATGAGCGGGCCGACGTCCGTGCCCTTTGCGCGCCCGTCGCCGAGGACGAGCTTTGCCGCGCGCTTCTCGAGCATGCCGACGAACTCGTCGTGAACGCCGGCCTGCACGATCAGCCGGCTCGTCGCGGTGCAGCGCTGCCCCGTCGTGCCGAACGCGCCCCAGAGGACGCCGTCGAGCGCGAGCTCGAGATCGGCGTCGTCGAGGACGATCATCGCGTTCTTCCCGCCCATTTCGAGCGAAAGACGCTTGTGCGTGCGCCCGCACGCCTCCCCCACCTTGCTGCCGGTATCCGTCGATCCGGTGAACGAGACGAGCGCGACCTGCGGGTGCGCGACGATCGCGGCGCCCGCCTCGCCCTTGCCGTGCACGAGGTTGATCACCTCGGGCGGCAGCCCCGCCTCGAGAAGGATCTCGACGAACAGGTGCCCGGTCATCGGCACGTCTTCGGCGGGCTTGAACACGATCGCGTTTCCGCAGACGAGCGCCGGAAACATTTTCCACGTGGGAATCGCAAGCGGGAAATTGAACGGCGTGATGATGCCCGCGACGCCGATCGGCCGCCTGAAGCTCATCGCCCACTTGTTGCGCAGCTCGCTCGGCACGGTGTGCCCAAACAGCCGGCGGCCCTCGGTCGCGGCGTAGAAGGCGGTGTCGATGCCCTCCTGCACGTCGCCGCGCGTCTCCGCGAGCGGCTTGCCCATCTCGCGAGTCATCACATCGGCGAGCTGCTCCTTGCGGGCGATCAGGATCTCGCCCGCGCGGCGCAGGATGTCCCCGCGGGCTGGCGCCGGGGTGCGGCGCCAGAGTTCGAACCCGCGCATCGCGGAGACGACGGCCGCGTCGACGTCCTTTGCGCCCGACTGCGGGAACCGCCCGACGACATCACGCGTGTCGGCGGGATTGATGTTGTCGAAGTAGTTGCCGTCGGCCGGAGGCGTCCACTGGCCGGCGATGAAGTTGGCGAATGTTTTCATTCTTGTTGCCAGAGTGGATGAACTGCAGTGGTGGGTCGTGAGGGTGCAGGTGTGGGTAGCAAGTGACGACAGTGCCGCCTTCCGTCACTTACAACCCGACACTTCAGCCTCACCACCCAACACTGTAGTTCGCGTTGCCCATCACGAACATGTCCAATGCGCCGGGTGATTCAGCGAAGGCTTCGCATACCCGACCCGCGGCAGCACATCCGCGGCGGCGAGCACCAGCCCCCACGTCACCAGCAGCAATGAAACCGTGTGCGCTTTCGCCGCCCGATGCTTCCAGGTCCAGATCGACGCCCACCCGCCCGCCACGACGAGCGTCGTGACCGACGCCAGGTACGCCGCGAGCCCGAACCCGCACTTCGCCCCGTAGGGCCAGAACATGATCGCCACGCCGAGCACGCACGCGAGCGCGAGGCGGGCCATCACGCCGAACGTCGACGTCTCGGGGCGCGCGGGCGCGAGCGGCGCCGCCGAAGCGGGAGCGGCGGGCGCTCGCGCGGGGGCCGCACCCTGTGCCGGAAGCGACGCGATCTGCTGGTCGATCTTGCGCATCTCGGCGTCCCAGTCGCGATCCGTCATTCGGTCTCCCGCGCCAGGCCGTGGCGCTCGATCTTCTTGTAGAGGTTGGAGCGCGGCATGTCGAGCGCCCGCGCCGTCTCCGCCACGTTCCAGTCGTGCTGCCGCAGCTTCACTGCAAGGAACGCGCGCTCCGCGGCCAGCTTGAACGCCTCGAACGACTCGCTGTCCTCCAGGCCGCCCAGGCCGCCCGTCGCGGATGCACGCGCGCCGGTGAGCCGCTCGACGTCGGCGGCGGTGATCTTCGCTCCCGGCGCAAGAATGAGCAAACGCTCGATCGTGTTGCGCAGCTCGCGAACGTTTCCCGGCCACTCGAACGCCGTGAGGCGCTCGACGGCCGCCGCGTCAATCGACCGCGACGCGATCCCGTCGGCGCGCGCGAACTGCGCGAGGAAGTGCTCGACCAGCAGCGCAATGTCCTCGCGGCGCTCACGGAGGGGGGGCACATGGATCGGCACGACGTTGAGCCGATAGTAGAGGTCCTCGCGGAACCGCCCCTCGGCGATTTCGGTCTCCAGCTTCTTGTTCGTCGCCGCAATCACGCGGACGTCCACCTTCCGCGGCTTGGCGCCGCCGATGCGGGTCACGTCTCCGTCCTGCAGCACGCGCAGGACCTTGGCCTGCGCGGCGAGCGACATGTCGCCGACCTCGTCCAGGAACAGCGTCCCGCCGTCGGCCTGCTCGAACTTCCCCGCGCGGTCCTGCACCGCACCGGTGAACGATCCCTTCATGTGGCCGAAGAGCTCGCTCTCGATGAGCTCGCCGGGAATCGCCGCGCAGTTCACCTCGACGAACGGCTTCTTCGCGCGGGGAGACTGCCGGTGCAGCGCGCGGGCGACGAGCTCCTTGCCCGTGCCGTTCTCGCCGGTAATGAGCACGCGCGCCGCGGTATCCGCGACCTTCCCGACGTTGTCCGTCAGCGCGCGGATCGCGAACGACTTTCCGACGATCTCATACCGCGACTCGATGGTCGCCTTGAGCTGCGCGTTCTCCTCGGCGAGGTCGATCCGTCCTGTCGCGTTCCGGAGGGTGACGAGGATCCGGTCCGTGTCGAGCGGTTTCTCGAGGATGTCGTAGGCGCCGAGCTGCGTGGCCTCGACGGCGTTCTGGATCGTCGCATGCCCGCTGATCATCACGACGACGGCCGCAGGGTCGCGCTCGCGGATTCGCTTGAGTGTCTCGAGGCCGTCCATGCCGGCCATTTTCACGTCGAGAAACACCAGGTGCGGCTTCCACTGCTCGTACACCGTGACGCCTTCCGCGCCCGACGCCGCCGCCCGCACCTCGTAGCCCTCGTATTCGAGGAGCTGGGTCAGCGCCGCACGAATCCCCTTCTCGTCGTCCACCACCAGCAGGCGGCGGGTCACGGTACCGATTTGTACAGGACGAGGTGCCCCTTCGCGATCCGCAGGTCGGCGAGCTCGCGGGGGATGGTGAGCGGGATGGCGTTCCGCGGCATCGCCGGCGTGCGGCCCTTCACCTGCAGGCGGCTGACGATCTTGTCGATGAGCGCCGACGGCAGCTGAAGTTCCTTGAACGCGATTTCGTCGACGATGAACTCCGCGCGCCCCGTTGCGATGACCTCGAGCCGGCCGCGCACGGTGACTTCCTGCCGTCCGTTGAGCATCGTCGCGAGCGGCCCGAGCGCGGTCGCATCGGCGAGATCGGCGACGTTCACCATCCCGCGCACGTAGAGGCGTTCGTCGCGGGCGAGCGCCGCGGCGCCCGTTGAATCCTTGATGAGTTCGCGAACCACCGGTCCGAGCGCATACGCCGCAAAATCGCCGGCGGCCACGTCCACGTACACCCGCCCGCTGCGGTTTTGCAGCGTGCCGATCGCCTCGCGCGCCCGCGCCGCACCTTCGGGCGTGAGCGGCTCCCATTTGGCCGGAGCCGGCGCAGAAACGGCCGGCGCCACCGCCGCGGGCGCGGGGAGATGGAGGCGCTTTCGCACCTGCGGATACCACGAGTCGCGCGTGAACCAGCCCACCACCGCGCAGGCCGCGAGCAACAGCAGGCAACCGATCCGCCAGATGCACCCAAACATCAGGCGGCTCCGAGCGTTTCAACGAGCGGTTCATCGTGCGGGCGGTTCATCGACCCGCTGCGGAATCCGCGCAGGTCGAACTCCACCGCATCGAACCCGGCCGCCGCGACGGCCGCGTGCACCGCGCGGCGCCCCTCGGCCGTGCGCCAGCGCTCGAGCTCGCCAAGCGACATCTCGACGCGCGCCGTCGCGCCGAAATGGCGGACACGCAGGTCGCCCGTCACGCCGAGTGCGCGCAGCGCGCGTTCAGCCGCCTCGACCGTCGCCAGTCGTTCGGCCGTGACCTCGGTTCCGTATGGCAGGCGCGACGCGAGGCACGGCGACGAGGGCACCGACCAGGTCGGGATGTCACGCTCGCGCGAGCGCGCGCGAATCTCATCCTTGGTGAACCCGATCTCGGCGAGCGGCGAGCGTACGCCGTGCTCGGCGGCCGCGCCCTTCCCGGGGCGGTGGCCGCGCAAGTCGTCGGCGTTGGTGCCGTCGACCACGACGGCGAGGCCGCGTTCACGCGCCACGGGCAGGAGGCGCGACCACAGTTCGGTTTTGCAGAAGTAGCAGCGGTTGGACGGGTTCGCCGCGTAGCGCGGGTCGCTCATCTCGTCCGTGTCGAGCTCGAGCACGGGGACACCGAACCGGTCGGCGACCTCACGCGCGCGCGTCCACTGCTCCAGCGGATAGCTGGCGCTCCGCCCAATCACGGCGAGCACATTGGCCGGCCCGAGCGCGTCGAGTGCGACGCACGCGAGATACGCGGAATCGACGCCGCCGCTGAACCCGACGAGCACCGAGCCCCGGTTCTTCAGCCATTCAACCAGCGCGATTTCCTTGTCGATCGCGGAAGCTGTCACGGGCATCGGCATTGAAGGAATCTAGCGTGAAGAATTCGGCGGTGCGGCGCGACGGTGGATTACCCCTCCCCTCACTACGAAGGCAATGGCCCGCGTGTTCCGGATATCGTCCGCCGGGTTTGCATTCAGGACGACGAGATCGGCCAGCTTGCCGGGGGAGATGGTCCCCAGCTTCGAGTCCACGCCGATCGCCATGGCGGAGTTGCGAGTCGCCGCGGTGATCGCCTCGAGCGGCGTGAAACCGGCGCGGCTCACGAGCAGTTCCATCTCGCCGTGCAGCGCGGGAAGCGAATCGCGCGACGGCGACGGCATCATGCCATCGGTCCCCGCGCAGATCGTCACGCCCGCCATGTGGGCGGCGCGCGTCGCATCGTATGCCCATTGTGCGGCGCGGCGCGGATTCGCGAGGCCGAACGACGGTCCGGACGATGCTTCGAAGCGCGGAAGAATCGAGAGCGTCGCGTCGAAAATGGTACGGGCCGCCTTCATCCTGGCGTACAGCGCCTCCATCGCCGGCCCGTCCGGCGCAACCGAGTCGTACGCGGCACGTGCGGGCACGCGGTCGGCGTAGTGGAGCGGCGGATTCGGAATCGCCGCCCAGTAGAGGTAGATCGCGTGCGATATCACGTCCACGCCGGCGTCGACTTCGTCGTTCGCCGTGGCGGGAAACACCGTCGAGTGCGCCCACACCTTCATCCCCTGGCGGTGCGCCTCAGTGGTGATCTTCGCGACGAGATCCGCGGGAAGGTCCGCGTAGATCTTGATCGCCGTCGCGCCCGTGGCCTTTGCGTCGCGCACGGCCGCCGAAATATCGGTTGTCGGGGTGATCCCCTTCATCCAGGCGACCTCGCCCGGCGTTCCGCCGTGCGCGGATGCGCCCGTGCGCGGGTCGCGGAAGAAACTCGGGCCGGCCATGAGCGAGGCGTAGTAGATCCGCGGCATTGCCGAATTCGCGCGGCGCGCCGTCTTTGCGAGTGACTTCAGCACGATCGCGTCGCCGGCCATGTCGCGCACGCTCGTGATGCCTCCCAGCAGCGCGCGCGCGAGCCGCTCCGCCGCGTGGGCGTCCTGGCCTTTGGGGTCCGTTGCATTGTGCACGTGCGCGTCGATCAGCCCGGGAATCACGAACTTCCCGCTGAGGTCCACGATGCGCACGTCGCGCGGCAACGGGCGGTTTCCCGTTTCGAATATCGCCTCGATGACGCCGCGCTTGACGAGGATCGTCTGCCCCTGGAGCGGGGGCGCGCCCGTGCCGTCGATCACCGTCGCGTTGGTAAACGCGATGTGCGCAAGAGTATCGGAGCGCGCCTGCACGCCCGGGGAACGCGCCGCGCCGGTCAGCCCGCCGGGAAGCGCGACAATCGCCCCCAACGCCGCAACGGTCGTGAGAAATCTGCGGGTATGGTTCACCCGCGAAAAATACTACTCGAGCATCATCTCCGCAGAACTCGCGCTCTTCGACTGGCGCACGAGCACGAGGAGGGGGATGAGGGCCAGCACGAGCAGCGCCGCGATGATGTAGCTGTGTGAGTACGCGATCACGCTTGCCTGGCCGAAGATCTCGCGGTCGATCACGGCGTAGGCACGGTGCATGGCCGTGCCGGCGTCGGCGCCGCGCGCCGCGAACCCGCGCGCGAGCATGTTCACTCGCCCGAGGCTGCCGGGATCGGTCGTCGTGATGTGCGCGGCGAGCACGGCTTTCGCCTGCACCGTGTCGTGCGAGACGATGGTCGCGACGCCCGCGATCCCGAGCGACCCGCCCAGCTGGCGGAAGAAGTTGTACAGGCCGGTCGCCTGCGGCAGCTCGCCTCGCGGAAGGTCTGCGAGCGTGAGCGTCGTGAGCGGCACGAACATGAGGCCCAGTCCGATGCCGCGGAGGATGAGCGGCACGACGAAATCGCCGCTCCCGCTGTCGCCGGTGATCTCCGAGAGCTGCCACATCGCGAGCGCGAACGTCGCCGCGCCGATGGCGATGAGCAGGCGCCCGTCGAACTTCGTCGTGAGGCGGCCGACGACCCACATCGAGACCGCCGTCGCGAGCGCGCCCGGGAGCAGGACGATCCCCGTCTGTTCCGCCGTCATGCGCAGGTTGTTCTGCATGAACACGGGCAGCGTGAACACCGACGCATAGAGGCCGACGCCCATCACGATGCCGAGCACCGTGCCGACCCACATCGGCCGGTGTCGCAGCACGCGGAAGTCGATGACCGGATGGTCGGTGGTGAGCTCGCGCCACGCGAGCGCAATGCCGCCGACGCCCGCGATGATCGCCAGCGCGATCATCAGCTTCGACGCGAACCAGTCGTCGCGCTGGCCGTACTCGAACAGGTACTGGAGCGACGACACGCAGACGATGAGCAGCCCGATGCCGGTGTAGTCCACGGACGCGGCGCGCTTCTGGTGCTTGGAATCGTGGACGTACGTGCCGATCATGAACGCCGCGAGGATTCCAAGCGGTACGTTGATGTAGAAGATCCAGGGCCAGCTGTAGTTGTCGGTGATCCAGCCGCCGAGCGTGGGGCCGATTGTCGGGCCGACCATCACGCCGAGGCCGAAGAGCGCCATCGCCATGCCTGCCTCTTCGGGCGGGAACGTCTCGAGGAGCACCGCCTGCGACACGGTCATGAGCGCGCCGCCGCCGACGCCCTGCACGACGCGCCAGAAAATGAGCAGGGCGAGCGAATGCGCCGCGCCGCAGAAGAAACTCGACGCCGTGAAGATGACGATGGACCCCACGAAGTAGCGCTTGCGGCCGAACATCCCGCCGAGCCAGCCCGTGAGCGGCATGACGACGACGCTCGCGAGGATGTAGCCGGTGGAGACCCACGCGATTTCGTCGAGCGAGGCACCCAGGTTCCCCATCATGTCGGGGAGCGCGACGTTGACGATCGAACTGTCGATGACCTGGAGCAGCGCCGCGAGCACCACCGCGAAGGCGATGATGTACTTGTGCGACTGCGCGGGCTCGGCGCCGTGCGGCTCGTGGGCAGATGACGCAGCTCCCGCAGGCGCGGCGGGTGCGGCGGTTT
>Ga0070691_10001144_pt1 | contig 11034 bp, 7 predicted proteins | sample KBSK1101metaG_FD_64673 | JGI IMG/M metagenome (GOLD analysis project Ga0070691, IMG submission 64673) | Corn, switchgrass and miscanthus rhizosphere microbial communities from Kellogg Biological Station, Michigan, USA - KBS K1-10-1 metaG | ecosystem: Host-associated > Plants > Roots >... | reverse complement strand
CCAGGTAGTTGGCGCGGGTCAGCGGATTGACGCGGCCCTCGAAGTTGCGGTTGCCCGACAGCACCGAGCAGACCACCAGGTCGCCGTCGCCGATCGCCTTGGTGACGGGATCGTTCAGCGGGCCGGAGTTGCCGATGCACGAGGTGCAGCCGTAGCCCACCAGGTTGAAGCCGATCCTGTTGAGGTCCTTCGACAGGCCGGCGGCGTCGAGATACTCGGTCACGACCTGCGAGCCGGGGGCCAGCGAGGTCTTCACCCATGGCTTCACCTTGAGGCCGTGCTTGACCGCGTTGCGCGCGATCAGGCCGGCGCCCAGCATGACGTAGGGGTTCGAGGTGTTGGTGCACGAGGTGATGGCCGCGATCACCACGTCGCCGTGGCCGAGGTCATAGTCGGTGCCGTCGCACTTGGTGCGCTTGCCGGTGTCCTTGCGGTCGAACTCCTTCTCCATGTTCGCCGCGAATTCCTGCGCGGCGTTGCTCAGCGACACGCGGTCCTGCGGGCGCTTCGGCCCGGCGAGGCTCGGCACCACGTCGCCCATGTCGAGCTCGAGCGTGTCGGTGAACACCGGCTCGGGCGCCTTCTTCGAACGCCACAGGCCCTGCTTCTTGGCGTAGACCTCGACGATCTTGGCGGCGGCGCCGCGGTTGGTCGTCTTCATGTAGCCCAGCGTGACCTCGTCGATCGGGAAGAAGCCGCAGGTCGCGCCGTACTCCGGCGCCATGTTGGCGATGGTCGCGCGGTTGGCGAGCGGCATCTCGGCCAGACCCTCGCCGTAGAACTCGACGAACTTGCTGACCACGCCCTTCTTGCGCAGCATCTGCGTGACGGTGAGCACGAGGTCGGTCGCGGTCGCGCCTTCCGGCAGCTTGCCGGTCAGCTTGAAGCCCACGACCTCGGGGATCACCATCGGCTGCGGCTGGCCCAGCATCGCGGCCTCGGCCTCGATGCCGCCGACGCCCCAGCCCAGCACGGCCAGGCCATTCACCATCGTGGTGTGGCTGTCGGTGCCGACCAAGGTGTCGGGATAGAGCGTCGTCTCCTTGCCTTCCTTCTTCGAGAACACGACCTGCGACAGGTACTCGAGGTTGACCTGGTGGCAGATGCCGGTGCCCGGCGGCACGACGCGGAAGTTGTCGAACGCCATCGCGCCCCAGCGCAGGAACTGGTAGCGCTCGAGGTTGCGCTCGTACTCGAGCTTCACGTTGGCGCCGAAGGCCGAGTTGTTGCCGAAGTTGTCGACGATCACCGAATGGTCGATCACGAGGTCGACCGGCACCAGCGGATTGATCTTCTTGGCGTCGCCGCCGAGCTTGGTCATGGCGTCGCGCATCGCGGCCAGGTCGACGACGGCGGGCACGCCGGTGAAGTCCTGCATCAGCACGCGCGCGGGACGGAAATTGATCTCCTTGGTCGATTTGCCGCCATTCTTCACCCAGTCTGCGAAGGCGGCGATATCGGCCTTCTTGACGGTCGTGCCGTCCTCGTGGCGCAGCAGGTTTTCCATCAGGACGCGCAGCGAGAAGGGCAGGCGGGAGAGATCGCCGACCTCCTTTTCGACCGCCTTGAGGCTGAAGTAGGTGTAGCTCTTGCTGCCAACCTTCAGGGATTTGCGGGCCTTGAAGCTGTTGGGATGGGCGGCAGCCATTGTTGGTACTCCTGGGATCGGATTTGTGCGGTCGGGGGCAAAATAGGGGCAGGGACCGGCACAGGCAATCGGCGGATGCAGCCCGCGGTGCGGTGTGCCAAATTGCCGACATGCGACGCGAAATTCTTCAGTTTTTGGGGGCTTTTGCAGCCCTCGCGACAGTGTCGGCGCTGGCGGTCCCGGGGATCGCCCACGCCCAATTGCATGGTGGTCCGGATTGGGACAGCGGCGCCCGCAGCCCCTCGCCGTCGCCTTTGCCCAGCATCACGTCGAGCAATCAGAACGCCACGCTCGACCAGCTCAACAAGATCCTGCGGGCCTCGCAGCTCTCGCCGACCGATCGCACCTTCTATCTCAGCGTGCGCGCCTTCCTGCTGAGCCGGCTCGGCCGTGAGGCCGACAGCCAGAAGGACATCGCCGAGATGGACAAGGTCGCGCCCAAGACCTGGCCGATCATGTTGTGGAGCACGATGCCCGGACTGGCCGGCGGCGGCGACCGCGCGGCGGCGCTACGCACCCTGGACCATGGTCTCGCGCGCAAGCCCAACGATGCGTGGCTGCTCGTGGCGCAGGCCCAGGTACTGATGCAGATCGCCGATTTTTCGAAAGCCACGGGCACGCTCGACACCGCGGTCGCCAGCGCCACCGGGCCGCTCGACCGGCGGATGGCGGTGTTCTACCGCGGCCACGCCAATTTCAACCTCGGCAACTACCCGCAGGCGGCGGAGGACTTCACCACCTCGCTGGATGGCCTGACCACCGCCAAGGCGCGGATGAGCGGCGATCTCTGGCGCTACGCGGCGCAAGTCCACACCAGGCAGGACGCCCGCGCGACCCTGAACAAGGATCTCGGCAACGAGAACCTCTACGAATGGCCAGGTCCGATCGCCAAGTTCCTGCTCGGCAAGATGCCGGCGGGTGAACTCGAGGTCGCGGCCGAGTCCGACGAGACCGCCAAGAAGACCAACGGCAAGTGCTCGGCGGCGTTCTTCGTCGGCATGGATGCCGTGCGGCGCGGCGACAAGCAGCGCGCGCGCGAGCAGCTCCAGCTCGCCCAGGCGCGCTGCCCGACCGTATCGCAATACAATTGGGCGGCCTCGAGCGAGCTCAAGCGGCTCTAGGCGGCGTCAGCCGGCCAGCGCCAGCGGCGAGACGAAGCGGGCGATCTCCGAGACGACGTGCAGCGGCTGCTGAAGGTGCGGGCTGTGGCCGCAGCCCGGGATCAGCCGGGTCTCGCAATAGCCGCCGACCTTGCCGGCGATGATGCCGAGCTGCAGCTCGCTGCCGTAGTCGTCGTCCTCGCCCTGGATCGCCTGCACCGGCACCTCGACGCCGGGCAGCCGGCCGTTGGCGTCCATCGGCTCGAAGCCCGGCGCCACCCAGGCGTCGGACCACAGGCGGAACGCACGGTCGACATTGTCGCCGTGATACTTCAGCAGGCGCTGGCGCAGGTCGCCCGACGCAAAGGCCTCGCGCGCGCGATGGATGGCGGCGATGCAGACCGGCTCGTTGATCGCGTGCGCGGCGATCGTCACCACCGCGCGCAGCGGCGCGGGATCGGCGGCGGCATAGTTGAGCGCGATCGTGCCGCCGTCGCTGTGGCCGACCAGCACGCAATCCTCGACCCCCGCCGCCGCCAGCAGCCGCGGCAGCACGACGTCGGCCTCGATCTCCATGTAGGCGAGGCCGGGCTCGGCCGGCCACGGGCTCGACCGGCCGTAGCCCGTGCGGTCGTAGACGATGCCGGAGCAGGCCGTGGCGTCGCAAAGCCTCTGCGGGAAGTCGCGCCACATCTCGATGCAGCCCAAGCCCTCGTGCAGGAAGATCAGCGTCGTGCGTTCGAGGCCGTCGTTGCGGGTGGGCACGAGCCGGCGCAGCCGCAAGCTGCGGTCGCCGAGGTCGATGAACTCGTCCTTGTGGGTCACCCTTCAGGTGTAGCCGGGCGCTGTCGCCGTGAGAAGGTGCCAATCGCGGCCGGCAGGATGGTGAGGAACAGGAACGGTGCCAGCAACATGCCGCCCACGATCACGATGGCGAGCGGGCGCTGGACCTGGCTGCCGATCGCCGTCGAGAAGGCGGCGGGCAGCAGGCCGACGCAGGCCGCCACGCAGGTCATCAGGACGGGCCGCATCTGCTGCTCGCAGGTGAGCGCCAGCGCCGGCTCGCGCTCGAGGCCGGAGGCGACCAGGCGGTTGAAGCAGCCGACGACCATGATGCCGTTCATCGCCGCGATGCCGAACAGCGCCACGAAGCCGATGGCGGCCGAGATGCTGAACGGCATGCCGGCGAGCGTGAGCGACAGGATGCCGCCGGTCAGCGCCATCGGGATGGCGCTCGCCGCCAGCAGCGTATCCGTGAGCGTGCCGAAGCTCACGTAGAGCAGCAGGAAGATGAGCGCGATCGCCACCGGCACGGCGATGGCCAGGCGGTCGATGGCATTCTGGAAATTCTCGAAGTCGCCGGCCCATTCGAGGCGATAGCCGCTCGGCAGGACGACGTCGTGGGCGACTTTCTCCTGGGCCTCGAGCACGGCGCCACCGAGGTCGCGGCCGCGCACCGAGAACTTCACCGGCACGAAGCGCTCCTGCTGCTCGCGGTAGATGTAGAAGGCGCCCGCGGCCAGGCCGATGTTGGCGACCTCGCCCAACGGCACCTGGACGATGCCGCCGGCGGGGTTCTGCGCGCCGATGGTCAGGTGACGCAGCGACTCCATGTTCTGGCGAAACTGCGGCGCCAGCCGGACCAGCATCGGGAAGTGGCGGTCGCTGCCGTTCTCGTAGAGATCGCCCGCCGCCTGGCCGCCGACGGCGGCCTGGATGGTGGCGTTGATGTCGCCCGGCGACAGGCCGTAGCGGGCGGCACGATCGCGGTCGATGTCGATGCGGATCGTCGGCTGCCCCACCAGCGGCGGCACGGCGACGTCCTTGATGCCGCTCACTTTCTCCAGGACGTTGCGGACCTCGATCGAGAGCTTGTGCAGGCGGTCGAGGTCCGGCCCGATGATCTTGATGGCGTTCTCCGCGTCGATGCCGGACGCCGCCTCCTGCACGTTGTCCTGGATGTATTGCGAGAAGGCGTAGTTCACGCCGGGGACGGCCTTGCGCAGCGCGTCGGCCATCTGCGAGATCAGCGTCTCCTTGTCGAGGCCCTTGCGCCATTTGTCGGCCGGCTTCAGCGGCACGAAGAACTCGCCGTTGGAGAAGCCGTCGGGATCGGTGCCGTCGTCGGGCCGCCCGTTCTGCGAGACCACGGTCTCGACCTCGGGGAAGCTCTTGACCACGCCGCGCATCTTGTTGACGTAGATGTTGGCTTCCTCGAGCGACACCGAGGCCGGCATCGTCGCCCGCATCCAGATGTTGCCCTCCTCGAGCTTGGGCAGGAACTCGAGGCCGACGGTGCTGCCCGCCATGACGGTGACCGCCGCGAGGACGCCGCCGGCGGCGAGCGCCCAGCGCCGGCGACCGAGGATTACGGCGATCAGCCGCCGATAGCTCCGCCGCAGGACACGCACGACGATCGTCTCGACCTCGGAGACCTTCTCCGGCAGCAGCAGGGCGGCGAGTGCCGGCGAGACGGTGAAGGTGGCGAGCAGGCCGCCCGACAGGGCGTAGGCGTAGGTCTTGGCCATCGGCCCGAAGATGTGACCCTCGACGCCCGACAGGGTGAACAGCGGCAGGAAACCCGCGATGATGATGGTGGCGGCGAAGAAGATCGCCTTCGTCACTTCGCCGGCCGCCAGGTAGATGACGCCGATCTTGCCGACGAGATCCTTCGGCGGATCGAGGGCGGAGGGCCGGTGGCCGGCGCTGCGCTCGGCGAGATGGCGGAAGATGTTCTCGACCATGATCACGGTGGCGTCGACGATGATGCCGAAGTCGATGGCGCCCATCGACAGCAGGTTGGCCGACTCGCCGTTCAGCACCAGGATCAGCACCGCGAACAGCAGCGCGAAGGGAATGGTCGCCGACACGATCAGCGCGCTGCGCAGGTCGCCCAGGAACAGCCACTGGATCAGGAAGATGAGCACGACGCCCATCAGCATGTTGTGCAGCACCGTGTGGGTGGTGATGTTGACCAGCGCGCTGCGGTCGTAGATTCGCTCGATGTGCACGCCGGGCGGCAGGACGCCCGAGGAGTTGATCTTGTCGACCTCGGCCAGCACGCCCTGGAGGGTCGGCATCGTCTCCGCGCCGCGCCGCATCAGCACGATGCCTTGGACGATGTCGTTGTCGTCGTTCTGGCCGGCGATCCCCAGCCGCGGCTGGTTGCCGACCGACACGGTGGCGATGTCGGACACCAGCACCGGCGTGCCGTTGCGCGCCGACACCAGCGTGTTGCGGATGTCGTCCATCGAGCGGATCTGGCCGACCGAACGGACGATCGCCGACTGCGAGCCGATGTTCACCGTGTTGGCGCCGATGTTGATGTTGGCGTTGTTCAGCGCATCGAGTGCCTGCTTCAGGGTCAGTCCGTAGGCCAGCAGGCGGTCGAGGTCGATGGTGATGTCGAAGGTCTTGGTCTTGCCGCCCCAGCCGGTGACGTCGATCACGCCGGGCACCGCCTTGAAGCGGCGCTCGAGCACCCAATCCTCGATCGTCTTGAGGTCGGTGACGGAATAGCCGGGCGGGCCGACGACGCGGTAGCGGAATATCTCGCCGATCGGGCTGGTCGGCGACAGCACCGGCTGTACGCCGTTCGGCAGGCTGCCGATCTGGCTCAGCCGGTTGATGACGTACTGCGAGGCCTGCTGGTAGGTGGTGTCGTAGGTGAACTGCACCTTGACGTCGCTGAGGCCGAACAACGAGATCGTGCGCACCGCCTGGACGTAGGGAATGCCGGCCATCTGGATCTCGATCGGGATCGTGATGTAGCGCTCGATCTCCTCGGCCGACTGGCCGGGGTTCTGGGTGATGATGTCGACCAGCGGCGGTACCGGGTCGGGATAGGCCTCGATGTTGAGCGTCCTGTAGGCGAACAGGCCGCCCACCATCAGCACGACGCCGAGGATGATCACCAGGATGCGCTGCTTGAGCGCGGTGGCGACGATGGCATGCATGACGGGATCTCGGGGGCCGGCGGCGGCGCGTCAGTCGCGCGCGGCGGCGCGGTCGATGAACAGGGTGCCGCTGGCCACGACCGTCTCGCCGACCTCGAGGCCCTTGCGGACCTCGACCATGCCGTTGACGGTGTCGCCGACCTCGATCGGGCGCGTCACCACGACCTTCTGGTCGGGCCGGGCGACCCACACGCGGGCCTGCGCGCCTTCGTAGATCACCGCGTCGGCCGGCACGGCGGCCCTCTGCCGGGCCACGCCGGAGATGATGCGGAAGGTCGCGAACATCTCGGGCAGCAGTTCACGCCCGGGGTTGGCGATCTCGGCGCGCACCGGCAGGCGCCGCGTCGCGGGATCGAGCGCCGGCGCCACGTAGGCGAGCGTGGCCTTGAACGTGCGGTTCGGATAGGCCAGCACCGAGACCTCGACCGGCTGGCCGACCTTCATGCGCGGCGCGTCCGATTCGCGGACGTTGGCGATCAGCCATACCGTGTCGAGGTTGCCGACCGTGAACACCGGGTCGGAGGCGCCGACGTTGATGTACTGGCCGAGGCCGACCTTGCGCTGGATGACGGTGCCGCCGATCGGCGCGGTCACGATGGTCTCGGCGCCGATCTGGTCGCTCTTCTCGAGACGGTCGATCTCGGCGTCGGAGCGGCCGAGGATGCGCAGGCGGTTGCGCACGGCGCCCAGCGCGATCTCGGCGGAGCGCATGTCGCCCTGCGCGGATACCAGATCGGACTGCGCCTGTTCGAGGTCCTTCAGCGCGCCGCCGCGGATGGCGAGCAGCTCGCGCTGGCGCGCTTCGATGGTCTTGGCGAGCGCCAGCCTGGACTTCGCCTTCTCGACGCCGGCGACCGCGGTCACCAGGTCGTTCTGGCCCTGCACGAATTCGCTGGCCTCGATGGCGAACAGCGGCGCGCCGGCTGCGACCTTGTCGCCGGGCTTGGCGATCAGGCGGCTGACCCGGCCGGAGTAGGGCGAGAAGACCGGCGTGGTCGTGTCCTCGTTGACGGCGATCTTGCCGTCGGTCGCGCGCTCGTCGCGGAACGCGACCTCGCGCACCGGCACGAGCTTCAGGCTGCCCCACTGCGTCTCCGACGGACGGAAAGCGCCGTCGGCTTCGGAGACCACCTTGTCGGCACGCGCCACGGCGTTGCTCGGCCCGCCGTTGAGCACCCAGAAGCCGACGCCGATCACGGCCACGAGCACCGCGCCCGCGACCAGCAGGCGATGATGCCGGAGGCGCTTCATCAACGAAGGGTTGGAGTCGATGGTCATGGGACCGCGTTGGGGCAGGGTAAAGCGCAGGTGCGCGAGGACCCCAAGCTAGGCCTTTCCTATTACATCAACCTGACGGGGCGGTTTCGCAGGCGGCGTGTTAGGCTCGGCCGCTTAGTTCGAACTCCGGCATGGGCGCCCACCAATGCGAGTGCTGATCGTCGAGGACAATCCAGAGCTGGTGTCTCTGCTGATCAAGGGGCTCGGCAAGGGCGGGCTTTCCGCCGATTCCGTCGGTACGGTCGGCGATGCGCTGCATGTGCTCGCGACGATGAAATATGCCGCGATCGTGCTCGATCTCGGCTTGCCGGACGAAGACGGCCTCATCCTGCTGCGGGACATTCGCCGGCGCGGCGATTCGACGCCAGTGCTGGTGCTGACCGCGCGCGACGGCGTCACCGATCGGGTGACCGGCCTGCGCGAGGGCGCCGACGACTATCTGCCCAAGCCGTTTGCGATGGAGGAGCTGGTCGCGCGCCTGCAGGCGCTGTTGCGCCGCCCCGGCAACCTGCTCGGCCGGCTGCTCACCTTCGGCAACGTCTCGCTCGACACCGACGGACGACAGGTCTTCGTCGCCGGCACGCCGCGCGCGTTCCCCGCGCGCGAGACGGCGGTGCTCGAGATCCTGCTGCGGCGCGGCGGCAACGTCGCACCCAAGCGGCTGTTCGAGGACCACCTGTTCGGCCTGTCGGGCGACGTCGGCTCGAACGCGGTCGAGGTCTACGTCCATCGCCTGCGCAAGATGCTGGGCGACGCCGGCGCCACGGTGAAGATCCACACGGTGCGCGGCGTGGGCTATCTGATGGCCGAGGAAAAGGCCACCGGGTGATGGTCCGCTTCCGCTCCATCATCACCCGCATGGTGGCGCTGCATGTCCTGGCGATCGGGGTCACGTCGATCCTGATGCCGCTGGCGCTCTACTGGCTGCTCAACGAAGCCGCCAACAACCTGCATCGCGACGCGCTGCGCAGCCAGGCCTACACGATCGGCAGCTTCCTGCGGCCGCAGCCCGACGGCCGGCTGCTGCTCGACATCCCGCCCGAGGTGCGGCCGCTCTACTCCGGCGGCTACGGACTCTACGCCTATGCCGTGCTCGACACCGACAACAAGGTGCTGTTCTCCTCGCGCCTCGACGGCGGCGCGCTGTTCACGCCCGACGAGCAGTCGATGCGCGACTGGTACATCCGCCGCGGCACCAGCGGCGCGGTGTTGTTCGGCGTCAGCGTCCCGCGCCCGGTGGGCGAGCACGTCTACTGGATCCAGGTCGGCCAGGACCTGGCGCATCGCGACGTCATCATCGACGACGTCGTGGCGTCGTTCTTCCCGCGCGTGGCATGGATCACTTTTCCGATCCTGCTGCTGCTGCTGGCCTTCGACATCCTGATCTTCCGCCGCGCGCTCGACCCGGTGCGCGAGGCGTCGATGACGGCGGCGGCGATCGGCCCGCAGCGCACCGAACTGCGCCTGCCCGAGCAGGCGATGCCGGTCGAGATCGCGCCGCTGGTCCACGCCGTCAACCAGGCGCTCGACCGCCTCGAGACCGGCTTCCGGGCGCAACGCGACTTCACCGCCGACATGGCGCACGAGCTGCGCACGCCGCTGGCCATCGTGCGCGCGCGCGTCGATTCTCTCGAGGGCGGCCCGGTGCGCGACGCGCTGCGCGCCGATCTCGTCAACATGACGCGCACCGTCAACCAGGTGCTCGACATCGCAGAGCTCGAGGGCTTCATCGTCGCCACCGACGCGCGGGCCGACCTCCACGAAGTGTGCGCCGATGCCGTGGGCTTCATGGCGCCGTTCGCCGTCGAGATGTCGAAGACCATCGCGCTCACCGGCGTGTCCGGACCGGTCTGGGTGCATGGCCATGCCGAGGCGCTGTTCCGCGCCGTGCGCAACCTGATCGAGAACGCGATCCGTCATACGCCGGTGGACGCGTCGATCGAGGTCGAGGTGGCGGCCGACGGCGTGGTGCGCGTGAGCGACGACGGACCGGGCATCCCGGAAGCCGACCGCGAGCGCATCTTCCGCCGCTTCTGGCGGCGCGACCGCGCCAAGGGCGACAGCCGCGGCCTGGGATTGGCCATCGTCGCCCGCGTGGCCGAGGCGCACGACGGCAGCGTCTCCGTCGACAACGCCGCCGGCGGCGGCGCGGTGTTCACGCTCAGGCTGCGGCCGGCATCTTCTTCGGCACCGGCGGCGTGAATCGGTAGGCGGCACCCAGGCGGTTCCAGGCGTTGATGTTGGCGACGGCGACGGAGAGCCACATGAGCTCGCTCTCGCTGAAGTGCGCGCGCGCCCTTGTGTGGACTTCGTCCGATACCGTCCCGCCCGGCAGGCGCGCCAGCGCCTCGGCCCAGGCCAGCGCCGCGCCCTCCTTGTCGGAGAACACGCCGGCCTCTTCCCACGCGGCGACCAGGTCGATCTTTTCGGCCGCGATGCCGAGCCGGCGCGCGACATTGAGATGGATCTGCAGGCAGAAGGCGCACTTGTTGATCTGGGACACCCTGAGCTTCGCCAGCTCGACGATCGACTTGTCGAGGCCGGACTCGTCGACTGCCTTGCCCATGGCGAGCAGGGCGGCATGGGCGGCCGGGGCGGCCTTGGCGAAAGCATCGTAGGTGAGGCGAGGGTCGGACATCGTGGGCTCCTCGAGGATATTCGAGCTCTGATATGTGGGCGGAGTGCTTTGCTTGGCAAGGCGGGAGGCCGCGTCTACGCTCCGGCAAAACACGAGGAAACTTATGCCCGGGCATTACGATACTCTGGAGACGCGGGCCCCCGCCGAGCGCGAGAAGGCGCTGATGCAGGCCCTGCCGCAGCAGGTCGCCCATGCCAAGGCCAATGCGCCGTTCTTCGCCGGGTGGCTGAAGGACGTCGATCCCGCGGCCGTCACCTCGCGTGCGGCGCTGGCGAAGCTGCCGGTGCTGCGCAAGTCGATGCTGGGCGAGGTCCAGAAGAAGGATCCGCCGATGGGCGGCCTCATCACCCTGCCGATCGGCAAGGCGCGCCATGTCTTCATGTCGCCCGGCCCGATCTTCGAGATCGATACCGA
>Ga0070691_10001142_pt1 | contig 11036 bp, 9 predicted proteins | sample KBSK1101metaG_FD_64673 | JGI IMG/M metagenome (GOLD analysis project Ga0070691, IMG submission 64673) | Corn, switchgrass and miscanthus rhizosphere microbial communities from Kellogg Biological Station, Michigan, USA - KBS K1-10-1 metaG | ecosystem: Host-associated > Plants > Roots >... | reverse complement strand
GCGAACGCGGCCACGGCTTTGGCGCTGGCCGCATCCTTGATGCCGAAACCCACGGCGACCGGCACCTTTGCGCGTGCACGAAGGGCCTCCACCCGTTGCGCGATGTCCTGCGATGACAACTTCGCCGCGCCGGTGACGCCGGCGAACGACACGTAATAAAGATACCCTTCGGCCGCTTCGACCGCGCGCGCAAGCCGCGCATCGGACGTCGTCGGCGCGACGAGCAGGATGCGTTGCAAGCCGGCGTCGCGTAGTGGCTGCAATGTCCCGTCTTCCTCGATCGGGCAATCGACCACCAGCACGCCGTCCACGCCGGCATCGACAGCCTTGCGGGCAAAGCGTTCGATGCCGTGGATGGCTATCGGATTCAAATAGCCCATCAGCACGACGGGCGTCGCATCGTCGCGCGTGCGGAATGCGCGCACCCAGCCGAGGATGTCGGCAACGCCGACCTTGTTGCGCAGCGCGCGTTCGTCGGCGTGCTGGATCACCGGGCCGTCGGCCATCGGATCGGAAAACGGCACGCCGAGTTCGATGACGTCGGCACCACTTTCCACCAGCGCGTGCATCAGCCCAGCCGTCGCGTCCGGAAGCGGATCGCCTGCGGTGATGAAGGGGATCAGTGCGACGCGCTGTTGCGCGCGGAGCGCGGCAAATTTGTTGGATATGCGATTCATTCGTGAAGGGACGAGGGGTGAGTAACGAGGGCGCATTTCCGACGCGATTCGGCCGCGGATGCACCCGGGATTCCGAAGGACTCTCCAACGGGCATGCTTTCGCGACGGCTTCGTTGCCAGAGACGCGCAATCAGAGCGCCCTCGCTACTATCCCCTCGTTCCTTGCTCCTCACAACGTGATCCCCTCACGCTCCGCGATCGTGTGCACATCCTTGTCGCCGCGGCCGGACAGGTTGCACAGGATCAGCTTGTCCCGCGGCAATTCGCGCGCCAGCTTGATCGCCTGCGCCACCGCGTGGCTGGATTCCAGCGCCGGCAGGATGCCCTCGGTTTCGCACAACACATGGAATGCAGCCAGCGCTTCGTCGTCGCTGATGCCGACGTATTCCGCGCGCCCACTGTCTTTCAGGAACGCGTGCTCGGGGCCGACACCCGGATAATCGAGCCCCGCGGAAATCGAATGGGTTTCGGTGATCTGGCCATCGTCGTCGCACAACACGTACGTGCGGTTGCCATGCAGCACGCCGGGTCGGCCCGCGGCCAGCGAAGCGGCGTGATGGCCGGTCGCGATGCCTTCGCCTGCCGCCTCGGCACCGACGATGCGTACGTCGCGATCGTTGAGGAACGCGTGAAACAAGCCGATTGCGTTCGAGCCGCCGCCCACGCACGCGGTCAGCACGTCGGGCAGGCGTCCGAACTGCTCCAGCATCTGCGCGCGCGCCTCGCGCCCGACCACCGCGTTGAAGTCGCGCACCATCATCGGGTACGGGTGCGGCCCCGCGACCGTGCCGATGATGTAGAACGTGTCGGCGACGTTGGTCACCCAGTCGCGCAGAGCCTCATTCAACGCATCCTTCAAGGTTTGCGAACCGGATGTCACCGGCACGACCTCCGCGCCCAGCAACTTCATCCGGTACACGTTGATCTTCTGGCGCTCGATGTCGACCGCACCCATGTAGACCACGCACTTCATCCCGAAACGCGCGCACACCGTGGCGGTGGCGACGCCGTGCTGGCCCGCGCCGGTTTCGGCGATGACGCGGCGCTTGCCCATCGCACGGGCGACCAGCGCCTGGCCGACGGTGTTGTTGATCTTGTGCGCGCCGGTGTGGTTCAAATCCTCGCGCTTCAGCAGGATCTGCGCGCCGCCGAGCTTTTCCGACAGGCGCCTGGCGTGATAGATCGGCGACGGGCGGCCGACGTAGTGTTTCAGATCGTCGGCGAACTCCTGCTGGAACGCCGGATCATCGCGCAGGCGCGTGTACGCGGCAGTCAGCTCTTCCAGCGGCGCGATCAGCGTTTCTGCGACGAACGTGCCGCCGTAAGGACCGAAGCGGCCGTGCGCATCGGGATAAGCGTGGTAATCCTCGATCCTGGGCATGGCCGTCACCATCGCGGGCATCGTTGCGTGTGCGTCTTTCACCCTATCGCAACGCTGCACCCTGCAAAAGCGATAAGATCGCATGCACCTGTCAGGAAAACTCACACATTCATGGCCCGCTGCCTGCCCTCATTGAATGCACTGCGCGCCTTCGAAGCCGCGGCGCGGCTGGGAAGCACGACCCGCGCCGCCGCCGAGCTGCACGTGACCCATGGTGCGGTGAGCCGTCATATTCGCGCGCTGGAATCCGATCTGGGCACGGCGCTTTTCATCCGCGAGGGGCGGGGACTGTCGCTGACTGCCGCCGGTCGGCGGTTGCGCGACGGCGCCTCGGGTGCCTTCGACCAGTTGCGCTCGTGCTGCGATGAAGTGCGCCGCGAAACCAGCCGGGCGCCATTGGTACTCGGCTGTTCCGGCAGCGTGCTCGCGCGCTGGGTCATCCCGCGGCTGGAACGATTGAGGCGTGACTTGCCGTCACTGCAACTGCACTTGTCAGCGGTCGAGGCCACGCCCTCCCCTTCAATGCCGGGCTTGGGCGCCACGCTGCTGATTGCCGAACCGCCGTGGCCACCGACATGGCAAGTGCATGGACTGGCGCGCGAGCGCATCGGCCCCGTCTTGAGTCCGCGACATCCTCACTTCGCAATGCTGCGCAAGGCAAGCCTTGCCGCACTCGGCAAGGAAGCCTTGCTGCACACGTCGTCGCGCCCGCAGGCGTGGCCGGCGTGGGCACGCGCGCAGCGTATCGCGGTCGGCCGGCTGCACTTCGGCCAATGCTTCGAGCACCTGTACTACCTGCTGGAAGCCGCCGTGGCTGGCCTGGGCGTTGCGATCGCCCCACAACAACTCGTCGCCGACGATTTGATTGCCGGCAGGCTGGTGGCGCCGTGGGGATTCCGCGACACCCGTGCGAGTTGGGCGTTGTGCGCGCCCAAATCATCGGCCGACCCGCGACTTGCTGCGCTGGCGGCGTGGTTGAAGCGGGAACTTGCCGCCACCTGAAGCGCGGCGGGCATCAAAGATTCTGGCGCGCGCCCTGCTTCAACTGCTCGACGACCTCGGCCGTGAGTTCACCGAGAACGCCGCGACGCTGTTCGGGAATGTGCGCGGCGGGATCATGGTCGGCGAACACGTAATAGTCCAGCAGCTCGCGCCACGCAGCACGCTGTTCCGCGGGCAGCGCGCGGAAGGCCAGCAGGCAGTGGTACAGCGCGGCGCGGGCGTGGCCGCTGACGTAGCCCGGAACGTCCACCGGGTTCCACCAGTAGTTCACCAGCGCATTGAGTTGTTCGAGCGATTCGACATGATGCCACCACAACGGCGGAATGTAGATCGCGTCACCTTCGTCGAGGTCGGCGGCCTGTGCCGTGGCCAGCGCATCCTTGAGGCGCGGATAGCGCGGATCGTCCGGCCGATCGAGACGCGCCAGGCTGATTGCCGCACCGGTGGGCGCGTAATCCAGCGGCCCGACATACAGGTTCGGCAATTGCTCGGGCGGAAACAGCGTGAAGCGGCGGGTGCCGCACACCACGCAGGCGATGTTCTGCTGTGAGTCGAAATGCGTGGGCGTGACGGTGCGGTTGCCCAGCCACAGGCGCGGCTCGATGCGCGGATCGAGGAACGGCAGCGTGTGGTCGGCCAGCAACGCAGGCAGGCATTCGCGCAGCGGCACGCTCTGGATCACCAGCCCCGGCGCGTGCGCGCGCTGGCTGTACTTCGCGAGCCGCTGCAGGCCCAGCGTCAGCGGCACCTTGAAGTGCTGGTAGTTGAAATCGGAAAAATCCGGCGTGTAGCCGATGAGGCCCTCCGCTTCCGGTGCGATCAGCAACGTGGTGACGTCGGTGCCGCTGTCCAGTTCCGCCAGCCGTTGCGCGAACGCGGTGTCGGACTGGAGGGCCAGCTTCACGATCGGCCAGTCGCGCACCAAGCCGCGGATCACCATCGGCTTGCCGCGCGCGACCGCGGCGGCAAGATCGAACGCGCCCGGATCGCCCGCGTACTCCTCGATGGGCGCCGCGTCCGGCACCATCACCGTTGCCGCGCTCATGCGATCTCCGCATCCGCGGCGTGCACGGCCGCGAAAAACGCGCGCAACTTGGCGGCGTCCTTGATGCCGGGCGCGGATTCCACGCCGCTGGCGAGGTCGACCGCCCACGGCCGCACCGCACGGATCGCGTTGCCCACGTTCGACGGATTCAAGCCACCGGCCAGCAGGATCGGACGATCCAGATCCTGCGGAATGCGCGACCAGTCGAACGTCCTGCCGCGCCCGCCCTGCTGGCCGGGCGGATGGCCGTCCAGCACGAACCCGACCGCGCGCGGATGTTGCGCCGCCGTTGCCCGAACATCCGCGTCGCCATCCATGCCGATGGCCTTGATGTAACGCACGCCGAAGCGCTCGCAGAACGCCGCATCCTCGCTGCCGTGGAATTGCACGCGGTCCGGGTGCACCGCATCGACGATCGCGCGCACGCGTTCGGCGGGAAGGTCATGCGTCAATACCACCGCATCCACGAATGCCGGCAGCGCATCCCGAATCGCGCGTGCCCGTTCGATGGGCACGCAGCGCGGGCTGGTCGGCGTCATCACGATGCCGATCGCATCCGCACCCAACTCGCACGCAAGCAACGCGTCTTCGACGCGGGTGATGCCGCATATTTTCACGCGTGTGCGAAACATGGGTGCAATCCGGTCGCGCGCGTGGCGCGCTCCTACAAAGTGACTTCGGATGGAAGCTGCCATTTTGCCGGATACCGCGGGCCGATGAAGGTGAGACCTTGCGGCGTCGCGGTGACGCCCGCGATTTCGCGGTTGCGCGCCGCCAGCAGCTCCGCGATCCAAGCGACCGGCCGCTCGCCGCGACCGACTTCCAGCAGCGACCCCACGATGTTGCGCACCATGTGGTGCAGGAACGCGTTGGCTTCGACCTCGACGATCACCCGGTCGGTATTGCGCCGAACGCTGACGTGCGTGACGTTGCGCCGCGCATGGCGCGCCTGGCAGGACACCGCCCGGAACGATGAAAAGTCCCGCTCGCCGACCAGCGCCTGGGCTGCAACGTGCATCGCGTCTGTATCCAGCGGCACGCGCTCCCAGGACAGAAACCGCGCATCCAGCGCGGGCCGGATCGGCCGATTGAGGATCGCGTAACGGTAGCGCCGCGCGCGCGCCGAAAACCGCGCATGGAAGTCATCCGGCATCACTCGCGCCCAAAGCACCGCAACGGCGCGCGGCAGGCGGGTGGTGGCACCCAGCACCCACGCGCGCGGATCGCGCATCGCGTGTGTGTCGAAATGCACCACCTGGCAGCGCGCATGCACGCCGGCGTCGGTGCGGCCCGCGCAGGTCACCTCGACAGGATGGTCGGCGACGAACGACAGCGCCGCTTCCACTTCGGCCTGCACGCTCGGGCCGTGGCTCAGCCGCTGCCAGCCGAAGAAATCGGTGCCGTCGTATTCGATGCCCAGCGCGACCCGCATTGCCTCATGTCAGCCCGCGACGTCGGCCAGCAGGCGCTTGGCTTGGTCCTTCTGCGCCTGCGAACCTTCCTCGATCACTTCTTCGAGCATGGCACGCGCGCCGACCGGATCGCCCATGTCGAGGTAGGCGCGCGCGAGGTCGAGTTTGGTATCGACCGGATCGTCGGCGAATTCCTGTTCCGGCTCGGCCTCCGCCGCCACATCCGCAGCCAAGGTCGGCTCGGCCCGCCACGCCTCCATCACGGCTTCGACGTCGGGTTCCGTGCGCGCTGCGACAGGCATCGCACCATGATCCTCCGCAGGTTCGGGCGCGCGCTCGATGGGCGCTCGCACCACCGTCGCATCTTCATCCGCCGGCTGGTGCAATGCGGCCATGCCGTACGGGTCGCCGTGGTCTGCTGCGGGCAACTCGAACAACGGCAGGTGCGGCGCCAGTTCCTCGCCCATCGTCGCGACTTCCTGCCATTCGGGACCATGCGGATCGCTGACGTGCTCGCGCATCGCGGTAGCCGCGGCGACGAAACGCGCCTCATCCTCCTGGCCGTAATAGAACCGGCACAAGGCGAGATGCGCGGCAAGGTCTTCGGGATGCTCCGCCACCTGCGCCTGCAATACGGCCTCGTCCTCCGGCTCGACGAGTTGCGGCGCCACGTCGTCGGGATCGGCCAAGGGTCCGTGCGCCGCGAGCGGCGCTTCGCCGCCCCGCCGCTTGCGCAGCAGTCCAATCAGGATCAACGCCAATAGAACGCCCCCGGCGATCATCCATGTCAGGGGACGCTCGTACCACGACGCCGCGGCCCGCTGGCCTTTCGCGACGGCGGGCTTTGCGACGGCGGGCTTTGCGACGGCGGGCGCACTGGCGTTCGCCGTCGCGGTCGCCTGCACCGCACCCGCGCTCGTGCCCACAGCCGCGGCGCCCGTCTTGCCCGATTGCACGTCGGCTAGCTTGCGCTGCAGTTCGGCGATCGTCGCGTCCTTCATGCTCAACAGCTTGTCGGACTTTTCGGAAATGTCCTTCAGGCTGCGCACGCGCGATTCGAGATCGGCGTTGGACTGGTTGAGGCTGACCAGCGCGCCGCGATCGTTCTGCAACTTCTGCTGCAGACCGGTCACCGTTTCGCTGCCGGTGCCGCCGGCCACGCCAGGCCTGTTGCTGGTGCCCGTGCCTTCGCCGGTGGCCGGCACCAGCGACAGGTGATCCGAAGCCGGCGCGGATTCGCCGGGCTTGGGCGCCGCGTTCGCGGCGGCCTCCGCCGCCGTGCCCTGCACTTCGGTCGCCGGATGCGGACGTGCCGCACGCCAGCTTTCGTATTGGCGATGCACTTCGGCGTTGGCCTCGGCCACGCTGGTCTGGTCGATCACGTCGCGGGTCGGAATGCGCAGGATCGCGCCAGCCTTGAGATCGTTGATGTTGTCCTTGAAAAACGCCTCCGGATTCGCGGCCTTGATCGCCACCATCAACTGGTTGATGGTGACGTCCGAATTGCGGGTGGCATCCCTCGCGATGCCGTACAGCGTGTCGCCACGGTGCACCTCGACGCTCGCGGGCGGATTGCCCGGCTGAGCCGCGGACGGCGCAAGGACCGGCGCTGCCTGCGGCGCGGGACGCGGCGCCGGCGGTGGTGCCGGTGGCGCAGGCGGCGGAGCCGCGGGTTTTTCGGCAGCCGGCGGTCGGGCTTGCGGTTGCGGCGCGGGTTGTGCGAACGCCGACGACGGCGGCAACTGCGCCGGCTGCGCGGGCGGCGTCGCGGCGACCGGGGCACTCGCCACCGGCGCGGCCTGCACGCCCGGCGCGGGCGCGGCGATCACCGGGTTCAGCAGCACCACGAACTCGCGCACCTGCTTGCCCTCGCGCGTGTTCACCTGCAGCAGGAAATCGAGGTACGGATCGGTGATCGGCTGGCTGCTGGTGACCAGGATCAGCTTCTGGCCGTTGTTGTCCGTGACGACGTGGAACTGCAGCGTCCGGTCGGCCGGGGTGACCTGCAGCCCGGCGCGCGCGAAATCCTCGGCGGGCGCTAACCCGACGGTCAGGCCTTCGAGCTCGGTGAGGTTCTTCGGATGCAGCGGAATCGCGGCGACCAGGGGCTGGTTCAACGCCGACTTGACCTGGATCTGGCCCAACTGCAGCGCCCATGCCGGCGCAGCGGCCGTGGCCAGCAACGCGGCACATGCAACGCGGAGTTTCAAGTTCATGAAGCAAGACCCCCAGCGACGTGGAACGCGCCGGGGCTGCCCGTCAAGCAACGCCCCGCGCGAGCGCAAGGGTATTGCAGAATCCGCCAATCACCAAGCGGCTCGGGTCAGTGATCGACGGAAGTTGCGGATGCCGGCACACCCGCGGCCCGAAGCTTGGCCTGCAGCGCGGCGATTTGGGCATCGCGCTGCTGCAACTGTTTTTGCTGGGCGGCGTTCTGCTGTTCCATCTGCGTCACCTGCGCCTGCAGCGCCTCATTGCGCGCGCGCGCCGTCGCCAACTTGGCGTCGACATCCTTCACCTGGCCTTGCAGATGCGCCGGAGGCTCGGCGGAAGCGGACGCCGGCGGCGCCGCGATGGTTGCACTGAAGCATGCGGCGCAAAAGACCATGCCTCGCAAGAAGGTTTGACGCCTCATGTGTACCACCCCGCAGCGATCAGATGTATTCGCGGATCAGTATCTCCGCGATCTGCACCGCATTCAACGCCGCGCCCTTGCGGATATTGTCGGAGACGATCCACAGGTCCAGCCCGTTCGGGTGCGAGATGTCCTCGCGGATGCGGCCGACGAACACGGGATCCTTCCCGGACGCGTGGCCGACCGGGGTCGGATAGCCGCCGGGCTTGCGCTCATCGACCACCACCACGCCGGGCGCGCTTTCCAGCAGCGCACGCGCGCCGGCGGCATCGATCTTGTCGCGGGTCTCGATGTGCACCGCTTCGGAGTGTCCGTAGAAGACCGGCACCCGCACGCAGGTGGGATTCACCTGGATCGCGTCGTCTTCGAGGATCTTGCGGGTTTCCCACACCATTTTCATTTCTTCCTTGGTGTAGCCGTTGTCGAGGAAGACATCGATGTGCGGAATCACGTTGAACGCGATCTGCGCCGGAAATTTTTCAGCTTCCACGTCGTGGAAGTTCAGGAGCTCCGCTGTCTGCCGGCCCAGTTCTTCCATGCCGGAACGCCCGGCACCGGATACCGACTGGTAAGTCGCGACGTTGATGCGCTCGATGCCCGCGGCGCGGTGGATCGGCGCGAGCGCCACCAGCATCTGCATCGTCGAGCAGTTGGGGTTGGCGATGATGTTGCGGGCCGTGTATTCGGCGATCGCGTGGGGATTAACTTCGCTGACCACCAGCGGCACGTCGTCCACGTAGCGGTATTCCGAAGTGTTGTCGATCACCACCGCGCCGGCCGCGGCCGCGCGCGGCGCATGCTCGCGGCTGACCGAACCGCCGGCCGAGAAGAACGCGATGTCGATGCCATCGAAATCGTACTTCGCGAGGTCGCGCACGGTCACCTGTTTGCCTGCGAATTTCACCGTGCTGCCCGCGGAGCGTTCGCTCGCCACGGGCACGAATTCGCCGACCGGGAACTCGCGTTCCTCGAGGATGGCCAACAAGGTCTCGCCCACCGCACCGGTGGCGCCGACCATCGCGACGTTGTAGCGCTCTTGCCTGCTCATGGACACTCCAGTGGAAGAAAAGTCGCGCGCTTATAGACCTGTAAAGTCGCGCTTTCAGGACTGCAAAAAGTAAAGGGGAACCGCAACTGCCTTTTACGTTTCACCCTTTGCAGGGCGCGCAGCGCCCGACTTTACCCTTTGCCGCCTCGCCTTATTGGCTGGGATGCGCGGCTTCACCTCGCCCACATCACCGCACTGCGCCCGGTGCCGCAGCGCCTGGTCCATCAGCACCAGCGCCACCATCGCCTCGGCAATCGGCGTGGCACGGATGCCCACGCAGGGGTCGTGGCGGCCCTTGGTACGGACCTCCGTTTCCTCGCCGGCGGTGTTCACGCTGCGACCCGGCACCAGGATGCTGGAAGTCGGTTTCAGCGCGATCGACGCCACGACGTCCTGTCCCGACAAAATCCCGCCCAGTATGCCGCCAGCGTGATTGGACGTAAAGCCGTCCAAACGCATTTCGTCGCGGTGCTCGCTGCCTTTCTGGGCGACGCTGGCGAAACCGGCTCCGATCTCGACGGCCTTCACCGCGTTGATCGACATCAGCGCCGACGCCAGTTCCGCATCCAGCTTGCCGTACACGGGTTCGCCCCAGCCGGGCGGCACGCCGGTCGCGACGACATTGATCCGCGCCCCGCAGGAATCGCCGGCCTTGCGCAGCGCATTGATCCGCGCTTCCAGTTCCGGCACCTGCGCGGCGGCCGGCCAGAAGAACGGATTGCTTTCCACCACGCTGAAATCAATGGCCGCGCCTTTCGGCAGCGCCGGCACGATGTCATCCATTTGCGCGAGCCAGCCGCGCACCTCGACATCGAATTTCTCCTTCAGCCATTTCTTGGCGATCACCGCGGCCGCCACGCGCATCGTGGTTTCGCGCGCCGAGGCGCGCCCGCCGCCGCGCGGATCGCGGATGCCGTATTTCTGCCAATAGGTGTAGTCGGCGTGGCCGGGCCGGAAAACCTGCGCGATTTCGGCGTAGTCCTTCGAGCGCGCGTCGGTGTTGCGGATCAACAGCGCGATCGGCGTGCCGGTGGTCCGGCCCTCGTAGACGCCCGACAGGATCTCCACCTCGTCGGCCTCGTGCCGCTGCGAGGTGTAGCGCGACTTGCCGGTGGCGCGCCGCGCAAGATCGTGCACGAAGTCTTCCGGCGCAATCGCGATGCCGGGCGGACACCCATCGACGACGCAACCGATCGCCGGCCCGTGCGACTCGCCGAAGGTGGTGACGCAGAGGAATTTGCCGAAGGTGTTGGAGGACACGGGTGGGACTCGGGATCGGGAATTCGAATTGGGGACTCGGGACCGGCAGAGCATCGGCGAGTTGGACTTCCGGCGCAAATCCTCAATCAGGTTCTGTCGACGGGGCCAGCCATTCGCTCGCCGGCAATTCGAACGTTACATCGCCCGCCTGCGCATCGCGGCGATGCATCCCCAGCCCCTCCAGCAGTCGCATGCACATGAAGTTGCGCGGATCGACCCGCGCAAACACGCGCTGCTTGCGCAGACCGCCGAACACGAAATCCAGCATGACTTCCACGGCTTCGCGTGCGTAGCCGTGGCGCTGGTGCGCGGGCGCGAGGCTGATGCCGAGTTCCACCGTCCCGCCATCCACGAAGTGCAGCCCGAGATCGCCGATCAGTTCGCCCGAGTCGCGCAGGCGGATCGCACGCTGCCACCAGGTGCCGGGTGTGCCGGGCGCGTGGCCCTGCTGCGCCTCGATGAACTTCGCGGCGTCGGCGACCGAAGCGGGCTTCCAGCCCTGGTAACGGCTCACCGCGGGGTCGCCACGGTACGCGAACAACGCACTCGCATCTTCATCGCGCAAGGCATCCAGCC
>Ga0070691_10001139_pt1 | contig 11052 bp, 7 predicted proteins | sample KBSK1101metaG_FD_64673 | JGI IMG/M metagenome (GOLD analysis project Ga0070691, IMG submission 64673) | Corn, switchgrass and miscanthus rhizosphere microbial communities from Kellogg Biological Station, Michigan, USA - KBS K1-10-1 metaG | ecosystem: Host-associated > Plants > Roots >... | reverse complement strand
CGCCCGGTGCGCGAACCTCGCCGGAAACCAGAACCGTGACCTGATGGATGCTGCCCGCGCTGACATAAACCTTTGTTGAAATGAATGCTTGCGCCACCTGCGCCTCGAGTTCAGCGCGAAAGTCTCCGAACTTGCGTCCGGCAGCGAGTATGGGACTCAACTTCGGCAGTGTGAGCGTGCCATCGCGGCCGATGCGCACCCGGTAGGTTGAATTTTCCTGGCCCCGGAACGTCACGACGAGTTCGTCGTTTGCGCTCAAAACATATTGATCGGACAAAGCCCCGGATTGGTTGATCGAGACGGACGTCGGCACTCCCAAAGAGTCGTAGCCGAATTGCTTGAGGATTTCGCCCGACCGGCGCAGGTAGAGCTGTTCGAGCCGTGACGGTGGTTCTTGGTTCCGTTGAATCTGTGCAGGCAAATAGGTCTCGACGGACGGACTGGTCGAACCCGTGTCGCCGGTCTGACCTTGTTGCAACGCTCTGAGCATTTCCGGCGAAATCGAGCGCAACAGGTCGGGAGGGATGGTCTGAGCGCGCGCAAGCGGCACGGCAATCGCGAGTGCGACCGCCAATATCGGCACAAGAGCGGCCCATTTCGGACGGCTTCTATTGAAGATGCGCCGCCCAAGTTTCGAGACTGATTTCTTAAGCAAGTACAGGATCCCGTAGGCGGTTTTGCGACGCGATAGTTGCAAAATGACGGTAGCGGAGCGCCGTTCGATGGCCGTCTCTGCACCGTCGCATAACCTAGATCAGGAGACGCTTGGAGTGAAATGTTTACGCTGGCTCAAGTCGCCGCATGGGCGCGGAGCCTTGCTATCAACGCTATTCGTTTGTCCTTCTGCGATGCTCGACCAAGGGGGCTGTAGCGTCTTCCACGAGATGCAGTTCCACGCGCTGATCCCGACCTAGCTCCAATTCGTCTGTATCGGCCTCTCTGCCCGGCAATATCACAGTGAAATAGAACGCTACGAGGCTTATCAGGCAAAATGGCGCAATCTTTGGATCGATTGCCGACCCGACGGACGTCGCCGCTGTGACGCCCAAATACACGACGAGCGACAAGGTCTGGCCAAGCCGACCCTGAAGGTGGTGGTGGAAGTGATCCCGGTCAGCGCCAAACGGCAGACGGTGACGGCGGACCCGCTTCACAATGAGGCGGAGACAATCCAGGACCGGGAAAAAGAACCAGACGCAGACGGTCTGCACGGGCACGCCGAAGCCATTGTGGGCCCATATGGCGAGCAATCCGACCACAAAGCCGAGGCCATAGGTGCCGCTGTCGCCCAGAAACGCGAGCCCGGCCAGATTGAACACGAAAACGGTCAAGGAAGTGATCAGCAAGGTTTGAGCCATGGCCGAAACGGCGCCGTTGGTCGTGATCACGATGCAGGCGGTCCAAATGACCACCATGCCTATGACCACTCCATTCTGCCCGTCTGCCATGTTAACCGCATTGACAAGCCCGGCCAGCGCGATGGTCACAAGCGGAACGGCGAACCAGAAGGGTAGCGGCAGCGGCCCCAGGCCGGCCAAACTGATCGACGCCGGCACCAATCCCGGGTCCAGGACAAGCGCAATCACCGAAAATAGCAGAATGGAGAGCAGCCGGCTGGACGGCGACGTCGAGCTCTGATCGTCCGCATACCCAATGAGGGTAGCACCCAGACCGCAGACCAGGGCGACCAAGAGCGCTCGCGTGTCCCAAGCCGCTTTCGCCGCCAGTGTGGCCGCTATCCAGGCGAAGAAAGGGAGCAGAATCCCGAAACCCGCAACAAGCGGAGTCGCCCTTTCATGAACTTTCCGCAATCCATCGGGATGGTCGATAATGTTCAGCCTCTCGCCGATGAATCGAGCGTTTGCCAGAATGAGCCACGACAAAAAGACCGCGCCGACCACGAATGCGAACTGGATGGTATTTGCACTCTGAAACACAGCAGCTCCTGAACGACAATCGTCGCTGTTGTCGTAAGATGTAAACGCAGGAACGCCAGTGCGGCTCCTTTTTGATATCGCCCGGCATAGCTTGTCAACAATGTTATCCGTTGAAAAACATTGTGTGACGAAACCCCTTAAGCGAGGAGCGATTTATCGAAGATACAGTTCAAATCAAATTGAAGTTGAAGACGCTCGCGCTTGGGCACTTCCCGCGTCGTGGCACCCCTTTGATCGCGACGCGCACACAACTTCTCGATGCGAAGAAGACGTCGAAGCGAGTCCCACATTTGTCACTCGCAGGTCATTCTGTTCCGACGACGGGGAGCCAAGCCCAGATGATTTGCACCCGATGATGCGGGACTCGCAAAAAGTGCGTCGGCTGAAAAGAGGAATTGCTGGAGCTCCCGCACCAAGAATAAGTGTTCGGGCCGCTTGGACGAAACTCCAAAACAAAAGTTAGAACAATAACTTAACTGGTGAGCCCGGATGGGATCGAACCATCGACCCTCTGATTAAAAGTCAGATGCTCTGCCGCTGAGCTACGGGCTCGACCAATGCGCGCGGACCATAGGTGTCAGGTCGGCAAGGGTCAATTGAAGCTTGTCAGGCGGTTTTTTCGGTTGGGCGCGAATAGGTTGAGGCGATTTCTCGCGCCTCTTCCTGAATGGTCCCGGCGGCGATCGCAAGACGCAATCGCGCCATGAGGTCCTGATAGTAGGTCAAATTGTGCCAGGTCAGAAGCATCGACGCGATGATCTCGCCTGCCTTTACGACATGATGCAGATAGGCGCGGCTGAATTGCCGGCATGCCGGACAGCGACAGGCCTCGTCCAGCGGCGCATCATCCTTGGCGTGACGGGCATTCCTGAGATTGAGCGCGCCCGCTCGCGTAAAGGCTTGCCCGTTTCGACCCGATCGGGTTGGAAGAACACAATCGAACATGTCGATCCCGCGAAGCACGGCACCGGCGATGTCGTCAGGTTTGCCGACGCCCATTAAGTAGCGTGGACGCGTCGCAGGTAGGTGAGGAACCGTCGCATCGAGGACATCGAACATTGCCGACTGGCTTTCGCCGACGGCAAGCCCGCCCACGGCATAGCCGTCGAACCCGATCTCGCAGAGCGCATTGATGGAGCGGCGGCGCAGCGCCGGATAGACCCCTCCCTGCACGATGCCGAAACAGGCGCGCCCCGGTTGTTCACCAAAAGCGGCCTTGGAACGTGCGGCCCAACGCGCGGAAAGCTGCGTCGACTTTTCGATATCGCTCTCTGTCGCGGGATAGGCGGGACATTCGTCCAGCACCATCTGGATGTCGGAGCCCAGCAGACGCTGAATTTCCATGGCGCGTTCCGGCGAGAGGAACTCTTCGGTCCCGTCGATATGCGAGCGGAATCGAACGCCGTCTTCGGTGATCTTGCGCAGCTGGGACAGAGACATGACCTGATAACCGCCGGAGTCTGTCAGGATCGGTCGTTCCCAAGACATGAATTTGTGCAAACCGCCGAGATGCCCGATCAGATCCGCGCCGGGCCGCAGCATCAGGTGATAGGTGTTGGCCAATACAATATCGGCGCCGGTCTCTAGAACGGATGCGGGCAGCATCCCTTTGACGGTGGCCGCCGTTCCCACGGGCATGAATGCCGGCGTGCGGATATCGCCGCGCGACGTCTTGAGGATACCTGTCCGCGCCTGACCGCATGCGGCAGTTATTTCAAAAGGGAGCTCACTCATATAGCTGACCGAAACAGAAGACAGGCGTCGCCGTAGGAATAGAAACGGTACTTCTCACGAATCGCGTCGGCGTAGGCGGCTTGCATGACATCGAGCCCGCAAAAGGCGCTGACCAGCATGAAGAGAGTCGAGCGCGGCAGGTGAAAATTGGTCAAGAGAATATCGACGGCTCTGAATTTGTACCCGGGTGTAATGAAGATATCGGTTTCACCGCGATACGGCAAAATCCGACCGTTGCTACCAACCGCCGTTTCCAGAGTGCGCAGGGAGGTCGTGCCCGCCGCCACGATGCGTCCATTGCCGTCTCGCACAGCGTTGAGACTATCGGCGACACCCGGTTCTATTTCTGCCCATTCCGCATGCATTTTATGCCCCGAGGTTTCGAGCGCATTGACCGGCAGAAAGGTGCCGGCTCCGACATGCAGTGTCACTTTTTGCTGATCGATGCCGCGCTCGGAGAGACGAATGAACAACTCCGGCGTGAAATGGAGTCCCGCAGTGGGTGCGGCGATCGATCCATCGCGACTGGCATATACCGTCTGATAGTCGACCCTGTCCTGCTCATCTATCGCTCGCCTGCTCTGGATGTAAGGTGGCAGCGGCACCTCACCCTCGCTTGCGATCCGCGCGTCCAGCTCGGCGCCAGTCAGGCCGAAGCGCAGTTCGAGCTCTCCAGCCTCTCTGCGACGCAAGACTTTTGCGACCATGGTTCGGCCAAGTCGCAGCTCATCCCCTTCCGCGAGCTTTCGCGCCGGTCGTGCAAAAACGAGAAAAGAATCGGCCGACACGCGCTTGTGCAGCAGCACCTCGATCTTCGGTGACGTTGCACCACGACCAACACGTTGTCCGCGGAGCCGCGCTCGAATGACCTTGGTATCGTTCAAGACCAGACAGTCGCCACTGCGCAGCAGATCCGGCAGGTCGCATACGCGCCAGTGCGAGCGAGAGCCGTCCGGAGCCACGACCATCAACCGCGCACTATCGCGTGGCGCGACCGGGCGCAGTGCGATCCTCTCTTGCGGCAATTCAAAGTCAAACGCGTCAACGCGCATAGTCGATACGCAACACCACATGTCGGGGCGACAAGTCAAATGTGGCGCGGCGGTATCAACTAGACCGCTTAATCGGCGACGACTATCGCGACGGATGTCTGTCCTGCGCCAGGAGAACCATTCCATCTGCCGATGCGCGCAGCTGCCGGGCGCCTGACCTTCGAACAGCACGACGTATCTCACCCGCGATCGGTCGCATCAATACCGAATAGAATGCGCAGAGCAGAGCGAGACAGACGAGCGAGAGCTTTGGCACCAAAGTGGCCATAAGCGATGAGGCTCCGACCGCGCCAAGATAGATGATGCAGGAATACGTCGTTCCAAAAACATCCTGCAATCTGTGATGAAAGTGGTTTCGGTCGCCCTCCGACGGTGCCTGCCCACGCCGCACGCGGCTGATCATGAGACGCAAGCAGTCCACAATCGGGATGAAGAACCATACCGCAACAGTTTCCGCCGAAACTGCGCCGGTATTGTGCGCATTGATTGCCAGGATTCCGAAGACGAACGTGACGCCGTAGGTCCCCCATCGCCCAGAAATACGCGCCCGAGCAGGTTGAACGCCAATGCAATTGTGCAGGAGACGAAGAGGACGAACGCGAGGTCCTGCGGCAGTCCGCTCGTTGTCGCCATGAGGCAGATGGACCAGATGATAAACATGCCGACGACGATGCCGTCCTGGCCGTCGGCCATATTGACGGCATTGACGAGGCCCGCCAGCGCGACCGCGATCAACGCATAGGACGTCCACGGCGCGAGCGTCCACGCCGCAAAGTGCGACCAATGAAGGGTGCCGGGCAACAAATGCGGCTGATGATTTGCGAAATCGTGCTCAGCAAGAAAAGAATGAGAATGCGGCTTGACGGCGATGTCGATGATTGATCGTCGGCGTAGCCAATGAGTGTGGCGCCGAATCCGCAAAGGAGGATCGCAAGTTTCAAACTTGCGTCAGCCGAGTTTCCCCCGATTAAAGACACTGCGGTCCAAAGCAATAACGTGGTCATGATGGCGAGACCGCCCACGAGTGGCGTTGCTCTCTGATGACGTTTGCGGACTTCATCGGGATGGTCGACAACGCCGAGTGCGACTGCGATGTCCGACGCGCGATTGAGAATGAGCAACTGGATGATGAGCGCGCTGAACAGCACGGCGCCGTGTGCAAAATCGAAAAAAACAGACCTCAAGTGTCCCCCGTCGACTCGCGTGCGATCGCGCCATGCGCGCGTCGAAATCCTTCCAAGGATTGAAAAGGCCAGTCCGTTCGAACCTAGACGAAGAGCAGAGTTCACATAACGAATTAAATCACTTACAAGAAAAACAATGAGTCTTATACTGTAAATAATACTTTGTACTCATAACAATCTCAACTTTCGTATACGACATACTTTAAAGAGAGGCAGAAACGGCCTCCGATATTGTTTCCAGTGTTCTGTCATCGAGATAGGGATGCATCGGCAGGCTGATGACGGTTTTTGACAATTTTTCGCTGACCGCCGTCGCAGCAGACGGATAATGCCGATAGCCCTTTTGGTGCGAGAGCGGAATTGGATAGTAGATCGCTGTCGGAATGCCCCTCTCTTTGAGCGACGTCTGCACCTTGTCGCGATCGGAAACCTGGATCGTGTATTGCGCCCATGTCGATTGCGCGCCCGCAATGACGCGGGGAACGCGGATCTTGTTGGATTGGCCCAGGCGCTGATTGTAGCCGACCGCGATCCTTTCGCGTTCTTCGATCTCGGCTGGGAATATCTTGAGTTTCTCGAGCAGGATCGCCGCCTGGATGGTGTCCAGTCGCGAGTTCACACCGATCCGCACATTTTCGTATTTGTCGCGGCCTTGGCCGTGGATGCGAATGGAGCGCAGAAGTTCGGCGAGCGCGTCGTCGTTGGTGAATGTCGCTCCGCCGTCGCCATAGCAACCCAGCGGCTTGGCCGGGAAAAAACTCGTCGCAGCCGCATCGCCGATCGTACCGGTGCGCCGGCCATCGAGAACACCGCCAAATCCTTGCGCCGTATCACAAAGCAATTTCAACTTTTCTCGGGTCGTGATCGCTTCGATGGCGCGATATTCGGCCGGTTGGCCGAACAGATCGACCGGCATGACCGCCCGCGGGCGCAGACTGGTGGTTTGCCGCACCATGGCGATGGCCGCCTCGAGACTCGCCGGATCCATGTTGAACGTGTCTTCCAGAACGTCGACGAACACGGGCGATGCGCCCACAAGCGCGACAACTTCTGCCGAGGCCGCGAACGTAAAGGCCGGAACGAATACGGCATCGCCGGGACCAATGTCCCAGGCGCGCAAAACGATCATCAATGCGTCGGTTCCGTTGGCGCAAGTTATGCAGTGCTTGGCTCCGGCAAACGCCGCAAGCTTTTCCTCAAGCTCCATGACTTGCGGACCCATGACCCATTGGCCGCCTTCGACCGCCGCCTGGATCGCGCGATTGAGCGGTTCGCCGAGCCGGCGACGCTGGGCTTGTAGGTCTATAAAAGGAATTGCCGCAGCCAATGCAGACTCCGCTTCGAAGGAGCCCCCTTCTAGGCGGGCCGCCCGGCGCCGTGCGACACACGTTATGTTGCCAATTGCGTCACGCTCTCGCCCAGCGTGACGCGAGCGATTGGGTGCCGGCCGTTAGGGCGCGGGCGTCGACTCCGAGCCACGCGTATCCGCGTTCGGCGTTCCATGTGCCGGCGCGGGTTTTGCCGCCATCGGCGCGGTTGCCGGAGCTCCAGCCGGCGCGGGCATCGCCGCGAGCCATGCCGGGTAGGCAGCACCGAAGCCTCCATTCGGAATCTTCAAGGACGCCGTCTTCCCATTTCCGGCCACGAATTTGACCTCCGTGGTTGGAGCGGCCGTGAATTCGGCGGCGATCGCATCGTCGAAAGGAGCCACCGCTTCGCAGGCGCCTTGGCCGCATTTGACGAATTGGGCAACGACTTCCTTGCCGGTACCCGGCGTGAGGTGCACACCTGCCGAGAGCAACGCACCCGGCGGCGTAATGACGACCATCACCGCCCGTCCTCTTGCGTTGCGTGTGACGGCGAGATTGAGGATGGGCTTTTTGTTCGCTTTGCTGATGGCTTCGAGAACCAGGCTGCAGCGCGTTACTTTCGCCACATTCTGCACGCAGGCCAAAGTCCAATTCTCGAATCGTTGTGGCGGGAGCTTTACAAAATTTCTCTGCCGCGGCACGGCGTTCGGCGCTGAGGCTTCGACCACTGGTGCTTGCGTCTGCCGCTCGCCATCCATGCGGCCCAGATAGAAGCTGACGACGGCGCTCACGACCAACGCCGCGATCACCAGAAGAATGACCGGCAGAGGGATCTTGCGGACGGACTCGTTTGGCATTTTTGCTCCTGCTCTTAGGGGCCGCCTATATCTGTGCGAAACCCCGGACTTCCGTCAATGCGCGGTCCATGAAGAAGAAGGGCGGGCTTTTGGCCCGCCCTTTCGCATTCTTGGAACAACTTCCGCGTTCAGCCGCCGAGGTCGATAACCGCGCGACGGTTCTGCGGCTCGCGGACGCCCGGACCCGTCGGAACCAGCGGATCGTGGAAGCTCTTGCCTTCGATGGCGATGCCATTGGCGTCAAGACCTTCGCGGACCATCTCGTCCTTGACCGACTGGGCACGACGGATCGACAGCGCCTGGTTGTAGCTGTCGGAGCCGACGGTGTCGGTGTGGCCGGTGACGAGCACCTTGACGAAGCCGTTCGACTTCGCGGTCCTGACGGCTTCCGCAACCACTTCCTGCGCCTTGTCCGTCAAGTTCGACTTATCGAAGTCGAAGAAGACGATGAACGTCTTCACGGCCGGAGGCGGCGGGGGTGGCGGCGGCGGAGGTGCCGGCGGAGGTGGCGGAGGCGGTGGCGGCGCTTCCTCACCCAGCTTGATCTTGATGCGTCCCATCACCGACTGCGTTATGCGGTCGGCGTTGTAGTCGCCCTCGTAATCCAACATCGCCGTAACGTCGCCGTTGATGGCATAACCAAGTCCCGCACCGACGACCCCGCTGTCCTGCGACAAGCCGCGACCGGTGACTTCGAAGTTGCTGCCAACCAGACCGTCGAACGCCGCGTTCACGGTCCAGATATTGTCGTCGAAGTTATGACGCCATGCGAGCTTCAGTGTCGGTGTTATCGCACCATCGCCCATCATGTCGCTCATGTTGAACTTCACACCGAGCAGGGACGAGGTCGAAGTTGCGGTGGCGTCGCTGACGGCCAGGTTGGCGCCCGGCAGTCCAAACTCCTTGAACGCACCCGAAGAGGCATGCGTATAGCTCATCGCGACGAACGGAACGACGTTGATGTTTTCGCCCGGCGTCAAGTTGATGCCGGCTTCGCCATAGACGGCAAAGACGTCGCTGCTGAACTTGCCCGTCGCAACTCCGTTGCCGAACGGAGCCGGCAGGAAGATGAAGCGGGTGGTCCTGTTGTCGTAATTGCCGTACGAGATCAGGCCCTGCAGATAAATGTTGTTGTCCGCATTCCAGCGCGCGTAGCCGCCAATCTGGAAGCCGTTGTAGTGGCCACGGTTTCCAACCGGCTTGCCGAACGGTTCGAAACGTGCGGAGCCGTTGATCGTGTAGTTGAAGGCAAGACCAACCGTTCCGTGCTCGTCGCCGAAGCCCGTGTCGATACCGGCGATGACACCTGCGTTGCTGGAGACATAACCCGGACCGGCAATCGTGTTCGCCGTATTGCTCCACTGGCCGTAGCCGCCACCCCACAGAGTGATCGGCGCATGGTCCATCGCAACGTTGACCTTCTGCGGCGTGGCGTTGAGAGCGGTCATCTCGCGGCCGCCCGCGTTCGCCAGGTCGAGATGTTCCATCGTCGCCTTGGTCAGGATGTCGGCAGAGTCAACGTCGAGTTGTGAAATCTCGCCCGCCTCTTCACCCGACAACATGTCGAGGGCGCGTGGGAACTGAGCCGCGTTCAGGAAGAACAGTGACTCGACCATCAGCGCGTTGGGGCCAACCAGCGATGTGGAGTAGGCATTCTCCAGACCGGTGGCCACAGCCTTCTCGTTCGGAGTGAGACCAGCGACCGCATTGAACGGCACGCGGGTCAGAACGATGTCCGCCTCGTTCGGCGTCGGACGGCTCTCTGAAACCGTGACCAAGACGCTGTTCGAAGCCGTCCCCAGGGTTGCCCAGTCTCCCGCGATCGGATTGACGCTGAAGATCGTCTGATAGAGCGTCGAGTTCGAGTACAGGCCCGGATCGAGCACCACGACAAGATTTCCGCCGAGCGTGGCGCTTGTGGCGGAGATGAAGCCGGCCGTACCAACCGTTGCCGTCGGCAAGACTGGAACCGGTGTGGGCGTCACCTCGAGCTCAAGCGTTCCCGACTGAGTGAAGGTGTCGACGAAGGCATGTCCTGGCGACTCGGACGCGTTGTGCAGGCTGGCGCCGTTGGCGAACCGCAGGATGCCGTCGGCGGCGATGTTGAGCGTACCGACGAGCGCGCCGCTGTCATTGATGACACCGTCGAAGATCGTCCTGCCGCTGGACACAGTGATCGTGTCGCCAGCCACGACATTGATATCGCCGTAGATATCGCCGTCTTGCGCCGTGCCCTTGAGGTCGATGTTGGTCGTGTTCGGCGCACCTGTGACGTCGATCGCAACGCCGCGGGTGAACGTAATGCCGCCATCCGTCGAAACGCCGGCAAACAACGCGCCGCCGTCGTTGACGACTGTGCCCGTTCCAAGGCCTGTCGCCGTCAGGCTACTGAGCGCTGTGATCTGGATGCCAACCGCGACCGGCGTCGCGCCGATCGCTGCGACATGCAGATTGCCCTTATTAATGACAGTGCCGTCGAACTCATCGGCAACGACCTTGATGCCGCGCGCGGCCGCAAAGCCAGGTGCTTGCGCCGTAACGGTCATCGTGCCGTCGTTTTCGATCGTTCCAGCCATCGAGTCGCCCGGGGTCGAGTCTTTCGCGAAGACGCCGACAGCAGACGCCGAACCGAAGGTACCCACGGCCTGGGCCGAAACGTTGAACGTGCCCGAGGATGTGTTGAGGATGTTGACCGTGCCCGGATCCACGCTGACGAACAGTCCCGTCGCATGGGCAAAGGCGCTTGCCGTCGTTGCGGCCGACGCGGATGCGAAGGCCTTGACGTTGAACGTACCGGAGTTGGTGAACGATTCCGTCCCTCCGGCAAGGGCAAATTGGTCGACACCCAGCGCGAAGGCCGAAGCGAACGCCTCGGTCGTGGCAACCGCCACAGCCTTGGCACTCACGTCGAACGTTCCGGAATTCTCGAACGAGACGCTGTTGACCGTCGCGCCTTCGGCGCTCTGGAAGACGCCCGT
>Ga0070691_10001138_pt1 | contig 11063 bp, 10 predicted proteins | sample KBSK1101metaG_FD_64673 | JGI IMG/M metagenome (GOLD analysis project Ga0070691, IMG submission 64673) | Corn, switchgrass and miscanthus rhizosphere microbial communities from Kellogg Biological Station, Michigan, USA - KBS K1-10-1 metaG | ecosystem: Host-associated > Plants > Roots >... | reverse complement strand
GTCTCCGCGCAGACGATGGCGTTGACGAAACCCGGCTTGGTGATGGGCAGCGTCTATTACATCTCGCCCGAACAGGCGCAGGGACACGAACTGCACGAGAGTTCGGATCTCTATTCGGTCGGCGTGGTGCTCTATCAGATGCTGACCGGCGTGCTCCCGTTCACCGGCGAGTCCCCCGTCACGGTCGCGCTCAAACACATCGGCGACCCCGTTCCGACCATCGATACCGGCGCGCTCGGCACGAGCCCCGCGCTCGCCTCGATCGTCAACCGGCTCCTGCAGAAGAAGCCGGAGAACCGCTTTCAGTCCGCGGCGGAAGTCGCGTCCGCCCTGCGCGAAGCGCGCGAGCGCCCGAGCGTCGCCCACTTCGGCATCGCCAACGACGCGCCGACCATGCCGTTCCACGCGGTCCAGCCGCCGCCGCGCCGTTCGCCGATGCCGGACCGGCCGTTCACCTCGATCGGCGAGGACGAAGAGCGTAAGGCGCGCTCGACGACGACCATCGTCGTGACGCTGGTGCTCGCGCTGCTGGTCGCGATCGCGATCGGCTATGCCGTCTTCGGACCTAAGCTCACCATCCACGTCGGCAGCGCCATCATCGTCGGCGACTATCGCGGCATGAGCGACGTCGACGCGCGCAAATCGCTCGAGAACGCAGGGCTGGTCGTCGACGAGACCAAGACGGCGAGCGACACGGTCGATGCCAACCACGTGATCGAGCAGAATCCCGCGCGCGGGACGCCGCTCGACGCGGGTGCGGTCGTGCATCTGATCGTGAGCAACGGACTCCCGCTGGTCGGGCTTCAGGACGTGACCAAGTTCACGCTCGCCGATGCGACCAACGTCCTGCTCTACAACAAGTTCAAGGTCAAGGTCGTGCGGCGCCACGACAACGCGACCAAGGATACGGTGATCGCGCAGTCGCCCAAGCAGGGCTCGTCGGTCCGGCAAGGCTCGCAGATCGTGCTGACCGTCTCCGACGGGCCGGCTCCGGTACTGATGCCGAATCTGGTGGGGAAGAGCGCCGACGCGGCGATCCAACTTGCGCTCAAGGACCACTTCGTCCTCGACGCGACCCAGCGCGCTCCCTCGGATCAGTACGCCGCCGGTCTGATCGTCTCGCAGGACGTCACGCCCGGTTCGACCGTCGATCCGAGCGCCGACGTGACCGTCCACGTCGTGGTCAGCACCGGCGGCGCCGCGGTCGTCGCACCGGCCGGCAACGCGACGGTTCCCGACGTACGCGGGCGTTCGCTCTCGGACGCGTTGGCGGGGATCCGTACCGCAGGCCTCAACTCGTCGATCATCTACAACGTCCAGCGCGACGGCAACGGGACCATCGTCGCCGAAGAGCCCGACCCCGGCACGCAGACCGGCGGGCTGGTCACGCTCACGCTCTCCGTCCCGGGCGAGGTGCCGGACGTGCAGAACATGACCATCGATCAAGCCCGCGCCACGTTGGAGTCGGCCGGCTATCACATCAAGGAGTTCCAGTACACCACCATCGAGGGCGCGAACGGCAACGTCGTGCGCACGCTCCCCGAAGCCGGGACGACGCTCTCGCCGAACTCGACCGTGACACTGGTCGTCAACGGGACGTCGCCGTGAGGATCCTCGGCATCGATCCTGCGTTGCGCGTCACCGGGTACGGCGCGATCGAGGGGTCGGGCGGTCGGACCGTGCTGGTCGAAGCGGGCGTGATCGCTCCCGACGTGCGACTGCGGTTGGAAGACCGGCTCCGGGACCTGCACGTCGCGACCTGCGAGGTGATCGCGGCCACCCGTCCGGACGCGATCGTCATCGAAGAGCTCTACACCACCTACAAGAATCCCGTCACCGCCGTGCTGATGGGTCACGCGCGCGGCGTGCTCTGTCTGGCCGGAGCGCAGGCCGGATTGCCCGTCTACACGCTCGGCCACTCGCACGTCAAACGCGCCCTGACCGGCTCGGGCACCGCGCGCAAGGATCAGGTCAACGCGATGGTCACCCGCCTGCTCGGATTGCGCCGAGCTCCGGAACCCAACGACGTCTCGGACGCGCTCGCCCTCGCGCTCGCGTACATGAACATCGGCGCGCGAGACGTCCACGCGCGTCTCGTCTCGTAGTGTTCACGCGCATCGCGGGCACACTGATCGAACGCGGACCGGAGAGCGTCGTCCTCGACGTCGCCGGGCTCGGCTACGAGGTCACGCTCCCGCCCTGCGTGGCCGAGAAGATCGTCGCCTCGACCGGCGAGCCGGTCGCGCTCGAGGTCTACTCCGTCCTCAACATGGACGGCAACGCCGGACGGTTCTCGTACTACGGCTTCACCAATGCGGTCGAGCGGGCGTTCTTCGAAGCGCTGCTCTCGGTCGCGTCGATCGGACCGCGCTCGGCGGCCCGCGCGTTCTCGCAGCCGATGAGCAAGATCGCGTCGGCCATCGATCGCGGCGATCACGCGTTCCTCAAGACGCTGCCCGGCATCGGACAGCAGAAGGCCCGCGACATCGTCGCGAAGCTCCAGGGCAAGGTCGCGCGCTTCCTGTTGATCCGCGAAGCGGAACCGCAAGCCGCCGCGCCGATGCCGGACTTCGCCGACGAGGCGCTCGCCGTGCTGCTGCAGCTCGAATACAAGCGCCTCGAAGCCGAGGCGATGATCCGCAAGACGCTCGAGTCGGCGCCGCAGATCCGCGATGCCGAGACCCTGCTCGCGGAGATCTACCGCGCCAAAGCGAAGGCGGTCGCGTCATGACCGACTCCGCGCGCAAGCGCCTGATCGGACCCGACGACGCCGACGATGCCGACGTCGTCGGCGACACGCGGCTGATCGATCCCGAAGACACGCTCGAGGACGACGTCCTCGGTGCGAGCCTGCGCCCGCGCACGTTCGAGGAATACGTCGGTCAGCGCATCGTGGTCGAGAACCTGCGCATCTCGATGGACGCCGCCAAGCGTCGCGGCGAGCCGCTCGAACACGTGCTGTTCTACGGGCCCCCGGGCCTCGGGAAGACGACCCTGGCCGCGCTGATCGCGCGCGAGATGGGCGCCGCCATGCGCCCGACCAGCGGCCCGACCCTCGAGAAGCCCAAGGACGTGGTCGGCGTGCTGACCGCGCTCGAAGACGGCGACGTCCTGTTCATCGACGAGATCCACCGCCTCGGCCGGGTGGTCGAAGAGTTCTTGTATCCGGCGATGGAAGATTTCCAGATCGACTTCGTGGTCGATCGAGGCGCGTACGCCAAGACGATCAAGCTCCCGCTCAAGCGTTTCACGCTGATCGGCGCGACCACGCGCGCGGGCATGCTCTCCGCGCCGCTGCGCGAGCGTTTCGGCATCCTGCACCATCTCGACTACTACGAGATCGCCGACCTCGAGCGCATCGTCACCCGCTCGGCCGGCGTGCTCGAGGTCCCGATCGACGCACCGGGCGCGCACGCGATCGCGTCGCGCAGCCGCGGGACGCCGCGCATCGCCAATCGTCTGCTCCGTCGGGTGCGCGACTTCGCCGAGGTGCGCGCCGAAGGCTCGATCACGAGCGAGGTCGCGGAAGAGGCGTTGGCGCGCGAAGGCGTCGACGAGAGCGGGCTGGACCGTCTCGATCGCGCGTTCTTGACGGCCATCATCGATAATTACAGCGGCGGACCGGTCGGCATCGCCGCGATCGGCGCGACGCTCAACGAGGATACCGAGACGCTCGAAGACGTCGTCGAACCGTTCTTGCTCAAGTCCGGGTTCGTGGTACGGACCGCCGCCGGCCGAAAGGCCACCCCGCAGGCGTATCGCCATCTCGGCAAGATTCCGCCTCAAGGTTCGCAGCAACGCCTGCTATGAGACGGATCGCGTTCCTAGCAGGGCTCGCCGCCGTTCCGCTCGTCGCGCGCGCGCAGGAAGAGTACGATCCGGCGATCTCCGCACCCGCTGCGGCGTTGCGCGTGCTCCTCGGCGACGCGCCGGCAAGCGCGATCGACGCGCAGACCTTCCTGTACGACGGTCGCCGCTATCGCGGCACGTTCGCCCGTCGCGCCGACGGCACGGTGCTCTCGACCGTCCCGCTCGAGGCCTATCTCTATAGCGTGGTCGCACGCGAGATGTCGCCGTCCTGGCCGCCGGCGGCGCTGCAGGCCCAGGCGGTCGCCGCGCGCACCTACGTGTTGCAGCGGAGCAGTCCGAAGCGCGACTACGACGTCGTCACCTCGGAGGCGGACCAGGTCTACGGCGGGATGGAGGCCGAGTCGCCCGCGGCGACCGCAGCCGTCGATGCGACCGCCGGCGCGGTGTTGCGCTTCGGCTCGGCCTTCGCACAGCTGTTCTACTCCTCGTCGTGCGGTGGGCACACCGAGTCCTCGGCCGACGCCTGGACGGGCGGCGCGGATCTGCCCTATCTGCAGGGCGTGGCCTGCCCGTGGTGCACCGCCTCGCCCGATTATGCGTGGACACGCGCGATCTCCGGCGATGCGGTCCTGCGCGCCTTTCCCGGCGCCGCCGTCGGATCGCCGACCGGGCTTGCGGTCGGCGCCGCCGATCCGAGCGGACGGGCGCGCGAGCTGGTCCTCACCGGCGATGCGGGCACCGCGACGGCGCGCGGCACAGACTTCCGGAGCGCCCTCGGCACGCGGGTCGTCCGCTCGCTCTTGATCCGCCGGATCGGCTCCGGCACGGGGCCGGGCTCGTTCGTCATCGAAGGCGGCGGCTTGGGGCACGGCGTTGGGCTGTGCCAATGGGGCGCGCGCGGCATGGCCGTCGCGGGAAAGTCGGCCGACGATATCTTGAACTTCTACTTCCCGGGTACGCGGCGATCGAATGACTGACGACGACTCCGCCGCCGACAAGCGCTTCGAGCTGCGCCTCCGCAAGTACATCGATATCATCGTCGAGGACGCGCTCTCCGCGATGCTCTTCCGCGGAGCGATCGCGGACCTCTCGCCGACCGGCATGCGCGCGATCGTGGACCAGTACCTCCCCAAGGGGACCAAGTACACGTTCACGATGAAGCGCAATCCGTTCTTGCGCCTGCGCGGCGAGATCCGCTGGATCAAAGCGTTCGAGAAGGACTACCAGATCGGCGTGCAGTTCGTCGACGTCAATGAAGAGGATCACAAACGGCTACAGAATTTCCTGGATCTGGAACGGGTGCGGCTGACCTCGAGCGGCTGACCGAGGCATATCGCTTCGACCTCCCCGAACATCTGATCGCGCAGCGGCCGGCCGAGGAGCGCGACGGAAGCCGCCTGATGGTGATGCGCCGCGACGGGCCCGTCGAGCATCGGATCTTCCGCGATCTTCCCGATATCCTGAAGCCCGGCGACCTGTTGGTCCTCAACGAGACGCGCGTCATCGCGGCGCGCCTGTTCGGCACGCGCGGCGCGGGCGGCAAGGCCGAGGTGCTGTTGCTGCGACCGTCCGATCGCGCGCGCTACGATCCGTCCTCGACGCATTGGCTTGCGCTCGTCCGGCCCGGGCGCAAACTCCGCGAAGGCGCGAGCATCGCGTTCGGCGATCTCGCCACCGCGACCGTCACCGCCGTCCACGACGATGACGGCGTGCGCGAACTCGCCTTCGATCTCACCGTGCCGTTCGAGACCCTGCTCGAGCGCGCCGGCAGACTGCCGCTGCCGCCCTACATCCACAACGAGACGCAAGACGCGCAGGACCGGTATCAGACCGTCTTCGCCCGGACGCCCGGCAGCGTCGCGGCCCCGACCGCCTCGCTCCATTTCACGCCCGAGCTCTTCGAGCGACTGTCCGCGCGCGGCGTCGAGACGGCGCGGCTGGTGCTCGACGTGGGTCTGGGCACGTTCCGTCCGATGCAGTCCGAGCGGGTGGACGACCACGTCATGCACGCCGAGTCGTACCTGCTCCCGGACGCGACGGTCGCCGCGATCGAGCGAGCGAGAGAAGAGGGCCGGCGCGTCGTCGCGGTCGGCACGACGGTCGCGCGCGCCCTCGAAGGCAACATCCGGAAGCACGGCCGGCTCGTTCCCGGTAGCGATGAGACGGATATCTTCATCTCGCCCGGCTTCGCGTTCGGCGCCGTCGACGCGATGATCACGAACTTCCACCTGCCGCAGAGCACGTTGCTGGTGCTGGTGAGCGCGCTCGCCGGACGGACCCGCATCCTGGCGGCCTATGGAGAAGCGGTCGCCGCCGGGTACCGGTTCTTCAGTTTCGGCGACGCCATGTTCGTCGAGCGCGCGTGACGCTCCGTCGCGAGTGGACCTGGTCGTTCGACGCTCCGCGCGAGCGCGTCTGGCCGTATCTCGCGGACACGAACGAGATCAATCGCCTCTCCGGGCTGCCGCCGATAGCCTACGCGTACGAGCCCCAGCCCGACGGTTCGGTCCGTGCCCGCGCGTCGCTCCGTTACGGGCCGCTACGGGTCGAGTGGGACGAGCCGCCGTTCGCGTGGTCTGCGCCCGAGTACCACGACGTCGAGCGGCGCTACCGCTCCGGCCCGCTGAAGCGCTTCCGGACGCGCACCGAACTCGCCGACCGCGACGGCTCGACCGACGTCCGCGTCGTCGTGGAACTCGAGGCCCGATCGGGCGCGTTCGCACCGTTCTTGCCGGCGATCGCCGCGAAGGGCCGGCGCGGCCTCGACCGCGCGATGCGCGCGGTTCGCAAAGCGCTCGCGACCCGACCGGACGCCGACGTCCCGACCGTCCTTCCACCGCGATTCGCGCCGCTCGTCGCGCACGGTTTCGAACGCGACGTCGTCGCACGATTCGCGCGCTTTCTTTCCGAGGCGGAAGATGCCGTCGTCGCTCGGATGCGACCGTTCGAAGTCGCCGACCGCCTGGGCTTCGATCGTCGCACCGTGCTCCGGATGTGCCTCTCCGCCACCCGCTTGGGTCTGCTCGACCTGTCGTGGAGCGTGCTCTGCAGCAGCTGCGGCGGCTCGAAGGCGCGACTCGACGGTCTCGAGCAACTAGGCGAGACGCACTGCGATGCGTGCGATATCCGGTTCGATCCGATCTTCGACCGGTCGGTGGAAGTGACGTTCGACGCCAAACCGCTGGGTCGCACCGCGGACGTCCCTGCCTACTGCTTCGCCGGACCGGGTGCGAGTCCGCACGTCGTCGCGCAGATCGAACTCCCGGTCGGATCGTCCGCCGCACTGGATGTCGATCTCGCGCGAGGTCACTACCTCGCGCATGCGATGGGAGGCGTCGCGATCCCGTTCGCGAGCGACGAGGCGGCGGTCGACGCGCCGCTACGGGTGCGGCTGACCGACTCGATCGAGGGCGTCCCGGCAGAAGTGCGCGCCGGGCGTCGCGTGCTCGCGGCCGTCAACGGCACGGCGAAAGACGTGGTGCTCCGTATCGAGTCGGCCGCTTGGCCGGATACGATCGCGACCGCCGCGCAAGTGACGGCGATGCAAGAGTTCCGCGACCTGTTCGCGTCCGACGTGCTCGCGCCCGGCGTCGAGGTCGCCATCCGTTCCCTCGCGATCTTGTTCACCGACGTCGTCGGATCGACGGCGATGTATCGCGCGAGCGGCGACGCACCGGCGTTCCGCACCGTCAGCGATCACTTCGACGCGATCCGCTCGATCGTCGCGCCGCGAGGGGGTGCGATCGTCAAGACCATCGGCGACGCGGTGATGGCCGTTTTCGAGGACCCGGCAGCGTGCTTCGATGCGGCCATCCGGCTGGACGCCGCGGTCTCGCACCTGCGGTGCGGCGACCGGCCGGTGCGCCTGCGCGTCGGCTTTCATGCCGGACCGTGCATCGCCATGCGGGCCAACGACCGCCTCGACTACTTCGGGACCACCGTCAACCTGGCGGCGCGCCTCGAAGGCGCCGCTTCGCAAGGCGAGGTCGCGATGGCCGCATCCGACGCGCAGCGCCCCGATATCGCCGCCGCGATCGCCGCGCTCGGCGCCCGACCACAGCGGCAACAGATCCAACTCAAGGGCATCGAGCGACCGATCGCCGTCGTCCGCGTGAACGCAAAAACGGCGCCCGGATAGGCGCCGTTTCGTTCTTCCGCCCGAAGCGGGCGGTCTAGTGGTAGATGGACTGGTGCGGGCCGGTGACCATGAACCAGAGCATCGGGATCGAGAGCATCGTGTTGACGCGAGACGCCAAGAACGCGACGCGACGCGCCTTGACTTTCTGCTCGTCGGTCGCGGGGACGATGCCGAGGATCTTTTTCTGGTTCTGCCAGATCGGCCCCCAGACGTTGATGATCATGATGGTGCCGAGCCACGCGCCGATGCCGATCGGCGCCATCGAGCCTTGGAGGCCGAAGGCGGCCAAGAACGGGTTCAGGCCGCTCGGACCGACCTGCTCCATCGCGAGCAGGCCCGCACCGAGGACCCACGTCGCGACGGCGGCCCAACGGAAGAAGAACAGCGCGCGCGGGACCACGTACTTGACGATCGGCCCCTGTTCGCCGGCGGCGGTCGCCTGTTTGACCGCGTCGACGTTGACGAAGTTGAAGTAGTAGAGCAGTCCGATCCACATGATGCCGGAGAAGACGTGGAGGAACCGGGCGACGGCATCCCCGATCATCAGCTCACACCGTGTCCGACGAGCGCGACGGCCGCGTAATAAAGAACGCCGGTCAATATCACGCCGCAGATGACGGTGCCCCACAACGAGTCCAAAGGATTTTTCACGACGGGACCTCCCTTTAGCAGCAGTTGTGAGGACCTTGGGCCCACAAGCAACCGTTTCCTCTGCGGAGACGTAAGTAGCCACGCATCCCGCTCCGCGTTGGGTATGAACGAGATACTATGAAAATCTATACCGCGCACGAATGGGATCTCGCCGGCCTGCAAGGCATCTCCGACGAGACTCTCCAGATGCATTTCGGACTCTATCAGGGCTACGTCAAGAACACGAACCTGCTCAACGAGCGGCTCGGCGAACTGCGCGCGGCCGGGAAGAACGTCGGATCCGATCCGGCCTATGCCGAACTGGTCCGTCGTCTCGGCTTCGAGTACAACGGCATGCGCCTCCACGAATACTATTTCGACAACATGACCGCGTCGCCGAAAGAGATCGGGACGGGCGACCTCTACAACGCGCTCGGCGAAGCGTACGACGGTTTCGATGCGTGGAAGAAAGACTTCTGCGCCGTCGGCGCGATGCGCGGCGTCGGATGGGCGATCGCGTATCAGGATCAGTCCAACGGTCAGATCACGAACCACTGGGTCGCGGAGCACGAGAACGGCAACCTCGCCGGCTTCGCGCCGATCGTCGTGATGGACGTGTGGGAGCACGCTTTCATCAAGGACTACAAAGCGTCCGAGCGGGGCAAGTACATCGAAGCGTTCTTCGCCAACATCGACTGGAAGGCGTCGGAGGCCCGCCTGAAGACCGGCGCGCTGGTCTAACCCTCGGGAGTCGCGCGGGGCGTCACGGCGACGCTCTTCGGATGGGTGTAGAAGACGAGACCCGGGGCGGCGGCGGGACGCTTGCGCACGTGTTTGCGGCGCGTGTAGTCGACGGTCACCTTCGGGCTCGTCTTCGCCTTTGAATGATAGGCGGCCAACGCGGCCGCCGCCTCGATATCGTCATCGCTGAATTCGTCGCGGTCGTCGCGCTGCAGGATGACGTGGGCGCTGGGCTGGTTCTGCACGTGGAACCAGAGATCGTCCGGCCGCCCGATCCGGAACGTGACGTCCGCATTTTCGATCGGCGTGCGGCCGACGACGATGCGCGCGCCGCTCGGAAGCCGGTACTCCAGCGGCGCGCGCCGTTTCTTCTTGTCGCGCGGAGCGGCGTGGCTCTGCGGACGGGTATCGAGCGCGCGCGCGGCCTCGATCGCGTCGCCAAGGTCGTCTTCGCTCGCCCGTTCGGCTTCCCACTGCAGCGTTTGGACGGCGTCGAGTTGTTCGCGCAGGTACCGCTCGCGCTCGTCGAGATGCGGGAGCGACGCGCCGAGCTTGCGGTACTGCGCGAACAAGGCGCTCGCGCGATCCTTGGCTTCGTCGCGCGCCGCGTCGTCGGCGAGATCGTGCAGGGTCGCGAAGATCGCCTCGCCCTCGACGCGGATCCCGTCGCGATCGCCCGCACGCAGGCGCTTCCGGGCGATGCCGTCGAGCTCGCCCGCGACCTTGCGCTCCCGGGCGCGCAGTCTTTTCTGCAGCGCGGCGCGACGCTGATCGCCTTTCTGGGCTTGCGCGGCGGTCGCGCCGATGCGAGCCTCGGCGAAGCACCCGAGCAGCGAGGGTTCGCGCGTCTCGTCCGCACCGGCCACGAGCGGGAGCGAGACCAGATGCGCCTGCAGGAGCGCGCCGGCCCGTCGGTAGACGAAGACGTCGTCGAGCGGCATCGTTTCCGCCCCGAAGCGCTCGACGATAGCGGCCGCATCGCCGAGGTCGTAGTTCTCGGCGATCGTGCGCGGGACGGCATTCGCGTCGCGTAGCGGCGGCGGCTGGTAGGGCTGGCCCGCGAGGATCGCGCGCGTGCCGTTCTCCGCGAGCGAGAACTCGCGCAACGCCGCGACGACGGTCTCGTCCTTCGAGACGCTTCGCTCCTCAGGATGACACTTCAGGAGTACGACGTTGCCGAAGCGCGGCACCAGCTCGAGGATCAGCGCGTAGCCGTCGGTCACGCCGAAGCGCGACCGGGAGCCGAACTCGAGCCGGATCAGCCGGTCGCCCCGGCGAGCCTTGGCGCCCAGGAAGGTCGTGCCGCGCAACGCCGCTCCCAGTGCCCGGACGAACCCGGGCTCGACGGCGATTGGCAGTTCGCCCTCCTCGACCGTCACCAGCGGAGGCGAACCGAACGCGTCGATGCAGAGCAGGGTCTCGCTTCCTTTGGCCCACAGAGCGATGGCCGTTCGGCCGTCCGGGAGCCGGCCGACGTCGCGGGCGCGCGCCCCGGCGAACCGGGACTGCAGTTCTGCAGCGGCGCGTCGAATCAGGAGCCAGTCGGTCAACATGGAATGTGGCTTCGCATGAGTATCCGCACCGCCGTTCGCGCGGCCGTCATCGCGTCCTGGTCCGTACTGGCCGCCTGCTCGGCTCCGGCGGTCCACGTGCCGGACGGCCAGGCCTACCTGACTTCGACCAAGCCCTTCGACGGCGACCTCAAGGCCTACGCCTCGCAGGTCACCATCGACTCGATCCTCGC
>Ga0070691_10001136_pt1 | contig 11068 bp, 14 predicted proteins | sample KBSK1101metaG_FD_64673 | JGI IMG/M metagenome (GOLD analysis project Ga0070691, IMG submission 64673) | Corn, switchgrass and miscanthus rhizosphere microbial communities from Kellogg Biological Station, Michigan, USA - KBS K1-10-1 metaG | ecosystem: Host-associated > Plants > Roots >... | reverse complement strand
GTGGGTTAGCGACGCTCTAACGCTTCGAACCTCTTCCGCTTCCTGGTCTTTCTCTGCGCCTGCGGGCTTCTCCCAGATGTAAAGGGTTACTAATAAATGGCCGTCCCAACATCCCAATCCCTCGTGCAGCACGCCTTCATGAACGTTTGGGAAGCCTTTATCTCGGTGCAAGGCGCCTGCGTTCAGGCACAGAACCTTACCGCAGGAGGTTCGCCGGCCAGCGCGAGCACTTTCCTCACAATTGCCAATTACTGCGTTAGCCTGCGTCAGCTCATCGCCGGGTATCAAGCCAACACCACGCTGTGGAACGCCATCGTTGCTTATGCCGGCTCAGCGATGCCTGGCGGCACGACCTTGACCGATATGACCAATGCCTACACCGCCTCCGGCACCTTGCTCAATGCTCTTGCGGGAGAATACCCGCATAACGCCGGGGGATTTCTCTTGGACCGGACCTATAGCACATCCACCGGTCTGTCATGGGTGACACTGACCGCGGCGCAGATGCCCAACACGATGGCGGCCATCCCCGGCTATTTAGCAACGCTTTCTTGACACCCCAATACTACATCATCGGTGCGCGGGGTGGCTATACTATCCCGGTGCGGCGTGAGGCGCGGCGCTCCCTCTACGTCGATAACCCGCTGCCGCATTGGTTCGCGCTGCGGCGCCTCCGAATTCTCGGCTGCCCATGGACCAATTGCGAACATTATACAGTCGCGTATCGGATAGATCTGGACGGTTCTCCCGGCGAGGTGCTGGGTGGTTGGCCCGGACACTCATTCGAGGCGCCGACATTCTTTCCCTGGGACACCGTTCTCCCGTGGTCGATGATAACGACCACTTTCTTTACCTCGCCAACCGGTTCCAATCAGACCTGGACGCGCCCTGCCGACTGGAACAATGCCAACAACACCATTGAGACCATCGCTGGTGGGGGCGGCGCTTGCACTGGCTCGGGTTGGGCAAACGGCGGCGCTGGCGGTGCCTATTCGGCGGCGACCAACCTCTCTCCTGGCGCGACCACGACTTATCGGATCGGGGTGGTGGGGACGGCCGCGTCTGGCGGTGGTAGTGGCGGAACCGGTGGCGACAGTTGGTTCGGTGCGACGACGCTTGCATCGTCGACATGCGGCGCCAAGGGTGGCGCCGGTGGTAATGGTGCCGCAAGCAGTTCGGCCGCGGGCGGCGCTGCCTCGAGCGGTTTTCCGACGAGTGGTGGCACGCGGTTCTCGGGCGGCGGCGGCGGACAAAATCAATCGAGCGATTTCGGAGCTGGAGGCGGAGGCGGCGCTGGCGGTCCTAGCGGAAATGGTGCGGCCGGAGGAAACACTGCTGGCGGCGGCGCGGAATGGCCCGGTGCGGGCGGTGCGGGCGGCGGCGGCGGAACAGCGGGAGGAGCAGCGCCGAGCAGTTCGACCGGCGGGACCGGCGGCAATAATCACCTCGGAGCAGGCGGTGCAAGCGGCTCGACTGGGGTAGGATCCAACGGGACGGCTGGTGGCGGTGGCGCAGGCGGCGGCTCCACGTCTGGCAGCAACGGCGGCAACGGCGGTGCAGGCACCGACTGGGATTCGACACATGGCTCGGGCGGCGGCGGCGGCGCGGCCGGTCGGCTAGTCGGGACCGCTGGGTATATCGGTGGCGGCGGCGGAAACTATGGCGCTGGCGGAGGCTCGGGATATAGCGGCGCCGTCCCCTCTGGCGTTCAGGAAGTCGGCGCTCAAGGCATCGTCGTCACCACCTACACGCCAGCAGCCACCCAAGTGCCGTTTATACGGTGGCCAATACTGCTGCCTATTATGGTGCAATGACGTGAATGATGATCATCATCTGCTGATCGGCCGGGCGAACGGACACCTGTTCCGCCGGGAAGACAAGACGGAAAGCTATGTCGTCATCCCGCCCGCGCATCTGATCACCGACAGCGACGGTGCGATGTGGACGTTTGGAACCGCCTATAACGCATACGGCGAGATCAATGTGCTGCGCAATGACTTCGATACCGGTGAGTTCGCGGAGCGGATTGAATACCGTAAGGGCCAGGTCAGGCTATTCGGCAAGGCCGGGTGGCGCACGTTCAGTCGCAGTCGCCGGCATTTCATATAAGGAGATAGTGTGTGGCAACGGGTAGCTATACCTTGTCGGCTGGCGGCATCACTCTCGCCAATGCGGCGGTGACGCTAACTTTTATCAATCCCCCGGCCGCGCCAAACGTGCGGCTCGTGTTCAGACGATTCTGGATTAACCAGTCAAACAATATGACAAGCGTTAATCTGCGGTGGCAAGTTAATACGCAGGTCACGGCATTCCCGACACTGGTTAGCCAGACGCCGACCAAGCTATACATTGCTGATGGGGCATCGGTCATTACGGGTGCCACCACGGGTGCTGCCGGCACCTGTGGGATTAACGCCTCGGCGGAAGGTGCCGGTGCGAAGACCATCATCTACGCAGACAGTTTCAACACCACAAACGGCGCGCTATTGGTTCTCACCCCGGAGGAAACGATCGAAATGGGCGCCAGCGCGACCTCCGGTCTCGGCATGCATCTTCCGGTCGCTCCTGGAACATTAACCAACTGGGTGTTCGGCTGCATCTGGTCTGAAGAGTAAGGGCCGTCCGGTAAGGTAAACCCGCCATGGCGATCTTCCGGGTTCCGTTTCCGGTCTTCATCGGCGGACGGCAGCCGGATGCGCCGAAGACTGTTAAGAGTTCTGCCGGACCAACCACCTACGCTGGAACCGCACAGTTTGATGCGGTTGGTGGATTAGCACCTGTCGCGTTTGAGATTGAAGTTGCTGTCAGCACATTAGCCGCCGCCGGCGGCCTCACAGCGAGAGCCGCGCAGATAGACGCAGCCAGCGCCACACTGGCGGGTCTCGGTGGGCTGACGGCTCTCGCGGTAGAAATCGAGAGTGCCTCCTCAATATTTCAGGGTGTCGGCGGCCTGACCGTCAATGGTGCTCGGATACAACCGGTCACCGCGACATTCGCCGGTGTTGGTGGCATCACACTCACCCCGGTCCAGCGCGATGCGGCCACAATAACGCTTGGCGGCATTGGTAGTCTGACCGCCACCGCCGCCGAGATTGCCGCTGTAACGGTGACGCTCCAAGGTGTCGGCGGCCTAACCGCGGCGCCCGTTCAAACCGAAGCGGCGACGGTCACGCTCCAGGGTGTCGGCGGCCTTACGGCAAGCCCCACACAGATCGATGCTGCGACGGCGACAATCGCGGGCGTCGGTGGGTTGGTGGTGGCTCCGACGCAGATCGAGGTTGCCTTATCGACCATTCAGGGCGTGGGCAGCCTGACCGCGACCGCCGGGAAGATACAGCCGGCGGACGTGACGCTCCAAGGTCTTGGTGGCGGCACGTTCAGCGCCAGCCAACGCAATGCAGCCACCATAGCTCTGGACGGAGTGGGGTCTCTCACCGCGACCGCGGCGCAGATCGATGCCGCCCGCATTACGCTGGCGGGCGAAGGCACGCTCACCGCGACCGCCTCTGGCGCCACCACCCGGCAAGGAACGGCAACATTCGTTGGTGTCGGTGGGCTGGCCGCAACGCCAACCCAGATTGACGCTGCGACAGTGGCGCTCTCCGGTGTCGGGGGACTTGCCGCAAGCCCAACCCAAATAGAGGTGGCATCGGCGTCCGTGGCGGGCGTGGGCGGGTTCACCGCGACCGCCATGCAGATCGATGCGGCAACGGCCACTGAGGATGGCGCAGGCTCCCTAACAACGTCAGGAGGCGCTGTTCGTCCCGTCGCAGTGACGATCGCCGGCACGGGTGGTTTCACGTGGAACGCTGCCGTGGTCAACGCCGCGACCGCGACGGTGGACGGTGCGGGCGGACTGACGGCAATGCCGCGGACCATAGCGGCGGCCACGACAAAGATAGACGGCGTCGGCGGTCTGAGCGCGGTTGCCACCGGCTCAACCAATTGGCCGGGTGCCGCGACGCTGCCGGGCGTGGGCACGGTTATCGCCACCGCCACGCTGATTGAGGCGACAACGGCCACTATTCCTGGCGCAGGCAATATTAACGCCTCTGGTGCCGAGACCCAGTCAGCCAGCAGCAACCAGGCGGGCGCCGGAAGTCTGACGGCTAGCGCGGCGCAGATCGATGCCGCCGCCACGACCTTCGTGGGCGCGGGCAGCATCGTTGCGTTTGCCACCGGCATCACCAATTGGCCCGCCACCGCGACGTTCGCTGGATCGGCAAGCCTGACCGCCACCGCCCGCCAGATACTCGCGGGCACGACAGCGCTGACCGGCTCTGGCAGCATCAATGCCACCAGTCGGGAGGTGGAGCGCGCCGCCGCTTCGTTCGCGGGTGAGGCCACTCTCTCCACGACAGACCGTCCGATCGCCGCCGCCATCGCTCATCTCGATGGTGCCGGTAGCCTCACCGTCACCGAGGTGCAGACAGCGGTGGCTACTGCCACGCTGGCAGGCGCCGCCACGCACACGGCAACTGCCTTCCCGATCGACAACGCAGCCGCCACTGGAAGCGGCACCGGCACCCTGACGGGGGCTGGGGCGGTTGTCGCCGCCGCCTCGGTTACCGAAGCTGGCGTCGGAAGCCTGACGGCAAACGCAAATAGGTCGGGTGTGCAGGACGGCGCCGCGACGCTCGCGGGCTCTGGCACCCTGACGGCAGCGACACGTCAGCGCGCGGCGGCCACGACGAGCTTAGACGGCACAGGCGGCCTCACAGCCATATCGAGACAGCGCGCCGTTGCGTTGGCGACCGTCGCGGGTGCCGGATCATTGGCCGCGATTGGCAGCACGGCAACCCGAAACGCCGCCACGATCGCGGGCGTCGGGTCTATCACCGCCGATCCGCTCGGGGGTGGTGTCGGCACGGCCACAATGGCGGGTGTCGGTTCGCTCAGCGTTGCCAAGGCGGACCTCACGGCCAATGCTTCGGCGACGACGTCCGGTGTCGGCACCGAAACCGCCGCCGCCGTCCCAGTCCGCTCAGCGACCACCACCGTCTCTGGTGCGGGTAACGTCACCGTCGCCAGCAAAGTCGTTCCCGGCGGCGCCGCGCAAGTCTCAGGCGCAGGGTCATTCGTCGCCACCGCCTCCGTGGTGCGCACTGGCAGTGCTCAGGTCGATGGCGCAGGCGCCGCCACGAGTTCAATGCCGCGCCAGATCGAGCGCGCGAGCGGTCAGGTTGACGGCGTCGGGTCGTTCGCCGTCACGCAAATCAGCCAGGCATGGTCGGCGGCGGCCGAACTCGATAGCGATAGCACGGTCACGGCTGATGCCAGGGCCTCCAATCCATTCTGGATGACCACCGAACTGTTCGGCGAGGGCGGGCTGGTGGCGACAGCAATCAGAGTGCCGCCGCTGTTGCCGTGGCAGCGCACCGACGGCACCGCGACCGGGCGCACCAACGGCAATCCTGCGCAACCCGGCACACGACGCTATTCTGGCTCCGCTATCGTCAGGGAATTCGCATAATGTGGTTCTTCAAACGCCGTCGGCGGACATTCGCGGGCATCGCGCGGTTGCTCGGGCGCGGCGGCGTAAGACTAACCCCGACCCAACCACGTCGCTTCGATGCCAATTTCAGTGACGAGTTCTGCTGATGATCCCTTACAGCGCCACGCTGGAAATCCTCGAAATCGCCGATACGATTGACCTGACGGTGCTGGAGACCGCCAAGCAGGAACTCGGGATCGCCGCCGAAGATACGTCGCAGGATGCCAAGATCGCCCGTTGGATCCATGAGGTCAGCGGCCAGGTCAATGCGCGGGTGGACCGCGTGCTTGGTCGGGAACGGGTGAAAGAGACGTTCGAACTGGACTGGGCTGGCAACCTTGGCCCATTGCCGCTCAGGCGCTACCCGGTCGCGCAGGTCGATAGCGTCACCGAGCACGGCGTGGCATTGGCCACCGATCAGTATCGCGTCGATGGCGCCAAGGGCCTGCTGTATCGCAACTTCGGTCGGTGGTGCGGAGAGGTTATCGTAACCTATCAGGCTGGTTATCAATTACTCGGCGAACTTCCATACGATCTCGAATTTGCCGCCTTGCTGTTGCTGCAATATCGCAATTCCGGTGCGCGCGATCCGTCGCTTCGTTCGGAAAGCGTTCCAGGAGTTTATGAGGCGACATACTGGGTGGGCAGCACGCCAGGAGCGGGTGGTTCGTTGCCGAGCAATGTCGCGGAACTGCTCGCACCATACATCGATACGGCCATTTAGATAGGCATTCCCATGTCAGATATCCTGCGTGCCGATGATGAACGACGGCGGCGCGCGATCGTCGATAGCGCGATTGCCAACTCGCAATCGAAGGCCGAGCTGATCGGCCATCTCGAACGCACCGGCGCCAACGATGTTGCCGAAAGCCTCGAAGGCAAGCCGTTGTTCACGGCGCGCAGCCCGTGGATTACTGTGCTCGCGGGCGGACTTGGTTTCGTGATCGCATATCACAGCCTGCATCTTGGTTATTGGGCTTGCGTTATCGTCACCATTCTAAGTGGTCTGATTGGCGGGTTTATCGCTCGCGCAATCACCAGAGCACCAATCACTGGTCTCGTTCGTCCAGGTCAAGTCTGATGAACGCCAGCGGACTTGTAAGAATCCTTTCCGGGCAAATGGGCCCCGTGCAGGCGATCACCATGCGGCGCACCGGGTCACCGGATGTCCCGTGTCCCGCCGCAGTTCTGGTGGGCGGCGCATCGGATGTTGTCGGCGAACTCCAGCAATCCGCCGATCGCGTGATGCTGACCGATCGGGAACTGAACGCCGCAGGATGGACGTCACCCCCGCATCATGGCGATCGCGTTGTTTATAGCGATGGCCGAACGACAATTGTTCAAGGCCGCGCCGAGGTATTTATGATGGAAAGCGACCGCGTGTTCGTCCTTCGGTGCCTTGGTGGATAGGCATGGGGTTGCTGCCGGATCCCATCCAACCATAGAGCACCCGGGCGGCAACCATCGACAGAGATGCTTCGTATCCCGGGCCTCCGGTCTTATCCCAACCGAACTCAGCACCGGCCCCGCCTTCGCGTAACAGCATGTAGCCGTCATACGTTCGAGACATTGGGTCGCGCGCGCGGCTCTTGGCCAAAATGAAACCCTGCCGCTGAGCAGAGCGACGGACGCGATCCTCAAACGTCTTGCGTTTTGCCGGGGTCATAACCTTGAGGTCTTGGTCTATCTGAGCCGGGGTTTTCATAATCCATCCTCCGCTGGAAGCATCGCTGGTGTTTCTGCCACATGACGCGCCGGAGGTCAAGCGGAAGGGTCAGCAGGTGAGCCCAGAGGTCTGGACCGACGCAAAGGCCATCATCGAAGCCACCGCGCTCGATCTCGCTTTGCCATTAGACCTACCGAACGAGGACTTCACCACACCGGAACCACCTGCGGCTTGGGTATCGATTGATGTCGGTGGCGATGCCGCTGAGACAATCGAGCTTGGCGGTCTGACCTGGGAAGAGCGTGGCGCGATCTGGGTTCATTGCATGCTGCCATTCAACAGCGGCATCGCTGATGGCCTGGCTTGGCGCAAGGCGTTCTCCGTGGCGTTCCGCGCGGCGCAACCGACCGTCGAGGGCCTGTATTACCGTGATCACAGCTTCGATCCGTTGAGCAGCGACGACGGCGTGTGGCGGCGGCTCTCTTTGGTCGTGCGCTACGAATACGACGACCGACTGACCAACAACATGCTTGCTCGCGCGAAGTTCGAAGGCGGTAGCGGAATGACCGCAACCGCCGCGTAACACCCGAAGCCGCGTCGCCGACGGCCATCTCGGCAATCCGACATTGTTGAAAGGGATAATGCCATGGTCGCGACGACTGGGTTTCAGGCTGCTCTAGAGTCTAACAGAGCATCCATCGGCTACGGGGTTGAATCAGTATGGGGAACTGCTGCAGGGCAGTTTCAGCTGATTCGATTTAACTCGTCCACCCTCGCGGGTGCGCGCACCATGCAGCGCCCGTCGGAAATCACCGGCACGCGCGAGGCGTCGCAGTCGGTCACCACGCAGGTCACGGCGGGCGGCACGATAAATTTCAGCATGAGCGCCACGACATTTGACGAGTTCGTGTTCGCCAACGTGCTACAGGCCGACTGGGGGTCGACGGTCGCGATCAACGGATCGAGCGGTGACATCACTCTGACGGCGTCATCGGGCATGATTACGCTATCGTCCACCACGCCCGGCAAGTTCTCGGGACTGATCAACAAACAGTGGATCAGGACCTTGGGCTTTTCGCTCGGCTCGACTTTGACCGACGGGACTAAGGCCAACAATGGTTGGTGGTTCATTGAGAACAGAGGGACCAGCCCGGATACCGTGCTGAACCTGATCGGCCCCAACGGCACCGGAGCGGCAACCGAGACGCCATCTGGCAGTGCTGCAAAAATACGGGCGTCCACCATTAAGAATGGCAGCACCTTCAAGAGCTACTTTACCGAGGTGCAATACGACACCGACAAATTCCTTAAATATGCCGGTTCCTATGCCGCGCGGGCCACGCTCACCGGTGGGCTTGGCGCGTTCACGACGGGCACCGTGGATATCGTTTCCAAGAGCGAGGCGCAGGGCACCGCGACATCGTCAACCGGCGCCGTTCTTGCCGCTCCTACTGGTCGTGTTATGGATCCGATCAGTGGGTTCGTCGGCTGCTACTTCAACGGCGCTGACCTCGGAACCGGCGTGGAAAGCTTCGGCATCACGCTGGAGAACACCGGGGCTGCTTCGGAATTCGCTATGGGAAGCGCTGCGGCACAAGGCATTTTGTCAGGCACGTTCACCGCGAGCGGCACATTACGAGCATATTTCAAAGACTTCACGCTCTATAGTAACGTTGCGAACGAAACCAGCGGTGAGTTGGCGTTCATCGTCCAGGATAGCACCGGCGCTTCCTATGCCTTCACCTTCCTCGACGCGAAGCTGAACGGCCGCATCGCCATCGGTGGTCCCGGTCAGGCGGTCTCGGTGGATTACGAAGTCAGCGCCGGTCCGACCAGCGCGGGCACCTTCGTCATCGATCGGATGGCGGCGTCATAGCACGGCACGGCGAGCCCGATGTCGGCTACATCGGGGGTAGCCTGGGCGCGGTGGCAGCCAAAAGCGACGCCACCGCGCCCTTCTTTGTTTCAGGAGTAATGCATGGCTAAACTGAGCGACTTCGTCACTGATGCAAGGGCAATCAAAGACGGCTTATGGGTGCGGGTGGATCCCGCATCATTCGGCGATTTGGAAATCCTGTCGGCGGGCTTCACCGACGAATTCCTCGATGCCAAAACCGAACTGGAATCCGCCGCCAGCGAGCGACTGAATATCGGTCCAGGTCGGCAACTGCCGAACGCCGAGCAGCGGAAGATCAACGCGGAACTGTTGGAGCGCTTCCTGATCAAGGACGTGCGCAACCTATACGACGAAAAGAACGAGCTGGTCCCGATTTCCGAATTCCACCGGTTCATGTATCTGCCAACCCACTCGCGCCTCGCATCGGCGGCATGGCGCGCCGCTGGTCGTGTGTCGAATATGACCGCGAAGCAGCTGGAGCAAGCGGTGGGAAACTCCGTGACGCTCTCCTCACACACCTCGAATGGTCAGGTCTTAGACAGCGCTTCACCGGACTAATGCCTGAGGAGGACTTACCGCCCGCACCGAACGTCGACCCTCGTTGGCGGTGGGTATGGAGAGCGTGGCATCGACTGTCTCCGGACCGGCCATTTCATGGCGGCGGAATGGGTCCGTCAGTGCCGGGGAATATTCCCTGGTGGCAAATCCGCCTGTGGGCCAGAGACCATGACATGACAGCCGGTCAGCGGCACGTGCTGGATATTTGCATCCAGCGGATGGACGAGACCTACCGCACATGGTCCACGGAGCGGCAGAAACAGGAACAGCAGCAACAAGGGAATCGCTAATGCCGGTTGCTGGCCTGGGCGATATCAGTCGTCGCATCAACGTCCTGCTCGAAGGCAAACTGTCCCCCGCACAACTCGGTCGGCTCGCGGGCAACTATGCCAAGCAGCACCACGATGCGATGGTCAGCTCTGGCCAGGCGCCCGCGATTTATCAGCGCTTTGTCAACGGCATTCCCGACGCGCCAGAGACCTCGATACGGATTGCACCAGACCATCCCGGCGTCATTCTCTACAAGGGCACGTCGCTGCTCGCTGCGGCGACTTATGCACTGCAGATATGCCGCGAGAAGTCCGTGGTTGGCCCGGGACCTTATGGCGCTGGCACCTATCGCGAGAGTTGGGTGCTGTTCGCTGACGGCCGCCCGACGTCGATCGAGCAATTCCCACCAGCAACGGAGCAAGCGATTGTTGTTAACTTTGCTCCTTATGCCAGACGCATCGAAGAGCGGCGTTCACGTCGTCCGGCCTTTCAAGTGACACAGATAGCCTCCGACGCCACCAAGGCGCGCTACGGCGGCATCGAGGTCCGCCGCCAGTTCGTAACTCTGCCAGGTATTCCGATGGGGCGCGCCAAGTTCCAGGTGCCATACGTTCTCCAACGGCCACCACGGACAGGAGAAGTCATGCTGTATCCTGCCGTCGTGATCGCCATTAAGTAATGGCCTTTCCTAGTGCATATGCGACTGACGGCTTCCCGCCAGTCGCTCCATGCCTTGCCGCGCCAAGACACGGCTGTCCGATCCATGCCACGCCGAGCCGTGCCGTGCCACCTAACCATGCCTTGGGGTGATTGATGGCGTCAACTCAAGACATCACCGACGTCGTCTTCGAATTTTCAGTCACCGGACTGGATACGGTAAAGACGTCTGCGACGCAGGCGCAGGCGTCGTTTCAGGCGGTCGGTGGCGCGGCGGACCAAGCCACCGCAGAGTTCAGCGCACTCAAACAAGCCAGCGACGCGATGGCGGCCGGGTTCGAAAAAGCAACCGGTCAATCTGCTGCCGCATCGCGCTCGTTTGCCTCGCTACAGCGGCAACTGGATCCGGTCGGCGCGGCGGTCTCGCGCACGACGGCGGCGTTGGAGCAGCTGGAGCGGCGCTATCAGTCAGGCCGTATATCAGCCGAGCAGTATTCACAGCTCCAATCTGCTGGCACTGCCCGCC
>Ga0070691_10001134_pt1 | contig 11089 bp, 8 predicted proteins | sample KBSK1101metaG_FD_64673 | JGI IMG/M metagenome (GOLD analysis project Ga0070691, IMG submission 64673) | Corn, switchgrass and miscanthus rhizosphere microbial communities from Kellogg Biological Station, Michigan, USA - KBS K1-10-1 metaG | ecosystem: Host-associated > Plants > Roots >... | reverse complement strand
CTTCAGCCCTATAACTTCATCTGGGTCCCCCGCGTGTATGTGGATGTCGACGCCAGCGTCGTGCGGAATGGGCGAAGGAACCTCGGTCAACAGTGCCATGTGGCCCTTCGTGCCGCACTTGGGGCACGTGGAGGTCTTCCATGCTACGCCAACCCATCCGCAGCGGGTTTGCTGCCCTGGCGCGCCGGGGTTGGCAACAGGGTTCACGCATCGATAGCGCGCGAGGGTCTTGCTGTCCCGCGCCTCGATGCCGCTGACGCCATTGCCGACAATTGGCGGGTAGCTGGAGATTGGATCGGGCCTGTCGTTTCGGTCGTTGATGTTCATGCTACTTGTCCTCAACTTTTGTTTGGGTAACCGTAGTGCCATGATCTGATAGCGATGACGTGGTCACGGTCGGCGCTTGTCCACTGTCCTTCGAAGCGAGGCCAATGCAGCCGCCGCCGAAGCCGAGCAGTACCACGCACGCATTGATATCGATCCAATGCGCCAGCAGCCCCACAACGGCAGCAATGCAAATAAGTCCGCCAATGGTTGTCTTGTAATCGCGCAACATTACCTTGCCCCCAATCCGAACTGAAGAGTAATCCCCGGCTGCAGGATGCCGCCGACCAGGGAGCCGTCGGTTCCCCTCTGTGGTTTCGCTAATCTGGCGTAGGGCATCAGATAAAAGTTCCCGGTCTTCGAAAGGCGAATTGCGATTCCTGCCGAGCCCGTCAGCGCGAGCGAGTACGAGGTCGGCGTAGAGTTGAATCCGGTTTGCCCGATGGCCATCAGCGACACGCGGCCGCTGCTGGAAGCTGCCACGCGATACGCGACTCCCGTTGTGACAGTCGACGCTAGCGGCTGCGATCCGACAGGGACCTTCGCAATCGGCGTGGAAATCTCCGACCACGAATAGGCGCTAGAGCCGCCGAGCCGAATCGCGATACTGACATTGGCCGACGTCGCATGAGCATCGCCACGGTTCCACGATGTTCCGGTGCCGACAGCTATCGAGGGTAGATCGCTGTTCGTGGCAGGAACAGGGGCCGCCTGGCCGAGCAGGGCCACGGCGGCGAAAAGGCCAAGGGAGATGGGTTTCATGTTAGAAGTCGGCTGAGACTATTGGGGCTGGTTTTGTGCGCAATGACGCCGGGTAGAAGCCCGGCTATCTGCATCAGGTTCACGCACTCTTCACTGCAGAAACGCTTCTGGCGCTCGTGGGGGAACTTCGGCAGTAGGAATCCGCCCAGGCCGAGCCAGTCGTACTCGCGACCGATATCTTCGATTGCGAGCGTCACGGCAGCCGATTCCTGTGCGATGTCAACCGGGATATCGATCAGGTCCCACTTTCCATCCGCGAGGTTGATGTTCTCGAATGCGCAGCCCTTGCGCGGCGTCCATGACGAGGACGAGTAGCATAGCGACCCGCCAGCATCGTGGGGAATGATCTGATCGGGCGACACCAGATGGCGTAGCGCCTCGCTGAACACGATCTCGCAATGAGAATATGGCCCGGGGTGCGTCGCCATGCGGATCAGCTTGTTTGCAAGCGTGCCGGGTGCTTTATAGAGGGCTAGGCGCATGTCCAAAATCTCATGGTTTTTTGGGTTCCTTTGTTGGACTTGGAACGCTAGGGGTCGTTGGTTGCGCCGGCGGATCAGGGCACTTCCATTTCTTCTCGATGGTCAGATCGCAGCCTTCCGCATGGAATTCCTTGCGCAATGAATTCTCCATCGCGGAGAAAGCCGCCTGCTGATCGCGCACTGCATTCTGGGCTTTGAGCACCGCGGCCTGCGCCTCGAGCTGCGTAGCCTGCAGGCCTATCTGCGCCCTCTGCACCTGAAGCATCAATTGCGATATGGCTTCGCGGCGATCTGCCGGGATGTCAACGGGCTTCGAAGTCGGGGGCGCCTGCGCCATCGCGAACACTGCGACGATTAAAGCGAGTAAGAATGGTTTCATTGAATCGCCGCCCCTACCGCGGTGTTGATGGCGGCCTGGGCTGCCGTAACAGCCGGACCTGGAGTTCGCAGCATTATCTGTCGAATGTCTGCCGCAACCAGGCTCTTGATAAACGGCACGAGCGCGCCATAGGCTAGAACGGTTACCGTCGAGTTGATTACGTGAGCGGCGGGAGTGGTGCCGAGCGTCCCGCGCGAGCCAACCGCAACTACGGTCGCTGAGGTAATCGCCGTCACGCGCATCACTTCGTTGTCAATCAGCAGTCCCATGTCGACTGCTATGCCTGTTGTACTTGACAGCGTGACGCTGGAATCATTAGCCAGGACGGCCGCGCCTGTCGTGGGGGATACGGCTATATTTGTAGCCCGGAGATTTTGCGTCCAGGAGTTGAGCGAGGCGATTGCCTCCGCCGAAATGGTGCCGTTGACGGTGAACGCGGTTTGCGCGATCGCCGGAATGGCGAAGAGAATCAGAGCGATGAGTTTCATATTCGTTTAATTGGTCTTGATCCCGCTAGTGAAGGCGTGCGCTGCGATCCCCGTACATACCGACATGCTTCCACCACCGACTAGCGAGATGGTCGAGTAGGTGCAGGCAATTGAGCTACTGACTCCAGATGCCGCGCCAATCTGGTAGACGCCGCCTGAAACATTGAGATTTCCGACGACCGCTACGCCGCCGGTGGTGGGCAGCGTAATTACATCGTTATTATTCTGGCGAAGGGCGAACGGGTGATTCGAATAGGTGCCGAGGAAGCCTTCCGCTCCCGTCTTTGATCCCCAGTAGGTCGAAATTCCATCCGTGCTGGTAGCGCTTGAGAAGGCATTCCCGTTGTCAACGCCGGTTACGCCAATGATTTCCAGCTTGTTCCCTGCGCTGATGGTGGGCGCGGCGTTATTGAATCGTGCATCGACGACTCCCGTAGTCGACAGGAAATTCGTTCCGCCAGCGGTATCCCACGATACTGGAGAAACCGCGCCGGATAGCGCAAAACCTGCTGTCTGGGTGCCTGGGGTGACAACTAGGTGGACGCCAATGTTGTCCATTGACAGGTACGAGGATCGATTACCTGTGATTAAGGCAACTGGTGTGCCGGAACGGGTGAGCGCGTTAAAGGACAGAATCGTGGAATTCCCGCTAAGCAAGACTCCGCTCTCAAGCGAAGCTATTCCATTCAGGTAGATGTCTCCAGTGTTGAGTAATGCGCAGTGCGTGGCGACAAACGAACCTGACGGGGTGCACGCGCCGGCAGATCCGTCACCGAACGTTGTTACTCCTGCCGATGGCGTGTAGATGTTTCCGTAGGGTCCCGATAGTGGCCCGATGCCGAAGCCATTGAGTGCGGTGAAGACTTGGGTGTCGTCAAGGATGGCGCCCTTGGTCATGCTGCTCGATCCGGAAGGCTGCGAATAGAGGGCCAGACCACCGCCCATTGTTCCGTTGGCCGCTTGCTTGTAGCCATAAATTCCGCCGGTTCGGCGAATCGTAGTGGGCAAGGTGGTGTCGTATTGCTGACCAAAGATCAGACCCGGACCAATCGAGTTAGCCGCGGCCCCACCCCAATACTCAAGTCGGCCAGTGGCGAAGGTATCGTCGAAAGCCGGGGCATGTGTGTTACCGGCGTTAAAGGTGCCGAATAACAGGGATGCGTCAGTATCGCCCATGCGTCCGGACCCAATGGCAAGCACACCTGGGCTGGTAGCAGCCATGCCGATCCAGTCCACTGAACCTTGATAGGTTGTGTCGCCCCCACCCAAGCTAAAGCCGTAGTTGGCCCGCACTTCACCCGTGCTTGGAGAAACTCCAAAAGGGAATGACCCACCCGGATACCGACCTTCGTGGACCTTGATGTCATCCCAGTAAACCGCGCCCGTGCCGCTGTCACGCGAAAGAATGATGCGCACAGACGTCCCGCTGCCCGTGGGAAACTGATGACCCACTTGATACCACTGCGTACCCGGATTGACAGAGCCGCCAAGCTGAATATTGCCGCCCGATCCGTCATCCAATTTCAGGAAGCCTTTCGCTGTGCCGCCACTCGTCCGCACCCAGGCCGTTACCACGTAGGTGGTATTCGATGTCAACCCCGTGACCGTCTGGTAGGTGACGTCGCCGCTCGTGACCTGGGAAAGGCTGTAGGTGCCTGTCCGCGCCGTGATGGCGTTCGTAGCAGTGCCGGTGCCGAAGCCGTCAGTCCAGCCGGAGAGCGAGCCAAGCTCAAAACTCGCGTTGCTTACCGTGGGGTCGCCGAGCGGAGAACATGAGGTGCCCTGCCCGACGCAGCCGAGGCCAAAGTTGTATAAGAAAAACCAGTTGTTCGCGTAGTTTCCACCGCCTCCGATAGGACCGAAATTCTGGTTATTCTCGCCCAGAGCCCACTGGCTTTGTTTTGCCAGCGTGGAGGCCGTCAAAGGGTGCGGGTTCGCAAAGCTGTAGGTGCCATTACCGAATGCAATGCTTGATTCGCCTGTTTCCGTGGTCGCGTTACTTAGGACGACCTGGCTATCAGCACCCGAGAGGCTGGCTGCAGATTGCCCGCCATATTGCATCACCCACTTTGCGTCGCCGCCATTTGGTACCGGGCACGATGGCGCATCAATACCACAGGCGGACCAGGCCGCGTAGCTGTAACCGTTAGGATCGCCAGAGTCAGGCCCGCCCATTCCAATTTCCGCCGGTTGGTCGTAAGCCAAAAACCCCGAGTCGTATTCGCTGTTGCCGGTAATCAGGAACGGAGTGAAGCCCACTGCAGCCGGGGTCCTGCCAAACACGTGGCGCCCTTCGTCGCGATGCTCAGGCCGATAGAAATCCTCCGCGCGATACACGAGGTTGGCGGTCGCTTGGTCCGTGATCGCGACTACCGTGCCGTGCTCGGAGGCTGAAATCCTCAAAGGCTTCGCGATGCTCGAAGTCACTGCGTCATTGATTGCGATGTTGGTTTGCAGGTAAGGCGAAATGCTCACTGTGGCAGTCCCGCTCGATACCGTAGCGTTGGCCTGGATCGTGTACATGTGCCCGCCAACCGTGAAAACGTCACCCGCGTAAAGCGTGCCCGAGCCTAACCCCTTGAGCACGATGGAGAATGCTCCGGCGCTGGCTGCCGTGTTAATTGCAGCAGTGGCGATTCCCTCAACCGGAGTCGGCCACCCTTGCGCCTGCATCACGACTGCGAATGGATCTGTGCCAACCGAGGCAGGGCACGTATCCACGTATTTCCAGGTGTACTGTCGGATTCCGGGGAAATGAATTATCCAGGTATCCGCATAGAGTCTAAGGCAATCCGCCACACCATAGCGGGCTAGAGAATCAGCTAAGGGCATGATCGAGGGAGCCTCTGCTCGGTTCCCAAAAGCGAAGTGATCCGTGGAGGTTGCGTGCAGGTTGGCCGAGGTCTGCTGAGTATAGGTACCGGTCAGCGTGGTCGAGGAAGCGTAGGCAATCTTCTGGCAAAAGAGCACTCCCCCGCCGTTGTCCGGGCAGGTGCTGTCGTTCTGGTGATCCACATACGCCAGATAGTATTTCGAGGAAGCCGAGTCGTATAGCGGGAACACGTCGAAGGTCTGCGTGCTGGCTGTTCCACTGATCGTGTAGGCGTGAGCGACATAAGCCGTCAAACTGACTGACGGGTCGAACTCCGCGAAGTAAGGATGCTGTGTATTGCCGCTGTCGTTCGTCACCTGAAACTGGATTCCGAGTTTTCCAGTCGGCCCCGCGTTAGGGTTCCACTCTGGCGCGAATACCCCGTTGCATCCGAAAATCAGCGGCGAGAAGTCGATGGTTGTTATCGCAGAGTAGCTCTTGAAGTCGGTCGTGCTCCAGAGCTGAACCAGGCAACTTGAGGTCGAAGGCGAGGCAAGGAACCACGTCTTTGCATTTGCGATGTCGATGTAAATCGAAGGATCGCGAATAGGTGTCGGAGACGGAGCCCCGCCCTTTCTCACTGGCCTGAAATTCAAATAGTCTCGCGAGTAGTCGAGATACAGAGACGCGCTGTCATCATCCCGGAAGTGGGCGTAGAGCAGCATCGGGTTTGTCGGTGATACCGTGGTGGAGTTCGCGCCACCGCATACCCCGATTGAGGTGTTATAGGAGCCATCTGTTCCCCAGCAGCCGCCGCCTGTAATATCTTGCGTTGGCAGCCGGAAGGTCTGGTTAGATGTGATTGAATCAGCACCAGACAGCCCCGTGTAGTGCAACCCATCCTTACTCATAAACTGAGCCGCGCCCACCGCCGTCTTTGTCGCCGACGGAATGATTTTGATGATATTGACGTCGGTCTGGGCAAGGCAGCTCGAGGCCACGAGCATGGAAATAATCAGGTGCTTCAAGAGATTGCGCCTCCGGTGCGGAATGAATCAAGGCCCCACACGGTCCCATGCCACGTGAAGATATAGCTCGATCGAGTGTTGCCGTCTGGCGCAATTCCCTGAAGTGCGGTATCCGCCGCGTATCCATTGATTTCGTATACACTGACGTCATCCCAAAAGATCGGGTCCGTGGTCGCGTTGTGCTTCAGGTGAATGCGTACTGCGCCTGTCGAGTTCGCGGTGTAGACTTGCGTGATCCGGGTCCAGGAAGTTGGGCTCGATGACGGCCCGGTAACTACATTCGCGCCAGTCGTATCGTGCAAGAGGAGATTGCCGGCGCCGCTTGCGGTAGCGAGGAGCCACGCTTCGATGACGTACTGCTGGCCGGAAACAAGGCCAGTGACGTCCTGGTAGATTACGTTTCCAGACGTCGCGTCCTGCGCGGCGTACGTGCCGCTGTGAGACTGTGCGGTAACCACACTCGACGGTCCAGGCGATACGCTCCAGCCGGGAGTCAGAGTGCCGGATTCGAAACCGGGATTCGTGACCGACTTGTGCAGGTTGAAGACTGGCACCGGCCAACTACCAGTGGGGTCCTGGTCAATGTAGAGCGTAAAGCTATCCCCTGCGTTGATTGTGCCGCCGGTAAAGATCGGAGCCATAATCGTCGCAATCGTCGTTATGTTCGGGAAGGTTCCCGTGGCAGTGGTCGTGTCGAGCAGAACCCGCTGGTTCTTTCCGTTTGCGAGGTCGATTACAAAATGGTTTGATCCGTCGAGTGCGACAGTGAAGTAGCCTCCGCTCCCATTGGCGCCGGCCGCGCCCTTTGAAAAGATATCCCTTATCGGACTGAACCCGGCCTCCGAGAGATTGTTGAACACATCCGCCGAGAACAGTTGAACGCCATAGAATCCTGCAATATTGTCGATCTCGGCAAATATCGGGACGCCACTCGACGAATAGGCGCTGTCTTGCGCGATGGTGGTCGGCACCATTGCCGAGAACGATCCCGATTCGATCCAGAACCACACGGGGCCTAGCCCAGTGAAGGCCGATTGCGTAGTAAATGAGGTTGCGTCATTGGTCACAATAAAGCTGGTCTGGTTCGATCCATCGCTAAAGAACATGCGCAAAACCGCGCCCTTGTATTGATCTGTCGTCATCGACAGAAGCGAATCTGCTACAACATTTCCGCCGCCGCTCAATGTCGGTACCATGCGGACGCAGGCCAAATCCCCGCCCGTCACCGTAATGGCTGGGCCTACCCATCCGACCGGTGGCGTAGGAGTCAAGACCGTGATCGTGTTCGTTCCGTTGCCAGTGATCTTGTAGTCCACTGGGAATTGGTTTCCGCCTGACGAATAGACGAACGAAAGAACCCTTCCCACTAGAGCTCCTGATGTAAACGTCGGCCCAGAAAACGTGAACGTGATGTGCGAGCCGGGAAGTCCGAAACTTACGAGCGTCATCAGCGAACTAGTCGCGCCGCCAAAGGCTCCCACCAATAACAAATTGGTTGTGCCGATTACGAAGTGATCGAACCGCTCATCAGGCATGCCGTAGGAGTTTCCGCTAGTCGGGGTGATGCTGGTCAGCGTGATAGTGGCGGCGGCCGTGACAGTATAGCGGTAGTACAGAATATCCTGATTTAGCCCGACGTAAACGAGATAGCTCACCATCGATGCTGAATAGTTGTCTATCGTCAGCGGTATCGATGCGGCACTTCCCGAAGGGATCGGCACCAGAACTCGATCAGAAAGAGCCGAATATGCGCCGGCTGAATCTACCGACACTAGGGCAATAGCCAGCGTCTGGGGCCCGGCTATGCTGCCACCGGTAGCGACTGCGGTGGGAATTTCGAGCTGCGGAGCCGGGATCGAAGTCGAGAGCACATTTGCCGGTACGGCCGGACGCACATTGGCCTTGATCATCACCGAGCCGTCTTTTTTCTGCTGACTTGAAATGAACAGTCCGGCTACCGCTTGCGGATATAGAGGGTCGCCATAGTTAGGAAATGCTATGCCGCCATTGGGACCGAACAGCCCCGCAGCGAGTTCCGAAACCGTAACCGGTCCCGCGACCACCCAATCGGATGGCACGCCGGCCGTGTTTACCGATCGGATCTCGACCATGTAGCTCTCGCCATCCTGAACGCCGTCGATGTAAACCTGCTGGACCCCCGGCAGGACACTTTGCACCGCATTCCATGGCGAAGCCGGGCTCGATACAAGCTGGTACTGGATTTCGATCTCGCCACCCTGCGTAAAGAATCCATCCGTCGGGTCGGTCCAAGTCGCCAGAATGCGAGCCTTGACCAGCCCGTTGGACTGTAAGAGCGCGGTGGTCGCATCACTCAAAAGCACCAGGTTCGTCGGCGGGAACTGATTCAACAGGCTGAGCGCGACGCCCTGCTTATAGCCGGATGGCGTCAGTTCTTCTGTCGGCGACCAGTCGTAGATCGAGGAGTCTGTTTCCTGGACATCGACCTCAGTGCCGAGAACCGTAACCTCGCGGTCGCCAACGCTGACGCGATTGAACGTTAGCCGCGCGTTCTGAACCTCAAATTGCTTGTCCGTGAAGCTGGTGTAGTCGAAATCGACTGGCCAGACGTCGAGCGCGGTCATGACGTACCCGCGCATGTCCATCGTGAAATTGGCCGTACCCTGCCATCGGTGCCGCTCGAGAATGATCTTCGCGATCCGCTGCGCCATCGAAGCGCTATTGGTGAACTGCAGTGGCGCGTCGAGATATCGGCGCTCCCCGCCATCCTGCGCCAGGTAGTTGTCGGTGCCGAATCCCCGCTCCGGATTCTGCAGGTAGGCCGGATAATCGCTGCTCTGCCAGGAGTTCACCTCGGAAATAAAGGTGCCCTTGACGGCGTTGAACAGTTCGCGCGATTTGACCTTTGGCCGCCATCTCAGCGGCGCGGTCAGGATCGGCTTGAGGTCCACCGTCGCGCCGGCGGTTCCCTGCCAGGCGCCGGGCCAGATAACCCACTTGCCACCCGATAGGGTGCGCCGACCCGCGCAGCACGTGAGCATGGAGTCGAGGATGTCGGCCCGTGGCGTCGTCAGCAGGAATGTGCCGTTGCAGGTGTAGCGGGGCTCGGTTCCGCCGGCGGCCAGCGACACCGCTTCGTCGCATATGTTCGCCGCGGCGATCAGCGGAGCGTACGGCACGTCGGTCACGTAATCCAGGCGCACGCCCCACTTCTTTTGCGTCAGGTAATCGGCGATGCAGAGCGCGGCGTTGTCCGTCCACCCGGTTGTACCCGTGCGCGGATCGTAGATGTCGTTCTTGCCCTTGACGATAAAGGAGATCTGCGGCAGGCCAGACGCCCATACCTGATTGTTGTAATGCAGCCGAATGAAGACGAGCGTACGGCCGACGCCCGAGTGCTGAGCGGTCCAGGGGTTCGACGGATTGGTGACTTTGGCGTGGGACAAGTCGCCGTCGTAGGTGGTGCCCGTGAGCATGCCCGCGAAGGTCTGGCCTAGAGTCTGCGTGCCGAGCAGATTCTCCATGTAGATCTTGCTCTTGAAGTCCGCGAATACGGTTGTGATGTGTCCCGCGTTCAATACGTCGCCCGTGTCCGGCCCGGGGCTCGTGTAAAAGAAAACGTTCGGGTTCGTCAGGCTCAGAGTGACCGGGAAGGTGCCTTGCAGCGTCAGCGCCGCCCCCCCTCCCCCGCTCGGCATGTGGTCTACCAGAACCTTGTCGCCTGAGTCCATTTGCATGTAGGGCCCGACCCCGGTCCCTGCCGAGTTCGTCACGGTAACGGTAACAATGCCCGCCGTGCGGTTGAACTTCGTTGTCAGCGTGTGCCCGCGGCCACTGTGGTCACTATCGCCAAATTGGTATTCAGCCGTTGGCCGAGTGAACGAGCAGCGCGTGGTCGGATCGATCGGTACATACGCGCCGTTAATGAGAAGCTGGTCGACGTTCTCGCAAGGATGGCAGGCGACCACGTAGACGAGATCCAGGTACTTGTCGTTTTCGTCGAAGGACCCTTGGTAGATGCGCGTCCCGCCGACATGTGCCCGCCCATAAACTACGTTCCAGGGCTGAATCGGATTGATCGACGATGTTTGGACGCCGCCGATAGGGGCTTTGTGGGTTATGCCCTGGATCGTGGTCCCAATGCCAGTTTCCAGCAGAAAAGGGGCAACTGCCGCAAGAATGGCGTTGGAGCTTCCAAGTGTGGCGACGCCGGCGAAAATCTCGCCCGCACCAACGGCCCACTTCGGCAATTATCCCACTCTCCACGCGCGAACGATCTCCGCAAGATCGACCAACTGAAAGCCGGACTCCGGAATCACCATCACCTGATGCCCAGTGAGCGCCACGATCCCCATGCACTGCTGAGTCGTCAGAACCATGTCTCCGCGCTGCGCCATCAACGGCGGAACTTCCTTCATACCGTTCTGCTGCGCTACGAATTCGGCCATAGATGCGATATCGGGCTTCCCGCATGCGGCGATGCAGACTTTCGCCGCGCCGGTCTGCGTTGAGTACGTGCCTCGATAGTCAGCAGCGATATCGACGCCGGTCATCGCCTCAATCGCACTCGCGACCCACAGCGAGCAGTCCCACGTGCCCCAGGCGAAGGGCGTGGTTCGGTTGGCGATCAGGAACTTGTCGAGGCGTCCGTGCCAATCAGAATATCGAGTCACTTCACTGGACCTAGCGTTCCCTGGTGGCCGCAAATCATACAAGGCTCCCAAGGGTATTGCCAGTCGGCGCCTACCCTATACAGGCCTAATCTATCGGTCATTTGCCACAGATGCAGAATGGTAAGTCCTATCATTAGTAAGCTCAGGAATGGAACTGCTGGA
>Ga0070691_10001120_pt1 | contig 11129 bp, 8 predicted proteins | sample KBSK1101metaG_FD_64673 | JGI IMG/M metagenome (GOLD analysis project Ga0070691, IMG submission 64673) | Corn, switchgrass and miscanthus rhizosphere microbial communities from Kellogg Biological Station, Michigan, USA - KBS K1-10-1 metaG | ecosystem: Host-associated > Plants > Roots >... | reverse complement strand
CCTGAAACTGCTGGTCGTCTGCAAATTGGTGAATCGCAGGAAGACAAGATCACCACCATGCTGGACGACTTCTTCCAAAACAAAATGCACTCTTTCAAAGAGTGCTACATTGCAGTGACAGGGGACCGGCGTGTTACGGGCCAGATACGCGAAGCAGTGAACCTGGGGAGCTTTCGTGGTTCGCTCCGTGAGTCGCTGAATACTGGTGTATTTGATCAAATTTTTGCAGATGCAATGAACCGCCAACTGGTGCGTGAGTATGCGCGGCTCAACCTGGGCCTGTGGCGGAACATTGTGGACATCGTTCCGGCCACGGACTTCAGAACCCGGCATCGCATTAGAGTTGGTGGGTATGCGAACCTGGTAGCTGTGAGTCAAGGAGCCCCGTATCCTGCACTGGTGAGTCCGACGGATGAAGAAGCCATCTACGCGGTGACGAAGCGCGGTGGGACAGAGGACCTCACCCTTGAGATGATTCGTAATGATGATGTGGCCTCCATTCGGCTTATCCCGCTGCGCATGGCACGTGCGGCAGTGCAAACGTTGCATGAGTTTGTGTTCGATTTCATTGCAACGAACCCCACTATCTATGATGGTGTGGCGTTGTTCCACTCGAACCATGCGAACCTGACCTCCACAGCATTTGATGCTCCTGGTGCACAGTTCATGATCCATCGTCGTCAGATGCGGTCACAAACTGAACTGAGTAACGCTAAGGCGCTTGGGATTCTCCCTCGTGTGCTGGTGGTGCCCAATACGCTTGAGGAAGTAGCATACAATGCCTTCCGTCAAGATACCAACCTGGCTCCCCGCATGGTGCAGACCAATGAAATTCGGCCACAGATCATTGTGGTTGATTATTGGACTGACACGAACAACTGGTTTACCGTTTCAAGCATTGACCAGACGCCGCTCATTGAACTGGCGTTCCTTGACGGCAACGAGGACCCTGAGATGTTTGTGCAGGATATGCCTGAAGTGGGTAGCATGTTCACGAACGACAAGCGCACCTACAAAATTCGGCACATCTACGGTGGAACCATTGTGGATTACCGGGGCTTTCAGGGCGCAATCGTCGCGTAATAATCACTGGCGTACTACGCCTGTTTTTGCAAAGATGGAGTACTGAACATGCGATCTTTTGCTGATCAAATCCCAGGGTTGGACATGCTGGTTGTTCCTCTTGGAACAATTACGGCTGATGGGACGAAAGTCTGGGCACTGAAGGTGCCTTGGAAATACGAACTTATTGGTGTGCGGACGCACTGTGCATCGTCATCTGGTACGACACCAGCTATGACGGTTGATGTATTGGGTGCAGGCGTATCATTGTTGGCGGCGGTCGTGGCAGTCCATGCCACAGGATTTACGTACACCGATGCAACCCTGGTGGCGTCACCGTATATTGCGGCGGACGCGGAGCTCAGTATTAACGTGGATGTCACTTCCACAACGCCAACCTATGTAGGTGTGACTGTTCTGCTCGCACTTCGTCGCACAAACTAAAGGTATGATGCTCCGCCGCATACTACCTGGTACTGTGGGTGTTGGATAATGAATCTCACAGAGATGTTGGCAAATTTGGATGCCGCTATCCAAGACGGTGATCGGGTTATTACAGGGCCGAATCGTGAAAAAGCGCTTCAACAAGCGGTGCGGTACTACTCAAAATTTCGGCCATATGAACATACTGTTGACATACCAGGTGATGATGGGTTTGAGTATGCGCTCCCTACCGATTTTGATATAGAGACTTCAACAATCTTAAGTATTGAATTTCCAGTTGATGTCTCAAGTCCTACAAGTCCTCGTGAGCCACGGTATCTTACTGAAAATGCCTGGTGGTTATATCGACTGCCGCCTAATGTCTTTATGCTGCGATTTACCGGCATCACCCCCGCAGTGGGTGAGACAGTGCGGGTTGTGTACGAGGGAACCCATGTTGTCACGACCAGTAGTTCAACTGTTCCCATTCAAGATAGTGACGCGGTTGTGAATAAGGCGGCATGCATTTGCTGTATCTGGTTGGCTTCACACTACAGTCAGGCTGGTGAATCAACACTCAATGCGCAGGTAGCAAATCATCAATCAAAAGCAACGCATTACCGAGCGCAAGCAAAACTCTTTTGCGGAATGTTTGATGAGTACTTAGGTATTGGACCTGATGCTCCTGTGGTTGGTGCGGGCCTCTTTGTAACGGTGATGCCGAGTACATACCCCTGGGGTGAAGGGCGTTTGACGCATTGGGAAACATTTCGAAACCCTCGCTGGAGGGCGTCGTAAATGCCATTCACTTTTAAGTTACCTAAGTTTCTTGAGCCGGGTGTGGCCCGTGCATTTATGGAAGAAGTGCTCAAACCTTTTCTTGAACATAATGCTGAGTACCTGCAATACGAATTGGAGTTGGTGACCCCCATTGGCGTTTCGTCACAACTCCGTGGAAGCTACAGTACACAGGTACGTGGAACGATTGATGAATTGAATTTTCGCGGTGTGGTTATTTCAAATTCGACGTACATTCGCGCCGTTGATGAAGGCTCACGCCCCCATTGGGCACCAATTGATAATTTGCGGGCCTGGGCAGAATTGAAAAATATGAATGTCTATGCGTTACAGATTCATATTGCCAGACATGGAACACAACCACAACATTTATTTGAAGCAGCGAGGCACAATGCTTTTCCAACTATTTCACTTGATTGGCAACGTACTGTAGGTGCGTTGATTCATAAATATCGTGCAGGGCTCTAAATATGAGTTTTACACTTGATGATATGGTAGTGGATGGGTTATGTAGTATCCTTGATCCGTTACCTATTGATCTTATTCGGTCAGCTATTGCAGAGCAATTACGCACGGTGGCATCCATTGGACGAGTGCATGAATTTGAAGTGTACATGTCACAAGCAAGTGATTTACGGAAGTACATGGGTGTAGGGTCGGGGGTTTTTCAACGGGTACATGGATGGACTATTACACGGGCTCGGTCGCCTGAGGATCGTGAGACACAACGGGAAAATATTCGTCTGCATCATTATATGATTAGGGGGTACTATGGTGTAGCAGAGTTTGGTGCGACGGAGCTCCGGTTTCAACGGCTTATTGAATATGTATGCAATGCGTTTCGTGATGAGGAAACGGATTGGGAATTAGGTGGCGTGTGCGAATACATCAACCCTCCGCAAGTGTTGCGTGTAGATCATACAATGCTAGTTGGTACACTCTGTCACTATACTGAGATACTCATCGTTGTGCGTACGAGAATCAACTGGTAGGAGAGTATACCATGGTTCAATCAATTGGGTTTCTTGATAAACTGGGTGCGGCGGACGAAGATGGTGGGTATGGTGTTGAGGCACTGATTACCCAGCTTCTTTCAATGATTAGTGAGAACATCGTTGATCAACCCCGCCTTGTTCGATCAAATGTGTTGGACGGTCGGCCGCAAACGCGCCAGGCTGATCAGGGAACCATCTCCATTGGTGGTGATGTTACGACACGCTTTCGGTACCAGGATGCCAACCCGTTTTTGAAAAACTGGTTTGGATCATACGATGCTGTGACTGGTAGGTATGTTGCCATTGGGACGACCGAAGGGTTGTCTATGACGATGGCAATTGAAAAGAAAGTGAGTGTCTGGACCTACACTGGCTGCAAGGTTCATAAGATTGTCATTGCAGGAACGCCTGACGGTATCATGCTGACGGCTTCACTGTATGCTACGCACTTGAATAAAGCGTCGTCATTGAACACAGCGTTAGTCCTCAAGGGATTAATTGATCCTTCGAATAATGCCATGTTTCACCATGTGGTTATTCGGGCACGTGACCACGGGGCGGCGCTCTCTGACGCTGACAAAATTAAGGTGACAACGTTTACGTTGACCCTTGAACGCCCATTGGACCAGGTGTTTGTTAATGAGCAGCAGGGTTTCATTGAGCCGTCTGAGAACAACTTCCGGAATATTACGCTGGCGTTTGTTATTCCACGATATAATGCTGATACCTGGCACACGTGGAAAGACAATAAAACTCGGTTGCAATTTGATTTTCGTATGACTGATCCAATATCCGGGAAGGTGAGACTCTTTCAATTTCCTAATGTGGAAATTGATACCGCGTCGTCGCCCGTGGGTGGTCCACCTTCCCTCCCCATTAACATCACAGCTATGGGGTCGGAGTCTGAGGACTTCGTGATTTCGGATGGCGTGTCGTTTGATAGTAGCGACAATTCAATTAACCTGAGTAGTGCGAGCGTCGTGCATGCTACTGGGACGCTCACCTTAACCGGGTCAGTTGCTGATCTAGAAACAGTGACCATTGGTACGGATGTGTATGAGGCTGATACTGAACCAGGAGTAGGCAGTATTACACCTGGGCGTATTCAAGTTGATGTTTCTGGCGGAAGTACAGTGAAGGCGCAAGGGACACTGACTCTTCCAACACAACCAACGCTCAATGATACGATGACTATTGCTGGTCGGGTGTATACTTTCGATGCGAATGGGGCATTAGTCAATACTAATGGGCATATTGAAATTGGTGCGAACCTGGCAGCAACGCAACTCAATATTGAGCATGCCATTAATCGGACAGGGACTCCCGGCACGGGGTATGCCTCGGTGATGGTCAAGCATACTCAGGTAACCATTGCGGCGTTTTCAGCAAATGCAGCAGTGATCACAGCAGTTAAAGGTGGTACGGCTGGAAATGCTCTGGCAACCACTGAGACCTTTACAGCGGTGGGGAACGTCTTTGATGCAGCTACGCTGGGAACGACCACGGCAGGTGTCAACCCCACAGCGGCTGAGTTCATTACTGCGTTGTTAGCCGTGATTGCGGCATCTGGAACGGCTGAGGTTGATGCAGTGCAAGGCGCTGGAACCACTATGGTTGCGACGGCGCGTGTTGGTGGAACGGATGGGAATGCCATTCCAACAACGGAGACCTTGACGAATGGAAGCTGGGGCGCGACAACTCTGTTGGGTGGTACGGGTACTGAGGACGTGTTTGGTTTCTGTGTGCCTGGGGCTGACTGCTACATTCAGGGTTCACCAACGGCAGGGAATAATGGCGTTGCTGAAGTACTCACACGTACTGATCATAAAATTACCTTGGCTGCATTGGCCGATGGTGGTCTTGATCTGACGACGGAAGCGGCTGGGGCATTGGTGCAGGTAGTAACTCGTTCCCCGGATGTCATCGCTTATGAGTTATAATCATGGCACTGAATGATTGTGCAGGATGGGCGCGGGAAGCAACCATTGAGGAGCCTACGTGGCCCTCAGTGGCTCCCGCTCGTATTACGCGGTTACTGCCGAATATAAACCTTGATTTGCGTACTGGTGCAAATCGGCAGTTTACTCCTGCATCTGATGGAACACAGATTGGCTATGTGTCATCAGATGTGACAAACTTTACTCCCTCATTTACTGTGAATATGCCGATGCGGTATGGGGGGCTTGAAGATATTATTGTGAGCGCGATGGGCATGCAAGCCAGGTGGATACAATCAGTGCAGATGCCTGAAGTGTTAGTGGCTGGTCGGGCATATCGGCATCTTTTTGAACTTGATACAAACCTGGGCACAGGGATGCCGTGGATTCAAGTTGCTGATGGGGTGTTCTCTGATGATGTGACTCCCATGCAGCGGAAAATGCGACGTGGTACATTGGCAGTGGTAAGAGAATTCACGGTATGGGAATACCTTTCGTGTATGATAGATCAAATTGCCTTTGGTTGGGAAAATACAGGTGAGGGGCACTGTAATATTCAAGGGTTAGCGTACAGTGTGCGGCAGGACCCTGCTGTCAATACGCTTGCTTCCATGCATAAAGCAATGATCAATTTTGCTCCCTCGGTGTTCTTTCATCAAGGTGTACTGCGTATCAAAGATTACAGTGCGTCTGAGCCCTTGTTAGTTGGGCATAAAATGAAGACACAAACGTGGAATGTCACAGTACAAAATATTTTACAAGTAACACAAGGACGACGTACTGGATTAAGCAGTGAAGAATTCGAACGAGGCGGTGCGCCGTTGGTGCTGGGCTCATTTAATCTTCCTCGGTATGTCAATAATATATTTGTGGATGCCTGGCCGACAAATACACGGTTAATGATGGACTTGAAATTTACTGGACCGCTTATTCATGGTACAAATATACCATATCAAGTAAATTTTTATGTGCCTGGCTTCTATGTGATTCAAGCAGAGCCGGTTGGACCCACGCTGGCTCGGGCAAATCTTCCTATTCAGTGGTATGCTGCTGTTCCTCCCGTGTGGCCTGCGGGGTTCCCGGTTGGTGTGAAAAAAGGCCCATTGATGATTGAGTTAGTAAATCATATCTCCGCCCATTCACTTTTACCATAAGGGGTAATTGAATGCCTATTATTATGATCAGTAGTAAAGAGAAACTCGCATTTCGGATGTCTGACGATGATGAGTCAGTCATTTATTATCGTCGGTTGCCTCCCACAAAGCGGGCTGAACTCGTGCAGAAACACACGGCGTTCGGGGATATCAATAATTTGGCTTGTCAAGTTGATATGTGTAAATATTGCATTCGGGGTTGGGAGCACCTGTACGACGCTGATGAGCAGGAGATACCGTATACTGAAGAAGCGATTGAGGACCTCCCTACGCCAGTGATTTTACGGCTGATGGAAAAGATTAATGAGTCAAGTCCGGTAGAAATCATAAAAAACTTCAGGAAACGGTTGAACGGCGCTTTGCCCTCAACGGCATGACGTGTATGAAGTGTCGGGCACAGCGCCAGCAAGACCACCTGGAAGTACCGTGTGACCGTGGTGGGTTGTCTGCGTGCTGGGCCTGGGAGCAATATGGAGTGAGTCCGGGTACATCTGAATTGTATGATGATACTTTCGCTTTGCAGTTGTATGGTGATGCTCGGCGGTTAGGTTTGGACAATGTGTTGCAGCTTCGGCATCTTGAGTTAACGCCCTTTGAAGCGGATAATTTAATGATACGTCTGGTGTGGCTCACAGATTATTATCCAATATTTGAAGAAGCGTTTAAGCGTTCGCAGCAGGGTGATGCATAGGATACGAGGTTTTACTCGTGGCTGAAGAACAGGATATTGTTCTCGGATTAAGTGTTAACGATCAAGGTACGCCCGTTATTGAGCGGTTTGCTCAAGCGGCGGGCGTGGACCTGCGTCAAGCGATTGCTGGTACAACAGTCACTCTTGAGCAACTTGAAGCAGCCCTTACAAAGATCGGTGCGGTAAGTCAGACAGGTTTTCAAACGATTGTGGCGTCGCTTGAACAAATGAATACTGCGGCGTTGACAACGGCTGAGTCAGCACTGAAACTTACGAAAGCTGATACTGAATTAACTGAGAGTCTTAATCAAGCGCAAAAAGTTATCAGTCCTCTTGAGGCGATGTTGGTAACGTTAACGCAATCAACAAGTCTCTCGGCTACTGAGTTGGATAAACTTACCCGGTCGTTTGTGTCATGGCGTAGAGCAAGCGATGCTGATCCTGAATTACTCCATGCAATCAGTGGTGCTTTAATGGAGTATGGTATTCAAACGGGTAGCGCGGCTGAGATGGCGGCGCTGTTTACGAAGAATATTTATAGTGAAGATGAGGCGCTACGCCGTCATTATGATGAATTAGCAAAATCAGCAGCCGCAACAGAAGCATCAATTACATTATCAAAACAAGAACAAGCAGTTATTGAATCAAAACTTGCGGCGTATAAAGCTGAACGCGAGGTTGTTGATAATTTTACCGCTGGATTAAGTGAACTTGTAACAGTTGAAGAACAACAAATATCAGCATCACGAGCTGCTTTACAGGCAGTGGCTCAAGCTCAGGCAGCATATGCCGCAGAGCGAGAGACGATCGATCAATTTACTCAGGGTATTTCTGAATTAACTGTTGAGCAGGAACGGCAGGCGCAGGCTGCAAGTAAAGCAAAAGCCGCGCTTCAAGCTGAGCGTGCTGTTGTTGATGATTTTACAGCAGGGTTATCATCATTAGAAGCTGAATTTCTTTCAACTGATGTTGCTGAAGGATTGTTGTTAGACCGGGGTAGGGAAGTTGTTACCCAGTTGTCACAAATGCAAACAGCCTTTGATACAGTGAAGGCTGCGCTCTTAACACTTGGTGTAACGGTTAATGAGGAAGGTCAGTTCATTGAGGCGTTAACAAAAAAAGTAATTGATTTTAAGACAGCTGACCCGGCAGTTCAGCAACTCATCCGTACACTTGTTGAATTTCATAATGAATTAAAAACATTACAAGCGGCGGCGCAGGTTACAGGAAAATCAATTGATCTGCTGGCTGACGCAGCAAGTAGTGTTGACCCCCCATTACGCACGTTGTTCACTTATACTGAAGATATAGCGGCTTCATTAAGTCAAGTGAATGCTATTCAAAATACATTTAATAGATCAATGGTTGAATCAGGCAATACCATTCGTAGTCAAATTGAAGCCTATACAACTGCGAAGGCGTCACTGGCACAACTTGGTGTTGAAATTAATGAAGATGGACAGGCACTTGCCCGGTTTGGTTCAGTTGCTAGTGGTCCTGCCGCTACAGCATTAAATAGTTTACATGCAAGTATTGAACATTTGCATTCAGCGTTTATTACATTAGGATTGGACTCGCCAAAAACATTAGAAGCAATTGATATAGCATTTGATAAATCAAAGTTACGAGTTGATCAAGCTGGAACAAGTATTGCAAAACTACAATCAGTCGTGAATAGTCTTCAGTCGACGTTCTTAAAATTTGGTGTGACTATTGGTGAGAACGGACAGTTGTTTGATCGTTTTGGTCAAGCTATTGAGGGTAAAGCTTTACCTGGATTGCAGCGGCTTCAACAACAAATGATTGCAACTGAAGCTGAAGTCAAACGTTTAACTGCGGCACACGATGAATCAAAAGCGGCAAGTGAAGGATTTAGTGCATCAATTCTTGCAACAACTGCTCGTGCAGCACTCCTCGTACCTATTTATAGTGGAGTATTTCAGGCTGTCAATTTCTTGTCGCAAGGATTTGTTGATGCGGTGTCTGCAGGTATTGAACATGAGCGTCAGCTGACCCGATTACAAAATGCTTCAAATCTTACCGCTGAAGCGACAGAACATATTAATGAGAAGATACGAACACTGCCTGCTATTCTAGGCAATGCTACTGAGTTGACTAACGCATTCAGTCAGGCTTTGCGGGCTATGCGTAATGAAAATGATGCTTTTTTGTTATTAGAAGCTAGTGCGAATTTGGCAGTAGCCGCGAATGTTAAACTTGATGTTGCTATGAAAGCAGTGTCACAGTCGCTTAAGGTGTATAAGCTTGATGCAAGTGAAGCAACGAATATTGCTGATGCGTTGTTTGCTGCACAAACGCGGGGCGCTGGAACGTTTGATCAATTTCAAAATGCTTTAGAGAAATCGTTAACGTTAGGTGCTCAGCTCAATTTTACATATAAGGACATTTACGCGGCTCTTGCTGAGTTGTCATTACAAACGCAAGATTCAACGAAAGCGGGTACGGCACTTACCTCTATCTTCCGTGGATTGCTAACACATGGGAAGGAATTTGCAGGTATTCTTGATGAAGATGTACGTGGACTGACCAGTATTAAAGCATTGTTTGAGTTGATTAATCCGATATTGGCGCGGAATAAAGATGCAGCAACGGACCTGGTTGGTTCAGCTGAATCATTAACAGCGGTGTTTGCATTCCAAGGAAAGACACTTGAAGCATTAAGTGAGACATTGAAGTTAACTGGTGAATCACATGGCCGTGTAGGCGAAGCAGTAAAGCGCCTTTCACGTGATACCCAGGGTGTTTGGGATATCATTAAAAATACTGTGAGTTCTGGTGCCAGTAGTATTAATTTAAGTCTTGGAAAGATAGTAACTGATCTTGTAGAAACAACACAAGCAAATATGAAATTCCGTGAGGAGTTAGAGAAGCGTACTGACTTAACTGATTATGAACGATTCAAGGCAACGTTAACGGGTATTATCCCGCCCATTAAAGAATCACAGGAAGCTATTGATAAACATGCTACCGCGTTACAGGCGGATGCTGAGGCTGGTGCTATAGCGTTTGATGCGTTGGAGATGTATGAAACAAATTTGAAAGCTGGTATTGGTACGCTTTTAGCGCAAGGTGAAGCGGTTTCGCTCAATAATAAAGCGTTTGCTGATATTGTGGTGACACGCAAAGCTGACTACACGGCAACTGCGGCTCAAACTGAAGCGTATCTTGCTTTAGGATTGTCCCTCTTAGATATTACTACGTCGGGTCGTGAGGCGGCGTTACAGTTAGGCATTGGATTTAATACAGCTATTAAAACAGCCGCTGAATTAAGTGAAGAGATTAATCAATCTCGTCTTTCGATTATTCAAGTTACTGACGCCATTACGTTATTGAACGGCGCAAGTAAGGGGCTCTCCACTGTTCCCCTTGAACGGTTATCTGAAGGGGCAAATAATGCGGCTTTGAATTTACAGAAACTCGCGGCAAGTGGGCTGGTGGCTCTCCCACTGATTCAAGATGAGGCTCGAAAATTAGAACTGGCATTGATTAAAACGTTTGGGCGCGTACCAACAGATATCAAAACTATTTTGGATCAGATTCAACCAACGTTTACTCGCATTGCAACTGAGGGTGAGAAGGCAGGTCAGGGTGTTGCTCTGGCGTTTACTAATGCGGGAGTGAAATCAACAAAAGAACTTCAACTATTTGCTGATGAAGCTCAAGCCAGCTATTTACGGATTCGCGGTTCAGGTCAAGCAACTGCTGAAGGGATACAAACAGCGCATGCGAAATATATTGCAGCAGCGAAAGCCGCGCAAGGTATTTTAACTGAAGAACAATTAAAAGATGACTTAAAGGTACGTACTGAATTAGTAGAGACACCATCACAAATTGGTGCTTCGTATAAACTTTTTGCTACATTAACAAGTGGTGAATTAAAGAATCTGGCAGCAGGAGCAGTAGCGAACTTTCTTATCATTCGAAACTCTGGTGAATCAACAGCTACCCAACTTGCTCCGTTATTTGAGAAAGTAAAGAAAGATTGGATAGCTGCTCACGGTGCGTTAACGGCTGAATTACGAGCGCTTGATCAGAAAATTTTTACTGA
>Ga0070691_10001119_pt1 | contig 11132 bp, 13 predicted proteins | sample KBSK1101metaG_FD_64673 | JGI IMG/M metagenome (GOLD analysis project Ga0070691, IMG submission 64673) | Corn, switchgrass and miscanthus rhizosphere microbial communities from Kellogg Biological Station, Michigan, USA - KBS K1-10-1 metaG | ecosystem: Host-associated > Plants > Roots >... | reverse complement strand
CCGCCCGCGCGAGCGAGCGGATCGAACTCCGCGCGATCGGCACGGGCCGCGTGTCGTGGCAAGTCGGCGGCCAAACGCTTCCGCTCGACGCGCAGGGCCACGCGTTCTGGACCTTGCGCCTCGGTACGTGGACGATCGAGGCGAACGACGGCAGACGTCGCGCGAGCGTGACGATTCGCGTCGTCCCACCGCCGCACGGCAGTAATCCCGGCTTCACGTTCTCGAAGTAGGTCGACGATGAGCAGACTCTACAACCAGATCGCAGGCGGTAGCCTCAATCGCATGAGCGGCCTCTCCGACGGCGTCTTCGGCTTCGCCATGACCGTGTTGGTCCTCGATCTGCGCGAGCCGATCACCCGCGCGCTCGATCCGTTACATCTCGGCATGTCGGGCTTTCCAAACGAGGGAGCGTTCCTCAACGCGCTCGCGGGCTTCGGCGGACCGTTCGCGACCTTCCTCACGGCGTTCATGACGCTCGGCATCTTCTGGGTCGGGCAGCAGACGCAGATGGAGTCGTTCAAACACGCCGATCGCAACCTGACCTGGATCTACATCGCGTTCTTGAGCGCAGTCTCGCTCGTGCCGTTCACCACCTGGCTCCTGGTCAACAACCACACCTTACGATCGGCACTGCTCGTCTACTGGCTCAACATCCTGATGCTCGGCCTGATCCTGTTGGCCGGCATCCTGTACGCCCGCCACATCGATCTCTTCAAGGACGACTGCAAGGGTGACTACAAGCCGCTCGTCAACCGTATCATCTACGCGCAGTCGCTCTACGCCGCGTGCGCGGCCCTCTGCTTCATCAACGTCCCGCTCAGCATCGGCGGCATCCTCACCGTCCAGCTGATCTACGCGATCGCGCCGGGAGTGAAACTGCTCTACCGGCTCTAGGCTGGTTCATCGGACGGCCACACCCTCGTCATCGAACGACAATCGGCGCAGCGTACGCTTATCCGGATATGGATACGCGCGCCGGTCTCTACGTCGAACGCCTTTTCGAACGCGCCAACGCCGCCGAGGAGCCGGCCGTGGTCGCGACCCTCGCGCGCTTCGGCGCCGGAACGCTGCGCTACGCCGCCGCTCGGCGCGTGCGCGTCGTCACGCTCCGTGCGGGCGAGCGCTACGACGAAGCCTCGCCGGCGCTCGCGCGCATGGGCGTCGACGTGGACGGCTGGCCGGCTCCACCGGCGGGGTTGTTCGTGGTCGAAGAGCGTACCGTCTATCTCCGCTCGCGATCGGCCATGACGGTCGCGCACGAGTTCGGCCACGCGCTGGATTGCGCGCTCGGCGGCGGCGTCTACCGCTCCGGAGTCGATCCGCGCGTGCGCGCGGCCTTCGCGGCGGCGCGCGAATACGTCACGCCCTATGCGTCGACGGGTTTGGACGAATATTTCGCCGAGGCGTTACGCGCCTACGTCGAGGTCAACGACCCCGCATCGCCGTGGCCGCCCGCGACGCGCGAGCGGCTGCGACGGATCGATCCCGAGATCTACGCGTACGTCGACGATCTCTTCAGCATCGAGTTCGCCGGCGAAGCGGCGGCGTGAGCGATCCTACTTCGCGGCGGCTACTTGGGCTTCGGTCACCGCAGCGGCTTTGTTGCCCCACGACGAGCGGATGAACGTGATCGCGGCGGCGATGTCGCCGTTGCTCAAGCTCGAACCCCACGCGGGCATCGTGCCGTTGTAGGTATGTCCCTTGACCGAGATGCTGCCAGTCAGGCCGCCCTTCACGATGTGGATCACCTTGCCGGCATCGCCGGTGACGGCCGGGTTGCCGGCCAGCGGCGGGAATGCTCCCGGCGAGCCTTGACCCATCGCGCCGTGGCATGAGGAACAGTTGGTATCGTAGACCTTCGCGCCGTCGGCTGCGGGGGCGGCGGCGGCCATGCCGCCCGAAGAGGCGGCCGGCGCGGCCGAGGAGCTCGAGGACGAACTCGACGATCCGCCACCGCATGCGGTGACGAGGAGTCCGAGGGCACAACCGGCGAGCACCATAGACAACACGGGTTTCATCACGATACCTCCAGGCGAACGGCTTTGTCCGTGGGCTACTCTACCCCATTCGGGGATGCCTGCACCGGGCTAGGGCTGAAAAGCGACCAGCTCGGGCGCGTGCCGTTCGGCAAAGGCTCGTAGCGCCTGCAAGCTCGACGCGCGCGGCCGCATCCACGCGACCGCTCGGCCGCGCGCGGCACCGAGCACGACCGCGCGCCCCAACATGAACGAGACGAATCCGGCCGCGTCGCGATCGTCGACCGTCAGATCGCGGCGGATCAGCGGCGTGCCGGCCTTCGCGAACGCCGCCGCATCGGCGGTCCCCCGCTCGTCGACGAACGCGAGCCCGGTGCCGGCGAGCGCGAGAGCCATGCCGCGGCCGTTCGGCGACGCGAAGCCGGCCGCGCCATCGAACCGTTTGAGCAAGCTCCCGATCGCGGCCGGCGACGGAACGCTTGCGACCTGGAGATAGAACGGCTTGCGTTGCGAGCGCGCGAGCGACGCGACCGCGACCGCATCCGCCCCGGTCGGATTGATCACCATTCCGATCGGCAGATCCGCCCGTGCGAACGCCGCGTCGAGCGTCACGTTCGTACCGCACGGTCCGACCACCACCGCGACCCGCGCGCTCCCATCCGCGTTGGGCGAAGACGCGCGATCGACGACCACGTCCCAATCGTCGCCGAACGTCGCGGTCGTCGGACGATGCGTCGGAGTCGCGGTCGGATGCGCCGTCGCGACGGCGACCGCCGGTTTCGCGTGCGACGCCGCGCGCGAACCGACTCGCGCGTTGCCGATCAACCCGGCGACGATCGCGCCCGCCCCGCACGCGGCGACGACGCTCCAGAAGACGAGCCCGAACCGGCTCACGCCGGCGGGCGCGTACGCGGGCGCGCGCTCATCGCCCAGACCAATCCGATCAACAAGACGTTGGCGACCAGCGAACTGCCGCCGTACGAGACGAACGGCAGGGTGATGCCGGTCAGCGGGAAGAGCCCCACGACGCCTCCCACGATGATCGCGACCTGCACGCCGATGGTCGCTGCCAGGCCGACCGCCAGCAGTTTCGTGTAGAGATCCGGCTGCTGCGTGCCGATCGCGAAGATCCGCCGCACGATCGCCAAGAACAGCACCAGCAACACGCACGCGCCGATCAAGCCGAACTCCTCGGAGAGCGAGGCGTAGATATAGTCGGTCGCCACGTCCGGGATGTACGTCGGGTGCCCCAACCGGTATCCGGTCCCGAAGATGCCACCCGCCGCGAGCGCGTAGTAGCTCTGCGCAGCCTGATAGCCGGCGCCGAGCGCGTCCGCGAACGGATTGCGCCAGACGTCGATCCGGGCTTGCACGTACGAGTAGTGATGCACCGCCCAGAACGCGACCAGCCCGAAGACCGCGAACCCGCCCGCAACCAGGTCGATCCGCCGGGTCGCGGCGTACAACACGATCGCGAACGTGACGAGCAACAGCGTCGCCATCCCTAAGTCGCGCTGCAGCACCAGGATCGCCATCGACGCGCCCCAGCCGATGAAGAGCGGGCCGAGATACTTCAGGTTCGAGCGGATCGACCATGGCTTGGCGGTCGCGATCACGTCGGCCGTCTCCGCCAGGTACGCGGCCAGGAACAGCACGATGAAGAGCTTGATCAGTTCGACCGGTTCGAGCTGCATCGGGCCGAGCTGGATCCACAGGCGCGCGCCGTTGACCTCGTGGCCGAAGATCACCAACAGCAAGAACAGCACGAACGACGCCAAGATCCAGATGTATTTGAACCCCGCCAGCCGGCGAAAGCGCGTGAACAACGGGCCGGCGCAGATCACCAGCACCAGCGCGATGAGCAGCCAGTACTGCTGCTTGTGCGCTAGGTCCGGCGAGACGCGCGCGATCAGCAGCAGCCCGAACGCGCCGAGCATCACGGCCAGCGCCGGCAGCAGGTCGTCACGATCCGCATCGAGCGGCTGCAACGCGACCCACAGGACCGCGAGGATCGCGAGCGCCGCGACCAGCCACGGCGGGCCGACCGTATTCGGCGGAGCGAACGAGAGCACGAAGGCCGAGAGCACGAGCGCTAGCACCATCGGCCAGAGCCGACGGGCGACCTGCACTACCGAACCCACAAGACCGCGAGTGCGAAGAAGACGGCAGCGCCGGCGCGCGCGAGCGCGGTCGAACCGCGAGCCGCGCCGCGCCAAGCGAAGCTCTCGACATCGCCGCGACCGAACTGGCGCACGAGCAGGCGTCGATTGCCCGAGTCGGTCAGCACCAGCGTGTCGCCGTCCTCGATCGCGAAGGTCGCCATGCTCGCGTCGCAGCGCGGCTGGACGCCGAGCGCGCGCGTCAGCATGCGGACCGGAAGATCGGCGATCACGTGCTGCGCGGTCAGCGCGCGCGAGCGGCCTTCGCGAGTGAAGTAGGCCGCGGTCGCACCCAGATGCCCGGCGATCGCGTAGCCGGGGATCACCAGGACTGCGGTGATCGAGCATCCGGCCGAGACGTAGTCGGCGTGCGAGGCACCGCGCGCGAAGATCTCGTCGTTGAGGCGCGCGATCGCGCCGGAGAGCAAGGCCGCCGCGGTCTCGGGGCGTTCGAGCGCGCGGGCCGTCCGATGCGAGCGGCGTAGCCGTTCGAACGCGATGCGCAGCCGTTGCAACGCCGCGTTCGCGACCGGCACGCCGTCGATCCGCCCGAAGCCCTCGGCGACCGCCAGCACGTGCGCGCCCGAACCGAGCCCGACCGTCACGCGCGCGGCCCGATCGCCGGTCAGCGCTACGCCCACGAGCCGCTCCCCACGAACGTGATGCGGGTGACGCCGACGTCGATCGCGTCGCCGGGGCGCACCTCGATCGCGCCGTCCAAGCGACGGCCGTTCAAAAACGTCCCGTTGCTGCTGCCCGCATCGCTGACGTAGACCACGCCGCCCTGCGATTCGAAACGCGCGTGCACGCGACTGACCTCGGGATCCATCACCATCACGTCCGCGCTGCTGGCGCGGCCGATCGTCAGCGGGCAGAGGCCCTCGAAGCGGCGGGTGGCGCCGTGCTCGGCGATGTCGAGCGCGATGCGCGCCGGTGCGAAGAGGCCCGCGTCGGGAACCGCACGCGTGCGCGGCACGGCGGCGACGGCGGCGAAGAAGGCGAGCGCCCCGACGATCTCAAGCGAGCCGATCCGCAACGTCGCGAGCGGGTTCACGCGCGCGCGACCTCGAGTCGCAGCTCGGTCTTGCCGAACGCCACCACGTCGCCCTCGTTGAGGCGGCGCGTCTCGATCCGTTCGCCGTTGACGAACGTGCCGTTGGTCGACTCCAGATCGTGGACGATCGGCCAGCCGGCCTCGACCTCGATCTGCGCGTGTTTGCGCGAGACCGACGGATCGATCAGGAAGATGTCGCTCTCGTCGCTCCGACCGATGTGGATATGGCCCTCGATCGGATAGACGCCGTAGGCCGGGACGCCGCGTAGCATACGGAGTTGGAAGCGACCGATCGAGGGCGTCGGCCGCGGCAGATCGATGCGTTCGGTCGGGTCGTGGATCTCGAGGTCGATCTCGATCGCGCCCTTGGGGATCGACGAGCGTTGCATCAACACGACCGTCGCCGAACGGCCGCCGAAGCTGACGTTCACGCGAGCGGCCATGTCGTTCAACAGGTCGGCCCACTCGCGCTCGAGATACTCGCGATGCGGGACCAGCCGTTCGTAGTCCTCGGGGTTCACGAGCACGCAGTACCGGTCCGGCGCGACCAGACCGGCGTCGGTACCGCGCGTCTTCGCTTCCATCGTCGCGACCAGCTTGCGCGCGATCTGGGCGGGCTCGAGGTCGCTCGGGAACGTCTTAGCAAACGATCGTTCGATGAACGCCGCGCACGACTGTTCGATCCGAGCAAACCAGCTCACGTCCTACGTTCTAATCTCGCTATGAAAAAGCCGTCGCGGCCCTCGATGCCCGGCGGTACCAGCACGTCGCCCTCGCTCGTGAGGAACGTCTCGAAGGCGGCCGGGATCAAGCCTCGCGTGAAATCGTGCGTTCGCAGGAACGCCCCGACGACCTCCGCTCCCTCGCGCGGGTCGGTCGAGCACACCGCGTAGACGAGCGATCCGCCCTCGTGGATGTGGGCCGAAGCCCGGTCCAGGATAGCCGCCTGGACCTCGGCCAAACGGGCACCGTCGTCGGGGCGCTTGCGCCAGCGCGCCTCGGGATGGCGCCCCAGGATGCCGAGCCCCGAGCAAGGCGCGTCGACCAGCGCCCGGTCGAAGCGCTGGGTCGGCCCGAGCAGTTCGGTCGCGGCGTCGCCGATCACGATCCCGGCCGTCACGCCGGCCTCGGCCAGCCGGTTCTTCAGCACTTCGGCCTTGCGTTCGTCGCGCTCGATGCAGAGCAGCGTGCCCTCGCCGCCCATCCGGGCGCCGATCTGGATGGCTTTGTTGCCGCGACCGCTCGCGACATCGAGCACGTGTTCCAACGGCTGCGGGTTCAGGATCGCGACCGGCATTGCCGACGACTCGCTCTGCGAGAACCACGCACCGGCGGCGTCGCGTTCGCCCGCGCGGGCGTAGGCGGCGTCGCCCACGATCAGCGTCTCGTCGACGAACGGCGAACGCTTCACCGTGACGTCGGCGCCGGTGAAACGCTCCTCGACGCCGGCGACCGTCTCGCGCAACGTGTTGACGGTGATCGCCGATTGCGCCGGATCGTTGACCGACGCGCAGATCTCCGCGACCCGATCCGGGAAGGTCGCGCGCCACTGTCGCACGATCCAGGTCGGCAGCGAATAGGCGACCGCCAGATAGTCGTCCAGATCGTCGAAGTCGTCGGGAGCGGGTTCGGTCGGGCGGTCGCGCAAGAACGAACGCAACACCGCGTTGGTCAGGCCGACCAGCCCCTTGTGCCCGTGCTTCTTCGCCAGGTTCACGAACTCGAAGACGGTCGCGTGTTCGTCCGCGCGGGTGAAGACCAGTTCGTAGACCGCCAGGCGGAGCACCTCGGCGATGACCGCCGGGATCGTGGTCGCGCGATCGCCCAGGAACGGCGCCAGATACCAATCGAGCGTGCGGCGCATCTTGATCGAGCCGTAGGCCAGTTCGGTCGCGAACGCGCGATCGCGCGGTTCGAGGCCGGCCTTGCGCGTGCGATAGTCGAGCGCTTCCTGCGCGCCGCGTTCGGGCGTGCCGGGAACGGCGGGGAAGACGTCGCGGACGATCGCCAGCGCGACTTCGCGGGCGGTCATTCGGCGCTCCGGGCCGCGGCCGAACGGGCAAAGGCCTCGCCCGTCATCTTGCCGCGATTCGGCGCGATCAGTTCGTCCACTATTACCTCGTCGTGTTCGCCCACGTGGGCGCGGAGCAGTTTCACGGTCTCGCCGTGGAGTTCGCCGCGCGCGGCGGGTCGGGGTGCGTAGGCACGGATCTGGTCGACGATCGCGCGTGCGTCGGCGGTCCAGTCCACGTCGAGGTCGCCTTTGCGGATCGGGCGCGTGACGCTCGGCTCGCCGGTCTGCGGCGCGTGCGCGAGTTCGCCGCGTTCGGCCGCGCCGATCGCCTTGCCCAGCATCTTCGCGCCGACGGCGGCCAGGCGGTCGTGCAAGCCGCCGTAGTCGTCGTCCTTGGCGATCGGCACGCGCTCTTGCAGCGCGATCTCGCCGGTATCCATGCCGGCATCCATCAGCATGATCGAGACGCCGGTCGACTCGTCACCGTTGCGCAGCGCGGTCTGGATCGGGGTCGCGCCGCGATAGCGCGGCAGTAGCGACGGATGCACGTTGAGCGCGCCGAGGCGCGGAAGATCGAGCAGTGCTTGCGGCAAGATGCGTCCGTACGACGCCAACCCGAACAGGTCGAACGCTTCGCCGGAGAGTTCGGCGACGAACGCGCGCAGGTCCGTGGGTTCGTAGACGGTCAGCCCGAGATCGAGCGCGGCGGCCTTGACCGGCGTCGGATGCAGGCGTTGACCGCGGCCCGACGGGCGGTCGGGTTGGGTGACGACGCCGAACAGATCGGTGCGCGAAGCGAACACGCGCAGGCTCGGCACCGCGAACGCGCTGGTGCCGAAGAACAAGGTGCGCAGCATCAGTCGCTCGCGGCGGACGCTTCGACGCGTTCGACGGCCGCGCCGCCCTCGTCGCTCTCTTCTTCTTCTTCGTCTTCGGTCGGGAGATGGACGTTGCGCGCCTTATCGATGTAGAGCACGCCGTTGAGGTGATCGATCTCGTGCTGCAGGCAATGCGCGAAGAGTCCGGTGCCCTCCAAACGGATCTTCTCGCCGAACCGATCGAAGCCGCTCACCACGACGTGGGTGAACCGCTCGGTCTCACCGATGTAGCCCTCGTACGAAAGGCAGCCGTCCTTGCGCCACTCCGCGCCTTCGGTCGACTCGAACTTCGGGTTGATCACGACGAACGGCCCGTGGTCGTCGTTGTCGTCCTGCAGGTCGATCGTGAAGATGCGTTTGCTGATGCCGATCTGCGGCGCCGCAAGACCGATCCCGGGCGCGTCGTACATCGTCTCGAACATATCGTCGAAGAGCTGCTGCATCAACGGGTCCTTGAGCTCCTCGAGGTGGACCTTCTTGGCGACCTTGCGGAGCGTGGGATGCGGTTCTTGGATGATCTCGCGGATATAGGGCATGGCCGCCGTCCATTCGACAGGGACCACCCGCGCTCTTGGTGCAGGGTGCGACATGCTTCTCACCTGGCTTGCCGCGGCCGCGGCCATCGCCGACCTGGCCTGTATCGCCGTCCTCGGCCCCGACGCACCCGCGCGGCTGATCACGAAGCCGTTGCCGGCCCTGTTCCTGGCCGCGATGGCTTTCGGCCGGGGCGGCGTGACGATGCGCTGGCTGGGCGCCGGCCTGTTCCTGGCGGCGATCGGCGACGAGACCCTGCTCCACTCGGGCACGACGCCGTTCCTGATCGGCACGCTCTGCTTCGCGGTGATGCATCGCTGTTACATCGGTGCCTACATGGCGATCGGCGCGGGCGCGGCGCGCTTCCGGCTGCCGGTCGCGATCGCGCTCGCGACGGCGGTGGTCGCCACGCTGGTCGCGATCGAACCCCACGCCGGTTCGCTCGGTATCGCGGTCGGCGTCTACAGCTTCATCTTGGCCGCGATGGTGCTCTTCGCACTCAATCTGGTCGGCCGCATCGACGCCCGCGCCGGCCTGGCCATCGGCGGCGGCGCGTTGATCTTCATGGTCTCCGACACGCTGCTCGCCTACGTGAAGTTCTACCCCGGCTTCCCGCTCGCCGGAAAGACCGCCGAACTCGCCGTCGTCGCCACCTACTTCGCCGCCCAGATCCTCATCGCGAGCGGCGTCGTCAGGCAGCAGACGGGCGAGATTTAGGTCGTCCGCCCTTCCGCCCGTTCTCGCGCGAACTCGCGGCCTTTTTCTCGCTCGTCGCGCCGAGGGATTTTCTCCCCAGGCCTTTTGCGAACAACGGGCCGAGCTCATCGGCAAGGAGACCCGGCACCGAGATGTCGATGTCGAGGCGCAGGAACGAGATGCCATCACCCCCTGGTTGCACTTCGACTTTGGCGAGATCCGCGGGTGACGCTTCCTTGATCTCGCGTATCTGCTCTCGCGGGAAGCAGACCGAGATGCCCTTGCGCAAGACCAACTCAAGAGCATCCGACTTGCGATCGTAACGCGCCGAGACGACGTCGAACGGACCATCCTTTGCCGTGGCAACGCCACGCTCGTACATCTCGTCCGTCAGTGGCGGAATCGGGCCACGCTTCGCTTTAGCCATTGAACCTCTCCCAGATCTCCATCAGCCTATCGAAGTGCTCGTCGACCAACTCGCGGCCCTCTGAACGTATCGACGCGACATCCTGATGTCGTACGGCGTGACCGACGCATCGAGGAGCAGTTTACATTTCTCGCCGCCCCTGATGACGTGCACGTGCGGACGGTGGCCTCGCTCGTCGCGCGTATTGACGACGATCCGGTAGCCCTCCACCTCGATACCCGGCATAGGGCCATAATAACCTATCCTGCATAGGTTTGTCTAGAGAATATAGCTGGATAGGTCGGCGTTGGTGACGATGTCGGCGAGGTGGGCACGGACGTAGTCGCCGTCGATCACGATCGTGCCGGCCGTCTCCGGGGCGTCGAAGGAGATGTCTTCGAGCAGTTTCTCCAGCACCGTGTACAAGCGGCGCGCGCCGATGTTCTCGCTGGTCTCGTTGACCTGCATCGCGTATGCGGCCATCTGCGCGATCGCATCCTCGCGGAAATCGAGGGTTGCATCTTCGGTCGCGAGCAACGCTTTGTACTGCTCGATCAATGCGTTCTTCGGCTGCGTCAGGATCGTCTTGAAGTCCTCGGCGGTGAGCGAGTCCAGCTCTACCCGGATCGGCAAGCGGCCCTGCAGCTCGGGTATCAAGTCCGACGGCTTGCTCAGGTGGAACGCTCCGGCCGCGATGAACAGGATGTGATCGGTCTTGATCGGCCCGTGCTTGGTCGGGACGGTCGAGCCTTCGACGATCGGCAAGATGTCGCGCTGCACGCCCTCGCGTGAGACGTCCGGCCCGCCGGCGCCTTGGCGCCCCGCGACCTTATCGATCTCGTCGATGAAGATGATGCCGTCTTCGCCCGCGCGGCGGACCGCTTCGCGCTTGACCGCATCCATGTCGATCAGCTTGTTGGCCTCGTCCGCTTCGAAGATGCGGCGCGCCTCGGCGACGGTCACGCGTTTGCGGCTCTTGCGCTTGGGCAGGATCCCGCCGAGCATCTCGCCGATGTCGCCGCCGCCTTGGTCGAAGCCGCCGCCCATCAGTCCGATCGGCATGCTCGGCGATTCCTCGACGTCGATCTCGATCAAGCGTACGTCGTAGAAACCGCGCTCGATCTCGGCGCGCGCCTGCTCGCGCGTCTGTTCGCGATCGGTGCCCGATACCGGCGCCGGGTTCGGCTGCACCGGCGGCGGCGTGTAGTTGTTGCCGAAGATCGAGCCGAGCGTGGCCGCCAGCGGATTGCTCCCACCGCCGCCTTGCTGCTGCGGCGCGCGCGTCTCCGGGTAGAGCGCGTCGATGATGCGTTCGACCGCGTGCTGCGCGGCCAGATCCTTGACCTCGGCACGGCGCTCGTCGCCGACCATGCGCACGGCCTGCTCGACCAAGTCGCGGACCATCGACTCGACGT
>Ga0070691_10001113_pt1 | contig 11159 bp, 9 predicted proteins | sample KBSK1101metaG_FD_64673 | JGI IMG/M metagenome (GOLD analysis project Ga0070691, IMG submission 64673) | Corn, switchgrass and miscanthus rhizosphere microbial communities from Kellogg Biological Station, Michigan, USA - KBS K1-10-1 metaG | ecosystem: Host-associated > Plants > Roots >... | reverse complement strand
ATCGCGCCGGTGATCGCGATGCTGGTGACGCTGGCCGGCTACATCGGCGCGCAGATCATCGTCAGCGTGTGGTTCCTGGCGCACGGGGTGAATCCGTTCGGGTTGCTGTGGGCGCACACCGAACCCTTCGCCTTGTGGGTGCACCTGCTGGCCATGATTCCGGTGGATGCGGTGTGGGCGCTGCCCACCGTCGGCTGGCTGCTGGTGTGGTCGGCGGCGGTGCGCAGCAAGCCGTTCCTGTGGGCGGTGGTGATCCCGATCGTTGCCGGCGTGCTGAACTTCTGGGTCGGCCTGCTGGGCCTGCCGAACGTCGACAGCCAATTCTTCTGGGGCAACCTGGTCGGCCGCGCGCTGCTCAGCGTGATTCCGGCCGGGTGGATCGCGCCCGATGCGCTGTCCAGGCACGGCATAAATTTCGTGGATGGCGATCAACTGGGCGCGATCAGCTACGGAGCGATGGCGCGCGCGTTCGCCATGCCCGAAATGTGGATTGGCGCCGCGGTAGGCATCGCGCTGATCGCAGCAGCCATCTGGTTCCGCCGCTGGCGCGACGAAGCTTGATCACCCTCGCACGGGAGACAGCCATGAAAAGGATCCTGACCCTCGCAGGCGCAGCATTGCTCGCAACGGCTTTGTCCGCCTGTTCGCCGGGCATCAACGAAGGCATCGGCAACCGTATTACCTTCGACTCGAACGGGATGGTGGTCCACGCCCTCGGGCACCCGAACGCGCTTGTCAGCCGCAACGGAGACCTCAGCATCGACGGCAAGGCCGTTGCCGTCAGCGCGGCGCAGCGCCAGTTGCTGCAGCGCTATTACCAGGAAGCCGTCGCCACGATGGACTCGGGCAAGACGGTCGGCAAGCAAGGGATCGCAATGGCCGCGCATGGCATCGGCGCCGCTTTCGCATCCATCTTCCATGACGGCCCATCGCCTGCGGAGAAAAAGGTTGATGCCCAATCCGATCAGATGGAGGCTGCGGCAAACAAGCTCTGCGAAGACATCAAGGCCTTGGGTGTCACGCAGAGCGCCATCGCCGCAGAGCTCCCCGCTTTCGCGCCGTATGCGTCGGGCGACCGAATGGAATGCACGATCACCCACGGCACCACGTACAAGGACAACGGCGCCAAGTCCTCGTCATTCACCTATGCCCTGCGTGAGGGCGGCGGGCCGGATGTCCCCGCGATCCACGCGACATCAAAGCAGGTCACCCACCCCGGCGAATCCAAACCCTCCACTTCGAGCCAACCATGATCATGCGAAAACTTTCGATCTTCTGTGCGGCATCGAGTCTCGCCGTGCTGGCTGCCTGCAGTGCGGGACAGGCGCCATCGGCTTCGACCACACCGGGGGTATCCGCGTCGTCGCCGGACACCTCGATCAGCCGTGCGATCGATCGCGCGATGGACAAGGTCAACGCGGAGATCGCGACCAAGAACATTCGCGTTTCCGACAATGATGACCGCCTGCCGAAAGCCGAAATCACCCCCCAGGGCGATTTCCTGGTCGCCGGCAAGGCCGTACCGCTGACGCCTGCCCAGCGCACCGAAATGCAGGCCTATCGCCAGCAGATCGTCGGCGTCGCCCGGCAAGGCGTCGAAATCGGCAAGCAAGGCGCTTCGCTCGGCATGAGTGCGGCGGGTGCGGCCATTGCCGGCGCGCTGGCTGGCGAATCCGACCAGCAGATCCGGCAGCGCGTGGAGGCGCAGGCGTCGGGGATCCGCGAGGCGGCGGCGAAGATTTGCGATCGCCTGCCCGCGATGATGGCGAGCCAGCAAAAACTCGCGGCCGACGTGCCCGCGTTCAAGCCCTACGCCACCATGACCCAGCAGGACATCGACGACTGCCGCAATGATGCGTTGCACGACGGGGACACGTCACGCGCGGATATCCAGCAATCCATTCGCGATCGCATCCGCGGCGGCATTCGATCGGGCATCCAGACGACGGCGCAGGACACGGGATTGGCGTCCCGCGGCACGCCGAATGCCGGCCCGGCCAGCTCCGCCAGCGCGGCGCACTGAAGTGAAGACCGCCACGATGATCCTCCCCCGGCCCGCACGCATCGCCGCCCTGTCCTGCTACCTGATCCTCTTGGCCGGGTGCGCATCCTTCCGCACCGCCGACCGTGATCTCGACGCCGCCTCGCGCCAGCTCGCCACGGCAAGCGTGAAGCTGTCGACCGCCGATCATGCCACGCCGCAGGCGGAGATCACGCCACGAGGTGATTTCGTGGTCGAAGGCAAGCGCGTCGACATCACCCCGCAGCAGCGCGAGGAGGTGCTGGCCTACCGCGCGCAATACATCGACATCGCGCAGCAGGGCATCGCCATCGGCCACGAAGGTGTCGACGTCGGCCGGCGCGCCGTCGTGCCGATGGTTTTCGCGGCGCTGTTCGGCGCATCGGAAAAGTCCATCGACGCCAGCATGGACGAACGGCTTGCCGGCGTCCGCGATGCCACCGCGAAACTCTGCGATCGGCTACCCGCGTTGAGGGCCGCCCAGCAACGGCTTGCAGCCGATTTGCCCGAATTCAAACCGTACGCAACGTTGACGCCAAAGAAGATTGGCGAATGCCGCAACGACGCGTTGAAGAGCATCGCCGTTGCCCAGCAGTAAGCGAGGCGGACAGCCCGGCAGGGCGGGAGAAGCCGCGTAGCGGCGAATTCGCCGTGCAAGTGAATGCTCCAAGTGCGGCGGGATTCGCTCTGCTCTTCCCGCCCTACTTGTTTCGTCTGCCGTCCGGAACGACGATTCCGGTTTCACTTGCCGCCGTGGATGCCGCCTTTCGTCAGCGCAACGGGATCCAGCAGCTTCTTCAACTCGGCTTTCGACAAACCCGTCGTTTCCAGCGCGACGTCCATGATCGGACGCTTCTGCTTGTACGCCTGCTTGGCGGTGGCCGCGCCCTTCTCGTAACCGATCACGGGGTTCAATGCGGTCACGAGGATCGGGTTCAGCGCCAGCGCCTCGTCCACGCGCTGCTTGTTGACCTTGAATCCGGCGATGGCCTTGTCGGCAAGAAGGCGCGAGGCGTTGGCGAGGATCACGATCGACTGCAACAGGTTGTACGCGATCACCGGCAGCATCACGTTCAACTGGAAATTGCCGGCCTGGCCGCCGATGGTGATCGTCGCATCGTTGCCGATCACCTGCCCGCAGACCATGGTCATCGCCTCCGGGATTACCGGGTTGACCTTGCCCGGCATGATCGACGAGCCCGGCTGCAGCGCGGTCAGTTCGATTTCGCCGAGCCCCGCCAGCGGCCCCGAATTCATCCAGCGCAGATCGTTGCTGATCTTCATCAGCGAACACGCCAGCGTCTTCAACTGCCCCGACAGCTCCACCGCGGCATCCATCGACGCCATGCCTTCGAAGAAATTGTCCATGGAGGCGAACTTCACGCCACTCGCCTTCGACAACTCCGCGCAGAAGGCCTTGGCGAATTTCGGATCGGCGTTGATGCCGGTGCCGACCGCGGTGCCGCCTTGCGGCAGGCGCTGCATGCGCTTCAGCGCGTCCTCGATGCGTGCGATGCCGGACGCGACCTGCGCCGACCAACCGGAGAGTTCCTGGCCGAAGGTCACCGGCATCGCGTCCATCAGGTGCGTGCGACCGGTCTTGGCGACATTCTTCAATTCACGCGCACGCTTGTCGATGGCCTTCTGCAGATGCTTCAACGCCGGCAGCAATTGCTCGCGCGCGGCCAGCGACGCGCTGACGTGGATCGCGGTCGGAATCACGTCGTTGGAACTTTGTCCGTAATTGACGTGATCGTTGGGATGGATCTTCGCCTTCGAATCGCGCGTGGCGATGTGCGCGATCACCTCGTTGGCATTCATGTTGGAAGAAGTGCCCGAGCCCGTCTGGAAGATGTCGATCGGGAACTGGGCATCGAACTCGCCCGACGCCACGCGTTGCGCAGCCTTGCGGATCGCCGTGGCCTGGTTCGATTTCAGGTGACCGAGCTTCAGGTTGGCATCCGCCGCCGCGGTCTTGATCAGCCCGAGCGCGCGGACGAAATCACGCGGCAGCGTGAGACCCGAAATCGGGAAGTTGTCCACGGCGCGCTGGGTTTGCGCGCCCCACAGCGCGTCGGCGGGTACCTTCAGTTCGCCCATGCTGTCGTGCTCGGTGCGGAAGTTCGGCATTGCCCTTGGTTCCAGAAATTTGGCAGCCTGCAAGTATAACCGGCTGCTGCCGGCACCCGTGAGGGATGAGGGGCGAATCGTGAGGGCGCCAGCCCATCCCTGATCGGGCACATGTGACGCCAGGGCGCCCGTCCATGCGCCCTCGCCACTCGCCCCGCGTTCCTTGAGCGAAGCGCGGCCCGGCTACAATGCCGCGGGTCAACTGCACCGAGACCCATATGTCGCAACTCGACCCGCTCACCGCCCTTTCGCCACTGGACGGCCGCTACGCCTCCAGGGTCGATGCGCTGCGTCCGATCTTCAGCGAATACGGCCTGATGCACCGGCGCGTCGCGGTGGAAATCGCATGGCTGATCGCCCTCTCCGATGAAGCCGGCATCGCGGAACTTCCGCCGTTCCCGGCCGCGGCGCGCGCGAGCCTGCAAAAGATTGCCGAGGCTTTTTCGGTTGCCGACGCCGCACGCATCAAGCAAATCGAGGCGACCACCAACCACGACGTCAAGGCGGTCGAGTACTTCATCAAGGAACGGATCGGCGACGACGCCACCCTGAAGCAAGCCAAGGAGTTCGTGCACTTCGCCTGCACCAGCGAAGACATCAACAATCTTTCCTGGGCACTGATGTTGCGCGACGCACGCGAGCACGTGCTGTTGCCCGAACTCGCCAAGACGATCGGAAAGCTGCGCGAACTGGCACACGCCTACGCGGATCTGCCGATGCTTTCGCGCACCCACGGACAGACCGCGTCACCCACCACGCTCGGCAAGGAAATGGCCAACGTGGTCGCGCGACTGGAACGCCAGCGCACGCAACTCGCAGCGATCGAGATCCCCGGCAAGATCAACGGCGCCGTCGGCAACTTCAACGCGCACGTCATCGGCTATCCGGAGATCGACTGGCGCGCATTCTCGAAACGTTTCGTCGAATCGCTGGGTCTGCAATGGCAGGCCTACACGACGCAAATCGAACCGCACGACGGCATTGCCGAACTCTGCGATGCCCAGCGCCGCATCGGCACGATCCTCGTCGATCTCGCGCGCGACGTGTGGGGCTACATTTCGCTCGGCTATTTCCGGCAGAAGCTGAAAGCCGGTGAAGTCGGCTCCTCGACCATGCCGCACAAGGTCAACCCGATCGATTTCGAGAACGCCGAGGGCAATTTCGGGATCGCCAATGCGCTGTTCGGCCACTTCAGCGAAAAGCTGCCGATCAGCCGCTGGCAGCGCGATCTCACCGACTCCACCACCCTGCGCGCGCTGGGCGAGGCCTGCGGGCATGCGCTGATCGGTTTCGCGTCACTGGAGAAGGGCCTCGGCAAACTGGAAGTGAACGCCGACCGCATCGCCGCCGATCTCGATGCCAGTTGGGAAGTGCTGGCCGAAGCGATCCAGACCGTGATGCGCCGCCATGGCCTGCCGGAACCCTACGAACAACTGAAGGCGCTGACGCGCGGCAAGGGCATCACGCGCGACACCCTGCAGACATTCATCGGTTCGCTCGATTTGCCGGCCGCCGACAAGGCACGCCTGCTGGCGCTGACGCCCGCGACCTACAGCGGCCTCGCCGCCGAGCTCGCGCGCGAAGTCTGATTCGCGCAACGGTCATGGCAGCGCCTGCCCCGCGTCTCACAGAAGCCGGCATCGATCGCCGGGTGCTGGCTTGGCAGATCGTGATGTTCGGCGGCATCGTCGCCGCAATCTGCACGATGAACGTGTTCACCGAGCTCGCCAATTTCGGGCGCGACGGCGCGCGCTTGCCATGGTGGAAACCGGTGATGTGGGAGTTTTCCAGCGCCCTGCTGCTGTGGGTGCTGATCCCGTTCATCGCTCGGCTGTACAGGCATGCACCAATCACCGCACGCAGCTGGCGCTGGGCGGTGCCGGTGCATCTCGCGGCCACGCCGGTGTTTTCGTTGATCCATGTCGGTGGCATGGTGCTGTTGCGCAAGCTCGGTTATGGGCTGATGCATGCGCATTACAACTTCGGCGCATGGTGGCCCGACTGGATCTACGAATACCGCAAGGACCTGGTGACATACGCGCTTATTCTCGCCGGCCTGCAGGCATTCCGGATCTACCGACTATGGCTGGAAAGCCAGATGACCGCCCCGCCCGTTCCGGCGGGCGCTCCGTCGGCGTCCGGCGGACAGGCCGTAACGGAGTCCGCGCCGCTCGAACGTCTGGTGGTGAAGAAGCTCAACCGCGAATTCATCCTCAATGCGTCGGACATCGACCGCATCGATGCCAACGGCAATTACGTGATCATTTACGCACAGGGCAACGCATGGCCGCTGCGCGAATCGATGGCGACACTTGAGCGCAGGCTCGATCCGGCCCGTTTCGCGCGGGTCCATCGCGGCCATATCGTGAACCTGGACCGCGTCTGCGAAATCCAGCCTTGGGACAGCGGCGACTATCGCATTAAGCTGGCCGACGGCAGTTTCGTGAACTTCAGCCGCCGCTACCGCAGCCGGTTGCCGCAACTGTTCAATTGATTCGCGACGCAGACGGCGCCGCTCGTCACTCGATGGCGCCGCTCGCCCCATGTCGGCTTGTCGGCGCGCCGAGTGCCACCTAATTTGCGCATCCCAACCTCCATGGGGAATCACGCAATGCGCCTGTCTGCCCGCTGCATGACGCTGGGATGCGCCGCCCTGCTGGCCGGTTGTGGCGGCCACTACGTACCGCCGCCGCCCGCGGCAGACGCCGGCTGGGCGCATTACGGCGGCGACGCGGGCGGCACCCGCTATTCACCGGCCTCCCAGATCACGCCGGCGAACGTGAAGCACCTGAAAGTCGCCTGGACCTTTCGCAGCGGCGAGCACGGCGCGGGTTTTCCCGGTGATGAGTGGGTGAGCCACATGACGTGGGAAGCCACCCCGATCCTCTACGACGGTGCGCTTTATTTCACCACCAGCGAAACCGACGTGGTGGCGGTGGACGCGACAACCGGCAAATTGCGTTGGCGCCACGACTCGCATGTCCCGAAGCTGTGGTACTCCGATGCGGCTTCGCGCGGAGTCACGCTGTGGATCGATCCGCAGTCCGCGCCGGATGCGCCCTGCCACGCGCGCATCTTCGCGCCCACGCTCGACAGCAAGCTGCTGGCGCTGGATGCCAAGACCGGCAAGCCATGCGGGGGCTTCGCCGACCATGGCGCGCTGGATTTGTTGCCCGGCATCCGGTCCACGTACGAACCCGGCAGCCATTCCCGCAATTACCTCGTCACGTCTCCGCCGGTGATCCTGGATGGCAAGGTGATCCTCGGCTCGTCCGTGGGCGACAACCGCGGCGTGGAACTGGAGCACGGCACGGTGCGCGCCTACGACGCGCGCACGGGCAAGTTCGTGTGGGGCTGGGATCCGATTCCACACGACGCTTCCAACCCGATGTATGCCCAATGGAGTCCACAAGCGGCGGCGAATACGGGCGCCGCCAATGCATGGGCGCCGCTGTCGGTGGACACGCAGCGGCACCTGGTGTTCGTGCCGACCGGTTCGGCCAGCCCGGATTTCTTCGGTGGCCTGCGCCCCGGCGACAACCGCTGGGCCAATTCCGTGGTCGCGCTGGACGGCGACACCGGCAAGCTGGCGTGGGGCTTCCAGCTCGTGCATCACGACCTGTGGGATTACGACAGCGCCGCGCAGCCTTCGCTGGTCACGCTGCAGCACGGCGGCCGTTCGATTCCTGCCGTGATCCAGCCGACCAAGACCGGCATGCTGTTCACCTTCGATCGCGAAACCGGCAAGCCGGTATTTCCGATCGTCGAAAAACCGGTGCCGCAGGACGGCGTGCCGGGCGAGGTGTTGTCGAAGACGCAACCGTTTACCACCTTGCCCGAACCGTTGGTGCGGCAGGGACCGGTGACGAAGGACGATCTTGCGCACATCTCCTTCGGCTGTCATCTCGAGCGCTACAAGTCCGAAGGCATCTTCACGCCGCCGAGCATGCAAGGCAGCATCGAACAGCCCGGCTATGCGGGTGGCGTCGAATGGGGCGGGCTGGCGTTCGATCCGGTTCATCAGATCGCGGTAGTGAATACCAACGACCTGCCGATGCTGGTCGCGCTGGTCCCGCGCGACCAGATGGAAGCGCAATCGGAATCACCCGAATACAAGGACTGGGATTTCTCGCGCATGCGCGGCTCGCCCTACGGCATGCGCCGCAAGGCATTCATGTCTTCGCTGGGTACGCCCTGCGTCAAGCCGCCGTGGGGCGAGCTGACGGCCATCGACATGCGCAACGGCAAGCGCCTGTGGCGGGTGCCGCTGGGCAACGCGGTGCTCAACCACTGGAACGCAGGCGTGCCGGGCATGGGCGGGCCGATCGTCACCGCGTCGGGTGTGGTGTTCGTGGCGGCAACCATGGATAGCGACATCCGCGCCTTCGACATCCACACCGGCAAAATGCTGTGGCAATACAAACTGCCCGCCGGAGGCCAGGCCACGCCGATGACTTATGCAATCAACGGCAAGCAGTATCTGGTGATCGTGGCCGGCGGTCACGGGACGCTGAGCACGAAACGCGGCGATTACGTCATCGCGTTCGCCTTGCCGAAGTGACGCCGCGCTGCCGGCGCGGGAAATCCCGCGCCGGTTAACATGGGTCATGCCCGTATCCCGACAAGACCTTCCCATCGAGATCCACGCGAACGCGCGCCATCACCTGGGAATGCCGGCCGCGCGTTTCCTTCGCGACTATTGGCAGAAGCGCCCGCTGCTGATCCGTGGCGCGTTTCCGGAATTCGAACCGCCACTGTCGCCGGACGATCTGGCGGGATTGGCATGCATGGAGGGGGCGCTAGCGCGGATCGTCCTGCGATCCACACCACCATCGTCATTCCGGGGCCGTTCGCGACTTCACCGCGAACGGAGCCCGGCTGCGTTTGCAGGAATGCAAACGCGAACGCCGAAGGCGGCCCTTGGGGCGAGCGCCATGGATGGCGCGAGTCAATCTGCTTCTGACCACCCCAATAGAGCAGATTCCGGATCGTCGCTGCGCGCCGTCCGGAATGACGATCACTGGGAAGTCCGTACCGGTCCCTTTGATGACGCGATGTTCGGAAAGCTGCCGGAATCGCATTGGACCCTGCTGGTGCAGGACGTCGACAAATGGGATGCCGACACCGCCGCCCTGCTCGATCACTTTCGTTTCATCCCGAGCTGGCGCATCGACGACGTGATGATCAGCTACGCGACCGACGGCGGCGGCGTCGGCGCGCACGTGGATCAATACGATGTGTTCCTGCTGCAGGGGCTCGGCCAGCGACGCTGGTCGATCGATACGCGCCCGAATCCGCGGACCGCGTTTCGCGAGGACGTCGAGCTGAAGCTGCTCGAAACCTTTTCGCCCACGCATACCTGGACGCTCGAGCCCGGCGACATGCTGTACCTGCCGCCGGGCGTGCCGCACGATGGCGTGGCGGTCGGCGAGTGCACGACGTTTTCCATCGGCATGCGCGCACCGGCCGCGGGCGAATTGCTGTTCGATTTCTCGGCGCACCTGGCGGAAATCTTGCCGGAATCGCAGCGCTTCGCCGACCCCGACCTGGAGCCCGCAGGCGACGCCGGCGAAATCGACGATGCCGCGTTGCGGCGTGCGCGCAGGACGCTCGGTCCGGTTGCGGCCGCGCTGGATGGCGAGGCTTTCGCGGACTGGTTCGGTGCCTTCGTCACCCGCTACCGCATGGCGCAGGTTGCGGCGCCGCGCAAACGGCGCGTCGATCACGCGACGCTTGCCGAACGCCTGCCGCACGCATCGCTGGAACGCGATCCGTGGAGTCGTTTCGCGTGGCGCCGGCGCGGTCGCGGCGCACGCTTGTACGTCGCCGGCAACGTGTTCGATGCCCCGGCCGGATGGGCGAAAACGTTGACCTCGAACGCGCGCAGGATCGAGGGCAGTCGGCTCGCGCAATTGCCGGAACGCGCCCGCGGTGTTGCACTGCTCGCGGCTCTGATTGACGCGGGCCATGTCACATTGCGCAAACGCTGAACTGGCATACAATCGGCGGCCACGCACCCGGCCACCCGGAGGGGGGACCGAATGCCGATTCACAGCGGCTTTCATGTCGAAATCTGTCACTGGACGAACGCGGCCGACCGCGACGCGCTTGCGAGCGTGCGCGAAATCGTGTTCGTGCTGGAACAAGGCGTACCGCGCGAGCTGGAAGTCGATGACGACGATCCACATAGCGTGCACGTGCTGGCGCGCGCGCCGGATGGCACCCCGATCGGCACCGGGCGGCTGACGCCCACCGGGCGGATCGGACGCATGGCGGTGATGGCGGATTGGCGCGGAAACGGCGTCGGCACGATGCTTTTGCGCGCACTGCTCGACCAGGCGCGCGCGCGCCGCATGAGCGAAGTCGTGCTGCATGCGCAACGCGACGCGGTCCCGTTCTACCTGGATTACGGTTTCGCGGTGGTCGGCGACGAGTTCGAGGAAGCGGGCATCCCCCACTTGCGGATGCACCGCGCGCTCGATCCGCTGCCGGAACCCGAGCGCACGCCGCCGCCACCACCGCCGGAACCCAAGGCGCTGCATGCCAGCTCGCGCGAGGAACTGATCGACGTCACGCTGCAATTGTTGTCGGGAGCCCGGCACAGCATGTGCGTATGGGTGCGCGAACTGCATCCGCAGCTTCTCAACGACACCGCGTGCCTGGTGGAACTGCGGCGGCTGGCGATTTCCGGGCGCGGCGCGTCGATTCGCATCCTGGTGCAGGACCTGTCCCGCGCCCTGCAGGAAGGCACCCGCCTGCTGGACCTCGCGCAACGGCTTTCCAGCATCATCGAAATGCGCCGGCCGGTGGAACCCGCCGACCTCGCGTATCGGTCGGCTTTCATGTGCGTGGACACCTGCGGCTACCTGTTCCGGCCGCTGGAAAGCGAGATGGCGGCGGAAGGTTCGACCTGGTCGCCGGGCCGGCATGCGGAGCTGATGCGCATGTTCGAGGAAGTTTGGGCACGTTCGGAACCGTGGCCCGAGTTGCGCACGCTGGGCATCTGAAG
>Ga0070691_10001112_pt1 | contig 11163 bp, 9 predicted proteins | sample KBSK1101metaG_FD_64673 | JGI IMG/M metagenome (GOLD analysis project Ga0070691, IMG submission 64673) | Corn, switchgrass and miscanthus rhizosphere microbial communities from Kellogg Biological Station, Michigan, USA - KBS K1-10-1 metaG | ecosystem: Host-associated > Plants > Roots >... | reverse complement strand
AGAAGCCGTTTTTTACGATGGCACGAAGCTTGCGTCTCGCTTTCGGCATTAACATCGACGTTTTCGATGCATCCGTCGTCCCACGAAGGGGGCTACCGCGAGGTGATGGATTTGGCGCATTCCAAGCCTGACAGCGACAATGTGGCTCTCGGACGGTCCGAATGGAGCCATCGGCGAAGCGCCGCATTTCTATTGGCTGGCGGCACCCTTTTCTGGGCGATCATTTTGCTCGTTCTGGCCGGGTTCGGATTTTTCTGACCGACGACGGCTGTCTCATGCCACCATGCCGCCCGACACGCCGTTCGGGCAGCTTCGTTCTGCTCTCAAGCTCCTATCACTAATTTGTAAAGAAAATTGACACAGCAATCGGCTGATTGCCGTTTTGTAATCATTAAATCCTGAAATTTCAATGGTCTACGATGTTGGCGCGCGACTTGCTTTGCTAGCGGCAACAAGGTTCAGACGGGGCAAGGCATGCGGCATTCAAAGTTCTTTTTTGGCGCGATTGCGATCGCGGCATCGGTCGGGTTCGCGGCTCCAGCCGCTGCCATCCCTGCGACCTGGTCCGGTCCATTTTCACTGCACCTCAATCCGCTGGACTTCACGATTGGAACGGGAACGTTGAAGCCGGGACTGCCGCACACGCATCTCGATTTGAACGGCTCGAGCCTCGGCCATCAGAGCATTCAGTATGCGGGCCCGTTGTCGGTGACGATCAACACGATCCCACCGACTTTTCCGCAAAACGAAATCGTGTTCTGCGATGACCTGAAGGACAGCGTCACACCGAACCACACTTACAACAATTACTTCGCGTCCGACCCGGCCGCGCCCGCTGACGTAGTCTCGTACTTGAACGTGGGCAGCTTGGCGACCGCGCACGAAATCATGGGTCTGACCGCTCTCGGAACTGACGATTTCAACAAGGGTACTCTGACGCCCGAGCTCGGTGCAGCACTCCAAATGGCGATCTGGGAACTTGAATATGGCGGCACTGCCACCTTCTCCGGCGATGCGAACTTTCAAACCGTCGTCGCTGACCTGATCGCGGGAGCCGCGGCCGACTACACGTTCTTCACCAGCAGCGCGAACTTCCTCGTGCCGTGGACGTTCTCGCAACTCGAGGCGCCCTGCAGTTCGAAGAACGTCGGGCTCATCACGAAGGACTCGCGCTGCCAGACGCAGGGGTTGCTCCTGGCAATTCCCGGCATTCCTTTGAACAACGTTCCCGAGCCGATCACGTTGACTCTGTTCGGTGCTGGCCTCGCCGGAGTGGCTGCGTACCGCCGTCGTCGCCAGGTTCGCGACTGAGACCAACTTTGAGGAAGTACAACTTACGCGTGATTATTTGAGCAGGAGAAGACAATGAAGACCATTTTGACCATCGCCGGTGTTGCTCTGGGAATGTGCCTCTTGGCCGAGCCGGCCTTTGCGGCAGCAAGGCTTCCCGAGCCAATGTCGATGTCTCTGGTCGCTGGTGGCGCCGTCGCCATTGCGGCCGTGAGAGCATTGCGCCGGAAATAGTACCCGTGCCGGCGGGGACTTTCCCGCTGAACGGCGAATGTACGGCATCGAGTGCTGAGGGGACGTTCATCTGAGCGTGAGCATGCCGATTTGAACAAAGAATATGGGGCCGCCCTTGCGGGCGACCCCATTTTGTTTACTCCGCGACGGCCAGCGCGACCGGCCGATTACAAGCTCAGTTTCAGGCGCGCGATGACGGTTGCCGCATTTCGACCCGTCTGGCCGCCGACATCCATCTGGTAAGCCGCGTTCGATTGCAGCGACAGCCTGCCCTCCAGGAACGACTTGGTGTAGCCGACTTCCAGATCCGTCTCGGGTGTGGCTTCGGCGAAATTGACCAGACCATGCCCGATCGTGAGATTGCCCATGCTGTCGGCATCGGTTGCGACAGTTAGCGTGCCGCTACCGCCATAGAGATGCATGGGCCGCGTGAGAGCGAAGCCGAGCGAGTCATCCCCGAACACATTGCGCGTGGCGACGGCGAGACCATAGGAGCGGCTGCGGAGCGCACTGACTGAACTGAGCAGTCCGCCCGATTGGCCGTTGAGGTGCGAAATGCCCTCGCCATACGCCAGTGTGGCGATCCAGCTGTCGCCGAGGCTGAAGCGCATGCTTGCGTCAATGGCCGATGTGCTGGCCGAACGCGCGACATTGAGTGCGCCGGTCGTTGCCCCTCCCAGTACGCCGTTGGATTCGCCAGTTTGCGATGCAACGACACCAAGCCCGCCCCAGTCGGCGAACCGCCAGGAGACGCTCATCGCAGCCGCGTTGGCGCCGCGCAGGTCGTGCGGGCCAAAGGAGTCGGAGCGCACATACTGTGCAAACTCCGAACCCGACGACGTGAGGCCGAGCTGCTGATACTGCGGAGCGAGCCACGAATATCCGGTGCGGACATCGAGGCCGTCTGCCAGATTGATCGTGGTGCCGGCGTAGTTGCCGCCATCCGTCAACGACGCATAAGGCGAGTTGACCGCCGAGGCCGAGAGGAACAATCCCGAATAGGCCGGGCTTGTGGCTGCATCATATTGGTTGAAGCGGCCGGAGAGGCGCAGATTGTAGCCGAGATCGAAGCTCACATGATCGAACGGCGCTGCACTGACGGCGACATTCGTCATGTAGCCGTGCACGACGTCTTGCGCAGTCAAACCTGAAGCAAACGCGGCCGGCGTCGTCACGGTGTTCACAAGACCCGACATGGTGACCAAGCCGAGTTGCGGCGAATAGTTCTGGCTCGACACAGCCTTCAATCCGCTCTCGGTCGCTCCCGGCGCGCTCGATTGCGCAAGGACCTGGTCGAGCATCAGGAACGAAGAAGCGTCGAAACCTTCATTGTGGATGCCCTTCGTAAGATCGGCGGTGTAGTCGCGTCCAAACTTGTCGAGCACGATCACATTTTTCAGAAGCTTGCTGTCCGCAAGTCCCACGCTCATCACGCCGCTGACTGACGCGGTCGAGACGCCACTGATTGTACTTTGCGTCGTGGTGACGTTGGTGCCGTTGGTGACGACACTCAATGTCCCGGTCGGCTGCAGCGCCTTGGCGAGATTGACTTCGCCCATCCCGTAGATCGGATCGGGTCCGGGAGCGCCAAGATCGATGGTCGTTCCCAGAATGACGCTTGCGACCTGAGACATGGAGAGATACGGCCAAAGACCCTTGATGTCGGCAGCAACGCCGCTGACATAAGGGGTCGCCATCGACGTGCCGGAAAGCTTTGCATATCCGCCGCCGCCGACAGACGAGACGATGCCGACACCCGGCGCCACCACGAAGTAGTTCATCATGCAGTAGGTGCCGCCGGTCTGGGCCATGCAGGTGGTACCGGGCGTCTGACTCCACGACGCAATGACGCCGCTATTGTTGACTCCGCCGACGACCAGCATCGAGCCGCGCACGCCATCATAAAGTGCGGCGCCAGCTATGAACCCGCCGGTCGGCACTGAGTTGCCAGAGTTGCCGGCAGCCACAACCAGGAGCGATCCATTCGACACCGCCGTTCTGGCTGCCGAGAGGTCGCTCGATGTCAGGGTTGAACCACCCAGGCTGAGATTGATGATGTTAGCGCCATGCTGCGATGCCCAGACGATGCCCTGGTCGATGTTGCCCGGGCAGGAGCCGTTCGTCGGATCGCAAACACGCACCGGAAGGATTGAAGCGTCGTTGGCAAGGCCCGTGGTCAATCCGGCTGCGATGCCGGCGACATGGGTTCCATGGGTGATCGTCGGCCATATGGAGTCGTCGCCTCCGACTTTGTTGTCTGCCGTCGAGCACAATGTGGTCGAGAAACCCGCGAAGCACGCGCCGGGAAGCACACGCGACACGCCGGCAGCGTTTAGGTATTCCGGGTGATTCAAGTCCACACCGGTATCGATGACGCCGATGATGACGCCGGCGCCGTTGGCATTGCCGGTGAAACCCATCGAGCCTGCGATCGCTCGCGCGCTGCCTGGATAGGCTGAGAACGGAGCTGGCGCAGGTGCCGGAGCTGGTGCCGGAGCAGGTGCGGGCGCAGGTGCTGGGGCCGGAGCAGGTGCCGGTGCCGGAGCTGGCGCAGGTGCCGGAGCCGGCGCAGGTGCTGGTGCTGGTGCCGGTGCAGGCGCCGGAGCTGGCGCAGGTGCCGGAGCCGGTGCGGGCGCAGGTGCCGGAGCGGGCGCTGGTGCCGGAGCGGGCGCTGGTGCCGGAGCAGGCGCTGGTGCCGGAGCCGGCGCGGGTGCCGGAGCAGGTGCTGGCGCCGGAGCTGGTGCAGGCGCTGGTGCCGGAGCCGGAGCAGGTGCTGGCGCCGGAGCTGGCGCAGGTGCTGGAGCTGGAGCTGGTGCCGGCGTTGGTGCAGGCGCGTTCGGGCGGTTTTTCTTTTTCGACGCATCGGGCCTGGCTTGAACGACCGGCCCTTCATTGCGCGCGACATTGTAATCGAGTTCCGAACGGGCAGCAGCGAATGCAAGGCCGGCTACATCATCGTTCGTCTTGAAATGTTTTTTTGCCGTCCGTGGCGCGTCGGGCTGATCTGACAAAATCGCGCCGCGCAGGCCGGAGTCGAGCGCCGCATGCGCTGGTGTCGCCAAGGCAATGGGAGCAAGCGCAGAGCAGGCGAGGAGCAGATTGCGGACGTTCGACATGTGGGTACACCCGTGGCTGATCGCGGGTGAGCCTAAAGACGGCGATTTAACGTGTAGTTATCTTCTTGGCTAAAGTTGCGTAGACGTTCGATTCTTTTGAATTTTCGATCTGGGGAAATCCCGTAACCAGGGGCGCGAGAAGAAATCCGCGCGCGCGCTGCAAATCTTCGAACACTTGTCAGCGACAACACTTAAAGCCTTAAGCAAATCCTTCATCGCTTTTACGCTCTGTTCATGCGCCGCAACTAATGTCAGACATGCGTCGACGAGCGCGGCGCACCAGCGCAGATAACTGCTGAGCGAACATGGCGAAGACGGCACTGAATTCCCTCCCAAACGCCTGGCAGGACTGGATCATCGGCAATTTGGCGCGCGCCTGCGAGCCTGACGGCATGGCTGAGATTCTGGTGCGCGACGGCCAATTTGATCCGGCGCTTGCGCGCTTGGCGATCGAAGAGGCCAGCGACGGACGCATCAAGTCATCTCCCCTCGCGCTCACTGCCATGCCCGACATCGACACGCGTTCGAATTGCATTCGGACGTCCGATCGCGTCGTCGATGTCCTTCTGACGTTGACGTCTCCGCGCATCGTCCTGCTGGGAAATGTCCTCAGCGATGAGGAGGCCTCTGCTCTGACGGCGTATTGCCAGTCGCGTCTCGAACGCTCACCGGTCGTCAATGACGATGATGGAACGATTCAGCAGCATCAAAGTCGAACCAGCCGCGGCGCTTTTATCCAACGGATGGAAACCGAACTCGTGGGCCGTGTCGAAGCGCGCCTCGCGCAGCTTGCGCGTTGGCCGGTCGATCACAGCGAAGGTCTGCAGATCCAACAATACGACGCGACCAATGAATATCGGCCGCATTTCGACTGGTTCGATCCGGAACTGCCCGGACCACGCAAGCACATGGAGCGCGGCGGGCAACGGCTTGCGACGTTCGTCATCTACTTGAGCGATGTCGAAAGCGGCGGCGCCACTGCCTTTCCGGAATTCGGCCTCGAAATCTGGCCCAAGAAGGGAAATGCCGTTTTCTTCCAGAATACCGACAGCCAGCATGTTCCTGACCGGCGCACGCTGCACGCCGGCACTCCGGTTGTGCGCGGCGTCAAAACCATCGCCAACAAATGGCTGCGTGAACGCACCTACTGAGAATTGCGTCCCCTGAGATGATCTCGACGCATCCCATGTGATGCCTCACCAGTCCGGCATGGTCGGGTTGGCGTAGCTGAACTGATTGGGAATATTGAGATTGGAAAAGGAGAACGACAGGCTGACGTCGAGCGACGTCACCTGATGCCACCAACCCAGCGGCAGAAAGACGGTTTCTCCCGCTTCGACGACGACTTCGAGCATCGTCACGTCGGCAAACAACGGGAAGCGCTTCAAATCCGGCTTGTCCACGTCGATGGGACTGAAGACACCGTTGAAGTTGTACAGCTTCGGAGTATCTAGCGGCGAAATGAACCGCCAGCGTTTGCGGCCGACCACCTGGGTGTGGAAAAGCATCAGCGTATCGTGATGCAGCGGCGTCACCGTTCCCGCCGGACCAAACCAGAACGATGACGAACGCGAAAGTTGCGCGCGATCGCAAATGGGCGGCAGGCTGCCAATGTCATCGAGCAACGGAGCAAACCCCGGCTGGCGCAGCGCCTCGTTGTTCGCCGTCATATAGTAGTCGTTGGTCGGACCACCCGAGACCACGCGATCAACGAAATCGCCGCACAGTTGCACCTCGCGATGATCGAGTTTGTTTTCTTCGTAGCGTGCGTCGGAATTCCGCTTGCACTGAATCTCGACGCTGAGGTGCCCGAAGTGCTGTTTCAGGTAATTTGGCGACCAGCGTTTCATGGCAGGCCAGTCGGCGGTGAGACCGGTCAGCACCAATGGCCGACTGCCACGCACATAGCGCTCGACAAATTCGTCAGCTTCCACTTCGCCGCGCTTTTCAACCGTGGCGTAGCGTGGAGCGGACTCCCATAAGCGCTGCTGATTGGCGACAACCGATTCGAGCTTTCGCAATAATTCCTGATGCCTTCGCGCCGCGAGAAACACTGGATTGGATTCCATTTGCATGACGGAGATCTGGGCATCGTGCGGATGGACACCCGCGGCCACCATCGTCGCGATGACTGATTCGGCCGTGCAGTCGCGCAGCCGGTTTTCGGCGATCCATTGGCGCCAGCCATCGTCGAGCGGACGATAGCTGACCGGCGGAGGAGGTGGCGTGAACTTGGCCAAGGGACGGTTCATCGATCGTTCTTCTCTCGCAACGAGTCGCGTTCGCAGGCGCAAATCGCGCCGGCGTCTCGCTACAAGTCTGGCTCTTTCTGATTAAGTTTTTCTTCAAGAGTCCCGCGAAACCGGCGTCACGCCCGCGAAAAGGCATGGGTCTCGAGGCTTAGTGTATTTTCAGGCCGCTCTTTTTTTGCGGCGGCGATAGGCGACGACACCGGCAATGCCCGATCCAAAGATCAGCAAAGTCGTGGGCTCTGGTGCCTGCGTTACCACGGTGGGAGGCGTCGGTGTCGATGGTCCGTCGCCGGTCGGCACGTCGATGACCAATGGCGGAGGCGGCGGACACGAGCCAGTGCCACTCACCGGATCGGTGATGCCACCGCTTCCCGTCGAGCCGGACCTGTGTGACCCGTGTGTCGGCCGAGAGGGTCCGGTGTTGCGTATCACGGGCGCCACCTGGTCGATGGTGGTCGACTGGTCGATAGTGGTCGACGTTTTCGCCACCCGCGTGTGACGGCCTCTTGGTGGTGTCACCACCGGATCACTTACCGGAATGATCGGAGTTGTAGAGTCGGTACAGGTGACAGGCGGCGGTGTTCCCGTATCCCCTCCCGAGCGGGATCGCCGCCCATGAGTTGAACCGTGTTGACCAGTGGTTTGATGCACGGTGATCGTACCGTTATTTCCACCAGTCGAATGTGAGCCGTGAGGGGCAGCCAAGGTGCGGACAAGATCCGCTGAGGCCGGCGCAATCCACAACAACGCCGCGCACGCCGCCGCAAACGTCAAACAATTCCGGGGCTTCAAAATATCCACCAGACCTCACTCGCCCTAAATTTAGAGCATAAATCATGCCACCCCTTAACCTATTGATAAAGCGTGCAGCCTGCCACGGCACCCTCCCGAATTGGCGCGAATTTGTAAAATATTCTTACAATGGATCTGGCTCAGAACCACGACCGGCCGACCTAACGCCAGGTCTCCAACAAGCGTTGAGCCTTCTCACGATCGGCAAAGTCTTCGTGCATCGCCACCGAGGACAACAGGGCTTTCGCATCCGCGCGCGCGCCATTGGCATCCAGCGCCAGGGCGAGATGATAGGCGATCTCCGCGTCGTTGCCCTGCAATTGATGGGCCCGCCTTAGAGAAATCAGCGCCCCCTTGGGATCGGATCGACGCAGTTGCATGCAACCCAGCGTGTCCCAATAGTCGGGCGAAGTGGGCTGCAACTTCACTGCGCGCTTCGCGAGATCGAGAGCTCTGGCCGGCGCTTCGTCCACCACCAACCAGGAGAGATTGTTCAACGCCAGAGCATCGTCGGGATGCTCGCGTACCAATTGCTCATACTGCGCTCGCGCGCCCTTTAGATCGCCAAACCGCAACAGCAGGAGGGCATATTGTCGACGCGCCAAAAGATTGTCGCGGTGCTGCGCAATCCAGCTTCGCAAGCCCGCCAGCGCAACGTCCTTTCCGAGCGCTGCCAACGCCTCGCCGCCACCTAGTGCGATTGCGCGCGCGATATAGTTTTGCGCCTCTGTGGGACGCTTCGACATCAGATAGGCCCGCGCAAAAAGAACAGCGACGCGCGGATCTTTGGAATCCTCTACCAGCGCCAAAGCATTAAGGGCGTACTGGGGACTCTTTTGGCGAAGTCGAATGTCGGCCAGTTCCAAACGCGGCTCAAGAAGACCCGGATTGGCAAAAACCGTGGCGCTCAATACCTTCGCCGCACTTTCCAGGAAGCCGGCTTCCAGCGCCATATTTGCGACGTTGACGGCAATCTCGACGTCGGATTGCAGAAACTCGCTCGGCAGCGCATGTGCTACGCCCCAGGCTCCCGTCATATTCCCGCGGCGCGCCAGAATGATCGCGCGATAATAGTTCGCAATCGCGAGATCGGGCTTCTGCGCCAGGATACGGTCGACTTCAGGCTTGGCGTCTTCGGTCATTCCGACGGACAGATAAACCTTGATACGTTCAAGCCGGGCGGCAAGGCTGCGCGGCTTTTCGGCGACCAGCTTTTCGGCGATGGCGAGCGCCCCTGCCTGGTCGTTCCGCTTCAAAGCGACGTCGCTCTTGAAGACGAGAGCACTGATATTGCCGGGTGCCAGAGCGAGGGCTTCGTCAACGAGCTTGTCGGCCTGGGCCCAATTCTCGTGCAGAAAGGCGATCCGCGCGGCAGCCATCAGGCCGTCGTAGTCGCGCCGGATTGCGAGCGAGCGTTGCATTGCCGTTTGAGCCGCGGCGTCATCTCCAAGCGCCTCCAGCGCCACGGCCCGCGCGCGCAGAATCGTTGCCGCCAGCGGACTGCGATCGGACGAGCTCGGATCCGCGTAGAGATCGAGCACGACCTGATTTTCGCCGCGCGCCAGCATGGCTTCGAAAAGAGGGCCCAGCACCAGATCGTCGGGCGCGCCTAAACTTCGGGCACGGCTGAGGGTATCTTCCGCATCGGCAAAGGCGCCGGCGCGGTTGAACGCAACGCCGAGTTCCATCAGCACGGTGGGATTTGTCGGTTCGATGCCGACCGCGAGCTTCAGGTCGGTCAGGGCGCGCCTGACATCGTCCTCGCGAAGCGCATTCCGCGCGTCGGCAATGAGGCCCACGACTTTAGGATTGGGCGAAGGTAGCGCACGCGCGGGCGTATTGCCGTAGGTGGCATCGACGGACTGCGTGAGAAGCGGCAGCACGCAAATTGTGAGCATGGCGCCGGCCATGAGTCGAAGCGATTTTCGCACGCCGCGCTCAGTGAGCCGCATGGGGGACGCACCGGACCGCGCTTTCGTCAGCGATGAAAGGCGTCTTTTGAGCATGCGCACCAGGTTATCCCGGTCGAGGGTAACGAAAGTCTAGCCGGTTTGAAAAATCCGCGACAACCGTGCCATGGCCGCGGCGCATGCGGACGCAGCCTACGGACACTGAGCGTTGGGGATTACGACTGTCGAACCTTGCGGCGCCGTACCAACGCCGCGCCGGCAAGTCCGCCGCCGAACAGCAATGCCGTCATGGGCTCAGGCGCGGCAACCCGAACGCCACCATTGAGGACAAAGACGCCTCCGTCGAGGAAGTCGATGCTTCCGCCGGCGACTGTGTCCTGCAGCGTCATGGTCAAATTGTAGGTTCCGTTACCCACGATGGGCGCAAAGAAAACAGAAACTGCATAATTGATGACCCCGCCGCTGCCGCCACCATCGGGAACGGTGAAGCTCCCAATGTTCGTGCCGTTGATGGCGACGATCACGTCTTCGCTGGCGCCATTCAGGTTATCGTCGACGTTGAAGTCGACTTTGAGCGAGTCGACTGATGTAACACCCGTCCCCGTGAAAGTCTGAGCGACATTGTCGCCTGCCGTGAACATGACGGCGCTGGCGCCGCCGGCGGGAATGAAGCCGGAGCCGTCGGCTGCGCTCGTATAAAGTGTCCCCGTGCCTGGGAACGGCAGCACGACTGTGCTCGCATCCGCCGCCGCCACTTGGAACAAGGCGGCAAACCCAATGGCCGCTAGCGCGGTCCTGGATACGTTTGAGAATTTCATCTGGACCCACCCGCGCTCACCCCGCGCGACTATTGCACAAAAACGTCCGGCTCTGAATCACAATTTCGATCCAAAGGGATGGAACTTCTTCGTAGTCTATCCAAGGCGATGGGAACTCTTCCCGATAACTTCCGAACACTGTGCAAGGTTTCCGGTCCAAGCTAAGGTTGCAGGAAATTCGAAAAGGACGCGGCGAGGCCTTGTTCGGGGTGATCGATAGCGGTCGACACGAGCGCAAGGCTCGGACCTTCGCCTGCCTAAGCGCACTCGTGCTTGTCGCAGTCGCCCCGGCTCGCGCCGAATTTCCTCCCGAAGGCGCCGTCTCGGACCCGAACAATCCGTCAATTGCGGCCGGCGACTATCCGGATGCGGCGCACAAGGACGTCATGCATCACTACATATTCTACTTCGATTGCGGAAAAAGAGACTGGATCGGCGTCTCGGTGGCGGGAACCAACGGAAAACCGTCGGCGCCGCCTCAGGCCATCGGCAGAGGGAAGGAATTTCCCTCCGGCCCTCCTCCCGGATCCAAGTACGTTGCCGGCAAACCCGACCGCGCGATAAATGCCGGCAGTGGTGGAACTTTTGCGCTTCGACAAGGCGTCTGGTTCGACCTCAAGACGAACGAAGCCATGACGTCTCCCAAACTTTGTCCCGGTAGCGCCGGCGAACCGGACTCTGTGAAGCGCGCAAAGGATACAGGACAAGCTCTTCCGGGAACTCACGCTCCGGCAACGTCCGAGCCAGTTCC
>Ga0070691_10001110_pt1 | contig 11171 bp, 9 predicted proteins | sample KBSK1101metaG_FD_64673 | JGI IMG/M metagenome (GOLD analysis project Ga0070691, IMG submission 64673) | Corn, switchgrass and miscanthus rhizosphere microbial communities from Kellogg Biological Station, Michigan, USA - KBS K1-10-1 metaG | ecosystem: Host-associated > Plants > Roots >... | reverse complement strand
TCGGAGGGCGGCGAGTTGGTCGACCCCCAGCCGTGCGGATACTCCTTGACGATCCGCAGCATGTTGGCCTTGGCCCAGACCACCCCGCGCGAGATCTGGGGCGACGGCGTCATGAAGCGCGCGTCGGCGAGCCGGTTCGCGAAGTAGCGCTGGGTGTCGTGCAGGGCCCGGTCGTCGACCAGCAATCGCTGCAGCGTCTGCTTGGCCTTGGCGCCCTCGGAATGCGCGACCACCGCGACGCGCAACGATTCGCGCGCCCCCGGCGCCACGGAGAGGCGGTACTCGAACGCGCCGTAGATGCGTCGGCTCACCCACTCCGCCTGCTCCGGCGTGACCTCGTCGTGATGCTGTTCGGGGCGCAAGGTTCCGCGCCGCATGTTCTGCAGCAGCGCCTGTTCGCGTAGCGAGACAACCGCCGCGTGCGGCGTGCACGAGGCGCCCCACCAACGCTCGTAGCCGTTCTCCTGATTGTGCGAGCAGATGAAGTCGCCGTCGACGTTGGCGCGCACTTCGTGCTCGGGTTCGCCGTAGAACCGCTGGCCGACCAGCAGCGCCCACGGGAAGACCGAGACCTCGACCGTCTCGCCGGTCGGGTTGTAGAGCGTGACGTCGACCACGAACGAGACCGAGCGGTCGAACGAGGGGCCGTGCGGTACGTAGAACGCCTCGGAGACGTGGACGCGATGGTCGAGCGTGAACTCGGCGATCTGCGCGTACGGCAAGAACGTGAACTCGCGTTCGACCTGATGCGGGAAGAACGTCTGCGAACCGCCGGCGATCCGATAGGCCATCTGATGGGTACCGAAGATGATGCGATCGGTGTCCGCGTCCCACAGCCCGCGCACGCCGCTCTTGCCGGTCGACTGCGCGTACGATTTGAGGTTGCCGAGCAGCATCCCGTATGGCGTCTGCGCTTCGGGAAGGACGTAGGCGCAATACTCGTTGTGCTGCGCGTCGTAGCTCGGGCGGATCATCGTTCGTTCGATACGCGGGAAAGAGGGAAGTTCCGCCCCTGGGAAAACGCCAGAGCGCGATGCCCGAACAGACACGCCTGCAGGCGCCCGCCAAGATCAACCTGACCCTCGAGGTCCTGGACCGTCGCCCCGACGGCTTCCACGGACTCCGCAGCGTGATGGTGCCGCTGGCGCTCGCCGACGAGATCGTCCTCGAACCCGATCAGACGTTCAGTTTCCGCTGCGACGATCCGCGCCTCGGGCCGAACAATCTGGCCGAGCGTGCCTTTCGAGCGCTCGCCAGCGCAGCGCCGGCACACATCGATCTTCACAAACACATACCTACCCAAGCCGGCTTGGGCGGCGGCTCGAGCGACGCGGCGACCGTGCTGTTGGCCGCGATGGAAGGCGCCTTCGGCCCGCTGCCCGGGGTCGAATGGCTCGAGATCGCGCGCGCGCTCGGTTCCGACGTCCCGTTCTTCCTCGTCCAGACCGGTGCGCTGGTCGAAGGCACCGGCGAACGCGTGACCGCGGTCGGCGCATTGCCGCTCTGGCACGTGCTGATCGTCAAACCGCCGATCGGCGTCTCCTCGGCCGACGCGTACGCCGCGCTCGACCTGACGCCGCGCCCGTCGCGACCGCGCAAAGACTCGGTCAGCCTGCGCCTGCTCGACGCTCTCCAGCGCGGCGCGTTCGACGAGGTCTACGCCTTGCAGATGAACGATTTCGAACCGGTCGTGGCGGCCGCCCATCCCGAGATCGCAAGCGCCCTGGTCGCGCTGCGCGAGGCAGGATGCGCGCGCCCGATGCTCGCCGGGAGCGGAGCGTGCGTCTTCGCCCTCGTCCGCACCGCCGACGAATGCGCGGCGATGCAGGAGGCATTGGAACTCGCTCCCGGCTATGAGACCTTCGCGACGTCGTTCGCGCAGCCGGGGACCTGGCGAGGTACCGTCCCGGCGTGAGCGGGATCACCGCGGTCGTCCTCGCGGGCGGGCCGACCGACGAGGTCGCCGCGCTCCAACCCGGCGCGCCGAACAAAGCCTTCGTCGAGATCGCCGGCAAGACACTCGCGCAACGCACCATCGAAGGGCTGCGTTCGAGCGCCGAGGTCGGCCGCATCATCGCGGTCGCGCCGGTCGCCGCGCATGCGCATCCGGCACTTGCCGGGGCGGATGAATGCAGGCCTGACGGCGTACGCATCACCGAGAGCCTGCGTAGCGGCCTCGCCGGATTGCCGCCGGACGAGTTGGTACTCGTCTCGGCTTCGGATCTGCCGATCCTGACCGAAGCCGCCGTCACGGACTTCGTGCGCCGCGGGCAGACCGCCGATCCGGACGTCGGCTACGGCTGCCTCGAAAAGCAAAAGCATCTCGACGCGTACCCGGATCTGCCGCATACCTGGGTGCCGCTCCGCGACGGGACATACTGCGGCGGTGGAATGATCGTGATCAAGCCGCGTGCGTTGCCGGCCTTGGAACGCTTCATCGAGCAACTCGGCGCCGCACGAAAGAACCCGCTCGCGCTCGCCTCACTTTTCGGCGCGCGCTTCGTCATGCGATTCGTAACGCGACGCCTCGACATCGAGGAGGCGGAAGCTCGTGCAAGCGTCCTCCTTGGCATGAAGGCGCGAGCGATCGTCTCCCCTTTTGCGGAGACCGCGGTGAACGTCGACCGAGTCAGCGACGTAGCACAGGCGGAAGCACTGCTTCAGCGCTAAGCGACGCGTCCTTCGCTACTCCGGTGTCGTCCAGCGTTTGAAGAGGTCGTTGGCGATGCCGAACTGATCGAGGGCTTTGCCGACGGTGTGGTTGATGATGTCTTGGACCGTCTGCGGGTTGGCGTACATGGCGGGCATCGGCGGCAAGATCGTGGCGCCGATCTCGGCGAGTTGGGTGAGCGTGCGCAGGTGGCCGAGGTGGAGCGGGGTCTCGCGGACGACCAGCACCAGGCGGCGGCGCTCCTTGAGGCAGACGTCCGCGGCCCGGACCAGCAGCGTGTCGTTGAGCGAATAGGCGATCGCGCTCGCGCTCTTGACCGAGCACGGGATCACCAGCATGCCGTCGGTGACGAACGAGCCACTGGAGATCGAGGCGGCCAGATCGCCCTCGCGATAGACCACGTCGGCCAGCTTCTCGAAATCTTCGGCGGCATAGGGCGTCTCGAGCGCGAGCGTCCGCTTCGCGGCGTCCGTCAGGACGAGGTGGGTCTCGATGCCCTCGGCGAGACGCAATGCCTGCAAGGCCGCGTAACCGTACGCGCTGCCGCTGGCGCCGCTGATGCCGACCACGATTCTTCTCACTCCGGCGCGTTTTGACGACGCCCGCAAGGGCGCCTGGTACTGACCTGGAAAGCAACGCTCGTTCATGATCGACGACCGCATCGCGCTGCGCCTTCTGCGCTCGCCCGCTTCCGGTGTCCCACACGATGTGGCCGCCGCTCTGGCGGTGGTCGCGCAACACGTGGGCGGACTACGCGAGGCGATCGCGCGCGAGCGGCTCGCGCTGCCCGCCGACGACCGCGACACGGTCTTCGCCTTCGCCGCGAAGCTCGACGCCTACCAGAAGGATCCGAGCGTCTTCCCGGACGTTCCGCCGCCGGCACCCGCCACGACCCAGGTCGACGCGCCGGTCGCGCTGACCGAATCGGTCGCGCGCGAGCCGGGCGCGCCGATGCGCGCGCGCCAGCCGCACTTCTCCGCCTCGGCGCTCAACGCGTACTCGGATTGCGCGCGAAAGTGGTACTACCGCTATACGTGCAACGCGGTCGAGGATCGCGGCTCGTCGGCCTCGTTCTACGGCACGGCCTTCCACACGGCCCTCGAGGACTTCCACGAGACGTTCGTCCACCCGGAGCCGGCCCACGAAGAGCAGATGCGCAACCAGGTCCGCGGCGATATCGCACGCGCCTTCGGTGGCCATCGCGACGACTTCGATACCGCGGTCGAGTACGAGCTGCAAGTCCGCCGTGCCCAGCGCACCGCCCAACGCTACGTGACCTGGCTGGTCGCGAAGGCGAAGCGCGCGCCGTTCACCATCATCGGGCGCGAACTGCACGCCGCCATGAAGGTCGGCGGCTACGACTTCATCGGCTTCATCGACCGGCTCGATCGCGACGATGCGAGCGGCAACGTCGCGATCGTCGACTACAAGACCGGCGCGATCGCCGAGAGCGCGGCCGAGTATCGCGAGAAGGTCCGCACCTTCCACGACTTCCAGTTGCCGTTCTACTATTGGGCGCGCGAGGCCGAGGGCGACCGGGTCGCCACCCTCTCGTTGATCCCACTCAAAGATGCGTCGAGCGACGTGCGCCCGATCGAGCTCGAGGTCGTGCCGGTCGCGCGCGAGGAGACCCGTCGCAATAGCTCGCCGGTCGGCACGATCGGCATCGCCGACTTGGAGCGCGCGCGCGTGAAGATGGGCGAGCTTTGCCGCGTGCTGAGCGACGGCTCGCTCACGGCATTTCCCGCGACCGACGATCCGAGCGCGTGCACGTACTGCGCGTACAAGCTGGCCTGCAACGACCGGCCCGCCACGCCCGAAGAGAAGTTCGCCCGATGAGCCTCGCGATCGTCGGCGGACCCGGCACCGGGAAGACCGCGGCCCTGCTCGAGCGCTACCGCGAGGCGGTCGCGCGCGACGGCGAGGACCGGACGCTCTTGCTCGCTCCTTCGCCGTTCGCACTCGACGCGATGCGGCGCCGGCTCGGCGAACCCGCCGGCACGACCTTCGGCGCGCTCGCGGCGGACCTGACCGGCACGCAGATCGTCGACGACATCGCCGCCGAGGCGCTCTTCGAGCGTGCGGCCCAGCCGCTGCTCGCGCTCGAATGGCCGGAGATCGTCGACACCAGCGTCGATATCGAGGTCTCCGGCCTGCGCATGCCGTCGCGCTTCCTGGAGTCGGCGTTCCGCCTGATCCGCAAACTGCGCGAGAGCGTCATCTCGCCCGAGACGTTCTTGCAGAGCTCGCAGACCGGTGCGACCAACTTCTACGGGCATACGCCCAACCTCGCACACAGCGATCTGCTGATGTATACGAAAGAGGCGCATCGCGGCTCGCTTGCCGTCGACGCCAAAGAGTTGCAGCGACAGTTCCGGCACGAGATCCATCTCGCGAAGATCCTGGCCAAGCTCTACCGCTCCTACGTCGACCTCCAGGAGCGCGAAGGCGTGATGACCGGCCGCGACGCGATCGTCGAGGCGATCGCTGCGATCGAGAAGCGCGCCGACCTGCGCGATGCCGTTCGAACGCGCTGGTCGTCGGTCTTCGTCGACGAGGCGCAAGAGCTGAACCTCGGCGAGCTGGGTCTGCTCCAAGCGATCCGCGGCGAAACGCTCGACGGGGTCACGCTGGCGGGCGATCCCAACGGCGCGACCGGCACGTTCCGCGGCGCCCGGCCCGACCGGGTCTTCGCGCTCGCGACCGAGCGGTTCGAGTGCGCCGTACGCCATCGCTCGCGCCAGACCGCCGATCCCGGCGCGACCCATCTTCGCCTCTATCGCGCGAAGGATCAACGCGCCGAAGCGGCCTTCATCGCCGACTACGTCGCCGATCTGGTGCGCCGCGGCAGCGCGCCCGACGAGATCGCCGTCGTCTTCCGCTCCGTCCGGCACGTGCGCGCCTACGAAGACGCATTGCTGGCGCGCGACGTCCCGGCCATCTCGGTCGGCGACGCCAACGTCTTCGAGGACCCGCGCGCGCTCGACGCGATCGCGCTGCTCTGGAACGCTGTCGACCCGTTCCGCCACGACTATCTCTTGCGCACCCTCGCCGGCCCGGCGATGGCGCTCTCCGACGCGACGCTCGCGACCCTGTGCGGCGAGCCGCCCGACGCGCAGACGCTGCTCTTCGAAGAGGACGACGCGTCGCCCCAGACGCGCGCCAAGCGCTGGGATCCGCGCCGCGATCTGCGCCTGGGCTGGAACGTCATCCGCGGCGAGGCCGATCCGTCGCTATCCGAGATCGCGCGCGCCCGCATCGAGCGGTTTCGCGGCTTGCGCGAAGGCTGGGTCGACGCATCGACGCGCCTCGCGCTCATCGATCTCGCGCGCCTCGTCTGGAGCGAAGGCCTCGCGCCGCGTGGCTCCCCGCGATCCGCGACCGCTCGCGCACAAGCCGCGATCCTCCGGCGGCTGCTCGTCCGCATCGAACGGTTCGCCGAACGCGCGCCGAACGCGACCATGCGCGACTTCCTGGTCGATGCCGAGGCGCGCGCGCAGAGCGAGTTCGAGAGCTGCGAAGAGACCAGCGAGGCGGGCTTCGTGCGCCTGATCTCGATCGAGGCGTCGCGCGGCTCCGAGTTCGACCACGTGGTCGTGCCGAACGCCAAGCCCGGCGCATTCCCGCGTTGGTACGTCCCCGACTCGTTCGTCTACAGCCCGAATCTCGGCACGGTGGCTAAAGACAACGTCGGCGACGCAAGCGAAGCCCGCACCGCGAAGTTCTCGTACTACGTCTATCGCACCAAAGCGCGCGAACGCTACAACGACGAAGAACGCCGCGCGTTCAACTACGCGCTCGCGCGCGCAAAAAAGACGGTACTCGTGACCGCCTGGGACCGTCCGACCCGCGGCTTGACCGCGCCGGAGTTCTTGCAGGAGCTCCGCGCAGCCCGTCCGCTCGGCAGCGAGGACCTGACGCCGCGATGAGCACGCGACTGGTGGAGATCCCGCCCGAGACCTTCGCACGCGAAGTGCTCACCCGCTCGGCGAAGCTCTGGGCCGGGCGGCGGGACCTCGCGACCTATCAGCGCCAGACCACCGAAATCGCGCGCTCGCCCTACGGGCGCGCGTCGTATGCGACCTTCGGTTTCGAGGTCGACGGCGTGCGAGTAGCGTCGTGCAAGCGCTATCTGCGCACGATCCGCTCCGGCACCAAGCAGTTGCGCGCGTTCGGCATCGGCGCGGTCTTCACGCCCGAGGAGTATCGCGGCCGCGGCTACGCGAGCGCCATGCTCGCGACGCTCCTTGACGAGCGGCGCGCCGCCGGCGACGATATCGGCTATCTCTTCTCCGACATCCGGCCGCAGTTCTACGCAGATCTCGGCTTCGTCGAGCTCCCCTCGCGCGCGATCTCGCTGCGGGCCGACACGCTGCCGACCACGCGAGTCGCGGTCGAACGCCTCGAGACCAAGGACTGGCCGGCCGTGCAACGCATGTTCGCCGCTCGCGAGGCCGAGCGCCCATGGGGCTTCGACCGCAGCGCCCAGGTCTGGAACTGGATCCGCCTGCGCATCAAGCACGGCTCGGAGCACACCGAGGGAAGCGATACGAACCTGGTGATCCGGCGTGGCCGGACGCTGGCGGGCTACGTCATCGGCGTCCGCGCGCCCAAGCACGACGCGTACATCGTCGACGAGTTCGGCTGGGGCGATCGCGACGAAGACGTGGTCGCGCCGTTGCTCCGCGCGGCCGCTGGCGACCTGCGCCGCATCGTCGGCTGGCTTCCGCCCGACCGCGCCCGCGCATTGCTCCCGCGCGGCGCCGTCCGCAAACGCAAAGACGCGATCTTCATGGCCGCGCCGCTGACGAAGGCCGGCCAGGCGTGGCTCGAAACCGTACGCGCGGCGAATCCGGCAGACGGAGTCTGGGCGACCGATCACGTCTAAGGCGCCCTTCGAGACGCTTCGCTCCTCAGGGTGACAGCGGTGCCTGTGGCGCCTGGAACAGGCTGATCTGGGCGGGCGCGCCGTCGGTGATGTTGGCGAGACGCGTTCCGAGAAGGCGGACGGGCGTGCCGTGGACGTCGGCGCGCTTGAGACAGTGGAGCGCGGCCCGGTAGATGCGGCGCGCATCCCGGGTCGGCTCGGTCAGCGCCACCTGACGCACGAGATTCGTTCGGTCTGCTCTGCGGATCTTGATGCCTACGGTTGCGGCGCTCAGGCTGTGCCGCTCGAGGCTCTCCGCCAATTCGATGGCCTGGATCTTGAGCATCTTGATCAGCTCGGCTTCATCGGTCACGTCGTACTCGAACGTCTCTTCGGTCGAGATCGACTTGGTCTCGCGCGACGTATCGACCACGCGATGATCGATCCCGCGCGCGAGGTCGCGAACCCGATCGGCGCTCGAACCGAACAGCGTCCGCAGATCCGCATCGTCGAGCGCGGCCACGTCGCCGATGGTCGCGACGCCGCGAACCGTGAGCCGGTCCTGGGTCTTCGGGCCGACGCCCCACAACCGCCCGACCGGAAGGGGCGCAAGGAACTCGCGCTCGGTCCCGGGCGGCACGACCAGTAATCCGTTCGGCTTGCCGAAATCCGATGCGATCTTGGCGATCATCTTCCCGCTCGCGACACCGGCGCTCACCGTCAACCCGACCGACTCGAGCACGCGCGCGCGGATATCGCGGGCGAACGCGGTCGCCTCTTCGAGCGAGACGTCCCCGACAGCGATGAAGGCCTCGTCCATCGAGAGCCCTTCGACGGCGTGCCCGCCCGCGCCGAAGATCGCGAAGACCTCGCGCGAGACCGCCTTGTACTTGGCCATGTTGGGCGGCACGACCGTCAGATGCGGACAGGCCTCGAGCGCGCGATACAACGGCACCGCCGACTTCACGCCGAACGGCCGCGCCTCATAGTTCGCCGTCAACACCACAGCGCGGCGACTGCTACCGGCGACCGCGACCGGCTTCCCCGCAAGCGAAGGGTCGTCGCGGATCTCGACGCTCGCATAAAACGCATCGAGATCGAAATGCGCTACAAAAAACATACGCCAGTAGAAACGACTCGATGCTCTTTCGGACCCGTTTCCCGGGGCGTGTGAAGGGAGGAGCGGAGCCAGGATGGCGGGAGCGACGACGAGGCGAGCAGCTTTTTTGCACGATGCAAAAAAGCGAGCGTCCCCGGGGAACGGGTGCGAAAGGGCATCGAGCCGTTTCTACGTCCGCGCCGCGGCGGCTGCCGCGCCTTTGAAGATGGCGCGGATGGTCTGCATGTTGCGCTCGTCGTCCTCGCTCTTGCCGGGCGTCTCGAGGATGGCGGTCTTCGAGGCCAGCTCTTTACGTGCCGCCAGCGCGCGGAATCCGTCGAAGCCGATCAAGCCGTCGCCGATGTGGTGGTGGCGATCGCGGGCCGCGCCGAGCGGAACTTCGGTGTCGTTGAAGTGGAAGATGTGAAGGTTGTCGAGGCCGAGGTGCTCTTCGGCGTCGTTGACGAACGCATCGACGCCGGCCGCGTCGTCGATCTTATAGCCCGCCGCCCACGCATGCGCGGTGTCGAGGCAGACGCCCAACTGCGGATGGTCGACGGTCTTGAGGAAGCGCCCGAGTTCTTCGATCGTGCCGCCGGCCAGGTTGCCCGCGCCGGCCGAGTTCTCCATCACCAGCACGACGCCGGGCTGGATCTTCTCCAGCACGGCCGAGAGGGCGTGACAGATCGCGACGAAGCCTTCGTTGCGATCGCGCTTCCCGTACGAGCCGAGGTGGGTGTTGACGTAGCGGATCTTGCCGACGGCGGCCGCTTCGAGATCGTGATCGAGCAGACGCATCGAGCCGTCGTAGATCTTCGGGTCGTCGCTCGCGAGATTGATCAGATACGGCGTATGGATCACGCACGGATCGAGATCGTTCTCGGCGCGCAACGCGGCGAACCGCTCCAGCGCCTTGCGGTCGATCGGGCCGGTGCGGTACGAACGCGGATTGCTCGAGAATATCTGCATGGCCGTGCAGCCCTGCGATTTTGCGTACTCGACCGCGGCCGGATAGCCGCCCGAGACGCCGGTGTGGAGCCCGAAGCGCACTACGCCTCCGGTTCTTCGCTCGGCGCTTCCTCGACGCGCTCTTCTTCGGCCGCCTCTTCGACCGACTCGATCTGTTCGGGGAGCAACGGCGGGATGGTCGAGCTCAGCAGATCGAGTTCGAGCGGTTGGCCCGGTTCGAGTTCGAGCTGCGGCAGATCGTCGAGCGAGCGCAGGCCGAACGACTCCAGGAAGGTCGAGGTGGTCTTGTAGGTCATCGGGCGACCGACCACGTCCTTACGGCCGGCTTCGGCGATCAGCTGGCGATCGAGCAGAGTGCTCACGACCGAGTCGGAGTTCACGCCGCGGATCGATTCGATCTCGCCCTTGGTGACCGGTTGCATGTGCGCGACGATCGCGAGCGCTTCGAGCGCCGGCGTCGAGAGCGTCGTCTTGGGGGGCAGCAGATAGGCCTCGACCGCTTCGCGGGCCGGCGCGGTGGTGGCGAAGCGATAGCCGCCCCCGACCTCGCGCACGGTGATGCCGCGATCGGTGTACATCTCGGTGACGCGCGCGAGGGCCGATGCGACCGCCATCTCGGTGGCGCGCGTCAGCTTGGCGATCTGCTTGATCGAGAGCGGCTCGGAGGCGACGAAGAGCAGCGCCTCGACCGGACGCAAAATCGCTTCGACGGCTTCTTCGAGGTCTTCGGTCTCGGTGGTCGTGGTCTCTACGGTCATGCTTCCTGGGCTTCTTCTTTCACGTACGGGAAGAGTCGGATATCGTCGAAGAGTTCGGGCTGCTCGTACGAGATGCGGTGGCGACGGATCAGCTCGAGGATCGCCAGGAACGTGATCACGATCGTCTCGCGATGCATCCCGAGTTCTTTACAGAGCTCGGAGAAGAGCACCTCGCCGCGCTCGGCGACGCGCTTGGCGATGTAGTCCATCGAGGCCAGCAGCGAGACGCGCTCGCGCGCGATCGAACGTTTCTCGGGCCGGGCCTGCTGGAGCATCGCGATGAACGCGCGTCCCAAGCGGGACGGATCGACGCGATAGCGCTGGATCACGTCGCTGGTCGGATCGCCCAGGTCGCGATAGAAGTACCCGCTCGCCTCGGTCTGGCGCTCGCGCAGCTCCTCGCCCAGTTCGCGATACTTCGAGTACGCGATCAGGCGACGGCGCAGACGGTCCTCGACCATCTCCGGCGTCTCGGAGTCGTCGTCCAAGAACTCGGCCGGGATCGGCGGCAGCAGCGCCTTCGACTTGAGGAAGACCAGGGTCGCGGCGATGACCAGGTATTCGGCGGCGATCTCGACGTCGAGCGACTCCATCGTGCGGATGTACTCGAGGTACTGCGTGGCGACGCTCGCGAGCGGGACCGTGGCGATATCCAGCTGCTGATCCTTGATAAGGCTCAGCAGCAGATCGAGCGGTCCGTCGAAGACGTCGAGTTGAACGTGGCAAGCCGACCCGTTCTCCCCGTCGGGCGAGCCCGCCGGGTCGAGTTCGGCCGTATCGGTCGTGGTCAAGACGTCGCTTGTTCGG
>Ga0070691_10001099_pt1 | contig 11231 bp, 9 predicted proteins | sample KBSK1101metaG_FD_64673 | JGI IMG/M metagenome (GOLD analysis project Ga0070691, IMG submission 64673) | Corn, switchgrass and miscanthus rhizosphere microbial communities from Kellogg Biological Station, Michigan, USA - KBS K1-10-1 metaG | ecosystem: Host-associated > Plants > Roots >... | reverse complement strand
GCATGCGCGGGTTTTCCGTCGGATCAACTGGTGCCCAGGAAAGGACTCGAACCTTCACGGGTCGCCCCGCCAGCACCTGAAGCTGGTGCGTCTACCAATTCCGCCACCTGGGCCAGGTGTCCGCTCGCTGCATCATGCGCCAGCGAGCCGCGTAAGATAGCCGCTGGCAGTCTCGTCTGTCAACGTTCGCGCCGACGCGGCCGGCAATGGTTGCGCGGCGTAAGGATGTCGCGCCGGAGGCGGTCATCTGACGCGAAGCAGCTTTCTCGTGCGGCGGTCAATCGTTCGGAGGATGCAATGAACAAGCAAATCGCGGGTGTGGTGGTGTCGTGCATCGTGGCCGCCATGGTGGCGGTGCCCGGCTATGCGGCCCTGAAGGTGGGCGCGGCGGCGCCTGATTTCACCGCCACCGCCAGTCAGGCGGGCAAGGACTTCACGTTTTCACTGAAGCAGGCGCTGGCAAAGGGCCCGGTGGTGGTCTACTTCTATCCCGCTGCCTACACCGGCGGTTGCGATCTCGAAGCGCATACCTTCGCGACCGAGGCGGACCAGTTCGCCAAGGCCGGCGCCACCATCATCGGCGTGTCGGCCGACTCGGTCGCGCGCCTCAACCAGTTTTCGTCCGATCCCAAATACTGCGCCGGAAAATTCGCGGTGGCTTCGGACCCGGACGGCAAGATCGCGACGCAGTACGACCTGGAGATGATGCCGCCGCAGAAGGGCGTGATGGACGTCGAGGGCAAACCGGTGACGCACGGTTTCTTTCCGCGCACGACGTTCGTGATCGACCGCGAGGGCAAGATCGTGTCGACGTTTTCCTCGAAGGAAGATCATCTGACGCCCGACCAGCACGTGAAGCGCTCCTTGGCGATCGTCCAGAAGATGCACGCAGGCACGGCGCCGTAAGCGGGCGCGAAGCCCGGGCACCCAGTGCCCGGGCTTGCGTTCGCCGGCATTCTGCGTGACGCTGGCGCCTGCGGATACGGGCGTCGCAGGGGTCGGGAGGCCTCATGGTCGACTGCAGCGAGATGCCGGCCGAAAGCTCGACCGACGCATTGTTCGTCGAGGTCTACGAGCGCCTGAAAGCCATGGCTTCGCGGCGGCTGGCGGGCCAGCGCCGCAACGGCACCCTGGATACCACCGAACTGGTGCACGAGCTGTACCTGCGCATGGGCGATCGCCCGGCGCTGCAATTCCGGGAGCCGGCGCAGTTCTTCGCCTACGCGGCACGCGCGATGCGCCATCTGCTGATCAATCGTGCGCGCGACCGCCTGCGGTTGCGCGCGGGCGGCCAATGGAATCGCGTCACGCTGGATGATCGCGACATGCAACTGGCCATCGCGACCGCCGAGCAGGCGCTGGCGCTGGACGCGGCGCTGGAAGCGCTGGAGCAGAACGACGCGCGTGCGGCCAAAGTGGTCGAGCTTCGCTACTTCGCGGGCCTGAGCCTGGAGCAGGTCGCCGCCACCCTGGGGCTCACGCGACGCACCATCGACCGCGACTGGCGTTTCGCGCGCGCGTTCATCAAGACACATCTGGAATGAAGCGTCCCGCGTCGCAAACGGCGGGCAAGCGGGGTTTATTGCCAGACACATCAATCTCGAAATCGTCATCCCCGCGAAGGCGGGGACCCAGTGACTTTGATGTTGGAGCAGCAAAGGCACTGGGTCCCGGATCACCGCTTCGCGGCGTCCGGAATGACGAGTGAAGGAATGCTTTCGCTTCCGGAATAGGGTCGACCACCCAGAGAGCTGTCGAAGTGGATCCCACGCCGACATTGCGTGACTTGTTCGAGCAGGCCCTGTCGCTGCCGCCCGATGGTCGCGCGCGCCTGCTTGGCGAGTGTTGCAGCGACCCGGCCGTTCGCGCGGAACTGGAGCGGATGCTGGCGGCCGACGCGGAGCAGGACGACTGGCTGGCGGGCGACGCCGCCAGTGCCGCCGAAACGATCGGGGAAGCCGAAGACATCGAACCATTGCCGGCGGGCAGCCGCATCGGCCCGTTCGAGTTGCTGGAAGTACTGGGTGAGGGCGGGTCGTCCACGGTGTTTCGCGCCTTTCGCGACGTCGAAGGCGTGCGCCAGGTGGTCGCGGTCAAGCTGCTGGCGCGCGGCCTGTACACGGCCGAGGCGCGCCGCCGGTTCCATCACGAACGCGAAGCGCTTGCGCGCCTGCGCCATCCCGGCATCGCGCGGCTGATCGAGGGCGGCATCGCCGACAACGGCCTCGCCTACATCGCGCTGGAACTGGTCGACGGCAAGCCGATCACGGTCTACGCGCAGGAACACGCGCTGTCGGAACGCCAGCGGCTGACGCTGTTCCTGCGGGTGTGCCGCGCGGTCGAATCCGCGCACCGCGCGCTGATCGTGCATCGCGACCTGAAGCCTTCCAACGTGCTGGTCACCACAGAAGGCGAGATGAAGCTGCTGGATTTCGGCATCGCCAAGTTGCTGGACGACACCGAAGACGCAACGCGCACGCGTCACCACGCGCTGACTCCGGCTTACGCCGCCCCGGAACAGTTCACGCCCGGCGCGATCACTACCGCGACGGACGTCTATGCACTGGGCGTGCTGCTGCGCGAGCTTCTGACGGGCGGACGCGACGCGCCGGCGCAGGCGCGCACGTCGCGCGTCGTGTCCACGCAGATAGCGCAATCGCCGCCGAACCATCCACGCAAATTGCGCGGCGACCTCGCGAACATCGTCGCCAAGGCCACCGCACCGGAACCGGAGCGCCGCTACGGTTCCGGCGGCGCACTGGCCGAGGACATCGAGCGCCATCTCGACCGGCTTCCGGTGCGCGCGCATCCGCCGTCGCGCTGGTACCGCGCCGGCCGGTTCGCCGCGCGCCATCGCGGCGGCGTCGCGATCACCGCGATCCTGCTGCTGGCGATCTTCGCCTCGCTGTCGATCGCGCTGTGGCAGGCGCACGTGGCGCGTCAGCAGGCCGCGCGCGCCAACATGGTGCGCGACTTCGTCGAGAGCCTGTTCGCGCCGATCCGCTACGGTGTCGCCGCCTCGAAGCAGCCCAGCCTCGCGGAACTTCTGTCACGCGGCGTCGCGAAACTGCAACACTCGCCACAACTCGGACCCGGCGAACGGGTCGATCTGCTGGCGATGTTTTCGCGGCTGTACGAAAACCTCGGCGACATCCCGCAATCGCGGAGGCTGGCGGATCAGGCGGTCGCGCTGTCGCAACGCGCATTGCCTTCATCGGACATCAACGCGATCCGCGCGCTCACCGCGCGCGGGTACGCCGCGGTGCGCGACGAGGACTACGCGGCCGGCGGCGCCGACCTCCGCCTCGCGCACCGGCGCATGCAGGCGCAGGGCATCCACGGCGAAGTCCTGATCGACCTGCTCGAACCGCTGGCCGCGGTCGAGAACATCGAAGGCCATGGCGAAGCCGCGCTGCAGCTCACGCGCGAGGCGCTGCAGGAGAGGATCGCGACGTGGGGGCCGGACGATCCGCGCGTCGGCGTCGGCTACAACGATGTGGCTTCCGAACTGGAAGGACTGGAACGCTACGATGAAGCGATTTCGATGTGGCAGAAGACGCATCGCTTCGAACTCGCGCACTTCGGTCCCGACAGCAACGAAACGACGCTCGCGATGGCCGGTTGGGCTTCGTCCGAGTGGCGCGCCGGCCACTGGACGCAGGCGCACAAGCTGTTCACGCAGGCGCTGGCGGCGTACGCGCGGATCGGCGGCAAACCGCAGGTCACCCGGGTGTACGCGGCGCAGAAGGCCTGCGTGCTGGATGGCACGCGGGCGGATCATGCTTCGGCAGTGCGGGATTGCGCGCTGGCGCAAAAGTTGTCGGCCGAGGGATTCGGCGCTGACACGCCGCTGCACGGTGATTCGCTGGAGGCCACCGCGTTGGGCGAGATCGAAGCCGGCGATTTCGATCGTGCGAAGGCCCTGCTGGAGCAGGCGCGCAAGCTGTACGGCGATGCGTCCGCCAACCGCATGCGGGTCGGCCGTACGGACAGCGAACTCGCCGGCATCGCGCTGCTGGAAGGCCAGCCCGCGCGGGCGCGCGCCTTGTTGCCGGGCGCGATCGCGGACCTGCGCACTCGGGCGTACAAGGTGCCGCCGCTGATCGCCGAAGCGCGCTTGCTGCTCGCGTGCACGCAATCGCCCGGGCCGCAATGTCCGGCCGGCCTGCAGGCGATCGTCGAACAGGATCTCGCCGCCGTTTCCGGACGCGGCGATCCGATGCTGCTGTGGGTGCAAACCTTGCTGGCGCGCGTCGAACTGCTGCAGCACCAGCCGGGCCCTGCGCGCATACGACTGGCGCAGGCGATCCAGCGCGCCAGCGGTGAATTGCAGCCTTCGCACCCGCGTCGGGTGGCGGCACGATTGTGGCTCGCCCTCGCCACGGCACAGGCAGGCGATTGCACGGGTGCCGGCGCGCAAGTGCAGGCGGCGCGCGCGATCATCGCTGCAAACGGGCTTGCTTCTCATCCCGAACTCGCCAGCCCGCGCGCGGCGCTTGACCATCCCGTCGGGGCGTGCGGCGTCCTGATGCGCTGATCGCGCGGCCCGCGCGCGCGTGTCGCAATTCCGTCCGCGACGGTGTTCTTCCCTGATGCCCATCCGCACAGGGAGAACAGCGCGATGTTCGATCGATGCTTGCCGCGGTCAGGCGGCCGTTTCCGTTCGGTTGCTGCAGTGGTTTTGCTGGCCATGGCTGCCGGCAGTCCCGCGCAGCAGGCCGCAATGCCTTCCCGTGTGGATGGGCTTGTCACGCGTGATACGTCCGGCTGGTTGCAGACCAGCACGCCGACGGGACGCATCGACAAGGGCAGTCCTTTTTTCCAGAGCCTCGGCAGCAATGGGCGCTCCTGCGACTCCTGCCACCGCCAGGCCGAGGGCTGGACGATTTCGGCCGCCGAGGTTCGCAAACGCTTCAAGATGACCCGCGGCACCGATCCGATCTTCCGCCCGGTCGATGGCGCCAATTCCCCGCTGGCGGATGTGTCCACGCTGGCCGCGCGCACCGCGGCCTATTCGATGCTGCTCGACCACGGCGCGATCCGGGTGAGCCTGCCGATCCCGGCGAATGCGGAGTTCAAGCTGACCGCGGTCGACGATCCGTACGGCTACGCCAGCGCGCAGGCGCTTTCGCTGTTCCGGCGCCCGCTGCCGGCGACCAACCTGATCTGGGACACCGCGGTGATGTGGGACGGCCGCGAAACGTACCTGCCGTTCAAGCCGCCGATGGACGCCGGCATCAACGTGGGCGACCTTCGCCTCAGCCTCGCGTCGCAGGCCCTGCACGCGGTGCTCGGCCACGAGCAGGCCGCGCTGGCGCCGAGTCAATCGACGCTGGACGCGATCGTCGGGTTCGAATTGCACCTCGTCACCGCGCAGTATTACGACAACCAGGCCGGGCTTCTCAACGAGGACAACGGCATGGGCGGCGCCGAAATCCTGGCGCAGCAGAAATTCTGGGTGGGTATCAACGACGCGCTCGGCAACGACCCCAGCCTCGACCCGTTCGATCCGAAGGTGATGCGGCTGTTCGACCATTGGCGCGAACCGGATCGGTCGCGGCGCTTCGATCCGCGATCGATGGCGCGCGCCGCGATCGCGCGTGGCCAGGAGCTATTCAACTCCATGCCGATCAACATCACGGGCGTCGCGGGTTTGAATGACGCGACCGGCCAGCCGGTGATCCGCGGCACCTGCGGCACCTGCCACGATTCGCCCAACATCGGCAACCATTCGGTGGCCGCACCGCTCAATATCGGCATCGCCAGTGCGGATCGGCGCACGCCCGACATGCCGCTGTACACGCTGACCAACATCAAGACGGGGCAGGTCGTGCAGACCACCGATCCCGGTCTCGCGATGCTGACCGGCAAGTGGGCGGACATCGGCAAGTTCAAGGGTCCGAACCTGCGTGGTCTCGCCGCGCGCGCGCCGTACTTCCACAACGGCTCGGCCGCGACCCTGCACGACGTGGTCGACTTCTACGATACGCGCTTCCACATTGGCATGACCGAGCAGCAGAAAGACGATATGGTGGCGTTCCTGTCGGCGCTCTGAGCCGGCAGGGCCGTGCGGCCGGCAGGCCGCCCAACTGCGAGGGTCAGTGCTCATGCGACGGTATCTCATCAAGCGAAGCTTTCCGCCCGGCGCACTCGATGGCCTGGACAACGTCCTCAAGGCCAAGGTCAACGGCAACAACGCGAACCACGACGTGAAGTGGCTCCATTCGTATGCCACGCGCGACAAGACCATGACGTTCTGCATCTACGAAGGACCGAGCGAGCAGGCCGTTCGTGATGCGGCGGAGACCAACGGATTGCCGGTGGACGCAATTTTCGAGGTGCCCGTGACGCTTCTTCCCGACAGGGAGGATAAGGTCCAGGCATAGCAGTGCGGGACCGGCGCCCGACGGCGCCGGTCCCACTTCATTGTGTGCGCGGTGGAATCAGGAGGCGCGGACTTGCTTTCGCGGCGCCGCTGCGCGACGCTGGCGAAATGCCAAAACGCAATCGCCCACCGTCCCGCTCCGCGCGCAAGCCGCGCGGTCAGAAGCCAACCGACACCCGCAGGCGCGAGACTTCTCCGCGCGACAACGGGAAAAAGAAGCAGCCCGCGCGCAAGGTCGACAAGAAGTCGGCACGCGGCTTCGTCGATCCACACGCCGAGCGCGAAGCGCGGCGCTACGAACACCCCATCCCGAGCCGCGAGGCGATCCTTGGCGTACTGGCCGAACGCGGCAGCCTGCTGCGTGCGGATGCCATCGCCGAGGCGCTGGGCATCCATGACGACGTCCGCCGCGAGGCCCTGGACAAGCGCCTGCGCGCGATGCTGCGCGACGGCCAGTTGCTGGAAAGCCGACGCGGCGGCCTCGCACCCGCCGAACGAATCGGTCTGATCGCCGGCACGGTGCTGGCCAACGCGGAAGGCTACGGCTTCCTGCGCCCGGACGAAGGCGGCGATGATTTGTATCTGTCGCCCGCGCAGATGCGGCCGGTGCTGCACGGTGATCGTGTGCTCGCTTCAGTGGTCGGCGTCGACCGGCGCGGCCGGCAGCAGGGTGCGATCCGCGAGGTGCTGGAACGCCGCGCGCCGCGACTGGTGGGGCGCGTGGTGGAAGCCCAGGGCGTGGTGGTGGTCGATCCCGACGATCGTCGCCTGCACCAGGACGTGCTGATCCCGCCCGATGCGCGCGGCGGCGCGCGCGCGGGCCAGATCGTGGTAGCGGAGATCACCGAGCCGCCGACGCCGCAGCGCGGACCGATCGGCCGGATCGTCAGCGTGCTGGGCGAGCGCCTGCAACCTTCGCTGATCGTCGAGATGGCGATCGAAAGCCACGGCCTGCCGCACGAGTGGCCTGTCGAGGTCACGCGCGAGGCGGAAGACGTCGAGCCGAGTGTGACGCAAACCGAATGCGAAGGCCGCGTGGACCTGCGCAAGCTTCCGCTGGTCACCATCGACGGTGCCGATTCGCGCGACTTCGACGACGCGGTGTATGCCGAGCCGGTGCGCGGCGGCGGCTTCAAGTTGATCGTGGCGATCGCGGACGTTTCGTATTACGTGCAGCCGGAAACCGCGCTGGACGGCGAAGCGTTCAAGCGCGGTACGTCGGCGTACTTCCCGGGCTTCGTGGTGCCGATGCTGCCGGAGACCTTGTCCAACGGCATCTGTTCCTTGAATCCCGACGTGGACCGCCTGTGCATGGCCTGCGAAATGCGGGTGGGCAGCGACGGCGAAGTCACCCGTGCGAAGTTCTACCCGGCCGTGATGCGCTCGCACGCGCGGCTGACCTACGATCAGGTTTGGCAGGCCATCGGCGAGAACGATGACGAAACGCGGCGCGGGATGGGCAAGCTGCTGCCGCACATCGAGCAACTGCACGCGCTGTACAAGGCCTTCGCCGCCGCGCGCAAGCGGCGCGGCACCATCGAATTCGAAACCAGCGAAGTCGATTACCGGCTGGACGAGAGCGGCGAGGTGGTTTCACTCGGCTCGCACGAACGCAACGACGCGCACAAGCTGATCGAGGAATGCATGATCGCGGCCAACGTGCAGGCGGCGAAGTTTCTCGCGAAGAAAAAGATCCCCGCGCCGTTCCGGGTGCACGCGCCGCCCCCGGCGGACAAGTACGAAGATCTGCTGGCGTTCCTGCGCGAATACAAATTGAAGCTGCCGCCGCTGGCCGACGTGCAGCCCCGCGATTTCGCGGCACTGCTGAAGCGCGTGGCCGATCGCGTCGATGCAGAATTGTTCCGAAGCGTGTTGTTGCGCGCGCAAAGCCTGGCGAGCTACCAGCCCGCCAACCACGGCCACTTCGGCCTGGCACTGGACGCGTACACCCACTTCACTTCGCCGATCCGTCGCTATCCGGACTTGTTGGTGCATCGCGCGATCCGTTATGCGCTCGCCGGCGGCAAGCCGGCCGCGTATCTCTACACCGAAAGCAAGATGGCCACGATGGCGGCGCATTGTTCGCGCACCGAGCGTCGCGCCGAGGAGGCCGAGCGCGACGTGGACGAGCGCTACAAGTGCGCGTGGATGGAGAAGCACGTCGGTTCCGAGTTCGACGGCATCGTCACCGGCGTCACCTCGTTCGGCCTGTTCGTGGAGTTGACCGAATCGAAAGTGTCGGGGCTGGTGCACATCACCCAGTTGCGCAACGACTACTACCATTTCGACGCCCGCCGCCACGAATTGCGCGGCGAACGCACCGGCACGGTTTTCCGTCTCGGCGACGAGGTGCGCGTGCAGGTACTGCGCGCGAGCATGGAAGATCGCAAGATCGATTTCAGGATGGTGTCGGGGCGCGATGAGAGGGAAAGCGTCGCGAGCGAAAAACAGCGTCGGCGCCGATGAGTATTGGTCGTCATTCCGGGGCCGTCCGCAGTTTCTGCGGGCAGAACCCGGAATCCAGTGCCTTGTGCCCAGAAAGTCACTGGGTTCCGGATCGCCGCTGCGCGGCGTCCCGAATGACGAGGTTGGAAACTCGATCTGTATTGCGGGAAGGGCAAACGACATCACCATGAGCGAATCCTGGATCGTCGGCATCAATCCTGTCGAAGGCGCGCTCACCAACGATCCCTCGCGCGTGCGCGAAGTGCTGGTCGAGCAGGGCACGCACAATCCGCGCGTTGCCGAACTGGTGAACGAGGCCAAGCGCTTGGGCGTGCGCGTGCACACGCGGCCGCGCGCAATGCTCGACAAGGTTTCCGGCCACGCGCGGCATCAAGGCATCGCCGCGAATTACGACGTGCCTGCGGCGAAATCCGAACACGACCTTGCGGATCTGCTTGAAACGGACAACGCGTTGTTTCTGGTGCTGGACGGCGTGACCGATCCGCACAACCTCGGCGCCTGCCTGCGCAGCGCGGCGGCGGCGGGTGCCGCGGCCGTGATCGTGCCGAAGGATCGCGCAGTCGGGATCACGCCCGTGGTGCGGCGTGCGTCGGCGGGCGCGGTCGATCGCGTGCCGCTGGTCGAGGTGACCAATCTTGCGCGTGCGCTGCGCGACATGAAGGATGCAGGCGTCTGGTTGACGGGTCTGACCGGCGACGCGCAGGCATCGCTTTACGAGTTGGACCTCACAGGCAAGGTCGCGCTGGTGATGGGCGGCGAAGGCGAGGGCATGCGCCGATTGACGCGCGAAGCTTGCGACCACCTGGCGCGCATCCCGATGCCGGGCGCCATGGAAAGCCTGAACGTATCGGTGGCGGCCGGTGTCGCCCTGTTCGAAGCGGTGAGGCAGCGGGGGAAGTAAAGCATGAGCATCAATATCACCATCGACTGGACGGTCGTCGTCGGCCTCGTCGGCATGATCGTGACGCTGCTCGCCTACTTCCTGCTGCAGGCGCAAAAGCTGCACGGCAATGGCCTGATCTATCAACTGATGAACGCGCTCGGCGCGCTGGGTGTCGCGCTGTCGCTGCTGTTCGGCGCGTTCAACTTGTCCGCGTTCCTGCTGGAGGCGGTGTGGTTCGTGATCAGCATTTACGGGATTGTGGTGGCGCGGCGCGTCCGGGTGCAGTAGCCGGTGCGGTCGCCCGGATTTGCGCGTGCGCGGATTGCAGGCCCCTCTTCGGAGGATCGCGGGCGACAGCACAGCTATGCTTCGCGTCTTCGTGCCGAACGGGTGACGATGGACGATCGCTACCAACGCATCTACGCCGCCATCGCGGCCATTCCGCCGGGTCGCGTCGCCAGCTACGGGCAGATCGCTGCGCGCGCGGGATTGCCCGGCCGCGCGCGGCTGGTGGGTGCCGCGCTGCGCGATACGCCGGACGGGCTGGAATTGCCATGGTTCCGCGTCCTGCATTCCAACGGCACCATCGCGCTGCCGCGCGGCAGCCGCGGATTCCGCGAACAATCCCGAAGATTGCGCGCGGAAGGCGTGAACGTACGCGACGGCCGCGTGCCGATGCACGCATTCGGGCTCGATGCCGACCTGGATCGCGCCTTGTGGGGCATAGATTGAGCCCGGATGCTTGACGGTTTGCGCGGTGGCCGGTCTAATACGCGGTTCGTGATCGCCGTTCGTGCAATGCGGACATCCCGAGCGGTCGCGCTGGTCCGGCCAGGTAGCTCAGTTGGTAGAGCAGGGGACTGAAAATCCCCGTGTCGGTGGTTCGATTCCGCCCCTGGCCACCATTCCCTGTTCATAGAATCCGGCGTAGACACTTCGATGTGGCGTCTCGCTGGAATCGAACCAGGTGGTTCGATGACTCGCGCCTTCCATGGCGCTCGCCCTGCGGGCCGCGTTCGCTTCGCTCCACCTTCAGGCCGGCTTCGCCGTTCGCGCGCGCTCCCGGCGCGCGCAGTCCGCCCCTGGCCACCATTCCCTTCGGTTTATTCCACCCGTCATCGAGACCTTGATGCGACTGGTTGCAATCGAACCAAGTTCGATGACTCGCGCCGTCCATGGCGCTCGTTCTTCTGTTATTTGGCACGATCACCCGGCTGGTAATGACCCGGCTCGGAGCGGAACGGAATCGCCAAGCGGTTCCAGCCGTTGATCGCGATGATCGCGAGTGAGAGGTCGACCAATTCCTTGTCGCTGAAGTGCTTGCGCACCTCGTCGTACAGCGCGTCGGGAACGTCTTTCGTTTTCGAGATTCGGGTGAGGGCCTCGGTCCAGGCCAGCGCGGCACGTTCGCGGTCGCTGTAGAACGGTGATTCGCGCCAGGCGTCCAGCAGGTACAGGCGTTGCTCGGTTTCGCCCGCGGCGCGTGCATCCTTGCTG
>Ga0070691_10001093_pt1 | contig 11250 bp, 7 predicted proteins | sample KBSK1101metaG_FD_64673 | JGI IMG/M metagenome (GOLD analysis project Ga0070691, IMG submission 64673) | Corn, switchgrass and miscanthus rhizosphere microbial communities from Kellogg Biological Station, Michigan, USA - KBS K1-10-1 metaG | ecosystem: Host-associated > Plants > Roots >... | reverse complement strand
GCGGCGCGCGCACGGCCGAGACGCGCAACCCCGACCTCATCGTCACCGCCTGGATCGCCGGCCCGGCCGGGCTCAACCCGCTCGTCTCGATCTCGAGCGCGTCGACCATGGTCGAACACCTGATCTATACGCCGCTGATCGATCTGGGTGCGGATATGTTGCCGCGCTGGTCGACCAGTCTCGCGCGCAAGGTCGACATCACCGACGGCGGCACGCGATACGTGCTGCACCTGCGCCCGGCGCGATGGTCCGACGGCGCGCCGCTCGATGCCGACGACGTCGTCTTCACCATCCGGCTCGCGATCAACCCGAACATCATCGCCGGGTCGACCTCGGATTTCACGTTGATGCGCAGCATCCGCGCGCTCGATCCGCGAACCGTTGAGATCCGCCTGCGCAGCCCTTCGCCGCCGTTTCTTCTCAACGCGCTCGCGAACGACACCTATCCGCTGCCGAAGCACGTGCTGGGCAAGTTCCCGCCCGACTCGAAGGCCGAGGCCGATTTCGTCAACACCGACGCGGCCTACAGCCAGAACCCGCTGGTGAGCGGACCGTTCCGGATCGAACGCAGCGTCTCCAACGCCTACATGATCCTGGCCCGCAACCCGAGCTACTGGGGGAAGCCGTCCATCCTTCCCGAGGTCGCGTTCCGCGTCTATCCGCAACAGGATTCGCTCTATGCCGCGGTCGACGCCGGCGAGGTCGACGTCACCGATATCCCGCCGAACCTGTGGCGCGTCCGCAAGCGCCTGCACGGCGACTACCGTTTCGTGAACTGGCCGTGGAACGTCACGTTCTATCTCCTCCCGAACTTCCGCGACCCGCACATCGCCTTCATCAAGGAACGCGCGGTCCGGCAGGCGATGATGTACGCGCTCAACCGGCGGTTCATCATCGACGGCATCATGAGCGGACAGGCCGACGTCCTCAACGGCCCGCTTCCGTCGTTCTCGCCGTACTACGATCCGAAGGTCGTCCGGTACGGCTACGATCCGGCCAAGGCGCGCGCCTTGCTGGAGGCCGCCGGATGGCACCTCCACGACGGCGTCCGGATGAAGAACGGTGCGGCCCTACGCATCACGCTCACGACCGGCGGAGCGACCGACGCGATCGCCTCGAATATCGCGGAGCTCATCCAGGAGAACCTGAAGGCCGTCGGCATCGACTGCACGTTGCAGAACGAGGAGCTCCAGACGTTCTTCGACGACCTCCACCATTCGCGGTTCCAGCTCGCCCTGCGCGGCCGGATCTTAGGTCCGTACCCCGACGATTATCAAACGTTCGGTTCTGCGCAGACGCGCGAGAACGGCGGCTACAATCTCGGCTACTACAGCAATCCGCAGATCGACCGGCTGATCGAAGCGGCCCGCTCGGCGAAGGACGCCGCGACGGCTCGCGCCGCGCTCGACCGCTATCAAGAACTCGCGGCCGTCGACGTACCCGCGATCTTCCTGTACTCCAACCGTCTCGGAGCGGTCGTGCCATCCGATCTCGAAGGCCTCGGCCTCACGCCGCTCGCACCAGCCGCACTCCCGATGGATCTACAATTCTGGCATCGCGCCGGGAAACCAACTGCAAGTGGCGCTCCGCGTTAGCGGCGACTACCTTTCAGGCGCACGGTCGCCGCAAGCCTCGCTCCGATCATGACAGTCGACCGGGCCACGGTTCATTCTTGCCCAAGGTAAAACTCGCAAGCCTCGGCAAGGCGCCCATCGTGGCATCGAAGCTGCCAGGAGCACTATAGCCATGCGGGGCCACCTCTTAAATACTAATCATCGTCTAGGATGCGTTATGCCGCTTATTCGAAATATTCGGCGCCATTTTCAGGTCAATTACAAATCTGCCCATACGAGACGATATGACCGCCAGAACCTTTCAGCCCGTAGAGAATTCGAGCGCCGATCTTATCGCGGGGGAGGGTAAATGTTGAGGTGGAACCGCCAAGCGCGGACGACGACAACATCATGCTACTAGATCCGGCTAGAACAAACACCGTTTCCCGTCCTACAGCTGATCCCAGGACGACAAGCTCGAGACTAAGGTTCCGGGCGCCCCTCGTCCGCACGAGTCTTCCTTCAATCCTCTGCCTGTCAGCAGATTCATCAAACAAGGCTCTGCATTTCAGTTGAGAAATTGTATGGAATTCGCGGTCCAAGTTCGGCACGGGCGCTGGATACCTTGATGGCTTTATCTGCGCTGTCATCGCAAGCACGCAGATCATCGCTGCGGCTGCTTGACCAAGCGTTTTAATATCCATATGTAACCTAATAGGCGTGGGTATCAAGCGCTTGTGTATTCGGCTTATAGGTGCTTTGAAATTGTTCCCAATTCATGAAGGCCCCGTCAGCGTTCCAATCAGGTCCAGCAGACCGCCCGAACCCATCGCAAGCAAACAAGCGCGCGGGGTCGCTAGTACCGCTCGGCGATAGCGGCGACCAGTTCTTTCGCGCGCGCGACGGCCGAGGGCGGCGCGCTGATCCAGGCCTCGTCGCCGTAGCCGAGCGCCCAGCGGATCGCCTCGTCCACGTCGCCGACCGAGAACGAGAGCGTCGCCGTGCCGTCCGCGTGCTCGACCACTTCCTGATCGGTCTGCCAACGTCGCGAGGTCGCCGTCTGCGCGAACCGAGCCGAAACGGTCACTTCGACGCGATGCTTCTCGCCGGTCTTGATCCAGCCGATCGCGTCCTTCGAGCTGTATTCGGCCGGCGGAATGCGCGGCGTGAACGTACCGCACCGGCTGACCGGCTCGACGATCTCGTCGATCGAGAAGATCCGCCACTCGTTCGCCTTCGTCCCGACCAACCGGCCCACCAGATAGTAGCGGCCGGAGCGGACCATCGCGACGTGCGGCTCGACCTCGCGTTCCTTGCCCTTGTACCGGAAACGCACGCGGGCGTTGGCATCCCAGGCCGCGCGCAACAGGTCGAGGACGTGCGCGACCCGCGAGCCTTCTTGGAGGCGCGGCATCACGACCTGGACGAACGACGCGACGTTCTCGTCGAACCCGTCGGCGAACTCGCGGAGCGGCTCGCCGAACGCCTTGAACAGCTCGGCGATCAGCGCCCGGATGTTGCGCTCGGCGGTCACCATGCCGCCCGGGCGATTGGCGAAGCCTTTGAGCTCGACGTAGCCGGCTGCATTGCGCTTGCCGATCTCGAAGCCCATCCCGGCTCCGATCTTGCGCAGTTCCTGAAGATCGCGCGAGACCTGGCGCTCCGAGAGCTTGTACTGCTTCTCGATCTTCGCGACCGAGAGCCGTTTGTTGCGGATCAGCTCGATCAGGATCGCGATCTTGCGCGCGGTCGCCTCGGCCGGCTCGCCCGAGGAACGCGGCTTTCCGGGTTGCTTCATGCCTGCTTGCTTCACCGGAACGCATCCAAAGCCCGGGTCGGATGCGTTCTAGAGGTATATGAGCCAGAAAGCCACATTTGCCGCCGGTTGTTTTTGGGGAGTCGAGGCGGGCTTCCGCATGATCCCGGGCGTGGAAGACGCCATCTCGGGCTATACCGGCGGGCACACCGTCGACCCGACCTACCCGCAGGTCTGCACCGGGACGACCGGCCACGCCGAAGCGGTCGAGGTCACGTTCGACCCGGCGCAGGTCTCGTTCGGGCAGTTGCTGGCCGCGTTCTGGAGCATGCACGATCCCACGCAGATGAACCGCCAGGGCCCCGACGTCGGCACGCAGTACCGCTCGGCGATCTTCTTCCACTCGCCCGAGCAAGAGCGCGAAGCGCTCGCCTCGCGCGACGCGCTCCAAGCCTCGCTCGCCAAGCCGATCGCGACCGAGATCACGGCGGCGACCACATTCTACCCGGCCGAAGCGTACCACCAGCGCTACGCGGAGCGGAACGGCATCGCGTGCCACGTCCCGACGTTCTGATGCAGCGGTCGGCGTTCATCGCCGCGCTCGGCGGGATCGCTGCCTTCGGGTTCGCGATGCGCCGCGCGCCGGCGGCGGCCGGTTCGTACGAAGTGACCCATCCCGCTGCCGAATGGCGCCGCATCCTGGGGAACGATCGCTACTACATCCTGCGCGAGGGCGGCACCGAGTACGCGGGGTCGAGCCCGCTCAACGCGGAGACGCGCCCGGGCGTCTACCGCTGCTACGGTTGCGATCTCGACCTGTTCTCGTCGAAGGTGAAGTACGATGCAGGCGAGGGCTGGCCGTCCTTCTGGACCGTCCTTCCGAACGCCATCCGGACCCGCACCGACGAAGAACTCGGCGAGCAGGTGACCGAGGTCCACTGCCGTCGCTGCGGCGGCCATCTCGGCCACCGCTTCGATGACGGTCCTAAACCGACGGGCCTGCGCTACTGCATCGACGGTCTCGCTCTGCGCTTCGTCCCGAACGCAACGCCGAGGGCTTGAGGCCGTCAGGCCGAAGCCAGAAGGCCGTGAGCATCTCCGAGCCCCTTCCCTACACCGACGAGGTCGAGCGCGAGACCCGCGCGATCTATCGGCGCGCGTCGCACATCCTACCGGCCGCCGAATGGCCGCTCTACGCGCCGTACGTCGCCGCCATCAACCGGCTCAAGCGGGAACGCAACGCGGTCATCCTCGCACACAACTACCAAGTGCCGGAGATCTTCCACACGGTCGCCGATATCGTCGGCGATTCGCTCGCGCTCGCCTACGAGGCCGCCAAAGCGCAGGCCGACGTGATCGTGCTGTGCGGCGTCCACTTCATGGCCGAGACGGCCAAGCTGGTGAATCCGTCCAAGACGGTGCTGGTGCCGGACCTGCGCGCGGGTTGTTCGCTCGCCGAGTCGATCACGGGCGCCGACGTGCGGCTGTTGCGCGAGAAGTATCCGGGCGTGCCGGTCGTCACCTACGTCAACACGTCGGCCGAGGTGAAGGCCGAATCCGACGTCTGCGTCACCAGTGGTAACGCGGTCAAGATCGTGCGCGCGCTCGGCGAGAAGCGCGTGCTCTTCATCCCCGACGAGTACCTCGCCAAGTACGTGCAGACCCAGGTCCCCGAGATCGAGATCCTCGCCTGGAAAGGCCACTGCGAGGTCCACGAGCGCTTCACCGCGAGCGAGATCCGCAGCTACCGCGACGGCGATCCGACCCTCGTGGTGCTCGCGCATCCGGAATGCCCGCCCGACGTGCTGGCCGAGGCCGACTACGTCGGCTCGACCCAGCAGATGATCGACTACCTCGGCGCGAAGCAACCGCCGCGCGTGGTGATGATCACCGAGTGTTCGATGGCCGGCAACGTCAGCGTCGGATTCCCGGAGATCGACTTCGTGAAGCCGTGCAATCTGTGCCCGCACATGAAGCGCAACACGCTGCCCAAGATCCTGCACTCGCTGCAGACCATGCAGTACGAAGTCACCGTCGACGAACGCGTCGCCGAGCGCGCCCGCGCGTCGGTCGAGCGCATGTTCGCCTTGATGAAGTAGCCTTGCCCGATCTTCACGCGACCTGCGTCGTGGTCGGAGCCGGGGTCGCCGGCCTGACGACCGCGCTCCAACTCCCGCCCGAGAGCGACGTGGTCGTGCTCTGCAAGACCGCGATCGGAATCGGCGCCGCGACCGCCTGGGCGCAGGGCGGTATCGCGGCCGCGCTCGGACCCGGCGACGCGCCCGCGCTCCACGCCGCCGACACGATCCGCGCCGCCGCCGGCATCGCCGACGCCCGCGCCGTCGATATCCTGGCCGGCGACGCGTCCGGACGGATCGACGCGCTCCGGTCGCTCGGCGCGCACTTCGACGCGACGCTCGGACTCGAAGCCGGCCACGGGCAGCGCCGCATCGTCAAGGCCGGCGGCGACGCGACCGGCGCCGAGGTCTTGCGCACGCTGGTCGAAGCCGCCCGCGCGCGCGCGAACGTACGCATCGTCGAGTACGCGTACGCCGACGACGTGGCGCTGGCCGACGGCCGCGCGGTCGGCGTCTACGCGCACGACGTGCGGACCGGCGAGGCGTTCGTGGTCCGCGCAGATGCGGTCGTGCTCGCGGCCGGCGGATGCGGGCATCTCTTCCGCTACACCACCAACCCGGCCGAGGCGACCGGCGACGGCATCGCGATCGCGGCCCGCGCCGGCGCGGTGATGGCGGATATGGAGTTCGTGCAGTTCCATCCGACCGCGCTCGCGGTCGATCGCGATCCGCTTCCGCTCGTGACCGAGGCGATCCGCGGCGAGGGCGCCGTCCTGCTCGACGAGACCGGCGAACGCTTCATGCCCGCTCTCCATCCGGACGCCGAACTCGCACCGCGCGACGTGGTCGCGCGCGCGATCTTCGATCGGCAGCGCGCCGGACACACGGTCGTGCTCGACGCGCGCGCCGCCATCGGCGACGCGTTCCCGCAGATGTTCCCGACCGTCTTCGCCTCGTGCGTGCAGGCCGGCATCGATCCGCGGATCGCCCCGATCCCGGTTACGCCGGCCGCCCACTACATGATCGGCGGCGTCGCGACCGACGACCGCGGTCGCTCGTCGATCGCCGGCCTGTGGGCGTGCGGCGAGACGAGCGCCACCGGCGTCCACGGCGCCAATCGCCTGGCCAGCAACTCGCTGCTCGAGGCGCTCGTCTTCGCGCGCCGCGTCGCCGACGATATCGCCGGCGCGCCCATCCTCGACGACGTCGCGATGCCGGGCGCGCGCGCGAACGACCCGCTCGCCGACGACGCGAGCGAGATCGAACGCCTGCGCGTCGCGATGTACGCCTGGGTCGGCGTCGAACGGACGCGCGAAGGTCTGGAGTCGGCCCTCGCGCTGATCGCAGCGCTTCGCGATCGTGCTGCCGTCCCATCGGCGGCGCTCGCCAACCTCGCGCTCGTCGGCAAGCTGATCGCCGAGTCCGCGCTCGCGCGCGCGGAGAGTCGCGGCACCCACTACCGTAGCGACTTCCCCGAGACCGATGCCCACCTCGCCCATCGCTCGTATGTGAGAATCGAATCGACCCGTGTTTGAATTGAACCGCCTGTTGATCGGACCCGTCGTCCGTGCCGGATTGCTCGAGGACCTCTCGCACGGCGGCGATCTGACGACCGATGCGATCGTCCCGGCCGACGCGCGCGCCGGCGCGGTGTTCGTCGCGCGCGACGCCGGCGTCGTGGCCGGGATCGACTGCGCGCGACTGGCCTTCGAACTGCTCGACCCGACGGCGCGCCTCACGGTCGTCAAGGCCGACGGCGAGCGCGTCGCGAGCGGCGAGACGATCGCGACCATCGATGCGAGCGCCCGCGCCGTGCTGACGGGCGAGCGGACCGCGCTCAACCTGCTCTGCCGCTTGAGCGGGATCGCGAGCGCGACCCGAACGCTCGCCGACGCGATCGCGCACACGAAAGCCGTGGTCGTAGATACGCGCAAGACCATCCCGGGGCTACGCGCGCTGCAGAAATACGCCGTCCGCTGCGGCGGCGGAAGCAACCATCGTTTCGGTCTCGACGATGCGGTGCTTATCAAAGACAACCACGTCGCGCTCGCGGGCTCGGTGACCGAGGCCGTCCGGCGCGCGCGCGCCGCGGTCGCGCATATGGTGAAGATCGAACTCGAGGTCGACTCGCTCGATCAGCTTCGCGAAGCGCTCGCGTTGCCGATCGACGCCGTCCTGCTCGATAACATGACGCCCGCGCAGCTGCGCGAAGCGGTCGGACTGGTCGCCGGGCGCTTTCTGACCGAGGCCTCGGGGCGCGTCGACGCGCAGACGATCGTGGCGATCGCGGAGACGGGAGTCGATCTGATCTCGGTTGGATGGCTCACGCACGGAGCGGGCTCGCTCGATATCGGTCTCGATATCGACCTGCGGCCGTCGGGCTAGGACGCCCTAAGAGCGCGCCGCCTTGGCGCGCTGTTTGAGGAGCGTGTGGATCGCGGAGTGGCCGCCCTTGTGCTCTTCGCAGTGCTGCTGACCGCAGTTGCCCTGCAGGCAGCGCTCTTTCGCCAGAACTTCACAACCGGGCGATTCGCACGTCCGGCGCTCGGTCGACGTGACGCGCGACCATTTGCGTTTGATTCTCGGCACGCCCGGTACGTTGCGCGGTACGTTTTCGCGCCCCTGCCCGGATCGCTACCGGTGATAGATCTTGAGCCCGAGAATCGAAAGATTTAACGCTAGCGTTACGGCATTCGCCAGAATGATCGGCAACGAACCGAGCTCGATGCCGTACCACATCCAGAGAGCGACCCCGATCGCGAGGACGGTCACGCCGAACCCCGAGATATCCGAGGCCGAGCGGCGCTTCCAGATCCGCAGCACCTGAGGGACGAACGCCGCGGTCGAGAGCGTCCCCGCCGCCAGGCCCAGGATGGTGACGAAGCCGCTGGCCGCCGTCATTGCTGGATCGTGTTGGTCTTGGCGTCCTCGGGCTGTTGATCGATGACCAGCAGCTTGACCGTCTCGTCGCCCTCGACACGCGGGCGGTGCCAGCCGTTCCGCGTCTCGACGAAGAGTTGACCGGGGCCGTAGGTGCGGGTCGCACCGTGCTCGTCTTGGACGCCGAGATGGCCCGCCAGCACGTACGCATAGCGCGGATACGGATGACGATGGTAACCCGGGGCATAGCCCGGCGGGATCTCGACGATCAGCCCGATCACGCGCACCTTGCCGCCGGGCAGTTCGATCGGTTGACCGGTTCCGGTGGTGGTGGTGTCGAGGATCGTCTTAGCGGTCATCTGCGGCGCGGTCGCCGATCCGGCGGGGAGCGCGGCGGTCGCGAGCAGCAAAGCGAGAGCGAGCACGGTCTTCATAGGCGACCTCTTCGCCTAGTCCGCCGGAGGCGCCCCCGCGCGACGCCGCTTCGGCTGCGTCACCCGCACGCGCAACGGCGCGATCCGCTCCTTGCCGAGCGCGAGGTTGATGCGATCCAGATCCGCGATGAAGACCGTCTTGGCGCGCGCGCCGAGCTCGGTCGAGCGCGCGTCGAACCCTTCGATCAGGCGTTGCTGGGCGACCGTCGGCGAGCCGACGTAGCCGGCCAGGATGTGGCGCAGGAAGCCGATCTGATCGATCAGTCTCGCCGGACCGCGATACGCCGCGTTCTCGCTGCCGTCGCCGTTGGCCAGCGCGGCCGCGATGGCGGCGGCGCTGGCGCGATACGCCGCCACGTGCGCGCGCAACCCAGCCGACATCTTCTTCTTCGCAAGGGCGGCGATCTGGGTATCGATGCCCCGCAGTTCGTTGAGCGCGACCTCGTCGCGTTCTTGGATCGTCGCGAGCCGCAGCAACGCATCGTACTGCGCCTGGACGTCCGCCGGCGTGGCCGCGAGAGCGGGATCCAGCCGGACCTCGACCGGCGCCGAATACGTGTGGCCGCCCGCGGTCAGCTCCGCCGTGTACGTGCCCGGCACGACCTCGGGGCCGTCGATGTGCAGGCTATAGAAGACGTAGTATGGCCGCGCATCTTGGACCGCCGAACGGCCGCCCGGCGGATCCGTCTGCAGATCCCAGACGAGTTGGTCGAGCCCGCGCTTCGCCGGACCGCGCAACGAGCGGACGACCCTCCCCGCGCTATCGAGAATGCGGATCGGCACCGTCGCGCCCTTCTTCTTCGAAGCGACGCGCGGCGAGAGATAGTACGCGAGCGTCGCACCGTACGGCTTGTTCTGCGAGAGGAACTCACCACGGCCGTACTCGGAGACCGGACGCGAGACGTAGCGCCACGCCGTCGCCGGCGCGAACAACGCCGCCGGCGCGCGCGTCGCCGCGGCCAACCCTTCGAGCGGCGCGAGATCGTCGAGGATCGCGAAACCGCGACCGTGGGTGCCCGCGATCAGATCGTTCGCATCCGGTTGGATCTTCAGATCGTAGACCGGCACCGGCGCTTCGCCCAGTCGCAGACTCGTCCAATGCGCGCCCCGGTCGAACGAGCTCCAGACGCCCTCTTCGGTCCCCGCGAAGAGCAAGTCCGGCTGCCGCGGATCCTCGAGCACGACGAAGACGGACGATGGCAGTCCGCGCGAGACGTTCGTCCAGGTCGCGCCGTAGTCGGTGGTGACGTACGCGTATGGGTGCCGGTCGCCGAAGCGGTGCCGGTCGAACGCGACGTAGGCCGTGCCCGGCGTGATCTGCGAGGCACGGATCGATGCGACCCACGACTCCGGCGGAAGCCCGCGCACGTTCGCGACGACGTCGCGCCAGGTCGTGCCGCCATCGCGCGTGAGCTCGAGGTGTCCGTTATCGGTGCCGGCCCACACCGTCTTCGCATCCTTCGCATCTTCGGAGATGGCGTAGATGGTGCAGTACGTCTCGGCGTTGGTGTTGTCGTGGCCGAGCGGACCGCCGCTCGGCCCGAGCTTCTTCGGATCGCACGGCTGCGAGAGATCCGGACTGACGGTCTGCCAGTTCGTCCCCTCGTCGGTGGTCCGGAACAGGACGTTACCGCCGAAATAGACCGTGCCCGGATCGTTCGGCGAGATCGCGATCGGTGCGCTCCAACTGAAGCGGTACGGATAGGCCGACGCGCCGGTGCCGAACGTGATCAGCGGCTGCGGCGAGATGAAGCGCGCCTCGCCGGTCGAGAGATCCCGGCGCACGATGTCGCCGAAGTGCGTGTCTTCGTAGACGACGTCGGGGTGGAGCGGATCCGCGAGCGCGTACTGTCCGTCGCCCCACTGCGAGATGTTGCGCCACGCGCCGCCCGAGACGCCGTCGTCGTTCCAGAGCGAGTTCGGCCCCCACCACACCTCGTGGTCCTGCATGCCGCCCATGATGTGATACGGGATCGCGCGGTCGTACCCGACGCGATAGACCTGCGCGAACGGGACGGTGTTGACGTGATCCCAGGTCTTGCCGCGATCGACCGATGCATCGAAGCCCATGTCGCTGCCGTTGAGGATCCGATCCGGATCCTTGGGGTCGATCCACAGATCGTGGTTGTCGCCGCCGCCGCCCAGGTACGCGAACTTCTTTCCGCCATCGACCGAGACGCTGTTACCGCCCGACGCGAGGTAGACGCGTTTCGGGTCGCGCGGATCGACGCGGATCTGCGAGAAGTAGAACGGCCGGAAGACCAGGTCGGGGCTCGCGTTGACGAGCGACCAGTGGGCGCCCGCGTCGTTCGAGCGATACAGGATGCCGTGCCTGGTCGGCACGAGCGCGTACACCACGTTCGGATGATCGTACGAGAGCGAGACGCCGACGCGATTGATCGTGCCGCCCGGGAGGCCGTTGCGCAGCCGAGGATCCGTCAGTCGCGTCCAGGTCCGCCCGTTGTCGGCAGATCTGAAGAGACCGCTGCCGGGGCCGCCGCCGCGAAACGTCCACGGCTGCCGGAGGAAGTCGAACGTCCCGGCGTAGA
>Ga0070691_10001090_pt1 | contig 11262 bp, 8 predicted proteins | sample KBSK1101metaG_FD_64673 | JGI IMG/M metagenome (GOLD analysis project Ga0070691, IMG submission 64673) | Corn, switchgrass and miscanthus rhizosphere microbial communities from Kellogg Biological Station, Michigan, USA - KBS K1-10-1 metaG | ecosystem: Host-associated > Plants > Roots >... | reverse complement strand
GCGCGGCGTCTTCGGCGGACGCGCCGGGATACACCGCGGAGATCGTGACCGCGGGCGGGGTGATCTGCGGGTAGCGCGCGATCGGGAGGAGCTTGATCGCGAAGATGCCGAGCAGGACGACGACGATCGAGATCACCGACGCCATGACCGGGCGCCGGATGAAGAAGTACTTCACATCATCGACGGTGGTTTCGGACTTCGGTCCTCGGTCTTCGGTCACTTCTTGGCCCCCGCTGGAGCTTTGAGCGGAGCTGCGGACTGCGGAACGGAATCAGACGGTACCGGCGACGGTTTAACCACGCGTCCGGGCGCCGCTTTTTGGATGCCATCCACGATCACGCGGTCACCCGGCTTCAGGCCGTCATCAATGATCCAGAGCGAGCCGCTCCACGGGCCGGTCTTCACGTCGCGCGCGACGACCGTGTCGCCGGCGCTCACGACGTACACGAACTGGCGACCGAGGCCCTGCTGCACGGCGCGTTGCGGCACGGCGATCGCGTTGGCGCGTGTGAAGCCGGAGAGCCGCACGTTGACGAACTGGCCGGGGAGGAGCAGGCGATCGTGATTCTCGAACGTCGCGCGGAACTCCTGCGTGCCCGTCGTGGAATCGAGCGACGGCGCGATGAAGGTGAGCCGGCCGACGCGCGGCAGCACCGTTCCGTTCGCGAGCACGACGTGCACCTCGAGCTTGCTGCCCGGTTCGATCAGCGGAGCGGTGTGCGGGTCGGCCTTCCAGTCGAGCACCTGCTGCGACGATGGACGAAACACGACGTACGCAGGATCGAGCTCGTCGATTGTCGTGAGAAGGTCGGCGGGGCCGGTGACGCGGCCGCCGACCTGGAACATGGCGCGGCCGACGCGGCCGGATGCTTCTGCGCGCACGACGGAGTCGTCGAGATCTTTCTTCGCCTGGTCCATCGCGGCCTTGGCGGCGTCGAGCTCGGCGCGCGCGTTGTCCACGTCCTGCTGCGCGACGGCGTGCTTGGAGAGCAGCGGCTCGAGGCGGCCGAGCGTGCTCTTGGCATTGTCGTAGCGCGCGACCGCGCTCGCGTAGGCGGCCTCGGTCTTCACGCGATCGAGGCGGAAGAGCACCTGACCTTTCCGGACGGCAGACCCTTCGACGAACGGCCGCTCGAGTATCACACCTTCGACGCGCGCGCGGACTTCGGTGCGGCGCGAGGGTTCGACGTCGCCGACGAAGTCATATGATTGCGGCAGGGTTTGTGGCGCGACTGTCATGACGCCGACGTCCGCCGGCGGAAAGCCGCCCGGCCGTTGAGCCGCACCGCCGCCACCGCACGCATTCAGAATGAGGAGGAGCGATGATCCAGCGACGCACGCGGGAAGGGCACGCGCGCGAACCAACCTGATGAGAGTCACAAATCCCCGTCGATGACTGGTGGCTGCGGCGGCGCAGCGAGAGTTTTCGTCAGCCGAACAAACCCCGAAGAACGCTAAACGGGGCGCGGCACGACGTCAAGAATTGCTAATCGGGTGTCGCAGTCGGCGCGAGGGGGAAGTCGCTGCTACGCCGACACCGGCCGTCGCGCAAATCGCGCGGAGAGTGCAAGTGCACACGCAATCGTTACGATCGTGAGGATCGCGGTCGTCGTCGTGGGCAGGGGACCTATATGGTAGGGACCGTCGAGCGTCACGGCGCGCCGATGGACCCACGAGGCGAGCGACTCGCCGGTGACGTCGAAGTAGGCGGAGTCGATCGACTTCGGGGATTGCCAGACCCGCTCGAACCGCTCGGGTCCGATTTCGCGCACCATCGCGTCGAGCAGCGTCGCGTTGAATCCGGGCGTGGGATAGTTATACGCTTGCGGTTCCGCGGGCACCGGCACGCTCAGGTCGTTCGCCCAGCGCCACTGCCAGCTGACCGTCGGCATCCTGAGGAGCGCCGAACACTCCGGCAGGTCGTTTCCCGCGCAGCGGGCGAAGCGCCAGTCCGAATACCAGAAATCGTAGAATCCCCAGCGGCTCTGCTTGACTGTGGCGCTGTCGGGCGGCGCAAACGAGAGGTCGCGCCCGAACCCGGCGGTGCTGCTGTCCATCCACGCGCGGATCTGCGCGCCCGGGGAACCGAACGCGTCATAGAACGCACAGCCGTCGAGGAGGTGACGGTCGGACGGAATCGAGTCTTCGCCTCGGAGGACGCGGCGGCCGATTCGAACGACCGCCACGCAGCGGCCGTCCGCTCCCGGTGTGGCACGCAGCATCGTCGTTGACGCGATCAGCGGACCGTTGAAGCCCCACGGAAGGCGGGCTCCAGCCAAAGTCGCAGCGGTGTCCGTGAACACGAGCACGCCTACGGGGCTCTTGCCGCGCCAGCTTCCGCGCGACGTCTGCTCCGCGGCAATCAGCTGACTCACGCGGCTGCGCGCCGACGCAGGGACGTCACTGTCGAACCAGATGGACGGTCCGTTCCTGGCGGACGCGCTCGCGAGTTGTGCCGCGACGCGACGGGCGACGTCGGCGTCGCTGGCCGCCTGATACGCGGTTGCGAGCATTCGCGAATGGATCTGCCGCGCATTCAGCTGCTTGGTGAGAGTCTGCTCGTGCGCGGTCCACCGCGGAGACCATTCCGCGAATTGATCGGGCGATGGATCCGGCGGGAGAAGCAGCACGCCGAGCACGAGGCATGCGAGCACGCACGCGCTCGCCCAACGCATCGGGGTCACGGTCATGAGCGCCGCCGCGTCGCGGCGAATCCGAACAGGGCGGTCCACGCGAGAAGGACAGTTGCTTCGGCGGCGCCAGGCCGAACGCCGTGGGGCACCGACGCAAGCGTGTGCGTCCTCCAGTCATCGACGAGCGCGTCCGGAGCAATGCCGGCGACCGCCGAGAGCACTTCGAGCGGCGTCCCGTGTGCTGAGCGGAGCTTTGCATACGCAGACCGGCCGCCGCGCGCGATTGCGAGATTGAACAGCGTCGATCGCGTCGCCATGTCGAGCGGTACGGGTACGGGGCGCGATCGAGCGAGGCGTTCGCACGTCGCCATGACCTTCTTGTCGACGCATTCCGCGTGCGCGGCGGCGAGGGCGGGGTCGCCTGGCTGCACGTTCCAGCTGGCGACGAGCGCGCGCCATCCCTCAGGCGTGTACCACTCCGAGAGCGAGTCGCGCACGGTGGTAAGACCCAGCGCCGACTCGCATCCCGCCACCGAGCCGCTGTAGCACGTGCGCGCGACGGACGAGTTCGACGTCGCGAGGTCGAGCGCCGCCGCCTCCCAGTCGTCGTGCGTGAGGGGCCGCGCCGGCGTGTGGTATCCAGCCCACCTCGAGACGTTGGCGGGCACGCCATCGGTCGCGAGTGTCCCGATCATGTCCACGAGCGCGTCGGCAAGTTTCCGCTCGGTTATTGGCGACCGCACAGGTGACATGCGGCCGCGTCCTCCCGAGAGCTCGACCAGGACGGCGTCGAAGCCGAGCGCCGTGAACATTCCCCAGTTCACGCGGCTCACGACGAGTACCGCTCCCGAGTCGCCGATCTGCGCATCGCCGAACTCGGCATCGACGTCGCCGGCGGCCTGGCGCACTGCGCCGCGGAGCGTCGCGTCGAGGCTCGGGCCGAGCGTCGCCTTTGAGTATCGAACGTGCAGCCGCCCGCTGCTCATGGAGTCCGGCGGAACTTCCGCGATCCGATGCGCGTGCAGGGCGTCCAGTGAGTCGCGAAGGGCGTGGCGGTCGCGCAGCGCGGCGATGAGCCGCGCGCGATACTGTGCAGTCGACTGCGCAGTGCTCACGCGCGGAGCGGCCATCACGCTCGCGAGCGCGATCGCCAGAGGCAGCGTCAAACCGCGCACCACTCGGCGCGGCTCAGACATCGATCAGCATCCACCGCGCCGCGAACACCGCAAACGGTCCGGGCCAGTTTGTGAGCATGTTCCAGGCGCCAGCGACAATACTGCTGAAGCCGATCATCTGCGCGGCGATTTCGGCGACTGCGACGACCACGAGCACGATCACCGCGACGCGCACCGCGTGTTTCCCCGCGACGTACTGCAGCGCGAACGCCGCGGCGTAGGCGACGAGCGACGCGAGATAGAAGCGAATGGCGAGCCCGCCCGGATATGCATGAAGCGTTGGCGGTATCGTGACGGACGCCGCGGCGAGCACGCCGCCGAACCAGACGGCGGCCGCCGGGATGAGCAGCAGCGTCGCGCCGGCCAGGAATCGCATGCGCACGAACGCGCCCCACGAGACCGGCAGTGAGAGTGGTCCGACGTGCTTCAGCCCGGCGTCAAGAATGTACGGCCGCCATGCGAGGCCGAACGCGCAGAGCATGGCGAGCGCGGCAAGGCAAACACCGGCGAGCGTCGAGACGCCCAGGGCCGAGTGGATGTCATACGTGATCACGTACGAAAAGCCCGTGCGGATGATGATCGTCGGGATCAGGAACGCAGCGAGGACATAAAGGACGAGCTCCGTCCTGGCCCACTTCCATTGCGTGTAGAGGACTTGTGCGAACATCAGCTGGCCTCCCCCGCGGTGCCGGCCGGCTTTCGCGCCGAGCGCAGCAGTTCGACGAAACTCTCTTCGAGGTCGAGGTCGATCACCTCGCGCAGTTCACTCTCCGCCGCGCTGAAGTACTCGCGCATCGCGGGCTGCCATCCGCGCACGACCCACTCCTCCTCGCGCCCCGCGGTGACGCCGCGGTTGAGCAGCGTGAAGGGCAGGGAACCGCCCTCCACCGGCGGACGCGACACGCGCAGCCGCTTGATGCCGCCGCGGAACGCGGTCATCGGCATTTCGGCGATCAACCGGCCGCCGTCCATCACGCCGACGTGATCGCAGATTCGTTCCTGCTCGTGAATGAGGTGGCTCGAGATGAGCACCGTCGCGCTCCGCGACGAGACGTACTCGAGCAGTGCGGCGAGCACGTCGCGGCGGACGACGGGATCGAGCCCGTCCGTCGGCTCGTCGAGCACGAGCAGCTGCGGATTGTGCGCCAGTGCGACGAGCATCATGAGCTTGCCGCTTTCGCCTTTCGAGAGGCGGTCCACGGGCTGCTCGGCGCGCAGGGCGAACTCGCGGCGCAGTGACTCCGCGCGCGCGTGGTCCCAGTCGGCGTAGAACGCGGCGTGATACCGGAGCGTCTCCTCGACCGTGAGCTGCGGGTAGAGATGGAGCCGCTCGGGCACGTAGCCGATTTTGGCGAGCGCCTTGTGCACTCCCTTCGGCACGTCGTGGCCGAGGAGATCGATGGTGCCGTCCTCTATCGGGAGCATGCCGAGGATCAGGCGGAGCGTGGTGGTCTTGCCGGAGCCGTTGGGTCCGAGAAAACCGTACACGGAGCCGCTCGGGACATTCATGGACAGGTCGCGAATGGCGAACTCGCGGCCTGCGCGATACGTCACGTTCCGGGCGATGATGGCGTCGGTCATCGTCCGCCCTCGCTGAGTTCGCCGTTGAGGGCTTTCTTGATGTCGTCTTTCTGGATGCCGAGCCGCGCGGCGTCTTCCATGAGCGCGCGGACGAGCCGCTTGGCGGTCGCCTGGCGTTCGCGTGCGCGGGCGTCGGTGGACATATCGAGAATGAATGTGCCTGCGCCCTGGCGCATTTCCACGAGTTTCTCCTGTTCGAGTTCCCGGTAGGCCTGGACGACGGTCGCGGGGTTCACGCGCAAGCGGCCCGCCAGCGCGCGCACCGAGGGCAGGCCGTCGCCCTTGGCGAGCTCGCCGGCGGCAACGGCGACACGGATCCGCTCGGCGATCTGAGCGTAGATGGGAGTTGGACTTCGAGGATCGATTCGTTCGAACATGGGTTTCTAGTGTATCAGTGTAGCAATACAGTGTTAGAAAGGCGGTACGATGTCAAGAGCTCCCGGCGTAGAGCTCAGCTGAGCAATTACAGCTCGGGAGTTTCACGGCTTTCTTTTCAAAGCTCTTGGCTATGAAGGGCGAGCAATGAACTCCCAAGCGATGAGCTGTACGCTTGAGCTCAGAGCGCTGCGCTTTTCGAAAACTGCGCTCCACGCAGCCTTATGCTGCCCTCAGGACGTCCACCGGATTCGCCTTCGTCGCGCGCAGCGCCGGCAGCATCGACGCTGCCATCGTGATCGCCAGCAATACCCCTTCTGCGGTGACCAGCGAAACCGGATCGGTATTCTTCACGCCGTAGAGGAAGCCCGAGAGTCCCGACGATGCCCAGAAGCTGAACAATGCGCCGATGGCCGTGCCCGCGAGCGCCATCTCGAGCGCGTACGTCAGCACGACTTTCACGATGTCCGCGCGCTGCGCGCCGAGCGCCGTGCGCACGGCGAACTCCCGCATCCGCTGGCTCACGGCGTACGAAACGACGCTGAACAATCCGCCGGCGCCGAGGAGCATCGCCGCCGTCGCGATGAAGCCGAACAGTTTCGCGAGGAACGCCGCACCGCGGATTTGGAGCTCATATTGGTCCGTCCATTCCCGCACCTGCGACGATGCGCCCGGCGGCAGCGCATCGCGAAGGAGCGCATGGAGTGTGTGCGCCAGCTTCGGGTCTGGCGTCGTCGGCCGGATCACGATCCCCCACCCATCGCGCCGTCCCTCCGGTATCGACACATAGACCGGCGGCCCGAAGTCGCGCGCGTCAGGATTGCGGAAGTACAACTCGATCTCGCCTGTGACGCCGACAACGGGGAGCCAGCGCGTTCCCCACTGGACCATCCGGCCGACGGCATCACCTCTTGGAAAGAGGGCACGCTCGGCCCGCGGCGAAAGGATTACCGCCCCGCCGTTCTGCCGGTCGCCCAGTTCGAAGTCGCGGCCCTTCGCGAGGCGTACGCCGAGCGTCGCAAAGAAACCGGCGCTCACGTTCGTTGCCGTCTCGGCGACCAGCGGCGCGTCGCCGGGCCGCATGGCGTCCGATCGCATCTTCCGATCCGGAATCGGTTCGCCGGTCATCGTGGCGGCCGCAGCCACGCCGTTCGCGCCGCGCATGCGATCCAGGGAGGCAAGCTGGGCCGCGATCCTCTCCGGCCGGTCGCTCGTATCCTTCGTGTATTTCATGTAGACGTTCGCCTCGAGCAGGCGCTGCGCGTCATAGCCGAAGTTGTACGACGCGACGTTTCGCATGGACAGCGACATCAGGCTCGCCAGCATCAGCAGCACCATCGATACGGCGAGCTCGCCGACGACGAGGATGCGAAACTCGCGCCGCGATCTTCCCGTCGTCGTACCGGCGCCGTCCTTGAGCGGTTCCGACGGATCGATCCGGCTCGCGCGCCACGCCGGCGTCGCGCCGGCCACGACGACGGCGCACAGCAGGGCGGCTCCCACGAACGCGAGCAGCCGCGCGCTGAACTGTGGCACCACGTACACCCGCGCAGCGAGTTCCGCCGGAACGATGTTCGTCAGGACGCCGATCATGGCCTGCGATGTCAGCACGCCGCCAACGGCCCCGATGGCGGCGATGACCGTGACCTCGGCGAGCACCTCGCCGGCAATCGCCGCTCTCGACGCGCCCAGAGCTATGCGCAGCGCGTAGTCCCGCCGCCGCGTGAGGCCGCGAGCCAGAGAGAGCGCAGCCACGTTCGTCGCGGCGATGACGAGCACGCCGAATCCGATCAGCGCGATCAGCACTTCGAACCCGTCAGACCTCGCCGGGCGCGGGCGGATCGAGGTGAGCGCGAGCTGGTACGGGGCGGCCGTCGACCCGGGCGTCTCGAACCGCCGCGTCAGGCCGGCTGCGGCGACCTTGAACTGCGCGTCCGTTGTGGCGGCGCTCACGTGATTCTTCAGTTTCACGACGAGCATGGCCGATCCCATGTAGGCAGACGCGCCGAGTCCGCCAGACTGCCTGAGCTCCTCAATGTCGCTCGGAGACGAGAAGGGAACCCAGATATCGCCGGCGAAGCTCACGTCGGTGCCCCGGGGGAGCACTCCGACCACTGCGTACGTTCTTCCCTCGAGCTCGAGCTTCGCGTTCCCGATTTCTTTCGCATCGCCGAACATCGTGCGCCAGATCTCCGGCGTGACGAGCGCGGCTGTCGCCGTTCGCGTTTCCTCCGTGGTTGGAAGCCGTCCGAGCGTCGGCGCGATGCCGATCATCTTGAAGAAGCCACTCGACGCGCGCGTGACGAGGTGCGCAGCCTCGTCGCCGTCAATGGTGACGTTCTCGAACGTGCCATGCGTGACGGCGGACTGCTCGACCGCCGGGAGCGCCGCGACGGTGCGCTGCAGTTCGGCCAGCGAGGGCGGCGTACGCTGATTGCCGAGGCGGAGCAGCGGAAAGTAGAGGCGGTCGATGTTCGCGTACGGCAGGTACGGATGCTGGAACGAGTCAATGAACAGAAAACTCGCGGCGCACAGTCCGATGCCGAGCGCGAGCGAGGTCGTCGCGGCCGCGAAGTAGACAGGCGACCGCCTCAGAGACCGAACGGCACGCCGCAAAGTGGTTGGCATCGCTCCTCCGGCAGGCGTCACGCTGCCCTCAGGACGTCCACCGGATTCGCCTTCGTCGCGCGCAGCGCCGGCAGCAGACACGCCAGCATCGTCACCACCAGCAGCGTCGTCTCGCCCGCAATCAGCGCCTGCGCGTCCACCGGATACACTCCCCACATCTTGTTCCAGAGCAGGAAACCCGCCCACATCCCGAGGCCCGCGCCGACCGCGGTGCCGCCGAGCGCCATGATGAGCGCTTCCTTCATGACGAGGTTCAGTACATCGCTCTTTGTCGCGCCGAGAGCGATACGCACCGCGAACTCCCGATTGCGCTGACCCGCGATATACGAGATAACGCTGAACAGGCCGGCGGCGCCGAGGAGCAGGGAAGCGACGCCGAGCAGCGTGAACAGCAGCGAGAGAAACCGTTCGCTGCGGAGCCCCTCAGTGTAGTTCAGCACCCAGGACGTCACGCTCCAATAGCTGTGCGGCGGGAGCGTCGTGCGCAGAGTTTTCCATATCGCGAGCTCCACTCCTTTCGCCCGCGCCTCGGGGCGGACGAGCATGTACCCAATGTCGGCGCGACTGCTCGGCAGCATCGCATACATCTGCTGCGATGTATCGGGACCCGCTTCGGGAAACCAGTTGAAGTTGAGATCATAGTTCCGGACGACGCCGACGATCGGCACCCATGGCTTGTCCGACGCGAGGTCGCCGAGCTTGAGCGTGCGGCCGACGGGATTCTCGTGCGGATAGAGCAGCTTCGCCGTTCTCTCGTTGAGAATGACGGCGCCCTTGATGTCGTCCCCGGCGATGAAGTCGCGGCCCGCGGCCATCGGAACGCCGATCGTCGCGATCATGCCGGCGCTCCCGACGCGGCACGAGTTCGGCGTGTAGCCCGCCTTGCCACCCTCCACCGTGCGGTCGGTCGTCACGACGCCGTTCTTCAGTCCGCATCCCGTGAACTTCGTCACGCCGCGCACGCCGGGGATGGCGCTGATCCGTGCGACGATCTCCGTACTAATGCGGACCTTCGTCGTGTCCGACAGCGTGTCCGAGTTGAGCACCCAGCGATTGCCGGCGAGCACGAACCGCTTCGGTACGTACGAATAGACCTCGAGGAGCCCGCGCGCGTCGTACCCGAAATCATACTCGGCCATTCGCACAGCCGACTTGATCATGAGGCTCGAACCCATCACGAGGGTCATCGCGAGCGCGAGCTCCGCCATGACGAGCCAGCGGAATCGCGTCCCCGCGCGGCCAATCGTGCCGCCGCTGTTCTCTTTCAGCGGGCCCATCGGGTCCGTCCGGCTGGCCTGCCACGCGGGGAAACCACCACTGATTGCAATGGATATGAATACGGCCAGCGCGCTGAGCGCGAACACGCGCACGCTCCACTGCGGCTGCACGAAGCCCTGCCAGTGCAACTCCGCCGGCGTTGCCCGCGTGATGAGTCCGACGGCCCATGTCGCAACGAGTGCGCCGATCACGCAGCCGACCACTGCAAGAACGGCAACTTCGACGATCACTTCGCGCGCGACATCCGCGCGTCCTGCGCCGAGCGCGAGCCTCAGCGCGTAGTCACGGCGCCGGACGATCCCGCGCGCGAGCATCAGCGCAGCGACGTTGGCGCATGCGATGAGCAGCACGCAGATCGCGGCACCGATCATCGCCTTGTGGTAGTCCTTGAGCGCGAGCGGGTCGGGGCGCAGCGAGATGACCTGGCCCGAATAGGGGCGCTGGTTCGCCGTCAGGAACTGCTTCGTCCAGCGCCGGGTCAGTTCGTTTACCTGCTGCTGGATGAGCAGGGTGTCGGTCGCGCCGTGCTCGACGCGAAGGATCGGCATGCCGGCCTCCGTCGTGTCGGGCGCGGGATCTGGAATCCAGATGTCCTGTCCCTGGCCCTCGACGAACTCGGTCCGCGGCGGCATGACACCGATGATCTTGTATTCATTGTTGCCCACTGACACGGTGGCGCCGTCGACGCGAGAACGGTTGTTGAACCGGCGCCGCCAGAGTTCATCCGTGACGAGCGCGACGTCGCCGTTCGCGATGTCGTCCGCCGTCCACATGCGACCGATGCGCGGCTGAACCCTGAGCACATCGAAAAAACCGGCGCGAGTGTAGAGAATCCCTCGTTCCTCTCCACCATCCTGAAATTCCACGGGCGAAAAGACGTACCGCGCGCTCGAGCGAGCGACGACGCCTCGCAGGCCGGCGATCGCCTCCTCGACGTCGCGCGTGCTGGGCTTGGCGCCGCCGGGCCCCTGTGCGTAGAGACGGAGTGTGACGGTGTACAGCTGATCCACCTTGGTGTACGGCGACTCCGGGTGGCGCATAGAGTCGATCAGCGCGAACACGGAGGTCGAGAGGCCGAGCGCGGCGCCGAGCGAGAGTGCGGCTATCGCGACGAAGCCCGGAGCGCGGCGGAGCGAGCGCGACGCGCTCTTCGCCGTGACCGGCAGCGCGCGCAGCTCAGTTATTGCCGCGCCAAGAAAAACGCCAACGCGAAGGCTCATCTAAACCGCCCTCATCACTTCCACCGGATTCGCCTTCGTCGCCCGCAGCGCCGGAGCCAAACACCCCGCCATCGTAACCACAACCAGCGTCACCTCGGCCGCGAGCAGAGCAGTCACGTCCACGGGGTACACGCCGTACATCTTGTCCCAGATCAGGAATCCGCCCCACATTCCGAGGCCCGCGCCGACTGCCGTGCCGCCCAGCGCCATGAGGAACGCCTCACGGAGCACCAGGCCGGCGACGTTCTCGCGCGTCGCGCCGAGCGCCACGCGCACGGCGAACTCGCGCATCCGCTGGCCCGTGATGTACGAGACGACGCTGAACAGCCCCGCGGCGCCGAGCAGCAGCGACGTCGCGCCGAGCAGCGAGAA
>Ga0070691_10001087_pt1 | contig 11274 bp, 5 predicted proteins | sample KBSK1101metaG_FD_64673 | JGI IMG/M metagenome (GOLD analysis project Ga0070691, IMG submission 64673) | Corn, switchgrass and miscanthus rhizosphere microbial communities from Kellogg Biological Station, Michigan, USA - KBS K1-10-1 metaG | ecosystem: Host-associated > Plants > Roots >... | reverse complement strand
GCTGCCGACGGTCGGCGTCACGCCGAGCCTCGTCTTCCAGATGGCGCTCGACGTCGTCGTCCTGATCGGGCTCTGCACGATCTTCGCGCCGGACCGTCGCTCGTTTCTTCGCTGGGCTGCCGGCAGCGCCGGCCTGATGACCGCGGCGTCGCTGTGGTGGGTCGTGCCGGACGCGATGTCATTCGTGCGCGCGTCCATCCCACATCCGACGGCGCTCGCCGCGCTCGACTGGACCTACGTCCGATCCAGCCTCCTCAACAATCTGCGCTTCCTCTATACGTGGCTGTGGGGTCTGCCGCAATACTATCCCGTCGCCCCCGGCTACGATGCGAACCCGCTCACCTACGCCGCCGGATTCTTCGCCGTCGCGATCTCGGCGGCCGGCCTGATCGTGTTGCGCGGACGCGATCTGCTCTTCTGCAGATACGCGCTCGGGATCGCGCTGATCGTGATGTTCGTCTCGAAAGGGACGCACGGACCGCTCGCGTGGCTCAACGCGATCTTCGCCGCGATCCCCGGCGCGTTTCTCGCGTACGCCGATCCGGGAGGCGAGGTCGCGCTCGCGCTCCTGGTGCTCGCGATCGCGGCCGCATTGGTCTTCGAGCGCCCGGCCTACGCGCGCCGCTCGCTCGTCTTCGCCGGGATGCTCGCGGTCGTCTTCGTCTCCGGCATCGACCTCTTGAACGGAAGCGTCTTCCACGGCGCGGTGGTCGGATCGGACGGCGAGTTGATGCCGTCGGAGTACGTCGCCGTGCCCGCGTATTGGCGATCCGCGGCGGACTATCTCAACGATGCGCCCGCGAGCGGCGGCGTGCTCATGCTTCCGCCGCACTTGAGCCCCGGATACGATGTCCGCTACGACTTCGGCTACTACGGTACGGATGCGGTCGCGACCAACCTGATCGCGCGGCGGATCCTCTATCTCGATGCGGGTCTGACCGCCGGGCTCGGCTATCTGAAACACGGAGAGAGTCAGGCGCTCTCCGATCGTCTTCGCGACATGCTCGGGAGCGGCTCGCCGTTGGCCGCGACGATGATCCGCGACCTCGGGGTCAGATACGTCGTCTACCGGGCCGACATCATCCACGAACAGTTCGGTTGGTATTCGCAAGACGAACTCTCGACGCTGTTGCGCTCGACGCCGAAGCGCTTCGGTCCGCTGGCGGTCTACGATCTCGGAGCGGCGGAGAGCGTCTTCGCGCTGCGCCCCGACTGGCTCGCCGGCTCCTACGGCAGCGCCGACGCGGGCGGCATGGCCGAACTCGCGGCGCTCGAGGAACCGTTGCCGCGCGTCGATGCGAACTCGATTCCGCACGCGTTTCCAGGCCGGCCGGCGCTGGTCGAACGGGCGACCGGTTTCGACGCCGGGGATGCCGCCGGCGCGGGAGCCTTCGACGGCGCCGGGACGGGCATCGATCGCGCCGTCCGACTCGTGGCCCCTACCGCCGGCGGGAGCGGGAACGAATCGATCGTGGTGAAGAGCGCACCGGGAAGCGCGCTGCGCGTGAGTCTCGGCGGTGCGTCGTCGCTGCTGGTGTTCGCGCACGCGCCGATCCGCGCGGGCGGGACGGCGTCGTCGCGCATCGACGGTTCGGTGCTGCTCGCCGCGCGCGTCCTCACGTTCGACGAAGCGCACGGCGGGCTCTCGCTCACCGAAGAGGTCCGCAATCTCGACCGGAGAGCGGTCTATGCCGACGTCGTCGTTCCCGTTCCCGCGATGCCTGCGCGGACGTATGCGCTCGTCGCAGAAGGCTCGCGGTATGTCGCCGCGCCCGAACGGGCGGGCGACGCCCTCGTGCTGCGATTCGCAAACGTCTTGCTGCTGCCCGGGACGACGACCGTCGGGCTCTCCGGCTCGCCGTCCGGAGCACCGGAGGCCGCAGCAGTACGACCGGAACTCGCCGCTGCCCGGGCGGCGTACGCTTTCTACTTCACGTCGCTTCGTCCGGCCGGCGCGCAGGTCGCGGTCGGCGCGCTTCCGGATGCGGCCGTTCCGGCCTCGTTCGACCTGCCGTTGACGGGCGCCGATGGCGGCTCCGTCGAGGTGCTCTCCGGTGCGACGCCGCTTCCGGCGCTCCCGGCGGCCATCGTGTTCTCCTCCGGCGGTGTGACCTACCGTTGCCCGACGACCTTGTATCCGGGTCAGGGACTCGACCTGGCCCACGTCGTGGGCGGATGTCTGCTGACGAATCTGCTGCCCGTCAACGTCGGCGGCGTCCGCATACGAGCGCTCCAGATCCTCAACGTCGCGCGCCTTCCCGACGACGGCGAGTTCCTGGCGGCCGCGCGCGCGGACGCGCTGATCCAGACGTCGCTCGGGTCGCCCGAGTTGCGTTCGGTTACGCGCGGGAACCACGTCGTGCACGGAATGCACTGGCGCGTCGCCGGCGCGCGCGCCGGCATCGTCGCGTTTCGCGCGATCGGCTGCGCTCCCGGTGGGATGGCGGACACGTCGACGATCGCGCTCGATGCGATCGCCGGCGGACGACGCGTGACCTACCGGCAGCGGCTCTTCCCGACGCCCGATGGCGCCGGTGCGGGTGCCGCCATCGATACGCGCCGCGCGTTCGCGAACCGGACCGCGAGATTGACGGGCGTCACCGCATCCTGCGAGTCCGACCTCGCGCCCGGCGCTCCCGCGGTGACCGCGACCCTCTCGCTCCTGGCGCCGCGCGGACGCGTGCCGGTCCTGATCCCGACGGCCGGCATGCGTCCGCTCGCGGTAGCGCGTTGCGGCGTGGCTACCTATCCGCTCCCCGATCGGGGCGCGCCGCTCGCGGTGCGATTCGGAGATCTGCCGCCCGAGACGTCCGTCGCCGCGGCCGGCGCGCCGCCGCGCGACGGGGGTTCCGGCGACGCGATGGCCTGCGGGGCCGGTTCGATCCATTGCAGTGCCGGCTGGGTGCGGGCCGGCATACCGGCCGGATTCAAAGGCCTGGCCGTGTTCGGTCAGCTCTACAGCCCGACGTGGATCGCGATCGAGGTCGGCGGCGGCATCCGTCTCCCGAAGCACGTCCGCGCCGACGGCTGGAGAAACGCCTGGTTCGTCTCCGATGCGGGGACCTTGTTCGTCTTCAACGTGGTGGATATCGTCATCGTCGCCGGACTGCTGTTGGGCTTGGGGGTCATCGGATGGCAACTCCGATACCGGCGCTCGTAGCGCGGATCGCCGCGCCCGCGATCGCGGCCTCGCAGTTCTTGCCGCACGTCGCGCTCGGCTTGCTCTTCGTCGCGATCGCGTCGCATTGGATCGGCCTCGACGGGCCGTCGCAGGCCGTGGGGGTTGGCGCGTTCTTCGCGCTGGCGCTGGCGGTCGTACTGCGGCGAGAACCGTCGTGAGCGCGTCCCTGCGCGTGCTCTACGTGGCGCAGGACGATCTCTCGAAGAACAGCGGCTACGCGTTCCGCATCGACCGCATCCGCAGCGCGCTGGAGACGGCCGGATGTTCGGTGGTCGTGCTCGGATTCTGCTCGGATGTTCCGGTCATCGCTAGTGACGCGCGACGGACCCGCTCGCCGCTGCGGCGTCTTTGGCCGCTCTGGCAAGGGCTCGCGCGCTCGGCCGACTGCGTCGTCATCACGTCGATCGGCGCGCCGTACAACGGGCTCTACGCGCTCGCGTTACGCTGCATCGGCAAACGCGTGATCTACGATCTGCACGATCCGGTGATCTACAGTCTCCCCGAGGTCTTCGGCCGCAGCCCGGCGATGCGCCTCGCGATGCGCTGGGTCGGGCTCTCCGAACGTCTCGTCGATCGGGTCGCGGTCGCCACGTTCGCGTCGTCGCGGCGAGCCGCCGAGCTCTACGCGGCCTGGGGTTGGCGCGGTCCGATCGGGATCGCCTACAACATCCGCGCGGACGCGAACGCCGCCGCGCCGTTCGCATCGCGTCTGCGCGAGGAGTTCGGATGGCGGGGATCGACCGTCGTCGTCTATGCGGGCGGCTGGCAGAAGAACGTGCGCGGACTCGAGCGCCAGATCGCGGCCGCGATCGAGGCCCGCGCGCGCGGTGCGGACGTGGTCGTCCTGCTGGTCGGGTTCGGCGATCGCGCCGCCTTCGAGCGCCTCGGCGCTTCGCTGGCCGCGGCGGGCGCGTTGCGCTTCCTCGCAGACGTTCCGCCGGAGCGGCTCGACGGGATCCTCAAAGAATGCGATGTCGCCCTGTCGTGCGAACCCGTCGGGTATCTCATGCAATCGAAGTATTTCGACTATCTGACCGCCGGCGTCCGGGTCGCGGCGATCGACGACGGACGCGACCTGATCGAGTTGTTCGGCGACCTGGTCGAGCGGTTCGACGGAACGACGGCGGGGCTGGCGGCGTACCTGGCCGGATCGCCGCAGCGGCTCGCGGACGACGAGGTCGCGCGCGCGCGCGCCATCGCGCGCGCGCTCGATCGCGCGACCGCCGAGGCCGTCGCGCAGATCGCGCTCGCGGCCGGGAACGCTCGCCGGTGAAGGACGACCGGGACGGGCCCTTGACCGCGCCGCGCGCCTGGTTCACGCCGGAGAACGTCGCGGCGTGCATCGCGCCGCTGAAGGCTATCCATCACCGGTTGGCCGGCCCCGAGGCCGCGCTCAGTTCGATCCCGCTCGCGGCCATGCGCGCGATCTTCGGCGACGACTTCACGCTCCGGATCCGGCGCAAACCGTTCACGGTGAACCTCCACGACACGATCGTCAGCTTCGAGATCATGGTCTACAAGGCGTGGCAACCGCTGGAGACGTCGCTCTACGAACGGCTCGTCCGTCCCGGCGACCGCGTGATCGACGTCGGAGCGAACATCGGCTACTTCACCGCGCTCTTCGCAGAACTGGTCGGCGACGAGGGGAGCGTCCTCGCGATCGAGCCCGAACCCAACAACATCCGGCTCCTGCGCAAGAACGTCGCGGCGCGCGGTCTCGCGGATATCGTCACCGTCGCCGAGACGGCGGTCGGTGCGAGCGCCGGGAGCGCGAACCTCTACACGGCGGCGTCGGGAAATCTCGGCGACAACCGGATGTACTACACGCCCGAGCGACACGGCTTGGTCTCCGCCAAGGAGCGCGAGGTCCGCGAGGTCCCGATCGAACGGATCGACGTGCTCGCGGCGGACCGCCCGCGCGCCGACTTCATCAAGATGGACATCCAAGGGTTCGAGGCGCACGCCCTGACCGGCATGGCGGGCGTGCTCGAGGCGAGCCCCGAGGTGCTGCTCTTCACGGAGTTCTTCCCGTTCGGGATGCGTGGCGCGGGTTCGGATCCGCTCGGTTTCCTCACCGGCTTGCGTTCGTACGGCTTCGAGATCTGGGAGACGGCCTCGACGGATCCGGCGCTGCGGCCGGTGACCGACGATCGGCGGTTCGTCGAACGCGTCGAGCCGGATCGTGGCGAAGCGAACCTGCTCTGCGCCCGGGGCGAGGGGGCGGTGCGTCGCGTCCGACGCTTGGCTGGTCCAAAAGACTAGAGGGCGAATACCGCGCAACGCGAAGGCCCCTCATCGGATTTTCATTTTTCCACTGGATGATCGGAGACGTCATGAGTGCCAGACTTTTCAGCAATTCCGCCGTCGCAGCGGTTCTCGGTCTGGCGCTTCTCGCCGGCTGTTCCGGACACGGCGCGGGCACGTCCGCGCTTCCGAACGTCGCCGACATGCAGACCAAGCCGGTCTCGGTCTCGCCGGGCGACATCAAGGTCGCGCCGATGACGACCGCGGTGGGTGCGCCCATGGTGAGCGCCAAGCCCGACGCGACCCTGCAGAGCCTCGGCTACACGCAGATCCCGGGCACCGCGTCCGAAGCGGTCGCGAGCCCGGACGGATCGCTCTGGGTGCTCTCGGATCAGCCGGCCGGTCCCGATAAGTACATCTATCACTACGTGAAGGGCGTCTGGACGAACGTCCCGGGACAGGCCGTGCAGATGGCGGCTTCGCCGGACGGCTCGCTCTTCGTGATCAACTCCGCCGGTGCGACCTACCACTACACGTACGGCAAGACCGTCCCCGGCTGGATCTCGCTCGGCGGCGGCGCGCAGTCGATCGCGGTCGGCGCGACCGGGAACTCGACGACGGCGACCATCGCGACCTACGTGATCTCCAACGCCGGCGCCGGCGCGGACCGCGGGATATGGCAGAACAAGTCGGGCACCTGGACGCAGCTCAGCGGTTCCGGCGTCTCGCTGGCCTCGTCGGCCGACTACGGTACCTACGTCACGGCGAACGGCACGGTCAGTCCAGGCGGCATCTACGTGCTCAACTCGTCGGGTCAGATCTACTACGCGAACATCGCGGGCACGACGGCGACCTACGTGTCGCTGCCCGGTACCGCGTCGTCGCTCGCTCCGACCACCAGCGGCGGGCTCTTCGCACTCGGCGGTCCGGCCAGCCCGTCGGGAACGCCGCTCTACTACTTCAATTTGAACAACTCGACGTGGATCCAGCAGCCCGGTGTCGGCGTCAGCCTTTCGAGCGACGGCGCGCACCTCTACATCGTCAATAGCTCCGGCGCGATCTATCAGACGTCCGTGACGCCGGTCGCGCAGGGCACGCCGAACGCGATCCTGCCGAACAAGGACTTCATCTCGAGCACCTCGGGCAACCCGCACTACTGGGGTGCCTCGGCGCCGGCCAACGCGTTCGGTTTCCCGGTCCAATCCGGCTACAGCGGCGACGGCAGGACGATCGCGATCATCATCGACGCCTATCCGACCCAGACCGATATGGCGGGCTACCTGAGCTTCTTCAACATCGCGCGCACCGGCCAGATCACGATCCGGCCGGTCGACGGGGGCGGCGCCGCGGATAACCTCAACGGCGGCGAAGCGACGCTCGATGCCGAGACGACCGCCGGCACCGCGCCGGGCGCGAACATCATCATCTACGACATCCCCGACCTCAGCAACACCCACATCGTCGACGCATACAACGCCGTGCTCAGCGACGGCCGGGCGAACATCCTCAACCTCTCGTTCGGCGGATGCGAATACTCGGGTTCGAAGACCGTCGAGAATCCGATCTTCACCTCGATGAACGCGGCCGGCATCGCCATTACGGTCGCCTCGGGCGACACCGGCAACGACTGCTACTTCAACGGCACGAGCTATCCGTTCGGCGCGCAGTCGCCCGCCAGCGACCCGAACGCGATCGCGGTCGGCGGTACCAACACCGACAGCGTCAACGCGAACATCCTGACCAACGCGATCTGGAACGACTGCGCCAGCTCCTCGTTCGGCGATAACTGCATCAGCGGCGGCGGCATCTCGACGCTGTTCGCCACGCCCAGCTATCAGGTCGGACTCGCCGGTGCGAACCAGACCTGGCGCAACGTCCCGGACATCGCATTCCCCGGGAACAACGCGCTCATCCGGCTGGCCGGCGGGTATTACGTGATCGGCGGCACGTCGTGGAGCTCGCCGCTCAACGCCGGCATGCTGGCCGGCATCTACCAGTACTGCAACACGACGTCGATCCCGAACGCCGTGAAGATGTACTACAACACGTTCGCGAGTTCGGGCTATGCCGCGTTCTCGGACGTGACGGTCGGCAACGACCTCTACTTCACGTCGACGGATCCGTCGTACACGGCGGCCGCCGGCTTCGACAACGTCGGCGGCATCGGCCAGCCGAACGGCATGGCGATCGCCCAGCACATCTGCCCCGGTCACGTCCTCTCGCCGCTCGGCTCGGACGTTCGCGAAGCCGCGACCGTCAGCGCGATGCCGGCCGAGGCGCGCAGCTACGACAACCTGCACGACCTGCGCACCGTGCGCGGCATCACCGATCTCGGCGTCCGGTCGCCCGACGCGACCACGCGCATCGCGATCCTGCTGCGCGCGACCTCGACCATCCATCAGGACGAAGCGGCGCTGATCGGTCAGCTGCAGGCCGCCGGATTCACCGTCACCCAGCGCTTCGCGAACGCACGACTGGTCGACGTCGAAGCCCCGGCCTCGACCGTGGCCCGGTACTTCGCGACGACGTTCCACAGCTACGATCAACAGCTGCACGGCACGCGGTTCGCGAACACCACGCCGCTCACGATCCCGGCATCGATCGCCCCGTACGTGCAGGGCATCGTCAGCGACGACCTGGTGACCTCGTCGTACGGGCCGCTCCACCTGCGTCCGGTCAGCCCGCGCTAGCGGGATCCGATCGGCGAGAGGACGACGCCCGCCGGGATCCGGTGGGCGTTTTCGTGCCGAACAAGCAGGCGCTCGGCGCAGTTCTCGAAGCTTGCTTGACGGCGCCGCGGGAGGGGTATAGGAGTCCACGTTGTGTGGACTACGCGCCAGGGAATGCTCTCGATCGTCATGCCGGCCTTCAACGAGGCGTCGCGGATCGAGGAGACGCTGCGCGAGGTCCACGACGCGGCCGGCCGGCTCTTCGAACGGACCGAGATCATCGTCGTCGACGACGGCAGCCGCGACGCGACCCGCGAGAGCGTGCGCCGCGCCGCCTCGAGGGTCCCCGGGATCCGCTTGATCGGGTGCGACGCGAATCGCGGCAAGGGTCAGGCGCTCAAGGCCGGTGCGCTCCGTGCGCGCGGAGACGCGATCGCCTTCGTCGACGCCGATCTGGACATCCATCCGCGCCAACTCGTCGTTCTGCTCGACGAGATGGATCGCACGGGTGCGGCCGTCGTCGTCGGCTCGAAGCATCACCCCCGCTCGCGCGTCGAGAACTATCCGGCGAAGCGACGCCTGTTCAGCCTGGGGTATTACGCGCTCGTACGGCTCTTGTTCCGGCTTCCCATCCGCGATACCCAGACCGGGCTCAAGGTCTTCCGCCGCGACGCTCTGCGGGACGTCGTTCCGCGCGTCTTGGCCAAACGGTTCGCATTCGATCTGGAGATGCTGGCGGTCGCGCACCGGCGTGGGCACGTGCTCGTCGACGCCCCCATCGACGTGGTCTTCCAACGCGCGTTCGGCAGGATACACGCCGGGGATGCGTGCAACACGCTGGTGGACACGCTCGGGGTGACCTATAGGATGTATCTGCGCAATCATTACGCCCGGTCGCACGTCGATCTCTTCGATCGAAGCATCTACGTCGACGTGCCGCTGCGCGGCGCGGTGACGGGCGAAGCGGTGCGCGCCGAGGCGATCGTTCTGAGCGCCAACTAGGAGTTGCGGCACGCGCTGATCGCGGTCGCACTGGTGGCGGTCTTCGTCGTCGCCATCGCCGCGCACGGCATCCCGGTCCTTCGGCACGATTGGTTCTGGCCGGTCGACGCGGATTCGCGGAGATACTTCTTGAGCGCGTTCACGAGCGGTTGGGACCCGACCGGGTTCGGATCGGCGCGCCCCCGCCTGACCATGTACGTGCTCGCGATACCGTTGTGGCTCTGCATGGAAGTGCTCGGAAATTTCCTCGCGCTGGTCTGCTTCCTCGCAGCGACGGCCGCCGTCACGTTCCTCGCCGCATTCGCCCTGTGCAGAGATCTGCGCGCGCCATCACCGGCGTCCTACGCCTTGGCGGCCTTCGCGCTGTTCAATCCGTGGGTCTACTCCGAGGCGGTCGCCGGCCACATCACGGCCGTGCTTGCGTACGGCATCTCGATCGACCTCGTGCGGTTGCTGATGCGCGCGGACGTCCGGCCCGCCGCGATCGGGCTTCGATTGGCGTTCGTGCTCGGGCAGCCGCAGCTCTACGTCCTCGACGTCGTGGCGATCGCGCTGTTCTTCTGGAGGAGCGAGGACGTGCGCCGCGGTCTCGCGCTGGGTCTGGCGTTCGCGCTGCCGTTCGCGGTCGGGATCGCCGGCGACTCTGCGAGCTTGCTCTCGATACCCTACGTCGCCGACTGGCAGCGATCGCAATCGGTCGCTCCGGTCGATGCGTTCGCGCTGCTCGGATACTTCGCCAAGTACACCGATCGGGCCGATCTCTATTTCCGCTACGCCGGATGGGCGATCGCCGCATCGGCGCTGGCCGGCGTCCTGGTCGGCGGGAGAAGGACGCGCGTCGCGGGAGCGGCGGCGTGCGCGATCGCGTGTCTCGCGTTCGTCACCGGGACGCGCGGGCCGCTCGGGGCGATCTACGAGCGGCTCGTCCTGGCGTTTCCGCAGAGCGGGTTCTTCCGCGAGCTCTATCTGTTGCTCGCATTCGTGGCGATCGCGTACGTCGTGCTGGCGGCGATCGCGTCCGCGCGTTTTCCGGCGATCGGCTTCGTCGCGGCGGCGGCCTCGGCCGCGTGCGTCGCGGCCTGGATCGTGGCGCCTCCGTCGGGGTGGTTCGTGAGTGCGTCGGCACTTCCGCGTCCGACGGTGGACGCATCGCCGTTCTCCCGGTTCGCGCTCGTCCCCGGGGTCCAACCGCTGGTCTCGCGATTCGGAGGTTCGGGCGCGGATCCCGATGTCTATCCGCGCGGTTCGACGACGCCTCTGAACGCCTATTCGCCCACGTATCCTGCGGATGCGGCGTTCGGCGAGTACGGGGCTCGCGGCGATACGCGCTGGCTCGGGGCGTTGAGCGTCACGTCGATCGTCGAGCGGCCGTGGCTGCGGCGCGATGACGGATCGCTCAAGGATCAGATGGCGCTCCCACGGCGCTCGGGGACGGTCCCGGGCTCGCGGCGCATCGCCGGCGCTCCGGAGTTGGCGCTCGTGTCGCGCCCGGGGGTGGCGTCGTTGGCGCGAGAGCCGGATCGCAGCGCGATCTTCTTCGCCGATGCAGATGGGTCGATCGGCGCACCGGCCTTCCGGCCGTATCCGGCCGCGCGCGGCGGCGCGGATCTCGCCGGCGAATGGGTCGACGCACGTTTCGCGTTCTTCGCGCATCCGGAGCTGGCGCAAGGCCTGGGCGGCGTCGCGACGGCGTCGTCGCAGCCGCTCCCGCTCGGAGACGGGCGATGGCTGTTGGTCGGGATGTCGTCGGGGACGCTCTCGGACGACCGTGGCGACGTAGTGATGCGCGGCTCGGGTTTCCGTTGGGTGCGCGTCGCGGACGGCACGCGTTCGGTGGCGTGCGCCGGACTCTGCGAAGTGGTCGGAAGCGCGGACCGGCGGCCGCCTTTTCCGATGGAGCCGGCGGCGGCCGCGTCGACGGCGCTGACCTTCGCCAGGCCGTTCGACTGGCTGGTGGTCGCGAGCGTCCCGAGCTCGCGCCCCGGCGACGTGGTCCGTTTCAACGAAGCCTTCGACCGCGGATGGATCGCCTGGTCGAGCGGCCTGCTGCAGCACGAACGCCTCGACACGGCGGCGAACGGATGGGTCCTTCGCACGGGCGCGCCGTCGTCCGTGATCGTGTTGCACGTCGTCGCTGCGGCGCAGTTCGTCTTGGAGATCCTATGTCTGGCTCTTGCG
>Ga0070691_10001065_pt1 | contig 11336 bp, 9 predicted proteins | sample KBSK1101metaG_FD_64673 | JGI IMG/M metagenome (GOLD analysis project Ga0070691, IMG submission 64673) | Corn, switchgrass and miscanthus rhizosphere microbial communities from Kellogg Biological Station, Michigan, USA - KBS K1-10-1 metaG | ecosystem: Host-associated > Plants > Roots >... | reverse complement strand
GGCCCGATCGAGGTCTCCTCGATGATGACCTCGACCCCGCTGGTCCAGGAGCCGCGCCCGACCCTGGTCGGCGAGCGGGTCAACTCGCAGGGCTCGCGCAAGGCGAAGGAGCTGTTGCTCGCCGACGACTACGACGGCCTCGTCCAGGTCGCCGAAGACCAGGTCGAAGGCGGCGCCCATGTGCTCGACGTCTGCGTGGCGCTGACCGAGCGCTCCGACGAGGACGAGCAGATGGGGGCCGTGGTCGAACGCATCTCGCTGACCCAGCCGGCGCCGATCCAGGTCGACTCGACCGAGCCCGACGTGATCGAGGCGGCGCTGGAGAAGATCCCCGGCCGGGCGATCGTCAACTCGATCAACCTCGAGGCCGGTGAGGACAAGGCCAACGTCGTCGCGCCGCTGGCCAAGGCACATGGGGCGGCGCTGATCGCATTGACGATCGACGAGGTCGGGATGGCGAAGACGGCCGAGCGCAAGGTCGAGATCGCCAAACGCATCCGCGACCTCGTTTGCGGCGAGCACGGCCTCGATCCCGAGGCGCTGATCTTCGACGCGCTCACCTTCACCCTCACCACCGGCGACGACGAGTGGAAGCCCTCCGCGGTCGAGACGATCGAGGGGATTCGGCGGATCAAGGCCGAGATCCCGGGCGTGAAGACCTCGCTCGGCGTCTCCAACGTCTCCTTCGGCGTCGGCCAGCCCGCCCGGGCCGTGCTCAACTCGGTCTTCCTGCACCACTGCGTCGAGGCCGGGCTCGACTTGGCGATGGTCAACCCGAACCACATCACCCCCTACGCGGAGATCTCCGACTCCGAGCGCGAGCTGACCGACGACCTCGTCTTCAACCGGCGCGAGGATGCGCTGGAGCGCTTCATCGCCCACTTCGAGTCGAAGGGCGAGGCCGAGGCCGAGGAGGTCGGCGACCCGACCGAGGGGATGGAGCCCGAGGAGGCCCTGCACTGGCACATCCTGCGCCGCAAGAAGGATGGCGTGGAGGACTGGATCGACCGCTCGAACGAGAAGATCGGCGCCGTCCCGACGCTGAACGAGGTGCTGCTGCCCGCGATGAAGGAGGTCGGCGACAAGTTCGGCGCCGGCGAACTGATCCTGCCTTTCGTCCTGCAGTCGGCCGAAGTGATGAAGCGCGCCGTGGCGCGGCTGGAGAATTACCTCGACCGGATCGAGGGCCACACCAAGGGCAAGGTCGTGATCGCGACCGTGTTCGGCGACGTCCACGACATCGGCAAGTCGCTGGTCAACACGATCCTCACCAACAACGGCTACACCGTGGTCGATCTCGGCAAGCAGGTCCCGGTCGAGACGATCATCGAGGCCGCGGTCGAGAACGAGGCCGACGCGATCGGCCTCTCGGCCCTGCTCGTCTCGACCTCGAAGCAGATGCCGATCTGCGTCCAGGAGCTGCACCAGCGGGGCCTCGAGTTCCCGGTGCTGATCGGTGGGGCCGCGATCAACCGCGACTTCGGCCGCCGTACGCTCTACCCGCACGGCAAGGAGTCCGACGACGTCTACGAGCCGGGGGTCTTCTACTGCAAGGACGCCTTCCAGGGGCTCGACACGATGGACGCATTGGTCGACGAGGCGGCGCGCGAGTCGCTGGTCGAGCGGATCCGCGCCGAGGCCCAACAGCTGCGCGAGAAGCCGGTGGTCGTCGACGATTCGCCGCCGACCACGGACGCGAGCGTGCGCTCGGCCGCGCGCACCGACACCCCGATCCCGGAGGCACCGTTCCAGGGCGTGCGCGAGGTCGAGATCGACCTCGACGAGGTCTTCCCCTACCTCGACCGCCATGTGCTCTTCAAGCTGCACTGGGGCGGCAAAGGCGTCAAGGGCGAGGCCTGGCGCGAGCTGGTCGAGGGCAACGGCGAGGAGGAGGGCTTTGCGCCGCGGCTGGAGCGGATGTGGCGCGAGCAGGACTATCTCCATCCACGGGCCCGGCTCGGCTACTTCCCCTGCAACTCGGAGGGCAACGAGCTGATCGTCTTCGACCCCGACGACCCCGAGCGCGAGCTCGAGCGGCTCGTCTTCCCGCGCCAGCCCAAGCACGACCGCATCTGCCTCGCCGACTTCTATCGGCCGTTGGACTCGGGCGAACGCGACGTGGTCGCGCTGCAGGGCGTCACCGTCGGGCCTGAGGTGACGGAGCTGATCGAGCGGCTGGAGAAGGAAGGCGAGTTCGCCGAGCAGCTCTTCGTCCACGGCCTCGGCGTGCAGTCGGCCGAGGGCCTGGCCGAGTGGCTGCACGCCCAGGTCCGCCGCGAGCTCGGCATCGACCCCGACCAGGGCCGCCGCTACTCCTGGGGCTACCCCGCCTGCCCCGACCAGTCCGAGCACGAGAAGGTCTGGCGCCTGCTCGACCTCGAGCGGATCGGCATGACCCTCTCCGACGGCTACGCGGTCACCCCCGAGCAGTCCACCGTGGCAATCGTCGCCCACCACCCCCAGGCCGTCTACTTCGGCATGAAGTCCGGCTTCGTCCCCGAGGACAAATCCCCCGACGAGCTGATCGCCGGCACCGACCGCGGCGGCACTCTCCCCCCCGAGCGCGAGCCGGTCAGCTAGCGCGAGCTCCGGGGGAAGGACTCGAACCCTCGCTTCCTGGACCAAAACCAGACGTGCTAACCGGCTACACCACCCCGGACTGCCGTCCCGAGCGTAGCGACCGGAAGGTGCTTGACCGCGTCCGGGGCGGGGCTTAGGGTCGTCTGTATGGAGATGGGTGGAGTGGCGATGGACCCGGAGGTGCGTGAGGGGCTGCGGCGGAGCTGGAAGGCGCTGATGGCCGTTGGGATCCTGGCGATCCTGGTCGGTTGCGTGGCGATCGTCGTGCCGGCGGTAGCGTCGGTCGCGACGGCGATCTTCATCGGCTGGATCCTGATCATCGCCGGAGTGTTCCTCGTCGCCGGCGCCTTCGCCGCCCACTCGATCGGCTCGGTCCTGCTGCGTCTCGTCTGGGCCTTCCTGACCGTGATCGTCGGCATCTACCTGATCGTCGAACCCGACAGCGGCACGCTCACGCTGACCCTGATCCTCGGCCTCTACTTCCTCTTCATGGGCCTCACCCGCACCTTCGTCGCCTTCGCTGCCCGCGGCCAACAGGGCGCCGGCCTGGTGGGCCTCAGCGGCGTCGCGGGCCTCCTAATAGGAGTCCTCGTCCTGGCCAAGCTCCCCAGCTCCGCCGACTGGGCCATCGGCCTCCTCGTCGGCATAGACCTGATCTTCGCCGGCTGGACCCTCACCTCGGTTGCTCTCGTCGGGCGCGATCTCTCCCGAAGCTAAATCCCCGAGCAAGCTCATCCGTGCTCGCTGAGCTGGGGAGGATGGGGTGCCCCTGGAGAGCGCGGCGTTAGTTTTCGCCTTACGTACTCGGCGAGTGACGCCACGCGCTGGTGGCGAAAACCCAGCAAACGGAAGGGGCACCCCATCCTCCCCTTCCCCATTACGATCCCGGGGTGAGTTCGCCTCTGGTCTTGGTCATGGCGGCGGGCGCGGGCACCCGCATGCGCTCGTCGACGCCGAAGATGCTGCACCCCGTCTGCGGGCGACCCCTGGTCGCCTGGCCGATCCTGGCCGCGCGCGAGGCCGGCGCGGGTCGGGTCGCGGCGATCGTCTCGCCCGGCATCGACATCGCCGCCGGGCTGCCCGACGGCGTAGAGACCGTCGTGCAGCCGCAGCCCGACGGCACCGGCGGCGCCGTGCGCGCCGCCCTGCCGCTGATCGAGGCGGCGGAGACCGTGCTCGTCCTCTCCGGCGACCACCCGCTGATCTCCGCCGAGATCGTCTCCGCCTTCCTCGCGGCCCACGACTCCTCCGGGGCTGCGGCGACGATGATGACGATCGAGCTCGACGATCCGGGCAGCTACGGCCGCGTCGTGCGCGGCGCCGACGGCGAGGTCGAGCGTGTGGTCGAGGCGAAAGCCGACGGCGACGCAACCCCTGAGGACCTGGCAATACGCGAGATCAACGCCGGCACCTACGCCTTCGACGCCGCCCCGCTGGCGACCGCCCTCGCCGGGCTCTCCAACGACAACGCCCAGGGCGAGTACTACCTGACCGACGTCTTCGCGGCCCTGCGCGAGGCCGGGCACGCCGTCGCCGGCCACCGCGCCGACGACTTCGCGGTGACGATTGGGGTCAACAACCGGGCCGAGCTGGCCGCGGTCGAGGCCGAGGGCCGCCGCCGCATCCTCGAGGCGCACATGCTCGGCGGCGTCACCGTCGTCGATCCCGCCTCGACCTGGGTCGATGCCGGCGTCGAGATCGCCGCCGACGCCCGCATCGAGCCGGGCACCAGCCTGCGCGGCGCCACCGCGGTTGGCGCCGGCTCGACCGTCGGCCCGCTCAGCACGCTGATCGACACCCGCCTCGGCGAGAACGTCCACGTCCCGCACTCCTACCTGGTCGAGTGCGAGGTGCTCGACGATTGCAGCGTCGGCCCCTTCGCCTACCTGCGCCCCGGCGCCTACCTCGACCCCGGTGCCAAGGCGGGCACCTTCGTCGAGATCAAGAACTCGCGGATCGGCGAGGGCTCCAAGATCCCCCACCTGGCCTACGTCGGCGACGCCGACATCGGCCCCGGCACCAACCTCGGCGCCGGCACGATCACCGCCAACTACGACGGTTTCCGCAAGCACCGCACGACGATCGGCCGCGACGTGCGGATCGGCGTTGACACGATGCTGATCGCCCCGGTACAAGTCGGGGACGCCGCCTACACTGGCGCCGGAGCCGTGATCAAGGAGAACGTGCCCAAGGGGGCGCTTGCGGTGAGCCAGAACGACCAGAGGAACATCGAGGGCTACGCGGAGGGCAAAGCCGCGCGGACCCGTGAGGAGGATTCGTGAGCACGATCGAGCAGCGCCCCGAGGCCGCCCCCGGCGTGGCGCCGACCGCGATCCCGCACGACTACTCGAAGCGGATGATGGTCTTCGGCGGTCGCAGCTCGATGGAGCTCGCCGCCAAGGTCGCGGGCAAGCTCGAGCTCGATCTCGGCCAGGTGACGCTGAAGACCTTCGCCAACGGCGAGGTCTACTGCCGCTACGAGGAGTCGATCCGCGGCGCCGACGTTTTCATCGTCCAGTCGACCTGCGCCAACGAGCAGACGGAAATGACCCCGAACGACGCCCTGGTCGAGCTCTTGACGATGATCGACGCCGCGCAGGGCGCCTCCGCCCACCGGATCATCGCCGTGCTGCCCTGGTACGGCTACGCCCGCCAGGACAAGAAGTCAGCGCCGCGCGAGCCGATCTCGGCCCGGATCATGGCCAAGTGCCTGGAGGGGGTCGGCACCGATCGCGTCCTCACCATGGATCTGCACGCCGGCCAGGTGCAGGGCTTCTTCCACGTCCCGGTCGACCACATGACGGCGATGCCGATGCTGACCCAGTGGTTCGCCGACCAGGAACTGAGCGAGGAGCTCGTGATCGTCTCCCCCGACGCCGGCCGGGTGAAGACGGCGCGCAACTTCGCCCGTCGCATCGGTACCCACTGGGCCGTGATGGAGAAGGAGCGCCCGGCCCAACAGGTGGCCGAGATCGGCTACGTGGTCGGCGACGTGAAAGGCAAGACCGCCGTCCTCGTCGACGACATGATCGACACCGCGGGGACGTTATGCGCCGCCGCCCAGACCGTGCTCGACGAGGGGGCGGCGCGGGTGATCGCCTGCGCCACCCACGGCGTCTTCTCGGGTCCCGCTTACGAACGGCTGGCTGACTCGGCGATCGAGCGGATCGTCGTCACCGACACGATCCCGCTGCGCCCCGGCGCCCCCGACAACATCACGGTGCTCTCCACCGCCACGACCTTCGCCGACTCGATCCGTCGCATCTTCACCGACGACTCGGTGTCGGAGATCTTCGCGGGCGAGAATCAGTTGTTCTAGTGCCTGACGGCCTGCGCCTGGTCGGCCACAAGGGCGCCGACCTGATCGCCCCCGGCAACACGCTGGAGAGCTTCGCCGCCGCGGTCGAGGCGGGCGTCGACACGATCGAGCTGGACGTGCTCTGGACCCGAGACGGACATCCACGCCTGGCGACGTCGGAGCGCACGCCGCTGGTCGTCGCCCACGATTGGCACGATGCGGCGCGGCGCAAGCCGCTGACCCTTGCCGAGGCGCTCGATGCCTTCCTCGAGCCGCCGCTCGACCGGGTCGAGATCGACCTCGACGTCAAGCTGCCCGGCAGGGAGGAGGAGATCGTCGCCGCGGTGCGCGAGCGGGACCTCCTCGAGCGGGCGATGATCTCGACCATGGAGCTCTCGACCCTGGCCCGGATCGGCGAGCTGGAGCCGGGACTGCGCCGCGGCTGGACCTATCCCAAAGTGACCAAGGACTGGGCCTCGAAGCGCTGGGCGAAGGCACCGATGCTGGGTGCCCTGGCCTGGATGCGACAACGGCTGCCCGGCCTCGCCGCCCGCGAGCTGCCGAAACTGGGCGTCGAGGCGATGTGGGTCTACCACCCGCTCGTCAGCCCGCGCCTTGCCCGCATCACCAAGCTCGCCCGCGTGGAGCTGATCGCCTGGACCGTCGACGACCAGCGCCGCATGGAGCGCCTCGTCGCCGCCGGCGTAACCGGCATCTGCTCGAACGACCCGCGCCTGTTCGAGCGGCTCTAGACCGTGCCGGGCGTCGCCGTCGGCGGGGCGTTGCGGCCCTTTTTGCGCTTGACCGCCAACTCCATCTCTTCGGCGGTGAAGCCACCGACGGCCTCGCCGTCGAGCGCGTAGCGGTAGAGGGCGACGCCGAAGATCCCGCTCAGGGCGCTGCTGATCAGGGCCGAGATCGCGAAGCCGATCACGCCGATCACGACCAGCAGCGCGCCGACGAAGCCGGCGCTCGCCCAGACCATGACGCCCGCGACGATCAGCAGCGCGCTCGGCAGGATGCCGAAGAGGGCGACGGCGCCGCCGATCGCGATGTTGCCGGTTATCTGTTGCCCCCAGCGCGATTTGAACAGGCTCGAGGAGCGCTTCAGGGTCTCGAACGGCCCGGTGCCCTCGAAGGCGATCACAGGCGCCGCCAGGAAAGTGATCAGCGACCAGCCGACCGCCAGCAGGCGGCTGAAGATCTGGCCGAGCATGCCCTGGTTCTCCAGGGCGCTGAGCACCAGGCCGACGACGGTCGAGACCGCCGCCCAGCCGGCGATCTGCGAGAAGCGCTCGCGCGAAACGGCGAGACCGTCGCCGACCGTCGCCTCGCGGCCGTGGAAGATCATGTCGGCGCAGGCGGCGAGGCCGACGCTGAAGTAGAAGCCGATCAGGGCCAGCAGGTAGAAGCCGATCACGGCCAGCGGGCCGCCGAACCAGACCTCGCCGTCGTCGATCAGGTAGAGGCCTGGGCCGACGACGATCACCGCGCAGACGATCGTCGCCGCGGCGCCGTAGAGCGGGAAGCGGACCAGCTCGCGGTGCTCGCGCAGCACTCCCCAGCTTTTCTTCGTCAACGCCCAACCCCGTTTGATCCTGCTCATGGCGTGTCTCCCTCCAGCGGTCGCTCGACGATCGGAATCTGCGAGACACCTCTTCCCTCGAAGTACTCCCACTCCTGCTCGCCGAGCTCGGTGGCGGGCGGGTCGGCGTAGATCCACTCGCGGGCGATGCGGTGCCAGTTGCGCTTGGCGCGCAGTTGGCCGAGCACGGCGACGACGCCGATTTCCATCCGCCGTCCCATCAGCTCGTCGGCCGGGATCGACTCGCGCCGCATCAGGTCGAAGTACTCCGAGCGCGGATCGTTGGTCGACTCGATGATCTTCATCACCCGTTTCGGCGTGATCTCCAGCTCGCGGTCCTCCATCACGAACCAGCCGCCGACCGCGCGCATGTGCTCCAGCAACCGCTCGGCGTCCAGCTTCGACGGCTTCTTGATGAAGCCGAGGTCGTGCAGGGCCGTGCGGAAGGCCTCGGGGTCGTCGCGCGAGGCGGCGTCGAAGGCGCGCTGCTCGAGCAGAATCTGCTCGCGGTCGAGCTTCTTGGTCATGCCGAAGTCGAGGAAGGCGACGCGGCCGTCCTCCATCAAGAGGTAGTTGCCGGGATGCGGGTCGGCGTTGAAGTGCTGCAGGTGGTAGATCGAGCCGAAGCTGCCGCGGAAGACGATCTCGCCGAAGCGGCTGCGCTGCTCGTGCGGCAGCCCCTTGATCTGCTCGAAGTCGAGCCCCTCGACGAACTCGGTGACCAGCACGCGGCGACGCGAGAGGCGGGTGACGACTTCGGGCACGTAGATGAACGGGTGGTCGCGGTAGGCCCGCGAGAAGGAGCGCTGGTTCTGTGCCTCGTACTCGTAGTCGAGCTCCTCCATGACGCGCTCGCGGATCTCGTGGGCGATCGCCTTGGCGTCGAGGCCGGGGGCGAGGGCGCGGGCAAGGCGGACGATCGTGCCCGCGTTGCGCAGGTCGGCGTCGAGCGCCTCGGCGATCCCCGGGTACTGGATCTTCACCGCCACCTGGCGGCCGTCGATCAGCTCGGCCCGATGGACCTGGCCGATCGAGGCGGCCGCGAAGGCCTCGTGCTCGAACTCGGCGAAGAGCTCAGAGACGGGCTCCCCGTCGTACTCCTCGAGCAGCACCTTCTCGACCTTCTCCCAGGGCATCGGCGGGGCCGAGGTGCGCAGCTTGGCGAGCTGCTCCTGGTAGATCTCGGCGTACTCCTCGGGGAGGAATTCGGTGTCGATGAAGGAGGCGAACTGCCCCAGCTTCATCGCAGCGCCCTTCATCTGGCCGAGCGCGCCGACCATCTTCATCGCCGTCTCCAGGTGGCGCGCTTCGAGCTTCTCCTTGCTCTCCTCCTCGGAGCGGGCGACGTTGGTCGCCTTCGTGCCGGCGTAGCGAGCGCCCTGTACGCCGACGATCGAGCCCAGCTTCGCCGAGCGGCGAATCCGGCCTTTGGGGATCTTCGAGTCGTCGGCCACCGACCGGAAGGTTGGCACAGGCTCCCAAACCGCCCTCTTTCTCTATCCTCTCCCGTCCCGATGGCTCGTACCCGCGAAAAACTCAAGGCCGCCGCACGCACCGATTTCGGCTCGCGCAGCGCGCGTCGCATGCGCCGCGAGGAACTCGTCCCGGGCGTCGTCTACGCCGGTGGCGAGGAGGCGCGCCCCTTCCAGGCGGGCGAACGCGAGATCCGCGCCGTGCTGGCCGGTGGCCAGGCCCTCTTCGACCTCGAGGTCGAGGGCTCGAAAGCGGTCCCGGTCGTGGTCAAGGAGCAGCAGCTGCACCCGGTGCGCGGCAGCCTCCAGCACATCGACCTGCAGGAAGTAAAGCTCGACGAGGCGATCCAGGCCGAGGTTGCGATCGAGCTCGAGGGCACCGAGGTCGCCCCCGGCGTCAAAGAGGGCGGCGTGCTCGAGCACGTCACCCGCGAGATCACCGTCGAAGCGCTGCCGACCGAGATCCCCGAGCACCTCACGGCCGACGTCTCCGAGATGCAGATCAACGACACCGTGACGCTCTCCTCGATCGCCGCCCCCGAGGGCGTCAAGTTCGTCGCCGACGATCTCGACGAGATCACCATCGCCACCCTCTCGCCGCCGCGCGTCGAGGAAGAGCCCGAGACGACGGTCGAGGAGGAGGCCGAGCTGGTCGGCGAGGAGGGCGAGGCCCCGGCCGCCGAGGAGGGCGGCGAGGAGGCCGAGGGCGGCGATTCGGGCGACTCCGGCGGGGAGTAAGCCCTGATCCTCCTCGTCGGCCTTGGCAACCCGGGCCGCGAGCACGCCGGCACGCGTCACAACATCGGCTTCGAGATCGGCGCCGAGCTGTCGCGTCGCTGGGACCTGCCGCGGGCGAAGAAGAAGTTCGGCGGCCTGATCGCCGAGGGGCGCGCGCGCCCCGGCGGCCCGCGGGTAGCGATCCTCTTGCCGCAGACCTACATGAACGCCTCCGGCGACTCGGTGAGCCCGGCGCGCGGCTCGCTGAAGGCGTCGCTCGACCGCCTCGTCGTCCTCCACGACGAGATCGACCTGCCGTTCGGCGAGGTGCAGAGCCGGCTCGGCGGCGGGCTGGCGGGCCACAACGGGCTGAAGAGCCTCAAAGCCGGCCTGGGAAGCCCCGACTTTTGGCGCGTGCGGGCGGGGGTCGGCCGCCCGGACTCGACCGATCCGGAGATCGTCTCCGCCTACGTGCTCGGCCGCTTCCGCGAGTCGCGCGAGCAGGTCGAAGAGCTGATCGGCCGTTCCGCCGACGAGGCCGAGCGCCTCGTCGAGCAGCTAGGTTCCACGCCCGATGAACTCTGAGCGCACCACCTATGCGGTCGACGAGCAGGGGGTCGCCCTGCTGCGGCTCGACCGGGCCGAGGCTCGCAACGCGATCGACACCCGGATGCTGGAGGAGCTGCTCGCCCACTTGGCGACGGCCCGCGACGACGAGGCCGTGCGCGTCCTCGTCGTCTCCTCCTCCGACCAGATGGGCCTCTCCGCCGGCGCCGACGTCAAGGAGAAGCTCGACGAGGAGGGCAAGGTGCGGCGGATGCAGCTCTTCGCCGACCTCTACGACGCGATCGTCGCCTTCCCCAAGCCGACCGTGGCCGCCTGCCACGGCGACGTCGTCGGCGGCGGCGCCGAGATCGCCGTCGCCTGCGACCTGCGGGTCGGCGGCGCAAACCTGCGCATGCGCTTCCCCGGCGCCGCCCTGGGCGTTCCGGTCGGCCCGGCCCGCCTCGTCACCCTCTGCGGCCTCGCCGCCGCCAAGTACCTCCTGCTCACCTCGCGCACGGTCGGTGTCGACGAGGCCCTGCGCCTCGGCTTGGTCAACCGCGTCGCCCCCGCGGCGAGCACCGAGGAAGCCGCGATCGAGCTGGCGACCGCGGTCGCCGCCCACCCCCCCGAGGCCGTTGCCCGCCTGAAGCGCATGCTGCACGAGTGGGACGACGTCGAGGGTCGGTCCAAGGTCGAGGGTGTAGGCCAAGTCGAGTGGGCGTCGGCTAATCGTGGCGGCCTCTGAGGCCGTCATGCGGCGTCCTCGGTCGCTCGCGTGCAGAGCACGCCACGCTCCCTGCGTCCTTGCCTGACGACCTCAGAGCCACGCCAGATCAGCCGCCGGACCAGGTGGTCGAATCGAGAGTGGCTTTTCCTTCGAAGTCCTCGGTATGCGCAAGGACATGCTCTGCAACCTTGTCGCAGCATGCAACCCAGGTATCGGTGGCCGCAAGCACGTCGAGCAGCACGGCGAGGCGATCTTCGCCCAGCCACTCGAGCAGCGGTAGGTGGAGGACGATCGAGAGGAAGCCGCCCTCTCCTTCGAGGCGCTCGATCTCCGCCTCCAGGTAGGCGAGGAAGGCTTCGGGCTCCAGCGGATCGGGAGAGCCGTGCATCTGCTCGCGGATCGGGTCGAGGC